>Ga0335075_10004453_pt1 | contig 21910 bp, 20 predicted proteins | sample Lox_Sample_24_FD_206723 | JGI IMG/M metagenome (GOLD analysis project Ga0335075, IMG submission 206723) | Soil microbial communities from Loxahatchee National Wildlife Refuge, Florida, United States - Lox_Sample_2.4 | ecosystem: Environmental > Terrestrial > Soil > Wetlands | place: USA...
GACAACAACGGTAACCTGAAGTGCATGAAAAGTAATGGGCAGGGCTCGTGCGATGCCACAGCGGCTCGTTACATGACATGGACATCATTTAATATGGCCGACATTGTTATGGAGGGAGCAAACGCCCTGGAATACCAGTATGGGTCGGAGCATCAGCGGGTCATGCAGTGCGTGCCCAGTTGTCATATTCATCCACCGACTGTTATACAGACCTCGTATTTTGATGCGTTTGGTACAATTGCTGAATATGCTCAATATGGGCAGGTGTTTACGTGGAAAGATTATCTGACAGTCGATGGTAAACTTGCGGCTGAACATCAACAGAGCGGAGGTACGGACACGTGGGCCTACTTTGTGTTAGATCACCTGGGATCGCTTTCGGTGGTTATGGACGCATCTGGGCAGGTGGTACCAAACGGGCGCTTGTCGTACGATCCTTGGGGCAGCCGTAGGAACCTCAACGGCGCCCCAGACCCTGGTTGCACCATTGGTCTTTCGGCGCCGACCAATCGAGGCTTTACAGGGCAAGAGGAGATTGACTCCCTTTGTTTATTGAATCTGAATGCCCGGATTTATGATCCCACCCTCGGACGTTTTCTTTCTGCCGATGCCGAAGTAGCGGAACCATTCGACCTGCAAGGTCTCAATCGCTACAGTTATACTATCAATGACCCACTCACGTACGTCGATCCCTCTGGCAACGACATAGAAACTGTTACTGTGTTTGCGCCCCAAACACAAACAGCGCTATTTGCAATAAACCCGGCGCTCGCTGTAGTTGTCGATACCGCTGCGATTCTTTCGGATCTAGTTGGTTTGGAAGGGTTGTTTGGAGCCTCAGCGGCGCCCCCTCCAGTGCCGACGACGGTTTCCGTCAGCCCAAACCCAACGACGTACCAAGCCGCTGTTCACAACCCAAGTGGTATAGCGCCATCCGGAAATACGGCCGCTGGGGCGCAGTCACAGGTTGAGCAGGTTGTCGTTACCGGTACCAAGCTTCAGTCGGAGGCGGCGACGACTTCCGCGTCCGCATACGCCGGGGCCAGCGCCGCATCGGCAGATGTGATAATTAAGGGCTCAGGAGCGGAATTTGGGCCCGGCGCGCGGCCGGTTTCGGTACCAAGCTGGTGCGCGCAGGCGCAGCAGTGCGTTTGGTCGCCAGATTTGGGATTTGAATCGCATGATTTCTCAAAAATTGCACCGCTCGTCGAACAGGTCGTGGTTACGGCTCAGCGACTTACATTCTGGGACCAACTCGATACCCTTATCGCGCAGGGACTTACGTACTACTTTACCGATGTTGCTCCCGCTATGGCGGCAGCTGGCGGAGGGATAGTATTCGGAGGCGAAATTGCTGCCGGATCTGCTGTGGCTGATCTGCTACCTAGCGCAGTTATAACCGATTCCTCGGGGCAAGCAGGAACTGCGCTTAGCACGTTCAGATATACACAGGAGGGTGAAACCTTCTTTCATTATGGCTACGCGGAACAGGCGGAGAACTTTTTGGGCGGGCTGCGTCCGGGTGGATTCGCCACCGACCTAGGCAATCTTACCGGAGAAGAAGCGCAGTCCGGTCTGTCGCTGCCGCATGCGGAGCCGCCAAATGCCGTGTATACTGTCAGGCCCGATGCCGGCACGCTGCTAAGGGTTAATCCGGTCACGCAGCCCGAGTTTGGGCAGCCCGGCGGTTTAACGGAATTTCAGTTTCCATTCGGCACGGGGCCAGGTACAGTATCAGAACCGGAACCAATCCCATGATGAGTAACAACGAGCGGTGTCCTTTTGAGATTGGCGACTATGTCGTTTACTGCCCCAGTGCAAGAGGACAGGCACTTGAGGTCATGGCATCGGCCTCGCAGAGGCTGGTTCCAGGGAAGAGATATAGGATTAGAGCAATTCAAAATGAGTGTTACTTAATAGTCGAGGGATATGATCACCCTGGCGGCGGTCTTTACTGGACGGAGTTCCAACGCAGCAAACGCTCTAGAAAATAACGAGGATCGAAAGCTGGAATATAGGGCCGAGATTGACGTTGCCCCCAAATTTCATTCAGTGGCCAGTTGGGTCGGGGGCAAGATGGGCGCATCCCGAATCTTAGGTGCCGATCCAAGAAGTATTGATTCATGAGCAAGGTGTTGGTCTGGTGAGGCGGCGCAGCACGATTTTAATCATGGCGGGGCGGGTGAAGGCGACGGAGTGGAAGCGTAGCGTTCGAAGTCGCGCATGAGGCGGCGATTTCGGCTGATCCATGCGAGCGTTCGTTCGACAATCCAGCGCCTTGGCGCGACGGCGAAGTGGTGCAATTCATTGCGTTTGACGATCCCTACAATCCAACTGCCGTTCTTGCGGGCGGCGAACGCCATGCGCGGCCCCTGGTAACCCGCATCGGCAAAGATGCGCAGAATGAACGGCCAGAGGGCACGCGTGCGCTTGTCGTGTTCCGGCGTCCAGATCAGCGGCTCTCCCTTACGAATCACCGCCCTTCAAGGAATCACAACCGATTCATCGGACTCAACAACTTTTTGGATCGGCTCTGAATGGCATTCTCCTTTTCTGTCGCTGATGGGCTGCATATAATCCCCGACGGGGACCATGTCGGATGGGCGCATGACCTCGTGAACCACGAAAGAACCTCACAGCCCGGGGAGTGGAGCCTCCCGCTCGATAGCGACGTGCTGTTCGGCGCACTCCTCGCCACCGCCGTCGACGGGATCATGGTGATCGACGCATCTGGGCGGCTTCTCGTCTACAGCGATGCCTGCGTGCGCATGTTCGGCTATGAGCGGGCGGAGGTGCTTGGCAGGAACGTCAAGATGCTGATGCCCCCACCCTATTACGCCGATCACGACTCCTATCTTGCGCGCTATCGCGATACCGGTGAGCGGCGCATCATTGGTGTCGGCCGCGAAGTGGTCGGCCGGCGCAAGAACGGCACGACCTTCCCGATGTATCTCTCCGTCGGCGAAGGCGTCGTTGAAGGCCGCCGCATCTTCATCGGCATCGTGCACGATGTTTCCGAGCGCAAGCGCAGCGCGGAAATCGCGCAGCGCCTGGCGTCGATCGTGGAATTCTCCGACGACGCCATCATCAGCATGGATTTGAGCGGTGTCATTACGAGCTGGAACGCGGGCGCGGAACGCCTTTACGGCTATGCGGCCCAGGAGATCGTAGGCTTGCCGATCGCGACCATCGTTCCGGCCAACCGCCAGGATGAGGAGCCCGGCATCCTGAACCAGATCGAGCGGGGCGAGCGCATCGCACATTTCGAGACGCAGCGTCTCCACAAGGACGGCAGCCTTGTCGATGTTTCGTTGACCGTCTCCCCGATGCGGGACGCCAACGGCGCGATCACGGGCCTTTCCAAGATCGCCCGCAACATCGGCCAGCGAAGGGCACAGGAACGGCGAATCGGCGAGCTTCAGGGCGAGCTCCTGCACGCCACGCGCCTCGTATCGACCGGCCAATTGGGCGCGGCGCTCGCCCATGAACTGAATCAGCCGCTGACGGCAATCCTCAACTACGCTGGCGTTCTCCAGGAGGTTGGCGGCGGCTTGCCAGGCAGCGAAGGCGAAGTGCTGCGCGAGGTGGTCGGACGAATCCTGGAACAGACGCAGCGGGCGGGTGAGATCATTCGCCGACTGAGGGGTTTTGTCGCCAAGCGCGAACCGGACCGGCAGATCCACGACCTGAATGAAACCGTGGAAGAGTCGCTTGCGCTTGGTCTCGTCGGCTCGGCGTATGCCAACATCCGCCTGCGGACCAACTTCGCGGCGGAGCTGCCGCCCGTTTTCATCGACAGGGTGCAGATACAGCAGGTGATGATAAACCTGTTGCGCAATGCCGTGGAGGCCATGCAATCGGTCACGCGCCGGGAATTGAACATCTCCACATCGCCGGACGATGACGAGCACGTTCGCGTCAGCGTAGCGGATACCGGTCCCGGACTGCCGCTCGAGATCGCCGCGACGCTCTTTCAGCCCTTCATGACCACGAAGGACCAGGGGCTCGGTATCGGCCTTTCCATCTGCCGCTCGATTGTGGAATTGCATGGCGGCCGCCTGTGGACGGAGCCAAACGAAGGCGGAGGCGCGATCTTCCATTTCCGCCTGCCTGTTGCCGCGGAGGAGCCCGATGCCATCTGAATCGGTTGTGTTCGTGGTGGACGATGATGCCGCCGTGCGTGATTCGCTCACGATGCTGCTCAAGCTCGCCGGACATAAGGTGGACGCTTACGAATCGGCGACGCGATTTCTGTCGGAGGCAAAGCCGTCCCCGTCCGATTGCCTGATCGCCGATGTCCGAATGCCGGAGATGGACGGGCTCGAGTTGCAGCACGAGCTTGTTCGCCGGCAATCTCCGCTGCCGATCATCATCGTTACAGGGCATGGCGATATTCCTCTCGCCGTTCAGGCGATGAAGGCGGGAGCGGTCGATTTTCTCGAGAAGCCGTTCGCGCGCGACGTGTTGCTCACTGCAGTGCGGCGCGCGCTCGAAAGAACCACGCGACATGCGGTATCGGAGGTGGCCCAGGACGAGATCGGCCGGCGCATCGCGCGGCTCACGGAACGCGAGCGGGAAGTCTATGACCGTGTCGTGGCGGGAAAGCAGAGCAAGATCATAGCACATGAGCTGGGCACATCGCCCCGCACGATCGAGATTCACCGCGCACGCATGATGCACAAGATGCAGGCGCGCAATCTCCAGGAACTGGTCCGCATGGCCATTGCCTCCCGGACACTTCCCGGCGGCTGAACGCAACCTGCCGCCCGCCACGGTCCCATACGTAGCGACACGTACGTGACGGAACGGATTTCGGCCTCTCCGCAGCCGCGCAATATCCGCGGCGCAAACAGCGAGGGAGCTGCTGATGTCGTTCTCCGGTCAAGCCTTCTCTTCGAAGAATACAGGCCGCATTTCCATGGCAGGTGTCGTGTGCCCCGTCGCGGCGAATGAGGAAGGGTTGTCGGCGCTCGATGCGCTTGGCAGCGTGTGCCGTTTCCGGCGCGGCGAGACGATCTTTGGGGAAGGCGACGAGCTCAAGTCTTCCTACAAGATCATAAGCGGCGCGGTACGGCTCTCCCGGATCACCGAGGACGGCCGCCGGCAGATCGTCGAATTCCGCGTGGCCGGCGATCTGATGGGCTTCGAATGGGCGGAAAGTTACGGTCTCACGGCCGAGGCCGTGCGCGACGTGACCGCGATCCGCTATGGCCGTCCGCGAGTCGACCGCATGATCGAGGAAAAGCCCGAAGTGCGTGACCGGGTGCTCGCTCTGGTGCGCAAGGAATTGCGCGCCGCGCATGATCACCTCATCACCCTGGGATGTCAGAGCGCGAAGGAGCGGGTCGCAACGTTCCTGCTCCAACTTGCCCGCCGTGCCGGCGCAGGCGACGGCGAGACGATCGAAATCGAACTTGGGCGACAGGACATCGCGGATTATCTGGGACTGACGCTCGAGACCGTCAGCCGCACGCTGAGCGAATTCCAGCGTATCGGCGCCATCGGTTTGCCGAAGCGCCGGCAGATCGTCATCCGCAGCACGGCCAGGCTCCGCGCGCAAACGGTTTCCATCAACTAACCGGGGGTCACGGATCATGGGCGAGTCCGGCATTCCCGCAAGCTCCAATGACAAGGCGCCGCAAGCTGCTAGGCGCACAACTTTCCCCTTGGTCGCAGCCGATGTGATGACGCGGAATGTGGTCGTGGCGACACCGGAAATGGCGCTTGTGGATGCGCTCAGGCTGATGATTCAGCACGGTGCGAGCGGCCTGCCGGTGGTCGACACGGATGGATCGCTCATCGGGATCATCACCGAAGGCGACCTCTTGCAGCGCGCGGAAATCGGAACCGGGAGCAACAAATTCGGCTGGCTGACCACGTTTCTCATGCCCGGCCGTTGCGCTGCCGATTATGTGCGGACGCATGGACGAACCGTCGGCGAATTGATGCGAAGCCGCGTGTATTCGACGAAGACACGCCGCTCAGCAGCGCAGCCGCAATCATGCACGCCTGCCGCGTCAAGCGCCTGCCGGTCGTCGATCATGGACGTATTGTCGGAATTCTATCCCGCGCCGATCTGGTCAAGGCGCTGCTTTGTCGGCTGGAATGCACGTCGACTGTCGAAGCTTCGGACCGGGAGATCGAAAACCATGTCCGCGCGGAAATCGCCAAACAGGGCTGGGTGCCACGTTTCAATGTCGCTGTAGCTGTGAGAAGCGGTATCATCGAATTGTCGGGCATTATTCCGGATGAAAAAGAAAGGACGGCCCTGCGCGTCATCGCGGAGAACACGCCGGGCGGCAGGGGCGTGCGCGACGACCTCGTCTGTGTCGAGCCGCTCTCGGGCGCTGTCGTCGATCAGCCCACGGGGGTCAATCCAATTCCCTGAGCGGAGTTGCGGAGCCATGATCAAGGACATCCTTGTCCATCTCGCCGGAAGCAGCAACGATCAGACGGCCATCGCGACTGGCTGGTTGCTCGCGCATACCCATGCCGCTCAAATCCGTTGGAACGGCGGTTGCAATTGCCTGGAAAGAGATGTGTCCTCCGATCTCCTGGTCATGGGCGGCTACGGGCACAGCCGGACGCGCGAACTGATATTCGGCGGGTTTACGCGCGCCGTTCTCCACGAAGCGAAGCTACCGGTTCTTCTTACGCACTGATTAGAGCGCGGGCGATAGCGTGCATCTCTGCTACATGGCAACGACGCCTCAATCCGTCGTCAGATAGGCCACCAGCGCCTTGATCTGGTCATCATCGATATTGTTCAGCGCCGGATGCATGCTGTCGCTTTCGCGAAGGGCGAACCGAAATACGTCCATGGCATCTGTCAGATACGCCGCGTGCTGGCCCGCAAGCCGCGGCGCCGTCACGCCGCCTTCGCCATGCGTGACGTGACACGAGGCGCAGGCGGGAATGTTCTGCGCCGGCGCGCCGTGCTCGAACAGCGCTTTCCCCTTCGCCGCCATTGCGCCGCCGCGCCATAGGGGTTCCGTCGGAGCCTGGGCTGCGAAATACTGCGCGAGAGCCGTCGCCATCTCGTCACCTGTTTGCGTCGACAATCTCCACATCGCGTTGATCGCGTGGGGATCCTGCCGGGTGACATCACGGAAGCCTCGCAGCCGGCTCTCGATGTATGTGGCTTTCTGGCCGTTCAGACGGGGAACGTCCGGTCTTGTGCTGTCGCCTTTGGGACCATGGCAGCTTTCGCATTGGGCAACAGCCTTGGAAAGTTCTCCGGGAGCAATTTGATCGCCGGCGGCGGCAGCCGCGTCTGCGGCGAGACAAGCGCCCGCGGCAATGAGCAAGAAGGCAACAAATTTCATGATAAACTCTTCCCTCCGCCCCGACGCAGCGGGAAGAGGTTAGGCGGAACAGCGGAACCGGCACAAGACGGCGTCGAAACCGGCCTGATGCGTCAGATGCGACATTGAACGAGGATGGATTTGTCCATCTCCGGCGCGACCGCCTCGCCGAAGCGTGCATGCAGGGTGCGCCGCTGCGATTCCGGCGCGTTTCGCTGGATCCACACCCGCGTCAGATGAATCTGCTGCTTCGCTGCCGGAGAAGGCTGGTCCATTTCGTAGCGCCAGGTTTCGAGCCGATCCGTGGGGAAGGGCTTCCTGTCCTCGCGGGACCAGCCGTTCGGCCCAAGATGAAAATAACCCTCTTCGTGAGCGACTGCGCTGCACATCTCTGTATCATCCTTATGAATTCCGGACGCTTTTGGCACGGTTTCCGCGTCGTGTTCTTGACCCGGATCAAGGTATATCGGCGGAACTCCGGCATGCTGCAGCACGATCGTGCCGGCATGTTCGTTCCCGCATGCGCAGAGATCGCTCAGTGGCGAGGTACCGTGTTGATCAGGCTTGAAAGCATGTATCGCGCTTTGCTGGCGACTTTCCTGCTGCTCACGGCAACGCCTTCGACGGCTTCGCCGCCTGCGGACATTTCTGCCGACATCCGCGAATTGCTGGCAGACAGCCAGCTTCCCGATGGTCAGGCCGTTGATATCGGCCCCGTGCGAGCCTTTTACGAACAAAGAACTTATTTGCCGGCTTGGACCGGCGGCGTAGAGGCACGCGGCCGCGCGCAGCAGATGATTGCAGCGCTCCTGGCGGCCGATACAGACGGGCTCGATCCCGGCTCGTATCAGGCGAAAAATCCGGTTCTTGGGGAGTTTCCGCGGACGGCACGATCCGCTGCGGAATTCGATATCCTGCTGACCGACGGTGCCCTCCGCTTCGCCCGTGATCTCCGCCTGGGGAGGGCGGAGCTGCGATCGCTCGATCCCGACGTCGATCTGCCGTCGCAGGTCTTCGATCCCGTCGCAAGCCTTGATGCGGCTGTCGAAAGCAACAGCATTGCCGCATTCGTGGCGAATCTGCCGCCGCCGCATCCCGAATATGCCCGCCTCAAGCGCGCGCTTGCCAGCTTTCGCGAAGCTGTTTCGCACAATGACGATGCAAAAGACGATTCCGGAGTTCCGTTGACCGAACGGGTGATGCAGATTGCCGCCAACATGGAGCGCTGGCGCTGGCTGCCGCGCAGCTTCGAGCCGAGCTACATTGAGGTCAATGTTCCAGACGAACGCCTCGTGGTTATGGGATCGCAGGGACCGGTACTCGAGTCGCGGGTTGTGGTGGGCCGTCCGGGCGATCCGACGCCGATTTTTCGCGCCGTTGCCACATCTGTTACCGTCAATCCGCCCTGGAATGTGCCCGAGGAGATCGCGCGCCGCGAAATCCTGCCGAAGCTCAAGAGAAATCCCGATTATCTGCTCGCCAACGACATGATACTACGGGACGGCCCACGCAACGATCCTTATGGTCTCCATATCGACTGGAATGCCATGCCCGCAGCCGCTTTCCGCTATCACGTGCAGCAGCGGCCCGGGCCGAAAAATGCATTGGGGATGCTCAAGCTTGAGCTGCCCAACCGTTTCAACGTCTATCTTCACTACACTTCGGCTGAAAGCGCGTTCGATCGCGACTCGCGCGCGCTGAGCCATGGCTGCGTGCGGGTGGAGCAGATACTTCCGCTAGCTTCCTACGCGCTGACCCGAGATACCAAAGCTGCAATTGCATCGCTGCAGGCCGCGATCGCCACCGTGGCCACCCAACATCTTTCGCTTTCGAGTCCGCTGGCCGTCTATTTTCTCTACTGGACCGCTTTCGTCGACGAGAATGGCGTGATTCAGTTCCGGCCGGACATTTACGACCGGGACGCAAGACTCATTGCCGCGATGCAAAACCGCGTCGCCAATGCCCGCGTGACGACCAACGCCGTGCAATGTCAGCCGGCATGAATCCGGGCCCTGCTTTTCTGCAAATCCACGTTTGATCGGACATCTCATTCTGAAGGATATCGCACCCACCGCCGGATGAAATGCCGTTGTTGATTTCCATCAGCAATGTGCAGACGGGCCAGTTGCAATATTCGGGCACATTTTCAGGGAGGTTGTCATGATTTCGCTCGAAGACTGCGTCGCAATGTGCGGCCTCGATCCGGAAGAGGTATCCGCGATCGCCGAGCATGAGCACATTCCCGAGGTCGCGGCGGCCGCCCTCGGCAGCTATCTGCTGCACAAGGCCGGCGGGCCGGCAGAGATCAAGCGCATGCTGGTCGACGACCTCCGCGAGGCGCTCACGCAGGACCGGCTGGTACGCGCGACCGAACTGCTCATGGCGCTGCGGCACTTCATGAACGGGCAGGTCCCGGCTGCCGCCTGAACGGGACCGCTTGTCTTGCAATGGAGAAAGAGGCCGTGTGGCGCGCCATCATACAAAGGACCGGCGGACGGATCGGGCGCCCGCCGGGGGGAGGTCTTTCAATACCGGAAATGAAGGGTCATCTCGGCGACGCCGGCTGCGACATTGATACCCATGTTTCCCTCGATGCTGACGGGCTGCAGCGCGACCGAATGCTTGAGGCCCCCGATCAGCGCATTGACGCCCGCGCCTACGCCAACCGTGGCGCCCACCGTCGCACCGGCATATTGCCCGGCGAGGCTGCCCGGTTTCAGCGTCGAGGTCGGCGCAAACACCGCCCACAGCATTACGCCGGCGCGCGTGTATCCGATATCGACGCCGAATTTGGAGATGTGGCCGGCATAAAATTCCTGGCCGCCGGCGGCCGCCTGATAGGTGCATCGTACATCGCGCGAGGATCCGAACACGAAGCCCCAGCCGCTCGAGACATTGCAGAGGAGGACGCCTGCTTTCACGCTCGGTTCGGCCTGCGTATCCGCGCTCATCAATGCGCCGGCGACGATCAGCGATGCCGCAGCAGCGGCGATTGCGATTCTCTTCAACATGATTCCAGCTCCTTTTGCCGATTTCGCCGGGACCGTAATGCCGGCCATCCGGCACCCGACATGACAAAGATCAACAAATGACGCGGTGTATGCGCCGCATCCGCAAATTTCGTCAGGCTTGATCCCGGTCAAGATTGCAGTCACGCGCCGCTGATAGGGAGGTGTCCGCGGCGAGAGGAGCGCCTTGCCGGCAGGGTGTGGAGTTCGTGACGTGCCGGGCATACTCAGGATTGCCTACAAGCTCCTGGTCAACGACCGGGCAAAGTTCACCGCACTGCTGGTGGGCATTACCTTCGCCGTCTTCCTGATGGTTGCGATGACGTCGCTGTTCGCGGGCGTGCTCAACCGCGCTTCCGCCACCGTGATCAATATCGGCGCCCGCATATGGGTGATGGACCCCGCGGTGCAGACCGTCGCCAACACCATCCCGCTCCCCAATTATGTGCTCGACGAGGTGCGCAGCATTCCCGGCGTGAAATACGCGGTGCCGCTTTATTCCGGCGGCGCGCTGCTGAAGCTCCGCGACGGATTCTACCAGGCGGCGAACATCGTCGGCATCGACGACACGAGCCTGTTTGGCCGGCCGCGGCTGGTTGAGGGCAACATCCAGGACATCTTCGCCGAGAATGCTTTCATCGCCATTGACGATTCGGAATTCTCCAAGCTCGAGAACCCCACCATAGGAACGACCTTCGAGCTCAACGATCACCGTGGCGTCATAGTCGGGATTGCAAAGGTGGCATCGAGCGGGCTGTTCGGCGTGCCGACGCTCTATACGACATACGACCGCGCGCTACAGTATATTCCGAATACGCGCTTCACGATTTCGTACCTGCTGGTTGAACCAAAGTCCAAAGCCGATGTGCCGGTCATCGAGCGGCAGGTACGCGCCGCCGGATATCTGGCGCTCACCAGGCAGGAGTTCATCGACAAGATCACGAAATTCTACATGTACCAAACCGGCATCGGCGTCAATCTGCTGATCATGACGGTCACGAGCTTCATCATCGGACTGTCGATCTCGGGCCAGACCTTCTACACCTTCGTGATCGAGAATCTCGAAAAGTTCGGCGCGCTCAAGGCCATCGGCGCCAAGGGCCGCGAGCTCGTCCTCATGATTCTCTTCCAGGCCTCGCTCGTCGCGTTGACCGGCTATGGCGCGGGAGTCGGGCTTTGCTCGCTCGTCCTCTGGGCAACACGGCTCTATTTGCCCGATTACGCAGCGATAATTACTTTCGCCAATCTCGTTCTGGCCTTCGGAATGGTCGTCATCATTGCCGCGGTCTCCAGCTATTTCGGCGTCCGGCGCGTGCTGAAGATCGAACCTTTCGACATTTTCCGGGGCTGACATGGCACAGACGGCGATCGAGGCCATCGGCCTCAACAAATGGTTCGGCGAGGGCGAGGCCCGGACTCACGCCGTGAAGGACGTGAAGTTCGAGGCCTGTTTCGGCGAAATCGTCTACGTCGTAGGTCCGTCGGGCAGCGGCAAGACCACGATGCTGAGCATGATCTCGGGCATTCTGCGGCCGGACAGCGGCACCGTGAAAATCGAGGGCACAGACATTTGGAGCCTTAAAGACGACGCAATCGCCGAATTCCGTCTGCACAAGATCGGATTTGTTTTTCAGGATTATCATCTCTTCCCGCGCCTGACGACCGAGGAAAATGTCGCCATTCCGATGATCCTGCAATCGCGGAATTGGGACGACGCGATCCAGGCAGCCGATCAGAACCTGGACGTAGTAGGATTGAAGGGCCGCGCGAAGCTTCCGCCCGTGAAGCTCAGCGGCGGCGAGCAGCAGCGTGTGGCGATCGCGCGCGCCATGGTCAGCCGCCCCGATATCCTGATCTTCGACGAACCGACGGCTTCGCTCGATGGCGATACCGGGCGCCTGATCATCAGCTTCGTGCGCGAGCACATCCTCAGCGACAAACGCTGCATCGTCATTGTCACGCATGACAGCCGCATCTTCGAATTCGCGGATCGCATCCTGAAGATGGAGGACGGCCGCGTGATGGGCGCCATGAAAGGAAATTTCCATGAGGAATAAGCTGATTTTCATGACCTCGGTGGTCGGCGTCATGATAGGACTGATCAGCGCCTATGTATTCGGCCAGCAGCCTGCAGCGCTGCCGCCGGAATTCAATCCTGCGGCCAATCCCTACGCCCGCGGAATCTATTCCGAAGGCATCGTGGAGAGTGCGCAATCGCAGGGCGAGAACATCAACATCTACCCCGAGGTGACCGGGCCGATCACGCAGGTTTTCGTGGCGGAAGGAGAGGCGGTCCGCAAGGGCCAGCCGCTTATTGCCATCGACGATTCGGTGCAGCGGCCGACGACCGAGCAGCAGAAGGCGCAACTCGACGTAACGATCGCGCAGATCGCCAACGCAAAGGCCACCCTGAAAAGTGCGAGCGACACGCTTGCCAAGCAGGAGCAATCTTACACGCTCGATCCAAAGTCGGTCAGCCGCGACGTGCTGGATACGGACAGGAACACGGTTGCCATCGCGCAGACCGCTTTGCAGGTCTATAAGCGCCAATCGGTGGAGCAGGCCAGAGCCTATGCCGCATCGGCGGCGCTGCTCGCCAAATTTACGATCAGGGCGCCGGCGGACGGAGTTGTGTTTTCGGTCCAGGCGACGGCCGGCAGCTATGTTTCGCCGCAGGGTGCGTACGATTCCTATACGCAGGGCGCAGATCCGCTGATCGTGATGGGCACGAGGCCGGCGCGGCTCGAAGTACGCGCCTATGTCGACGAAATCCTCATTCCGCGGCTCAAGAATGCGAAACACATGTCGGCGGAAATGTTCATCCGCGGCACCAATATCCACCTGCCGCTGACCTTCGAACGCGTGCAGCCCTTCGTGTCGCCGAAGATCGAGCTCTCGGACGAGCGGCAGGAACTGGTCGACGTGCGGGTGCTGCCGATCATATTCCGTTTCGCACGGCCCGCGAATGTCAGTGTCTATTCGGGACAATTGGTGGATGTCTATGTCAGCGCAAATTAGCAGGATTGCGGTACCTTGTTGCGCCGCCGCCTTCGCTGTCGTGCTCGCGGGTTGCGCAGTCGGCCCCGAATTCGTGCGGCCGGAAGCGCCCAAGGTCAAGCACTACACGAATGGCGCCGATCCGGTTGTGACCGTCGCGGCGCGTGGGTCCGCGCAGCATTTCTCCCGGGGTGCGAAGGTTGCCGCCGAATGGTGGCGGGTTTTCAAATCGCACGCACTCGACAGCGTCATCAAACAGGGTCTCGACGGCAATCCCGGTCTCGAAGCGGCGCAGGCGAGCCTCAAGGCCGCCCAGGACAATCTGCGCGCCGGCTATGGCGTGTTCTATCCCGCACTTGGCGGTAATTTCAGTGCCACGCGCGAGCGTTTCTCGCCGGCGAGTCTTGGCGAAGGCGGACCAGGTAATGTCTTCAACCTGTACTCGCTTTCCGGAATGGTCAGCTATGCGCTCGACATCTGGGGCGGCGAACGCCGCGAAGTGGAAGCGCTCGGAGCACAGGCCGACGTACAGGAGGCGATGGAGGAGGGCACATGGCTCGCGCTTGTTTCCAATATCGTCAATACGGTGGTGGCAAAAGCCGCCTATCGCGCGGAGATCGCAGCGACGTTGGAACTGATCAATCTTGAGAAGCAGCAGGCGGCGTTGGGCGAAACGCAGTTCCGTGCCGGCACCGTGCCCTATTCGAATGTGCTGAGTATCGAAAGTCAGCTCGAATCGTACGAAGCCAGCATTCCCGGCCTCGCGCAAAAGGCGGCGCAGGCCGACGATCTTCTCGCGGCACTCGCGGGCCGCACGCCCGCGGAGTGGAAGCCGCCCACCGTCGATCTTGCGGATCTGACATTGCCGGCCGATCTGCCGGTGAGCCTGCCTTCCGATCTCGTCCGCCAACGGCCGGATATTCTCGCGGCCGAGGCAACGGCCCGCAGCGCAAGCGCCGGCATCGGCGTCGCCACTGCGGCGATGCTGCCGAACATCGCGCTCAGCGGCGGTTATGGCGCAGACGCCAACACTCTCGGCAGCCTGTTTGCGGCCGGCAGCAATGCCTGGAGCGCCGGCGCGGGCGTCGCGACGCCGGTCGTTCAGGGTCCGACGCTGTGGTACAAGCGCGAAGCCGCGATCGACAGCTACAAACAGACCATGGCGCTCTATCGGCAAACGGTGCTCGGCGCGTTTCAGCAGGTGGCAGACACGTTGCGGGCGCTCGACAACGACGCGCGAACCCTCGCAGCCGAAGACCGGGCGCTCGCAACGGCGAAGGAAGCGCTGCAACTCGTCGAGGACAACTACCGGTCCGGCACAGCCAACTATCTCGACGTGCTCAACGCCGATGCGCAATATCACGAGGCCGAGATCGCCGACCTCGAGGCGCTCGCGACGCGCTACCAGGATACCGTCGCGCTCTTCGCCGCGCTCGGCGGCGGCTGGTGGAACGAGCCGCCCGGAAAAGAAACAGCCGCACGATAGGCGGCAAATTGCCAGACGATTTTTCTGCAATGGTCTCTGAGGATTGATCCTCGTCAAAGTTCGAGCGCTGGGCAGAGAGTATTCTGCGCCAAAATCGACACGGAGACAGGATCATGGCCCAGCACAACCCCAAATTTCAGTATCGGCCCGCGGCGCTCAGGAAGCGCTACGACAATTTTATCGGCGGAAAGTGGGCAGAGCCGGTCAAAGGACGCTATTTCACCGATACCAGTCCGCTCAACCGGATAGAACTCGCCGAGGTGGCGCGGTCCGGCGCGGAAGATGTCGAGTTTGCACTCTTTGCCGCTCACAAGGCTCGCGAAAAATGGGGACGCACGCCCGTTGCCGAACGTGCGCGGCTTCTGAACAGGATCGCCGATACCATCGAGGAAAACCTCGAGCTTCTGGCCAATGTCGAGACTGTCGACAACGGCAAACCGATCCGTGAGACTTTGAACGCCGATATCCCGCTCGCCGCCGACCATTTCCGTTATTTCGCAAGCTGCATTCGCGCCGAGGAAGGCACGCTCGCCGAATTGGACAACGACACGGTCGCCTATCACTTCCGCGAACCCCTGGGCGTGGTGGGACAGATCATTCCATGGAATTTCCCGCTCCTGATGGCCGCATGGAAGCTGGCTCCGGCGCTTGCAGCCGGCAATTGCGTGGTAATCAAACCTGCCTCGGATACGCCTCTCAGCCTGGCGCTCCTGATGGAATTGGCTGGCGATCTGCTTCCTCCTGGCGTGGTCAATGTCGTCTTCGGCCACGGCGCGGAGGTGGGCAAGCCGCTCGCGCGGAGTCCGCATATTTCCAAGATCGCCTTCACCGGCGAGACAAATACCGGCCGCGAGATCATGCGCTGCGCGGCCGAGACCATCATCCCCATGACGCTCGAGCTGGGCGGCAAATCGCCGAACATTTTCTTCGCGGACGTGATGGATGAAGAGGACGCGTTTCTCGACAAGGCACTCGAAGGTTTTGCGCTCTTCGCGTTCAACAAGGGCGAGGTTTGCACATGCCCCTCGCGGGCGCTGGTGCAGGAATCGATCTTCGACAAATTCATGGAGAAGGCGGTCGCCCGGGTCGCGAAGATCAGGGTCGGCGATCCGCTGGATCCCGCGACCCAGATGGGGCCGCAATGCTCGGAAGGGCAGATCGACAAAATTCTGAATTACATCGAGATCGGCAAGCAGGAGGGAGCGCGTCTCATGACGGGCGGCGAGCGCGCCTATCCCGGCGGTGAGTTCGACAAGGGCTATTTTCTCAAGCCGACCGTGTTTGTCGGCAACAACAAGATGCGCATCTTCCAGGAGGAGATATTTGGTCCGGTGCTTTCCGTGACACCGTTCAAGACACTCGAGGATGCGGTGCGTATCGGCAACGACACGCGCTACGGACTTGGCGCCGGCGTATGGTCGCGCAACGTGAACAACACCTATCGCGTCGGCCGCGAGATCGAGGCCGGCCGCGTCTGGACCAATTGTTATCACGCCTATCCGGCGCACGCGGCATTTGGCGGTTACAAGCAGTCCGGCTTCGGACGCGAGACGCACAAGATGATTCTCGACCACTATCAGCAGACCAAGAATCTGCTGGTGAGCTACAACACCTCCGCGCTCGGCCTCTTTTGAGCCCGATCGCCGATCGAGAAAGTCACCGCATATGCAGCCCGCTCCGCAAATCTGGCCCTCGGTAATCCGCGGTCATGCCGAAAACAGTGCCGCAGCCTTCGTTGTTGTAGCATCCGCCGTTTCCGCCGGCGAAAGTGACGCCGTAAAGACTGCCGCTGTCGGGCAGGATCGTGCCCTCCGGCGTTGCGCCGTCGCTGCCGCCCGCGAAGCTGTAGAGTACGGATTCGGACCAGGATCCGTTCTGCTGTGAGAGCTCGTACACGACACCGAGATTGTTTGCGCCGCCGGCTTCGGTGAGGCCGTACAGATTTCCTGTTCCGTCCGCCGCCGGGGCTGCAGCCGGCGTCTCGCCATCGGCGGCGTTGGTGAAGGTATAGAGCGGTGTTTCGGTCCACACGTGCTTCTTCGCCGGCACAAGCTCGAAGACATTGCCGGCGAGCGTCCGATAACCTGCCGTCGCGCCATAGAGATCGCCGTTCGCGTCGAGCATGAGGCCCGGCGCGGGATAGCCGCCGTCGCTGCCGCCCTGGAAGGTATAGAGCGTCGATTCCGACCAGTGCTTCTTGCTGGAGGGCGGGTGCAGTTCGAAGACGCTTCCGTAATTCGCGCCCGTGGTGACGCCGTAGAGATTGCCGTCCGCATCGAAGACCGGCGGACCCTCGGGTCCGCCTTCGAGGATGTTGCTGACGCGATAGATGACCTTTTCGCTCCACGCTCCGTGGCGCTTCGCCGGTTTCGCAAGCTCGAATCCGCCACCGTAGCAGACGTCAAGATGCCCGTTTTCTTCGCAGCGTCCGCCGAGTGAGGCGAAACCATAGAGATTGCCGTCGTTCCCGAACACGATTCCATTGGGCGACCAGACGTCCGGCTTGCTGGTCTCCTCCGCGCGGGTGTCGTCCGCACGGGTCTTGGTGGTAAAGGCGTAGAGAATTTGTTCCGTCCAGCCATGCTTCCCGGATGACAGCTCGAACACGGTTCCACAGCCTGATCCCGCGCCGCAATTGTCGCTGCCGCCTTCGAGCGTGGTGCCATAGAGATTGCCCTGGGCGTCCATGATCAGGGGCACATCCGGATATTCCCCATCGCCGCCGCCCTCGAAATCGTGAAGCACGGTCTCGGCCCAGCCGCCGCCCTGTTGCGGCGACAGTTCGAAAACAGTGCCGCAACCCGATCCGCCGCAGCCCGTACCACCGCCGGCGCTGGTGGTGCCGTAGAGATTGCCGGCGGCGTCCGCGACCAGGCCCGCATTGGGCTGCGCACCATCGCTGCCGCCGCCGAAACGATAGAGCACCTGCTCCTGCGGCGTTGCCGCACAAGCCGGAAGCGTCAGGCCTGACACAGCTCCACACACAAAAAGCGCGGAAATTCCCGTTATCCTGATTGGCATCGCATCAATTCCCTCACCACTACCCGCTGAGACGCTATCACAGGGTGCCGCCGCGCGCGAGCTGTCCCGGACTCCGCGCCATGAGTGCCGGAATTGATCCTCGTCAATGTTCCGCGGCAGCGGGAAGGGCAGGTTGCGACGAAATCGGCGAGGAGATTTGCCATGAAAGCGTTTGTGTACCAGGGACCGGGGAAGAAGGCGCTTGAGGATCGGCCCGTTCCCGACATCACCGCGCCGACGGATGCCATCGTCAGGATCGTCAAGACGACGATCTGCGGCACGGACCTGCACATCCTCAAGGGCGACGTGCCAAGTTGCATGCCGGGCCGCATTCTCGGGCACGAAGGTGTGGGCATCGTCGAGAAAGTCGGCGCGGCAGTCGGCTCGTTCCGGCCGGGCGACCGGGTGATCGTTTCCTGCATCTCCTCCTGCGGCAAATGCGAATACTGCCGGAAGGGCATGTACTCGCATTGCACGACGGGAGGCTGGATCCTCGGCAACACCATCGACGGCACGCAGGCGGAATATGTGCGCACGCCCTATGCCGATACGAGCCTTTATCACATTGCGGAAGGCTGCGACGAGGAAGCGCTCGTGATGCTGAGCGACATCCTCCCCACCGGGTTCGAATGCGGCGTGCTCAACGGCAAGGTTCAGCCGGGGGCGACCGTCGCCATTGTGGGCTCCGGTCCCATCGGACTCGCCGCATTGCTCACCGCGCAGTTCTACTCGCCGGCCGAAATCATCATGGTCGATTTCGACGACAACCGCCTCGAAACGGCCCTGCGGTTCGGCGCGACCGCGACCATAAACGCCGGCCGGGAAAACGCGGTTGAAAAGATCATGAAGATGACAGGCGGCCGCGGCGTCGACACAGCAATCGAGGCGGTCGGCGTGCCTGCGAGCTTCATCACCTGCGAAGATATCGTGGCGCCGGGCGGCATCATCGCCAATATCGGCGTGCACGGCACGAAGGCCGATCTCCACCTGGAACGCCTCTGGGACCGCAACATCGCGATCACCACGCGCCTTGTCGATACGGTCACCACGCCAATGCTGCTCAAGACCGTGCAGGCGCGGAAGGTAGAGCCGAAACGGCTGATCACCCACCGCTTCAAGCTCGACCAGATTCTCGACGCCTATGAAACTTTCGGGCACGCGGCGGAGAGCCACGCGCTCAAGGTTATCATCGCGGTCTAGGATGGACAGGGGCGTGATCGGTATAATAACAGAGCGATTCGGGCAGGGCGGATGTTTCCGAGACGTTTGCGCGGCGAAATCATTATTTTGCTGTGCGCCAAGCTGGTGGCACTGACTGCGATCTATTTCCTTCTTATCGCACCCGCGATCCGCCCCGAACCCGACGGCGCAGCCATGCGCGCCCATCTTGTCGACGGCCATACACCATAGGACACTGATCATGGACATCGTCGAACTTTCGCGCCTGCAATTCGCCGTCACCGCGCTCTACCATTTCATCTTCGTGCCGCTCACGCTCGGGCTGTCGATCCTGCTCGGCATCATGGAGACGGTCTATGTGATGACGAACCGGCCGATCTGGCGCGATCTGGTGAAATTCTGGGGCGTGCTGTTCGGCATCAATTTCGCCATGGGCGTGGCGACCGGCATCACCATGGAATTCCAGTTCGGTACCAACTGGGCCTATTACTCGCATTACGTGGGCGACGTGTTCGGCGCGCCGCTCGCCATCGAAGGCCTGATGGCGTTTTTCCTCGAAGCGACGTTCGTGGGACTGTTCTTCTTTGCCTGGGACAGGCTCTCGAAGATCCAGCATCTCATCGCCACCTGGGCGCTCGCGCTCGGCACCAATCTTTCGGCGCTGTGGATCCTGATCGCCAATGGCTGGATGCAATATCCCGTCGGCGCGCGGTTCAACGCCGATACGATGCGCATGGAAGTGGCCGATTTCACGGCCGTGCTGTTCAATCCCGTCGCCCAGGCGAAGTTCGTGCACACGGTGAGCGCCGGCTATGTGACCGGATCTGTTTTCGTGCTCGCCATCAGCGCCTGGTATCTGCTCAACGGACGGAACGTAGAGTTCGCCAGGCGTTCGATGACGGTTGCCGCAAGCTTCGGGCTCGCTTCGGCGCTGTCGGTGGTCGTGCTCGGCGACGAGTCGGGCTATACCGCCGGGCTCAACCAGAAGATGAAGATCGCCGCGATCGAGGCGATGTGGGATACGGAGCCCGCGCCCGCATCCTTCACTGTCTTCGGTCTTCCCAATCTCGCCACCCATCACAATGACTATCAGGTGACGGTGCCGTGGGTTCTCGGCCTGATCGCGACGCGCTCGGTCGACAGGCCGGTACCCGGGATCAACGACCTGGTCGGAGAAGCAAACAAACGAATCCACGACGGCCTTGTCGCCTATGGCACGCTTCTCGACATCAAGAAAAATCCGCATGATGCGGTGCTGCGCGCAAAACTCGCCGCTCATGTCGGCAATCTCGGCTACGCGCTGCTCCTGAAGCGCATCAGGCCCGATATCCAGAACGCGACCGAGGCCCAGATCGCAGACGCCGCCAGCAGCACGATTCCGGATGTGCCGGTGCTGTTCTGGTCGTTCCGTTTCATGGTTGGCTTGGGTCTGTGGTTCATCGCGCTCTTTGCGATCGCATTCTGGTTCTCGGCCAAGCGGCGTCTTGACCGGCATCGGTGGTTTCTGCGCGCGGCGCTCTGCACGCTGCCGCTGCCCTGGATCGCAGCGGAACTCGGCTGGATCGTCGCCGAATACGGCCGGCAGCCCTGGGTGATCGAAGGCGTGCTGCCGACGGCGCTCGGCGTGTCGTCGACCGATGCGGGCAACGTGCTGTTCAGCCTCCTCGGATTCGCGCTGTTCTATTCGCTGCTGCTCGTTGTCGATCTCTATCTTCTCATCAAATACATCCGCCTCGGGCCCTATCCCGCGGGATCGACGGCGGCGGATGTTCCCGGCTTGGCGGACGCGGCGGCGGCGGAGTAATGACAATGAGCGAATATGAAATCCTGCGGCTGATCTGGTGGGCGCTGCTCGGCATTCTCCTGATCGGCTTTGCGGTCATGGACGGATTCGATCTCGGCACGGCAGCGCTGTTGCCTTTCGTCGCGCGCAGCGACATGGAGCGGCGCATCGCCATCAATACCGTTGGCCCTGTGTGGGAGGGCAACCAGGTGTGGTTCATCCTGGGCGGTGGCGCGATCTTTGCCGCGTGGCCCGCGCTCTATGCGGCGAGCTTTTCGGGTTTCTACCTCGCCATGTTTCTGGTGCTGGCGGCGCTGATCCTGCGGCCGGCCGGATTCAAGTATCGCAGCAAGGTGGAGAATTCCGTCTGGCGGAGCTTCTGGGACTGGGCGCTGTTCGCGGGGGGCGTGGTGCCGTCGCTCGTCTTCGGCGTGGCGTTCGGCAATCTGTTCGAGGGCGTGCCGTTCGGATTCGACACCGATCTGCGCTTTCATTCGACGATCACGCTGATTTCTCTGCTCAATCCGTTCGCGCTGCTCACGGGTCTGGTCAGCCTTACGATGATCGTGCTGCATGGCGCGGCGTGGCTGAACTGCAAATCCGAAGGCGCCGTTCAGGCGCGGGCGCGGGCGATCATGCCCTATGCCGCGCTTGTGTTCGGAATATTGTTTGCGGTTGCCGGTGTCTGGGTCGCGCAGCTCGATGCCTATCGCATTACCAGTGTGATGGCGCATGACGGTCCGTCCAATCCGCTGTTGAAAACCGTCGCGCGCGCGCCCGGCGGCTGGCTCGCAAATACCGAGGCGCATCCGCTGCTATGGCTGACGGTGGCGATTGCCTATGCGGGCGCGGCTCTCGCGGTGTTGCTGCGCAGGCGCCCAGGTCTTGCCTTCGTCGCGTCGGCGCTCGTTCCGCTCGGCACCATCGCAACGGCAGGCACGGCGCTGTTTCCGTTTCTGTTGCCATCATCGAGCGATCCGCGCGCCAGCCTGACGGTATGGGATGCCTCATCGAGCAAACTGACGCTTGCCATCATGCTGGGCGCGGTCGTGATCTTCCTGCCGATCGTGATGGCCTATACGGGCTGGGTCTATCACGTGCTGCGCGGGCCGGTGCGGGCCAACGATATCGC
>Ga0335075_10004455_pt1 | contig 21907 bp, 24 predicted proteins | sample Lox_Sample_24_FD_206723 | JGI IMG/M metagenome (GOLD analysis project Ga0335075, IMG submission 206723) | Soil microbial communities from Loxahatchee National Wildlife Refuge, Florida, United States - Lox_Sample_2.4 | ecosystem: Environmental > Terrestrial > Soil > Wetlands | place: USA...
CGGCGGGCGGCTCCACCGGCTGGGGCACCGAGATCCCCGCCGGCTGCCGTGGCCGCAGCAGCAGCTGACCGGGTGCTAGCCTGCGCAGCGCGGCGAGCGGCTCGACATCAGCCGGAGCGAGAACCGCACACCGGCCGGGGCCGGGGCGGCCCAAGATGACTTCGAGGAGGACGTCGCCTTCGCGCGGAGGGCGGCCGAGGGTCTGACCGGGGGTCGCCAGCGTTTCGAACCAGTCGCTGACCCAGCGGCCGAGCTGGCCCCGCGGCCGGTAGAGATACTCGCGGTAGGCGGTGGCGGGAGCGTTGCTGAGCAGGCTGAGAATGTCCTCTTGGGCCATGGCTGGTTCCTCCGCGAGGTGCGGGCGTTGAGTCGCGTGGACGGCCTGTTGCACGCGGCCGACCAGGCGGGAAATGTTCAGGTAGCCGTGTCCGAGCCGGTCCGGCAGGTCGGCGCCAGTAGCCGGGTCACAGCTGCCGAGCACGAGTGCGCGGATCTCGGCCGCGCTGAGCCGACTGCCCGCCACCTCCAGGCAGAGCGCGAGCGCGCCGGCGACGTGCGGTGTCGCGAAGCTCGTGCCGTCGCCCCGGACCAGCAGCCCGGGGTTGTGCTGGGCACTCGCCGGGGCCGACCGGGCGGCGAGGATCTGGACGCCCGGAGCCGCCAGGTCGGGTTTGTCGCGACCGTCCCGGCAGGGCCCGGCGCTGCTGAACGGGGCGGGCGGGCGGTCCGGGTCGTGCCCGTCGGCCGCGCCGACGACAAGCGGCAGGTGACTGGAGGCGATCGAACCGATGGTGATGGACGTGCTGCTGGTGCCGGGCGCGAACCGGGCCTGGCAGCCGCGGCAGGAGTCGTCCCGTTCGATCCAGGCGTCGTAGCGTCCGTTGCTGACCTGGTGTCCTTCGAGGGTGACGGTCCACGTCCCGGGACATCCGGCCGGGTCGAGGTACGCGACGATGTGGTTGTCGCCGTTGTTGGGGTCGTGCTTTCGGTGATAGACGCGTCCGACCACCTGGCCGCCGGCTGTCACGTCGGCCCGGTCCCCGAGGCGTACCGGCGGTCCGGGGGAGTAGCCCGGCGGCTCGACTCGAACGGCGAACTCGTCCGCGCCGTCGTACCAGATCTCCAGCTCGTTAACGGTGACGTCAACGGGATCGCTGACCAGCGTCAGCGTCCGCGTTTCGCCTGGCCCGATGCTGCCGCTGGCGTGGGTGCGCCAGCGGTAGTAGTTGCCCGCACTATTGACGACGAACCGGCCCGGCGTGCTCGCCAGCAATTCGTCCAGCGCCCGTTCGACCAGCGTGGTGCCGTCCTTCGGCCCGCAGACGCGCCCGGCGCTGATGTTGATGACGCACGGCTGGGACCCGGCCGTACGGGAGATGAAATCGACCGCCTCAAGCAGCCGGACGGAGTCTCCGAAGTTGGCCAGCCCGCCCGTGTTGCGGTCGGCGAGGTGAACGAACAGCAGGTCGGCTTGCGGCGCGATGCCGACCGGCCCGCCGGACCGGCCGTTCCCGGCCGCGATGTCCAGGGTCCGGGTGCCGTGCGTGCCCTGGCCGCGCGGGTCAGCGATCGCTGGATGGTAGCCGAGCCGCTCGTAGGGCCGCGGGTCCTGCAGCGCCCGGTTGATGTCTTCCCGCCGGTGCACGGTGCCGTACCCGTACGGTTCTGGCCGGGCTCCCGGCGCCTGGTCTCGCTGGTCCCACAAGGCGAGGAAGCGGGTAGACCCATCCGGCCGCCGGAAGACGGCCGCGTCCACGTCCGCCCCCCAGTCGACCGCCGCCACCACTACGCCGGTCCCGTCCGGCCCGAGAACCGGGTCGCGCCGTACGTCGGTCGGCCGGAGGCGGGGGACGGGCGGTCCGCCCGTCCCCGGTGAGGCGTCTCCGGCGTCGAACCCGGGGCTCAGGCCGCGCGGCGCCTTCAGGCTGATGACATCGAGGCGGGCCCGCACGGCGATGACATCGCGGGCCCGGATCCGGCAGGTCGCGACCGGGCCGAAGCGGGCGACCATCCGCACGCCGGGGATCTCGATTCCCGGCGCGGTGAGCCGGATGACAGCCTCGAGTTCGCGGTCACCGTCTGTGCCGGCTTCCGCGCGCAGCAGCTCCCATAGCGCCGGGTCCATAACGGCTCATCCGCGAGTTACGTCTAGACCACGTTGATCGGGATAACGGCAGACTTTCCGCCCGACGTTACCTTCAGGGACGTCTGCCCGGCGGTCTGACCGGTGACGGTGACCACCGAGGGACTGGTCTGCGTAACGGTGATCTTGTTGTCACTCGGATCGAAGCCGAACGTGGCGTCAGTCACCTGGTTTCCTGCCCGGTCGAGCGCGATCGCGGTGACCTGTGCCGTCGTGCTTCCGTCAGAGGTCACGGGGCCGGTGGACTCGATGGTGACGCTGACCGAGTCAACGCCCTTCGAGACGTTGGTGAACCGGCCAACGGCCCAGATCGCCGCCAGCAGCGCGCCGCCGGCCACCCGCGGGTCGAGGAGCACGCCTTCAAGTCCGGGCCGCCGCCGTTCCCCCGGTGCCAGCAGCAGCGTGGGGGCGCCGCGGATCACGGCCCGGGCCCAGTCGTGCTCGGCCAGGCCGGTGTCGAACGAGTCCAGGATCTGCGACGCGGCCACGCTCGCCTCCGAGGCCCAGGCGTTCCTGGCGGCGGCCCGGTTGGCCGCGTCGAGGCGCCGGTGCAGCGAGTTGATCATGGCCCGGGTGTCGAGGTCGAGCGAACGGACCTCAGCCCGGACGGTACGTACCGCCTGGCCGGGTACGGTGACTGGCCGTGGCTGTGGAGGCGGCTGCGGCGCGCGGACCTGGCCCCGGTACCGCCGCGCATCGACTATGCGCCGCTGCCGGTTCCGGCGCCGCGCGTCCTCGGCGTAGTCGGAGGCGGAGTCACTGTCGCTCTCGTACGAGGTTTCCCCCTCATAGGGTGACTCAGCGCTGTCATAACTGTCTGATTCCAGGGCGTCAAAGGCCGTCTCGCTCATCGGTTTTCTCCTTGGGTGTCGTTCGGTACGTGGTCGCGCTGGCGGTGCCCCGTCGTCTGCGGGGGACCGGATCGCCATCCATGGCGGCGGAGAGCCGCACGGCGGCGGGCAGGATGAACTCCTCGAACAGGCTCGGGTCGGGCTCGGTCCAACCCGCCGCGCCGCGCCCGGCGCACCGCTCGCAGCCTGCTTGCAGCCCCCAGCACTCACAGGCACCGAGCGCGACCGCGAGCAGGAGGTTCATGTCGACGGGAGGCTTCTCGGCAGCCGGGGTTTCCCAGCGGCCGGCGCCTGAGTCGCCGGGCGACGCTGGAAAGACCGTCGCGCTGTAGAAGGCGGCGGCGGGCGATTCCGCCCCCTGTCCCCAGCGGGTCACGGCCTGCCGCAGCAGCCGCTGGGCGTAGCCGCTCGGGTCGGGCAGGACATGCTCCAGCAAGGCCTGCACTTCGTCTAGTTCCGTCGTGCTCATCGGTCCGGCCCATCCCAGCCAGCCTCGGCCAGCTCCAGGTTGTCCGCGCCGAGCAGGTCGCAGTACAGCGAGCGGAGGGAACCGGCGCCCGAGTCCGGCCCGGCGCTTTCCGCGGCGTCGGTGAGCTGCTCGTTGTACATCAGCTCGTCAGCGTCCGCCGCGGCCTGCCCGAGCACCTGGCTGAGCAGCCCCAGCAGCTGGGCGGCGGGAATACCGCTGACCTCGCGGCGGCCTTGCTGGCCCAGCGCCGTCGCCAGCAGGGCTTGCATCACCTCGGGGTGCTGGCTCAGCACCAAGCCCTGAGCGGCGGCAGCGGACCCGGCCGCGACCGGCGAGACGGGCGCCGCCGGCGCAGGGGCCGATACAGGCGCCGCTGGCAGCGCCGGCGGCGCAGGCAGGACGGCCGGGGCCGGCGGTGGCGGGGCGGACGGTGGCGGGGCGGACGGCCGGGCAGGTGCCGGCCGTGGGGCAGGCAGAGCACTCACCGCGAGGGCGCCGAATTTACTGCCCAGGGCGGTGCCCGCCGGGCCGCCGATGACCGAGCCGAGCGCACCGCCGGCTATGGGGGCGACGGTCCGGGCGATGCTGGCGAATGTCGGGTCGGATGCCAACTGGCCGGCGCTCTTCCCGATCTGGCTGAGGGCCGCGCCGAAGTTGAACGCCTCGGCCGGGCTCATCGCGCTCATCATGTCAGTTGCCGCGTCGACCAGGTCGGCGTCATCAGCGTCGGCGTATTCATCGCGCAGCGCGGCCCGCAGCGCATCGGCAATTTCCCCATCGGCTGGACCATCAGCCCAGGCGTCTTCTTCAGCTAGTTCCCAGTCGTCGCCGTAGGGGTAGCCGGCCTCGAAGCTACTCATGACTTCACCTCCATGAAGCCAACGTAAGAAGCGCTTGTCACCAGGGCGTCACCGCGACTGGGGAACGCTAGCGGAACGCCGGGGTGACGCTGCCCTGCGACGCTGGTGCCATGACCATCTCTGCTGACCGCGCCGGCGTCTGCCTGCTGCGCCTGGAACAGCGGAGCGGCCGTCTCGTCATTACGGTGGTGACCAGCCTCGATCTCCGCTATCAGGGGCAGACCCGCCGGTCCTTCTCCGACCTGGAGGAAGCGCTCGCCTACGTCCGGGCGTTTGCCGCGGCATTCCGCGCCGGGCCGCCCGCGGCCGCGCCTGGGAATGACGACGAAACGTCGGCCGAGTAGCAGGCGGACGCTATCTCGTGGCGGCCAGCACCGGTCGCCGGGCCGGCGCGGGGAACATCAGCGATTGCAGCTGCACCCCGGGCCGGACGCCGAGCTCACGCTGCAGTGTCTGGCAGAACTGCGCATAAGCCCGCCGGGCCTCGCTGACGTTTCCCTCGGCCAGATGTGCCTCGATCAACACGCGCGCGGCACTTTCGCGGAGCGGGTCAACGGCCAGGGCGGCCAGGGCCGCCTCGATGGCCTGCGCGTACTGCCCGTCGAGGGTCAGCCGGCGGCTGAGCGCCTCCAGGGCGTGCAGCAGCTTCTGCCGCAGCCGTTCCCGTTCGAAGATGACCCAGTCGTCGTACCATCCGGGCAGCAGATCGGTCAGCTCCCGGATCGCGTCGACGGACAGCAACTCGCTGGGCGGCGCAGTGCCGTCGATCAGCCGGCCCGCCCACCGGCTTATCAGGTCGACGTCGACGAATGTGCCGCCGCGCAGGGCAATGGTCGACTTACCGCACTCCAGCACATCCAGCCCGGCCCGCCGCAGCCGCCACAGGGCTGACCGCAGGTTTCCCGCCGCCCGTGACTCGTAGGTGTCCGGCCACAGGTTCCCGGCGGTAAGACGGCGGTCCACACACCCGGTGCTCAGGGCGACGTAAGTGAGGAGGCGCTTGCTGCCGTCCGGGACCTCGGCCCGAAGTCCGCCAACGGTGAGGTAAGGCCCTCCAAAGAGGTGGACGACGGCCGTGCCAGACGGTACCCGGGGAATCAGCGAATACAACAAACCGGCGTCACCCATGAGCAGGCCCCCCACAAGTCGGTAAGGCCGATTCTAGGACGAGGCGCGTCACCAGCCCGTCACCCGGTTGCCGACAGTAACACCATGGTGAACCGGGCGTCGCTGTCCCGTCTCAACCAACACGTCGTGCAGGACCTGGGAATCGACGCGTTCTTGAGACGCTGGAACCTCTGCCTGTCTCACCGATGAGTCGATTCCGGAGAAGTGCCCGCTGAGCGCTCTCCACGGGACGCTACCGAACTCGGAGTGCCGCTTAGGTGTTTGCCTCACTGCGAGGCATACTGTCTATATGACCGAGAACGTTTCTGTAGATGCCCTTGGGTTCACCTGGGACCGCTCGGCCTTGCCCCGAAACATCACCGGGAGCGACGTGAGACGCGCTATATGGCGGTTCGGCAAGATGCTGCCCGGCTATATCTGGGACGCGGCCGTCCTTGAAGGCAACGCGTTCACGTACCCCGAAGTGCAGACCCTGCTTGACGGAATCACAGTGGGCGGCAGGAAGCTCAGCGACGAACGACAGATCTTGAACCTCTCCGAATCCGCGAATGAATTGATCCGCCTTGTCCAGTCAGCTCAGTTCCGGATCGACAAGGCGACATCAGACCTGCTGAATGACCTTATTGCACGCGACGAGGCCTTGGAGGCGGGGCATTTCCGTGGCGAAGGAAGCGTGATCACGCAGGTCAGCGTCAACATGGGAGTGCACGGCACGCACCGTCCGCCGCCGACCGAGCCCGGCGGGGAGAACCTGCGCCGTATCTTCCAGCGTGGCACCGAAGTCATCGTGGGACTAAACTCTGGCGTCTTCGAGCAGGCTGTCGCCTATTTCCTGTTCGCCGCCTTCCAGCAGTTTTACTACGACGGGAACAAGCGAACCGGCCGCTACATGATGAACGGTCATCTCATGTCACACGGCATTGATGCCATCAGTGTTCCCGCAGGCCGGAAGCAGGAATTCAACACCGAGATGATCGAATTCTACTGGCAGAAAGACGGAACGAGGATGTTCCAGTTCCTGGCCTCCTGCTGGGAGGATGCTCAATGACCGAGCTGTGGACCACCGCCGAAGCCGCCGAGTACCTAGGCGCATCATCAGCAGGTTCCGGTCGAAAGACACTATCCCGGCTCGGGGTGGCGCCGGTCAGCAGGGAACCGGGGCGTGGGGGTCAAAACCTCTACGATGCGACGAAGGTCCGGGCGGCCAAGGCGCGGATGCCTGGACGAGGAAAACGATCTTGGGGCGCGGTACCCGAGAAGACGATGAGTGAGATTCGACATGATGGGTGAGACGGGTGCCCCGTCCCACCCATCATGTCGGCCGGATCCTGCGGAACGATACGTTCCTGGGGCCGGCGGTCCGCTTTCCGCCTAGCACCTCTTTCGTAACGGCGTTCGGTCCGTCTCACTCAACTTGTCGATTCCGAAGACCACCCTTTGTTGCCATGAAACTTGCCGAGGCCCAGCCCTCTCGAGTGGCCATGACATGCGCAGAGCACGCCTCCTTTGGGCCGCCCGAGCAGCCACTGACCGGCGGCCGCGCCGGGTCAGGCGGGCGGGATGGCCTGTGCGAAGTTGAATACCCGGTTAGGGTCGTACGTCTTCTTCACCTGCGTCAGCCGGGTGTAGTTCACCCCGTAGTACGCCTGCTGCCAGTTGGGCAGGGTCGGGTCGATGTAGTTCTGGTAGGCCTGGCCGCTGGCGTACGGGCGCATCGAGGTCCAGAACGAGCTGAGCCACGCGGCCTGCCGCGCGACGGCCTGCGAGTTCGCGCCGTAGGTCCAGTCGGTGGTGTACTGCGCGTCGAACAGCGCGTTCCGGTGCACGAACGCGGTCGCCGTGGGGGCGACCCGGTTCACCGCGCCGCCGAGGGCGTCGAACGCCACTCCACCAACGCCGCCCGAGGCGCCGGACACCTTAAGCAGGGCCTCCACGCCGTGCAGCAGAGTGGTGATGCCGCCGCTGGTCAGCGGCTTGGTGAAGAAGTCGGACTTGGCCAACTGCGGCTGGCGGTTCAGCCGCCCGCCCGGGAACTCCCACGGCAGGTGGCAGCCCGTGTAGCCGATCGAGCTGCAGCCCGCCTCGAGCAGCATGGCGTTCAGGTACGAGAACTGGTTCAGGAAGTAGCTGGATGGGTGCGAGCCCACCTTGGCGTACAGTTCGTTCAGGAGGTTGGCCGCGCCGCCGATGCTGCCCAGATAGCAGCCGCCCACCTGGATTGTCGGGACGCTGCCGCCCGGCGCCGCCGACAGGTGCAGGTTCGACCACATCGCGTCCGGCGCGGTGGGTGCCCAGGATTGCCAGGCGGCGATCACCTTGGCCGCCTGCGACCATGGCCAGCCCAGGAAGAACAGCACCGGGGTGGGCGCGGGCTCGCTGGCGAACGTGAACGAGGTGACCACGCCGAAGTTGCCGCCGCCACCGCCCCGGCACGCCCAGAACAAGTCCGAGTGATCGGTCCCGTTGCAGGTGAGCTGTGCCCCGTCGGCGGTAACGATCTGCAGCGACTCCAGCTTGTCGGAGGTCAGTCCGTACGCGCGGGAGACCACGCCGATGCCGCCGCCCAGGGTCAGCCCGGCAATGCCTACCGTCGGGCACGACCCGCCGGGCACCGCTCTGCCGTGGGCGGCCAGATCGTGGTAGAAGTCGACGAGCCGCGTACCCGCGCCGACCGTGACGGTGGCGCCGGACACCGTGGTGCCCGCCATGTCCGTGACGTCGATCACCAGGCCGGTGGTCGTCGAATAGCCGGCATAGCTGTGTCCGCCGCACCGCGCCGCCACCTTGAGGGCGAACTTGCGGACGAAGGCCAGGCACGTCGCGATGTCGTGCGGGTTCTTGCAATAGGCGATCCCGGCCGGGCTGATGCTGTCGAACCGCGGGTCGAACAGCCGGCGGGCGATCGTGTAATAGGAATCGCCTGGCCGCACCAGGGTGCCGGACAGGTCGTGGGCCAGCGCGGTCCAGTCGGCCGGGGTGGGCCCGGCGGAGGAGGCGGCCCGAGCCGCCGGGCCGGCTCGGGGGAGCGGGAGGACGACCGCCGCGGCGCCGGCCGCGGCCATGCCCAGGAATGCCCGGCGCGCCAGCGCGGGCTCTGTGACGGTGCCCACACTCCTAAAGACGTCACAGAACACCACTTTGGTTGCTAAAAGTGACTCTAAGTAATCAGATAGTCAGAGTGGCACAGCATCTAGTTCAGCGATCGCCGACACACCCTACGGCGCGGCGGACCGCATCTCACACACATGTCGGCAAGAGCCATCTTCCGTCACTTCTTCTGACAAGATGAGTGAGATTCGACATGTTCGGCGAGACAGGACAAATGTCCCCTCTCAGTGAATCTGATGCGGAGTACCGCTGGCTCACCTGGGCCGCATCAGACAGGACGAGTCGGCGATGTCCCCACTCGGCTCAGTGTGGCCCTGTAGCGCCAAGTTGCCCGCTCCTCGACCCTGCCGTCGAATTCTTCCGCATGACAGCGATACCCTCATGGGCATGGAAACCCCTGCCGGAAGCACCGATTCTGCCGGTGCCACTCCGGAGGCGGCCTCTGGTTCGGCAGGCACCGCTTCCTCAGGCCCCGCCTGGCGGTTCGTCTTGGAGCCCAAGTGGCTGGGATGGCATGCTTTCGCGGTCGTCGCGTTCTGCGGCATGCTGTGGCTGGGTGACTGGCAATACCATCGCGCCATAGGCGGCAACGGCCTCAGCTGGGCCTACACGTTCGAGTGGCCGTTGTTCGCGGTGTTCGGCGCGGTCTTCTGGGCACGGACCATCAGGGACGAGTACCGCATCCGCACCGGCAAGATCCCGGACCCGAAGCTGATCCGGGAACTTGAGGCAGCCGCCGCGGAAGCCCGCGCGCTGGCCATCCTCGACCCGAACAGTCCCAAGGCCATCACCCCTGGCCCAGCGATCACCGACATCGGCCTCGGCATCACGCAGGCCGACGACTGGAACAAGCCCTGGGAGATCGAGCCCGCAGACGACCCGGAACTCGACGCGTACAACGCGTACCTCGCCCAGCTGGCCATAAACGACATGAACAAGAGGAGACCCCCGACATGATCTTGCCCGCCATGGACGCCACGCAGCCCGCGGCGGAGTCCGCCGGGCAGCAGTCTGTGAGCCAGTGATCGTTGAGCGGCCGTGTAGCCGTGGGCGAGCTTCAGGTACCGGCGCCACATCGCGTGCGCGGTGTCCCGTGCCAGCCAACATGTCATCTGCGACCTGGGAAATGACACGTCTAGGCACGCCCGCAACCGATTTCGTGCCAGCTGTCCCGTGACAGCGAACATGTCTCGTGTGGAACCTGCGGAACGACACGTTCGCTGTCACGCTGAGACCGATCTTGTGTAAGTCATGACTACCTTCGAGTCGAAGGCCCACTTCCTGTGCGCTGCGCTACGGCCCACCGAGGCGATCGTGGTACGGTTTGAACTGAAATTCGATTTCCTGACCCAAGATGATCGCGGGGAAGAAGCGTGTTCAAACAAGGTTGGGGAAGACAGCCGGACGGAGGAACTCGCAGCGAGCGCGGCCGTGGGTCGGGCGATCCGGCCGGTCGTCTCAAGTTCTTGGCGAATGAGCTTCCTTTCGCCAAGTCGTTCGCCAAGATGAGTGAGATTCGTCAACTTCCGTGAGACGGGACACCAAAGCTTGGCGTGCCACGCGCCTCTCTTGGCTAAGTGCCGATAATGTACATTATGTAAAGTAAGACAGGATACGTGCCGCGTCACGCACTCGTGGCCGGGTTGGCCGACGGGTGCTCGTCCTCCCCCGCCCAGCCGCTGAGGGTCGCGCCATCGGGACCGAGGAGGCGCAGCAGGGCGTCCTGCAGATCGCTGATGCGATCACGGCCCACCTGGGATTCCCACTCAGTCCGCAGCTCGTCAAACACAGTTTCTCCCTCACGCATGAGGGAATGCCCGCGGTCCGTCACCGTCAGGCGGGCTCTTCGAGGATCGCCGGGACCGGGGCTGCGGAGCACATATCCGCCCTCTTCCAGGAACGAGACCGTCTTCGCTGCCGCTTGCCGGGAGACCGACGTGCGCCTCCCCACCTCAGAGACCGAATCGGCTCCCGCCGCAACAGCGCGCAGCGCGAAATCGTGGGCGGGACGGACACCGGGGTACCCCCGCGCGGCAAGTCGATCCGTCGCCTCTTCCGCCATGAACCGGAACCCCCCGAGGAGCAGCAACGCCAGGTCAGCACCACCTCGAGACATGGAGCAACTGTACTGACGCTCGACCGTCTGTGACAACCAAGTTGCGTATCTCAGTTGCTCATGACAACCTGGTTGTCACGGACCCCCAGGACTCCCCTCAGGAGGCGCTCATGAATCCCGGCCAGGCAACGATCGCCGGCACCCGGCACGAAACCGTGGCGGTGAACGGCACGCACCTGCACTACGTCACCGCAGGTGACCAGGGCGTCCCGGTGCTCCTGGTGCACGGATTCCCTGAGACGTGGTGGGCCTTCCACAAGCTCATTCCGCTGCTCGCCGCCCGGCACCGCGTCTACGCTGTAGACCTTCGCGGTTTCGGTGATTCCGACGTCGCCGACGAGAACTACTCCGGTGCGGTCGCCGCCGAGGACCTTCACGCGCTGATCACGCACCTGTCCGTGGGAGCGATGCACGTGGTGGGGCAGGACGTCAGCGGCGGTGTGGTCTACCGGCTCGCCGCCACGCACCCCGAGGACGTCATCAGCCTCACCGCGATCGAATCAGGCCTGGCGGGCTTCGGCGCGGAGAGGCTTGCCGATGTCACTCACGGCGGCGCCTGGTACATCGGCGCTCTGGCCGCGCCCGGCATCGCCAGCCTGCTGTTCGAGAAGGAAGCCCGCGCCTTCGTCGGGGAGTACCTGTACCCGCTCTACGGCGCCCCCTCGGCGGCAGTCAGCCCCGAAGACGTCACCGAGTTCGCCCGCACCTACGGCCGCCCGGGCGGGTTCTCCGGTGCCGCGGGCCTTTACCGCGGCATGCTCACCGAAGGAGAACAGCTGCGCACCCTCGCACAGGACAAGCCGCTGCACATGCCCGTGACAACCATCGGTTCCCGGGGCGGTGAGTTCACCTACGCGGCATTCCGCGGCGTCACCGCGCAGGAAGTGACCGCCCTCCGACTGGACGGCGTCGGCCACTACGTCGCGCAAGAAGCCCCGTATCCGCTAGCGGACAGACTCCTCGAGGTCCTCGCTACCGGCGCTCCCCCGGCGCTCTGACCGACATCTCAGGTGTGTTCCCGGCCGTCCAGCCACTCCAGGATGCTGTGCATTCCGTCGCGCCAATGACCGGTGAGCAGATTTGCGGCGTGGTCGAGGTCCCCGGAGATCACGGCGGCGAGGATCTCCTCGTGTTGCCGGTCAGCCTGGCTGCGGTCCTGAACCTCGTGCATGTAGGCGAGCTCGTACCGTGACAGATTGGTACGCAATCGCTCGACCAGGTCTGTCAGATGCCGGTTGCCCGCTGACGCCACGATCGTCGCGTGGAAGGCGGTATCCAGTTGGCGGCGCAGCACTGGATCGTGGCACCTGCTGAGTTCTTGAGCAGTGGCGCGCAACGTCTTGGCCGTGTCAGCCGGGAGTGATGCGATAGACCGTACGGCGAGTCCTTCAAGCGCCGCGAGGATGGGGTAGAGGTCGGCGGCCTCCTGGCGGATGAGCGGCCGGATCGTGAATCCGCGCGCGAGGGCGGACTGCAGGACGCCCTCCGCCTCCAAGCGGAGCAGTGCCTCGCGTACTGGAGTACGTGACACCTGGAGCACCCGGCTCAGCCCGGCCTCTGTCACGGCATCCCCCGGAAGGAAAGCTCCGGACCGGATCTGGCTCACGACCCTGGCGTAAACAGCCTCGCGTAGCGGTTCGGCCCTGGTAATCGGCTCTTCGCCTTGTGCCGTCATCGGCGATACGGGCTTTCGTCGCGGTGCCGGCGCTCGAATTCCGACCGCATGCACATCGTGCTGATGGAGGTCATGCGGTCAACGGCGAGGATGCCGTCGAGATGGTCGATCTCATGCTGGAGAAGCTCGGCGAGCTCCCCCTCGGCGTGTATCGTGCGGGAGCCACCGCCCGGCGACTGATAACTGACCTCCACCCAGGTGGCCCGGCGGACCTTGCAGAAGATCTCTACCGAGAAGCTCAGGCACGCGTCCCACGGCTCCCACGTCGTTTCCGACCGGGCGGTGATCACCGGGTTGATGAGGACCTCCGGCTCGCCAAAGTTCAAGTAGACGGCCCGGACAGGCACGCCGATTTGCGGTGCCGCGATGCCCCGGCCGTAGGTCGTGCGATTGACCCAGTCGGCAAGGGTGTCGGCGAGGTCGGTGGCAAGGGCATTGATCGCGGAGTCATCAGCATCGGTTATCTCGCGGCAGCGTGAGCGAAGGAATGGGTCCCCGAGCTGGAGTACCGGCTGGATGGCCATGTGTTCATTGTATACGATGCACGATATGAACCGGTGCTGGATGTAGAGGAGCGACGGATGACCCCCGCGCTGCACGCCGAGAACATCGAGACGGCCGCCCGCTGCATTGATCCCGTATTCCTGAACAGCCCGCAGGTGGCAGACGCCTCCATGACGCGCAGGCTCGGCACGGAGCTCATTCTCAAGCTGGAGATCTTCAACCCGCTACGCTCCTTCAAAGGGCGTGGCGCCGACTTCTTCATGCGCGGTGTCCAGCCAAATGCACAGGTGGTATGCGCGTCCGCGGGCAACTTCGGCCAGGCCATCGCGTACACCGCCCGCGCCCGCGGCATACCAGTCACCGTGTTCTGCGCGGAAAACGCGAACCCGCTGAAGGTCGCGCGAATCCGAGACCTCGGTGCCCGCGTGCAATTGAGCGGCAGCGACTTCGACGTGGCCAAGGACGCGGCACGGGCCTATGTCGCCAGCGGGGAGACCAGAGTGTTCGTCGAGGACAGGCGCATTCGCCAGGGACGCGTGTCGTCGGGGTCTGCGCCGCCGGGGCACCGGCGATGACGGAAAGCTGGCGGCAGAGCCGCCTGGTTACATCCGCCAAGGTGACCACCATCGCCGACGGAGTCGCCGTCCGAGTCCCGGTTCCGGCAGCACTGAAGTGGATGAGCGAGTTCGTCGACGACATGATCCTGGTTGACGACACCCAGCTGCGCGAGGCACTGCGCATAGCTCGCGACACGATCGGGCTGATACTCGAGCCTTCCGGTGCGCTAGGAATTGCCGCGGCACTCCACCACCGCGTCACGGGCCGAAGCCCCGCGGCCATCGTCACCGGAAGCAACTTCTCCGCCGACGTTCTCTCCGAGCTGGTGCCGGAAAGAACCATTGCCGCCCGTAACTGAGCGCAGCCAGGACCGGCCCGGACTGCTACATTCCGCGCACGCCGTCGGCGAGTTCCCGGAGGATGTCGATGTGGCCGTTGTGCCGGGCGGTCTCCTCGGTCAGGTGGAACAGGATCCAGCGCAGCGTCAACGGTTCAGTCCGCCAGTCCAGGGTGCCCCTGGACGGAGTGTCCAGGTCGAGGGACGCCACCAGATCGCGATTCCGGGCGCAGGCAGTCCGGTATTCGGCCAGCAGCTGAACGAGCGGCACCTCGACCGCGATCCGGAACTCGCGATCGGGATCGTCGCCGGTCCATGGTGCGTCGATCGTGCGGCCGAGCATCGTCTTCTCGATCCAGGCGCTCTCCATCCAGCGCAGGTGGCTGACCAGGCCGGACACAGTCATCAGCGGCGAGCCCGGCAACGGTGCCCGGCGGGCGTCCGCATCCGACAGGCCTGCGCACTTGGCATGCACGGTGTCGCGGGCGTAGTCCAGGAATGTTGTCAATACGGTGCGCTCGTCCCAGCTGGGAGGGATGTCATCTGCCCGGCCGACTGCGATCGACTGCGAAGCTGGTTCTGAGGTCATGTCATTCCTCTGTCGAGCAGAGGCGCGACCGTGCTGCTATCGGCCGGTCTCCGGGTCGGTTCGCTCAAGCGAGGTTAGCCTGGCTAGGGCTCTTGGCGCTCATGACGTACCTGACGAGGCTGACGAGGACATTTTTCACCGAGTCTCGCTCCCGGGCGTCACACATCACGATGGGCACCTCTGGTGCCAGTGTCAGGGCGATCCTGATGTCAGGGGCCTGGAACCGGGGAGCGCCGTCGAAGCAGTTAACGGCGACGATGAACGGCGTACCGTTCCGTTCGAAATAGTCGATCGAGGCGAAGCAATCGGAGATCCACCGGGTGTCGGCCATCACCACGGCGCCGACCGCGCCGATCGCCAGGTCGTCCCACATGAACCAGAACCGCTCCTGGCCAGGCGTGCCAAACAGGTAGAGCACGAGCTCGGAAGGGAAGCTAATCCGGCCGAAGTCCATGGCCACCGTCGTCGTGGTCTTGGCGCGCACGCCATGCGTGTCGTCGACGCCGACGCCGCGGTCGCTCAGCGGTTCCTCGGTCCGCAGCGGCCTGATCTCGCTGATCGAGCCGACCAGCGTGGTCTTCCCCACGCCGAAGCCCCCGGCGATGAGGATCTTGGCGGTCGACGGTACACCCAGGTCTGCCGAGGCGTCGTCAAAGGGATTCAAGACCATCAAGCATCATCCTCAATAGGCGCTGGTCAGCTTCCGGCCTTTGCTGCGCGGGGATGATCCGGACCATTCCCGCCTCTGTCAGGTCGCCAAGCAGCACCCGCACCACGCCGATGGGAAGGTCCATCTCCGAGGTCAGGTCGACGACCGGGATGGGACGGCGGCACAGGCTCATAATCCGCCGGTGTTCGGGTCCTGGCCGGAAGTGAGCGGTCGTCCGTTCTCCAGTTCCGACCACGATATCGATCAAGCCGAACAACGTCCCGCCGCTCGGCAGCGTCCGGCCCCTGGTTACCGCGTAGGGGCGCACTACCGGGCCGGCCTCCTGGTCGAGCCAGCGTTCCGGGTCACCGTCGCGCGAAGTCATTCCGCCGTTGTCTCATGATCTGGGTACCGGGAGTCCGAGCCGAGGTACCTGCCCATCCGCCGCACGAGCATGGCCATTTCGTAGGCGACGAGGCCGGCGTTCGGGTCGGCGGAGGTCAGTACCGCCAGGCACGTGCCCTTCCCGGCCGCGCTGACGAACAGGAAGGCGAACTCCATCTCGATGATGGTCTGCCGTACCTCGCCACCGTTAAAGTGCTGTCCGGTCCCCCTTGCCAGGCTCTGCACTCCAGCGGCAAGAGCTGAGAGGTGCTCGCCGTCCTCTTTCGTCAGGCCCTGAGATGCCGCCACCACCAGGCCGTCTCTGGACAGGACCAGGGCCTGCTCGATGTGCTGCACCTGATTCACGAGGTTGTCGAGCAGCCAGCTCAGTTGTCCGGTTGTGTCAGTCGGCGCCATGTGTCCCACCCTCGCTATCAGCCAGTTCCGCTGCCGGTGCACCCTCGGGTTCGTCGAGATCGTCTAGGCGCCCGCGCCGCCACCCCTCCTGCATCAAGATCAACATGTCGCGTGTCGCCTCCGGCGACCGCTCGGTCGCGCCCTGCGCCTGGCGCGGGGACGCCTGCGAGTCGGTGTCATGGGACGCTCGCAACTGCGGGGCCAGGCTCGCCTGCGGAACCCTGATCGGCATGCCGAGATGGCTGCCGGATGAGGCAGGCGTGGTTCCCTCGGGTCCCGGCGGGGAGAACCCGGGTGACATGAGCGGCTGGCCCGGACCGGTATCGTCGGGCACGTCCTGAGCTGGCGCGTCTCGCTGTGGCATCGTAGGCCGGAATGCCCCTCGCCAGGGGCTCCAGGCCTGCGACGGCAGCTCGCGGACCGCCGGAAGCCGCGGCTGGTCCTCCCCTGTGGCTTCTGCCGTCTCGGCGGCTGCGGCTGTCCCGGCCGCCTGTGCCCCGGCAACCCCGGTCAGGCCGTTGTCCGCGCGCAACGGGTGGTGTTGTCCGCCGGGTTCGAACAGCGAGGGCATTCCCGCCCCGTCCGGGGAGCGCTCCAGCTCGCCCGTCAGCGCCGCCGGACCCTTGATGCTCGCGGCCGCCAGGCCGCCGCCGTCATCGACCATGGGCCGGTCACCCCGCGAGCCAGACGCCCTGGGCACCCCGGCCGGGTCGGCGTCCTCTGCCCGCACGATCATGTCGAACGGCAGCAGCAGGATCGCCGTCGTACCGCCGTACGCCGACCGGCGCAGCGTGACCGTGATCGCATGCCGGGCCGCCAGCCTGCCGACGACAAACAGCCCGAGCTGTTCGCTGTTCGCAAGGTCGAACTCCGTCGGCCTGGCAAGGCGGCTGTTAATGACGGCGAGTTCTTCCTCAGGCACGCCGAGGCCGCGGTCCTCGATCTCGGCGGCCAAGCCAGCACCCACCCGGTCCGCCCGGACCTCGATCCGCGTGTTGGGCGGGGAGAAGACCGTGGCGTTCTCGATAAGCTCGGCGAACAGATGGATGACGTCATTGACCGCGTTCCCCGCGATCAGGTCGCCTGATTCGCTGACCACGTCGACCCGTACGTAGTCCTCGACCTCGGCGACCGCGGCGCGCAGCACGTCCACGACGGGGACGGGATTACGCCATCCGCGCGCCGGGGTGGAACCGGACAAGATAATGAGGCCCTCGGCGTGCCTGCGCATGCGCGTGGTCAGGTGGTCAAGGCGGAAGAGGTCGGCCAGTGCACCCGGCTCGCTGGTCCGTCGCTCCATCGAGTCCAGCATGCTCAGCTGCCGGTGCAGCAGGGACTGATTGCGCATCGAGATGTTCAGGAAGACCTGGTTGACCTCCTTGCGCAGCCGCGCCTGGTCGACGGCCGCCGCGACAGCCGACTCCTGCACGATCGAGAACGATCCGGCAATCTGGGAGATCTCCCGAACGGTGCTGACGGGTGGCGGTGGCGACTCCGCGAGGACATCTACGTCGTCGCCCCGGCGCAGCCGCTCGACAACCCGCGGCAGCCGTTCGTCTGCCATGGCGCGGACGCTGCCGTCCAAGCCTCTCAGGTCCTTCGTGAGCTTGCGCCCGAACCAGGCCATCAGCAGAACCGAGGCGACGACGGCGGCCAGCCCGATGCCTCCGGCGAGGATCGCTTCGGTTAGCGACTTGTCGCTGAGCGACGCGGCCAACGCCCCCAGCTGCGTTCCGCTGTTGAGCTCGCCCGTCAGCATCGAGGCCAGGTACGCCTGCGAGGCCGACTGCCAGGCGGCCGCGTTCACCGGAATCGGCCCCCTGCTGCCGATGCTCGATATGATCTGGTTCTCCATGGCCTGGAATTGCTGGTATGACGCCGAGTTCTCAATGCTCACGTAGGCAGCGCTCATGGTGGGCGGCATCAGGGCGATGACTTGGTTCATGAGCAGCCGCCGGTTGGCAGCGGCGCCGGTGAACGCCTGCTGGGCGGAGGCGCTCAGCAATCCGCGGTCGGCGAGCGCGCCGTCGATGAGGAGCGATTCCCGGCTGGCCATCTCGAGTGCGTACGCCGCGTCGGCGGAGCCGATCGACGGCTGGGCCAGCAAGCCGCCCGTGTCCTGGACCGCCGCGTAGTAGTAGCGGAACTCAGCGTCAATGATGTTGGTATACGCCTGGAACGCGGCCGAGGGACTCATTGCCCCGGAGTCGACCGCCGCCCGGATATTGGCGAGCTGCCTCAGGTCCGAGTACCAGCTGTGCATCGCCGATTGAGCCGAGGCGGTGAGCGGGATACCCCCGACGCTGGCCGCCAGCGCCCCGGAGAGCGACTCGTTCACCATGTTCCTCGAGGTGAGCAGCGTATTCTCCGGTGTTTTACGGTCGGCGACCAGCCAGAGGTAGGTCTGCGCCCGCTCTTGCGTCAGTCCCAGCGATAGCAGTGCGCCCTTGCTGAGGATGGCCCGCGTGGCGGAGTTAAAGTTGTGATTATTGAGAGCATTGGTAACCGTGATACTGGTCAGGAAGGCCCACAGGCCTATCACCGAGACCAGGGGCACGGCGAACATGCCGATCAGGAGTAGCCGGATGGGTCGTGACCGGGCCCGTCGCCGGATTATCGCCATGACGCCTCACACGAAGCCAGCACACGGGAGATGGGGCACCCGTCTACCGCGCGACGCGGAACAAAACCCTCAGACTTTGCCTGCATCTCATCGCAGCGGCTGCCCGAGACCCCCCGAGTGACCCCTAACTGACACGTAGTTCGTCAACTTTCAGTAAGCTAACACGCTGCATTCGGCCATGTAGTGATAATTGAGACGATTTCCCGACACCGTTCATATTGCCGTAACCGATGAGATCGGACTTATTACTAACTGATTCTGGACGCCGCCGGGAAGCGCCCGGCCGGTCCCGGGCGCCCATGGATCGGGCCGTCTGTTTTCCGGGACGTTGATCGCCGAGCGCAGCCAGCGGTCAGACAGCGGTTCGTCGTCGAATCGCGGAATGACATGCATGTGGGGATGCAGGACACCGCCCTGGTTCCAGCCGAGTAGATAGCCGTCCGGGGCCAGCAGATCATGCAGCGCCGTCCTTGCCCGGAGCAGCAGCTCCCGGACATCTGCCCACTCCCCTGGGGTCAGATCGAAGACCGAAGTCCGGTGGGCGATGGGCACGATTGCCCCGGAGCCGGGCAGGACGCTCTCCGCCAGTCCGGCTTGGGCCCGGATGTCCGGATTCCGGGTCGAGACGAATATGCAGTGAGGGGTCTCGATAAAGATCTCGGCTGTCCTCATCCAGCTTTGATCACAGAACACGCAGCTTTCGCTCACGAGGTGCTTCCTCCCGCCGGCGGGCAAACCAGACTTCCTCGGCGGGCCATCGCCGGACCCACTCGTCCGGGTAAACAGGGAAGTCGTTGTTGGTGGCGCCCGGCGGGACCTGGACCTCGATGAGGTCCTCGACGACAAGGCCGCACCCGGCCATGAGCCGGATCCACTCCCCGTGCGGCAGCGTGAACTGCCGGTAGGTCGTGCCTGAAGTGCCGCGCCGGACCACCTGGTGCAGCCCGAACAGGTCGCGCGCCAGCCGGTCGGTGGCCGGCCCGTTATCCGGCAGGCACATGCGCGCCAGCGTGGACTCGGCCATGAACACGAGCCGGCCGCCGGGGCGCAGCAGCCGGGCCGCCTCGGGGACCCAGCGGTAAGGGTCGCACCACAGCGATGCGCCGTACTCGCTGATCACCAGGTCGGCGCAGGCGGAGGCCAGCGGCACCTGCTCCGCGTCCCCGTGGACCAGCGGAAAGCGCAGGCCGAACTCCGCCTGCAGGCAGCGGGCGGTGGCCAGCTGCCTGGCCGAGATGTCCACCGCGACCGGCTGGGCGCCGCGGCCGGCCAGCCACGCCGAGACGTACGCGGTCCCGCAGCCAAGCTCGACCGCCACGGCGCCGGCCACGTCGGCCGGCAAGACCGGCAGCCGGGATTGGGGGATGCACCACATCCCCCAGTACGGCTCGGCGGCGGCCCACCGGGGGCGCGCGTACCGCTCGAACCAGGCTGATATGTGCTCGTCCCACTGCCTCCGGGTGACCGGCACGTGACCGCCCACTTCGTCCGCCATGCCACGATCGTAGGCCTGGGAGGGGGCAGGGATCAGGCGGCCGATGGGTGAGTCAGCCGACCAGCAGCACGAGTTTCCCGCGCACATGGCCCTGCTCGCTCACCCGGTGCGCCTCGGCGACCTCGGAAAGCGGAAAGGTCTGCGCGACTGGGAGCGAGAAGCGCCCGGACTCGATCAGCTCGCCGATCTCGGCGAGGGCGTGGACCGCGCGGCCAGCGTCCCCGCTGCTGAATCTCACTCCATATTCCCGGGCCCCGCTGAAGTCGGCGATCGTGATGACGTGCCCGGCGCCGCCGGCGAGTTCGATGAGCTCGGGAAGCACCCCGCTCCCGGCGACGTCGAGTGCGAGGTCGACGCCGTCGGGCGCGAGCGCGCGAACCCGCCCGGCCAGCCCCTCGCCGTAGGCGACGGGCTCGGCGCCCAGCGACCGAAGGTAGTCGTGGTTGGCCGGACTGGCGGTGCCGATCACGCGCGCGCCGCGCGCGACGGCGAGCTGCACCGCGGCGCTGCCGACGCTTCCGGATGCGCCGTTGATGAGCAGCGTGCTGCCGCTGCCGACGCCGAGCTGGTCAAGCGCGCGCGTGGCCGTCTCGAGGGCGGCCGGCAGTGCGGCAGCGGCGGCGAAGCCAAGCGACGGCGGGATCGGCGCGTAGGAGGACAACACCGCTAGCTCGGCCTGGGCCGCTCCCTCGGCCGAGAAGCCGAACACGCGATCGCCGACGGCCACGTCCGCGACGCCCTCGCCGAGCACGTCCACGACGCCCGCGGCCTCGTAGCCCATAGTCTGCGGGAGCTCCTCGTCCATCAGGCCCTTGCGCTTCCTCCAGTCGCTCGGGTTGACGCCGGCCGCTCGCACCGCGATCCGGACCTGACCGAGACCCGGACGCGGATCGGGCAGATCCACGATCTCCAGGACCTCCGGACCCCCGAACTGGCTGAAACGGACTGCCTTCATCATTCGCTCCGATCACGGCTCACGGCGTCGTGCTCGCCGCGCGTGCGACAGTCTGCCAGGGGCGGAGGCTGGCCTCAAATAGCAAGGACAGACTTGCAAAATTGAACTACCAAGCTTAGCCTTGTCAAATGTCTCAGGATCCGAGTGTCGGCGACGTCGCCGCGGCGCTGCAGATGGGCATCGGCCTGTGCCTGCGACGACTGCGTCAAGTACAGCCTGAGGGCGGGCTCACCTTGCCCGAGGCCTCGGTTCTCAAGCGCCTGGCGCAGGAGGGACCGACGACGGTGACCTCGCTTGCCAGGGCAGAGCAGATCAGCGTGCAGTCGGTGGGTGCGACGCTGGGCGCGCTGGAGACCCGTGGCTTGCTGGAACGCAGGCCCGACCCGGGCGACGGCCGTCGGGCGATCCTGTCGGCCACCGAAGCGGGGCGGAAGGCGCTCAGCGACAAGCACGACGCCCGCACGGAGTTGCTAGCGAAAGCGCTGTCAACCGGGTTCAGCGCTTCCGAGTTGCGACAGCTGATGGCGGCGGCCCCGTTGATCGAGCGCCTAGGACAGTCCCTATGATCCCGGCCAACGGGTAAAGGACCACAATGCCGCTCTCCACGATCGATCCGAAGACCGCACTCATCGTCATCGACCTGCAAAAAGGCATCGTCAACGCCCCCACCGTCCATCCCGTCCCCGAGATCGTCGAGCGGTCCGCCATCCTGGCCGACGCCTTCCGCCGGCGCGGCCTTCCCGTGGTCCTGGTCACCGTGACCGGCGGAGCCCCAGGGCGCACCGACCGGACCCGCCCGCCCGTGACCATCAACTCCCCCGGCTGGGCCGACCTCGTCGACGACCTCACCCCTAGACCCGGCGATCACCTGGTCACCAAGCAGCGGCGAAGCGCCTTCCATGACACCGGGCTCGACGCTTACCTGCGCGGCCTCGGCGTCACCCAAGTCGTGCTGACCGGCATCTCGACCACATCAGGGGTCGAGTCCACCGCCCGCTCCGCATACGACCACGGCTATCACGTCGTCTTGGCCACCGACGCGATGA
>Ga0335075_10004456_pt1 | contig 21907 bp, 20 predicted proteins | sample Lox_Sample_24_FD_206723 | JGI IMG/M metagenome (GOLD analysis project Ga0335075, IMG submission 206723) | Soil microbial communities from Loxahatchee National Wildlife Refuge, Florida, United States - Lox_Sample_2.4 | ecosystem: Environmental > Terrestrial > Soil > Wetlands | place: USA...
GTGCCCTCGCGAACGCGGCTTGGAGTGTAGTTGGCCATGGGAAAGCGGGAAGGGCGCGTCATGCTGCGCGCGTTGAGACCTGAAAAAAATGTACCACGTGAGTGCTGCGGGGAATACTGAGTTGCCTGTCGGCGCAGCGCGGACAGCGCCGGCCGTGCCTCGTGTTCCTGTCAGGCGAGGGGGCTCCGGCGGCGAGTTATATTTTATATTATATAGGCTTTGTAAGTCATTGTTAATAAATATACTATCAGCGAGAAATATCCGCTGGCAGGGCAGCTGCGTGATAAGCTCGCGCCATCCCGGGCAGCTCGCGCAGCGATGGACCGTTGTCCGCGCCAGTCGCCGCGTCCCCTGAAATCATCGCCCTGTTCGCCCTGCCCGTTGAGGTTTCATTGCACCCACCGCACGCCGTTTCGATCTCCTGGCGGCCACGCCGCTGCCCGTGCCGGCGGCAGGGGGCCTGAGCATGCTGCGCTGGTTCGAGCGGCTGTTGGATCCGACGGCACTCACGCCGACCGAAGCCCCCACGCGCGGGCTGGCACATTTCTACTGGCACTACCTGCGCCAGGTGCGCTGGCTGGTCGTGGCGCTGTTCGTTACCGGCCTTGCGGTCGCGGCGCTGGACGTGACGATTCCGGTGTTCATCGGCCGCGTCGTGACCCTGGTGGCCGGTCACAGTCGCAACCCGGCGCGCCTGCTGACGGAGGCCGGCCCCAGGCTGCTGCTGATGGCGCTGGTGTTCCTGCTGGTGCGGCCGGCGGCGCTGTTCGCGCAGTTCATCGTCACCAATCAGATCATCAATCCCGGCGTGACGAATATGATCCGCTGGCAGAACCACTGGCACGTCGTGCGCCAGAGCTGGACTTTTTTTCAGAATGACTTTGCGGGCCGCATCGCCAACCGCGTGATCCAGACCGGTCCGGCCCTGCGGGACAGCGTGGTCTCCGGCACCAACGCCGTCTGGTACATCCTGGTCTACGGCAGCAGCAGCGTGGCGCTGCTGTGTGCCATGAACTGGCATCTGGCCCTGCCGATTGTCGGCTGGTTCCTCGCCTACGCGGCGCTGCTGCGCGCGTTCGTGCCGCGCATGCGCGAGCGCTCGCGCGCGATCTCCGAGGCGCGCTCCACCCTCACCGGGCGCGTCGTGGACAGCTACACCAACATTCTGACGGTGAAGCTGTTCGCGCGTGCGCAGGACGAGGATGCCTTCGTACGCGATTCCATCGAGGAGCATACCGAGGCATTTCGCAACCAGACCCGCATTGCCACCGGCTTTACGATGCTGCTGGCGCTGCTCAACGCACTGCTGGTCGTGAGCATGGGGCTGGTCGCGATCCTGTTATTCCGCCACAGCCTCGTCAGTGTGGGGGCCGTGGCCACGGCGCTGCCCATGGCCTGGCAGATCGCAAATATGGCCGGCTGGGTCGCGCAGAACGTCACCAACATCTTCGAGAACGTCGGAGTCGTGCAGGATGGCATGCGCTCCATCGCGGTGAGCCGGCAGATGCCCGATCCACCCGGCGCGCGCGAGCTCGTCGTTTCGGCCGGGGAGCTGTGCTTCGAAAACCTGCACTTCGACTATGGACGTGAGCGACGCGTGCCGGTTCTGCACGGCATCGACCTGACGGTGCGGCCCGGCGAGCGCGTGGGCGTGGTCGGCCCATCGGGCGCCGGCAAGTCCACGCTGGTGAATCTGCTGCTGCGTTTTTATGCACCGGCCAGCGGTCGTATTCTCATCGACGGTCAGGACATCGGCAGCGTATCGCAGGAGAGTCTGCGCCGGCAGATCGCAATGGTGACCCAGGATACGGCCCTGCTGCATCGCTCGGTGCTGGACAATATCTGCTACGGACGGCCGGAGGCCACGCGCGCGATGATCGAGGAGGCTGCACGGCGCGCGGAGGCGCACGATTTCATCCTCGGGCTGGAGGACTGGCTCGGCCGACGCGGCTATGACGCTCATGTCGGTGAGCGCGGCGTCAAGCTCTCCGGTGGGCAGCGCCAGCGCATCGCCATCGCCCGCGTCATTCTGAAGGACGCTCCCATCCTGGTGCTCGATGAGGCTACCTCGGCGCTGGACTCCGAGGTCGAGGCGGCGATCCAGGGTCAGCTCGATGCGCTGATGCAGGGGCGCACGGTGATTGCCATTGCGCATCGGCTCTCGACGATTGCACGCATGGACCGGCTGATCGTGCTCGAGCGCGGGCGCATCCATGAGAGCGGGACGCACGCGGAGCTGCTCGCCGCCGGCGGCGTCTATGCCCAGCTGTGGCGACGGCAATCCGGCGGTTTCCTGGCGGAGGTGGTACCGTCCGCTCGCGCAGCTCGGGTCCGACGCGACCCCGAATCGGCCGCTGCAGGGTGAGGACATGATGCGCACGGCAGGCGGAGCAGGACTATCGGCCACGCGGTTGCGACGGCTGCACGACGCCATGACCCGTTACGTGGAGCGCGGCGAGGTCGCGGGCGTAGCGATGCTCGTCAGTCGGCACGACGAGGTCTGGGTCGATACCGTCGGCCGCCAGGATCGCGATCGTGGCGAACCGATGCGACGGGATTCCATCTTTCGCATCGCGTCGATGACCAAGCCGATCACGGCCGTCGCGGCCATGATTCTGGTGGAAGAGGGGCGGCTGGGACTGGATGAGTCGCTCGATGAATGGCTGCCGGAACTCGCCCACCGCCGCGTGCTGCACCGGCTCGAGGGGCCGTTGGAGGACACCGAGCCAGCGCGCCGCGCGCTCACGCTGCGCGACCTGCTGACCTTTCGCATGGGCTTCGGCACGATTCTCGGCCCTTCGGAGAATTTTCCGATTCAACAGGCAATCAATGCCCTGCACATCTGGGGCCGCAAGCCCATGCCCCCGCACACCCCCGATGAGTGGCTGCGCCGGCTCGGTACGCTGCCGCTGATGTATCAGCCCGGCGAGCGCTGGATGTACCACACCGGCGCGGATGTGGCGGGGGTGCTGGTCGCCCGGGCAGCAGGCCAGCCCTTCGAGCAGTTTCTGCGCGAGCGCATCTTCGAGCCGCTGGGCATGCGTGACACCGGCTTCCACGTCCCAGCCGCGCACCTCGAGCGCTTTGCCACCTGCTACCAGGACAATCCGCTCACGCGCTCCCTCGACCTGTTCGACGATGCGCGCGACAGTCAATGGAGCCGCCCGCCTGCCTTCCCGAGCGGTGGCAGTGGGCTGTTATCGACGCTGCATGACTATCATGCCTTCGCGCGGATGATGCTGTACCAGGGTCGTCTGGGCGACACCCGCATATTGGCCCGCCCCACCGTACAGGCGATGGTCACCGATCAGCTCACGGCAGAGCAGAAGGGTCGCAGCACGGCATTCTTTCCCTCGTTCTGGGAGGCGCGCGGCTGGGGCTTGGGCATGGCGATGATCACGCGGCGAGATGGACCCGCGAGCAACCCCGGCCGCTTCGGCTGGGACGGGGTCTATGGCACCTCGTGGTCCTCCGATCCCGGGGAGGATCTCATCGGCATTCTCATGATTCAGCGCCTGGGCTTCGCACCCAACATCACCGGGATCAACGCGGACTTCTGGACGCTCGTCTACCAGGCGATCGAGGACTGAGAGCAGGGGACCGCAGTATACTGGGCACTGGAACCGCAGCCGCCGGGGACATCGAGCAGCCCCTGTCAGGAGACGCCTTGAGATGCTTTCAGAGCGCGGCGCTGCGCAGCGCCTGGTTCATCGGTGTCGCCACGGTCCTGCTGGCAGCCGCGGGTTTTGTCAGCAGCGCTCACGCGGACAGCGGCAATCGACCGTTCGTTGGCACCTGGAAGCTCAACCCTGAAAAATCACACCTGCATGGTGCGCCGAACGGATTCGAGCTGTTTCGCCAGTACGAGGACCACGGCAATGGCTGGATGTTCCACACCGTGATCAATGTTTCCCCGCGCGGGGTGGGTTTTCTGTTCGCAGCCGCCCGCTACGACGGCAAGCAATACCCGGTCTGGAACGCTGGTCTGCTGGGCAGGAGCGTGATCGATGGTCAGAAGACCCCACGCACGGTCGAATTCGATCGCATCAGCGCCTATCAGTTCCGATGGACCGATCGCACCGATGGCAAGGTCACCCAGGGCGGTCTGTGCACGGTTTCCCCGGACGGCATGACACTCACCATCACGGCCAAGGCGCCCGCGCAGCGGGTGACATTCACGCAGGTCTTCGATCGCGTCACCACGGTCGTCCCGGGGCTGCGGGGCCCCGGCGCCGACTGATGCGGACTAATGTTTCAGATCATAGACCGGGGTCGCACCGTTCTGAATGAAGGTGCACTGCGACTTGCCACTGGGCCCGCAGACCTGCAGCTGCATGTTGATCCGCTGTAGTTCGATGAACTGCTCGGGAGACAGACCGATGGCCTGCCGGTAGGCGTTGTCCGCGACTGCGCGGGCAGCTTCAGCCTTCGCACGCTGCTCTTCGGCCAGCGTCACCTCTTTTTCGGTCTGGATGCGCTGCTCCTGGGCGGCAGTCTGGATGCGCTGATCCTTGATCGCATCCGGCGGTATGGCGCGCCCCACCGTCATCGTCAGGATGCGCACGGGGATCTGATCGGCCTTGAAAAAGGCCTCCATTTTGCCGCGTACCTCGTTGTCAATGTCGTCCACAGCGGTGGGATTGATCGCCACGTCGTTCATGTCGTGCTTGCGCACGGCCTGTCGGATCAATTGCTGGAATTCCTGCTCGACATTGTTTTGATACCAGTCGGGACCGAATTTCGTAACCAGCTGAACGGCGTCATCGACCTGCAACGTGATGACGGCATGAAATCCGAGGGGCACGCCGTCGGAACTCATGATGTCAGCCAAATCCTGCTCGAAGCGGATCGGCTGCATCGACACATCCACGCCTTCGGTGGTGACAGCCGTCCAGACGCGCCCAGTCGTCACCGGACTCTGATCGATGCCGCCGTGCCCGAAGAACCACGGCTTTCGCACCAGCACGATCTGATGGCCCGCGTCTGGCGCATAGCTGCTGCAGCCGGCTACCAGCACGATCAGCATTGCGATGGCGTACTTCATGCTCCCTGTCCTCAGTTCTAGACCGTTCGAACCACGAGGCACGTTTTACCGCCACGCATGCACCGTGGACTGTGCGCGGTTCGCATTACGACAGGCCGGACCGCGATGGCTCACAAAATGCTAGCATTCCACCGAGAATGCCATCATCAGAGACGGAGCCAGGCGCCGACCCGACGAACCCTTCGCAGCCTGAGGACAGTGACAGCCCGCGTGCCGCCGTGAGCGGCCGGTCCAGAGGCTGGATGCTGCGCGCCCATAGCAGACGGCTGTTTCTGCAGGCCGGCCTGCCCTGGGGCGCCGCCGTTCTGGTCGGGTTGGTGTCGGTGCTGTACGCGAAGTGGAGCGCCGAGGCTTCCAATATTTTCCTCGGCTGGATCGCCCACCGCGCGTGGCTCGCCTTCATCATCACCCCGGCGCTGACCGTGCTGGCGCTGTTTCTCACCAGGCGCTGGTTCACGGGCAGCGAGGGAAGCGGCATCCCCCAGGTAATCACGGCGCTGCATGCACCGCGTGCGGAGGAGGAATTCACGCTGATGCGGCGCCTGTTCGGTGTGCGCGTCATCATCGGGAAGATCGCAGTCTCCCTGATCGGCCTGCTCGGTGGGCTCACGATTGGCCGCGAAGGACCGACGGTGCACATCGGTGCCGCGGTCATGGCGGAAGTACGGCGCTTCTACCCACACCGAAGCGCGCAACTGGAGCGACGGCTGCTGCTGGCCGGGGCGGCGGCGGGGCTGTCGGCTGCGTTCAATACCCCGCTTGCCGGAATCATCTTCGCGATCGAAGAGCTGGCCCGGGATTTCGAGAGCCGCACCAATGGGGTCATGATCACGGCCGTGGTGTTTTCCGGCTTGACTTCGCTCGCACTGGCCGGCAATTACCTTTACTTCGGGCAGATCAATGTACCGAATGATCTCGGCGGAGCTTTCGTCCTGCCGGTCATGCTGTCGGCAGCGCTCTGCGGACTTCTGGGTGCAGCATTCAATCTGACCTTGCTGCGATGGCGACGCTGGATGCCGGGCTGGCTCATAGCGCTTCGGGAGCGCATGCCGCTGCTGTATGCACTCGCAATCGGGCTCGTGGTAGCGGCGCTGGGCGTCGGCTCGCATGGTGAAACGTGGGGTGGGGGGTACACCCAGGCGCGCCAGCTGTTGACCGGCACGGCTCCTCTCACGGAAAGCTATGCGCTCACGAAATGGGGTGCCATGGTGGCGACCTACATGGTCGGTATTCCCGGTGGTCTTTTCTCCCCATCACTATCGATCGGGGCCGGGTTGGCGCAGTGGGTGCACCAGGCCTTTGCCTGGGCGCCCATGGCGGCGGTCATTGCCCTGTGCATGACCGGTTACCTGGCTGCGGTGACGCAGTCGCCGATCACATCGTTCGTAATCGTGATGGAGATGACCAACGGCACCGGCATGGTCATCCCGATGATGGCCACCGCCCTGATCGCATCGCGGATTTCGGCATTCTTCACCCCACCGCTCTACGAAGCGCTCGCCCAGAAGAATTATTTCCATGTCGCTGCACTGCCGACGGGCGACTACCTGGAAAAGAAGCCGGTGCCGCCGCCAGGGGCATAGGCTGGGAGCCGATATTTCAATATCATTGGAAGTATGGCGCGGCTCGTGCTCTGCAAGCGCGATGGCCGCAGGCGGCATTTCGAATGTCGAGCACATGAAGCAGCTGCTGGGCTTTCTCACCGATCAGTGCTGCAGTCTGGCCGATGAGGCGCGCGATTCAAATTGTCAGCCCGTTGCTGCGCCCCTGCAAAGAAGGCGCGCGTGATGCGCTGGCCCATCCACGCCTGACGCTGGACGAAGGCACGGACTAACGAGGGCTGCATGCTGCGACGGTTGACCGCGGAGGCCCTGGGCTCCCTGTTGCTTGCCGCCACCGTGGTCGGATCGGGCATCATGGCTGCGCGCCTGGCGGGTGGGAACGTTGCGATTGCGCTGCTGGCCAATACGGCGGCGACGGTCGCGATGCTCGCGACCCTGATCGCCCTGCTCGGTCCGCTCAGCGGCGCGCATTTCAATCCGGCGGTCACGCTGGTCATGGCCCTGCGTCATCGCATGGGCTGGTGGATGGCCGGCGCATACGTTGTGGTACAGGTGCTCGGTTGCTGCGCCGGCAGCGTGCTGGCCCACGCGATGTTCAGCCTGCCGCTGCTTCAGGCCGCGACGCATGTGCGAGCCGGCGCGGCGCAGTGGCTGGCGGAGTTCGTGGCAACGGCCGGGCTCATCCTGGTGGTGCTGGGCCACGAGCGCCCGCGCGATGCGCCATGGATGATCGCCGCCTGGATCGGTGCAGCGTACTGGTTCACTGCTTCCACCTCGTTCGCCAATCCCGCCATCACTGTTGCGCGAGCGCTCTCGAACACGTTTGCCGGTATCCGACCGCAGGACGTACCGGCCTTTATTCTCGCGCAGCTGGCCGGTGCGGTGGCCGCCTCCTTCCTGGCCTCCTGCCTGTTCGTGGTACGAGGCCATGCCGTGAGCGAGCCCCCCGCCGATATTCGCGCCAGTCTGCCGGGCGATGACCCCCTCGGTGGAGCAGAGAAATGAATGCATCGATCCCAGTCTCGACGGTCTCAATCACGATCTATCACAACCCGACGTGTGGCACCTCGCGCAATAGCCTTGGACTGATCCGCAACGCGGGAATCGAGCCCGTCATCATCGACTATCTGAAGACGCCCCCGGACCGGGCGACGCTGAAGGATCTGCTGCAGCGGATGGGGATCAGCGCACGCTCGCTGCTGCGGGTGAAAGGCACACCCTACGCTGAGCTCGGACTGGGCGCCGCGCACTGGTCGGACGAGCAGCTCATCGATCAGATGCTTGCGCATCCCATATTGATCAATCGGCCCATTGTCGTCACGCCCTGGGGTGTCAGGCTCTGCCGCCCCTCGGAAGTGGTCCTGGACATTCTGCCTTTACCGCAGAAAGGACCATTTTTTAAGGAAGACGGGCAAGCGCTGCTTGATGCCAATGGGCGGCGAATAGGTTAGTCAGTCCTACGCCAGTGATGGGCACGACCTCGAGCCCGCGTGAGGGCGGCGCGGTGCTATGATGGATTTCGGCTGGTTCCTGACAACTCCCCCCTGGTCGGTTTATTCCGCGTCCGGCTCCAAAAAGCGTCGGCCGTCCCCCTATTGCATCGAGGGCAGCGATGTTCGTAAACGGACTTGGAACGGCGACCCCTGCGACGCGATATACGAAGGCGCAATGCTGGGATGCATTTCGTAACTCCGAGTGGTTCGGCCGTCTGGACGCACGCGCCCATGCCGTCGCCAGGACCGTCCTGCAGCGTGACAATGGGATCGAGGCGCGCTGGCTCGCGCTGGGATCGCTGAGCGAAGTGTTTCAGATCGATCCGGATACGTTGCATCGGCGCTTCTTGGCGACGGCGCCTGAGTTGGCGGCGCGGGCGGCCGAACAGGCACTGCGAGAGGCTGGCGTCGATGCCGGTGAGATCGATGCGGTCGTTGTAAGCACCTGCACTGGTTACCTGTGTCCCGGCCTGTCGGGCTACGTGATGGAGAGGGTGCATCTCAAGCCGAGCGTTCAGTGCTTTGATCTGGTAGGCCAGGGATGTGCAGCTGCGTTGCCCAATATCAGGCTGGGGAAGGCTCTGTTGGCCGCCGACCAATGCGAGCACGTACTGTCGGTCTGCGTGGAGGTCAGCAGCGCGGCGATCTACCTGGATAACGACCCTGGCGTGCTGGTCAGTGCGTGTCTGTTTGGCGACGGCGCCGGTGCCGCAGTGCTGTCGCGCAGGCGGCATGCGCATGGACGGTGCATCTGCTGGAAAGACAGCGAGTCGCTCATCGATCCGAGCACGCGTGAGTCATTGATGTTCGAGCAGCGTCAAGGCATGCTGCGAAATATACTCACACGGTCAGTGCCCAGCCTGGCAGCACAATATGCCCAGCGCGTGCTGGAGCCGGTACTGCAGCGCTCGGAGCTGGACATCTCCCAGATCAGCGCCTGGATCATGCACGCTGGTGGGCGAGATGTGCTGCTGTGTCTGCAGGAGCAGCTGGGACTGACGGTTCAGGATCTGCGGTACAGTGCTGCGACGCTGCGGGAATACGGAAATCTCTCCAGTGCCTTCGTGTACTTCGTGCTGCGGGCGGCGCTCGCGGATGGCGCGCCGGGTGGCTGGTGGTGGTTATCTTCCTTCGGCGCGGGATTCAGCTGTCACGGCGCGCTGCTGCAGGTCGCCTGAGCGTGGGCACGCGGCCGGCCCGCGGCCCGCAGGCGGGTCCATGACATTTCACCGCGTCGTCTCGTGCGAGATCCTCGATGCGCTTGCACCGGATGATCCGCAGGCGCTGCGCTCGCGTCGCGACCTCTTTCGTGTCAACCGCATCATGGGGGCGCCGGGCATGCTGCTGCGGGCACTGCGGCCGATCCTTGCGCGCCATGGGATGCGCGAGCCGGTGCGTGTGCTGGAACTTGGCGCCGGAGATGGCAGACTGATGCTCAGCCTTGCACAACGGGCGCACCGCACCTGGCCGGTGATCGACCTGACGTTCCTCGATCGCCAGCCACTCATCGATGCCGCGACCTGCGCGAAATTCGGCAGCCTCGGATGGGTTGCCCGCTCACTGATCAGGGATGTGCTTGACTGGATGAATGCGCCCGAGCAGTCCGGGGCGGCCGGGCACTGGGATGTGATCGTGACCAATCTTTTTCTGCATCACTTTGATGAGCGGCAGCTTGCGGCGCTGATGTCGGCGATCGCAGCGCGCTGTGATGCGTTCCTCGCCTGTGAGCCGCGGCGCGCGCTGTTGCCACTTGCCGGCAGCTACCTGATGGGGGTCATAGGAGCCAGTTCGATCACGCGTCACGACGCGGTGTTGAGCGTGCGAGCCGGATTTCACGGCCAGGAGCTCGCAACGATGTGGCCACGTGAGAGCGCTGACTGGCAACTGGGGGAGCGGGAAGCGGGACTATTCAGTCATCTGTTTCAGGCTATCCGGGATGCCGGGGCGAAGCCGAGGCTCGCCTGATGCCCGGCGATTACGACGCAATCGTCATCGGTGCGGGCCCCGCGGGGTGTACCGCGGCGATTCTGCTGGCGCAGGGTGGCTGGTCCGTCGCACTGGTGGAGAAACAACCCTTCCCGCGCCGCAAGGTCTGTGGCGAGTGTATTGCCGCAACCAACCTGCCGCTGCTGGATGCGCTCGGCGTGGGCGAGGAGTTTTCACGCCTGGCCGGCCCGGCACTGCGTCGGGTGGCACTGATGTGCGCTACGCGCACCGTCAGCGCCCCGTTGCCGGCGCGCCGGGATTCCCGCCACCCCTGGGGACGTGCGCTCGGGCGCGAGTCGCTCGATACTCTGCTGCTGCAGCGGGCAAGGACACTCGGAGCCTGTGTGCTGCAGCCAGCTACCGCACAGAGGCTCGCTGGTGGCCCGGGCGCATTTCGCTGTGAAGTCAGCGTCGCAGCCGACGGTCAGGAATTGACGTTGCGCGCGCCGGTGGCCATTGCAGCACACGGATCCTGGCAACCATTGCCCACGGAGCGGGCGCGCTGGCGCGCGGCTCGGCGCGCCAGTGACCTGCTGGCGTTCAAGGCCAATTTCAGCGGTGTACGCCTGGAGGAGGGGGTGTTGCCGGTGCTCTCGCTGCGCGGCGGCTATGGCGGATTGGTGGTGGCCGATCGTGGTGTGGCGACCGTGGCCTGCTGTATCCGCGAGGACCGGCTCGCTGCCTGTCGGCGCGCCGCGCCTGGTCAATCGGCTGGGGCCGTGGTGGAGAGCTATCTGCAGCAGCAGTGCCTCGGGGTTCGACGGGCGCTGGCTGATGCCTCGCTCCTGCACCCCTGGATCGCGAGCGGTCCGGTCCGGCCCGGCGTACGGCTGTCAGCCAAATCCGAGGGTGCTTTCCTCGTGGGCAATGCCGCTGGCGAGGCCCATCCCATCATCGGTGAGGGCATCAGCATGGCGATGCAGTCCGCGTGGCTGCTCTGCCGGCAGCTGCTGCGCTTTCCGGATGTCCTGCAGCCGTGCGCGCAGGCACGCAGCCGCCAGCGCGAGATCCATCAGCAATATGCCGCGCAATGGCGTGCACAGTTTCAAGCGCGTATGCGCCTTGCATCCCTCTTCGGCCACCTGGCCATGCGTCCAGCCATCGCCGCGCGGATGTTCCCGCTGCTGCAAGGGTTGCCGGGGCTGCTGACGCAAAGTGCGCGCTGGAGCGGCAAGATACGCGGCCTGGCCAATCCCGGAGTCTGATACATGACGACGCTCGAGCAGCTGTCCAGGATCCTGGTACAGCACTATAAGATCGACCCCACCGGGCTCGATCCGCATGCCCCGCTGCAACAGCTCGGAATCGATTCGCTCGGAATGGTGGAGCTGCTGTTCTTCATCGAGGATGAGTTTCATGTGCACCTGCCTTCCGACGCGCCGCTGTTGCCGACGCTGGCGGATGCCGTTGTCTACATCGATGATCTGATCGCGAAGCAGCACCCCGAGAGTGTCACGCTCGGGGCAATTCCCGCTCAGCCCAAAGCGCCGCCGCTGGCATGAGACGGGTCGCGGTCACCGGGATCGGTGTCGTCTCACCCCTGGGCAACAGCGCTGAACAGCTGATCGCCAACGCCGTGGCCGGACGTTCTGCGGTACGCGTCCTCGAGCAACCCTGGTGCAGGCGACTGGCTGCCCCGCTGGCGGCAACCGCCACATTCAATGCTGATGAGCACTTCGATCCGCCCAGATTGCGGATGCTCGATCGCGTCAGTCAGTTTGCGCTCGTCGCGGCACGCGATGCCATTGACCATGCACGCCTGGACGTTGGGAATCAGGATCCGCAGCGTATCGGTGTATTTGTAGGCAGCGGCATGGGTGGGTCGCTGTCGAACGACGAAGGCTACCGCACTCTCTACCAGGAACAATCCGATCGTATCAAGCCCTTCACCATTCTGACGGGCATGACCAATGCTGCGGCGGCCTGGATCGGCACTGAGTTTCACATCACGGGCCCGAATCTGACCTATTCGACGGCATGTTCGTCATCGGCCGTCGCGATCGGTGAGGCATGGAACCGGTTGCGCCACGGCGAGCTGGATGTGGCGTTCGCGGGCGGAGCTGAAGCGCCGCTATCGTTCGGCTCTCTGAAGGCCTGGGAGGCTCTGCATACGCTTGCAACGGTCGATGCGGCGGACGCAGCGACGTCGTGCAAGCCCTTTTCAGCTGATCGCAGCGGAATGGTGCTCGGGGAGGGGGCCGCGATCGTGGTATTGGAGGAGTGGGCCCACGCCATCAGCCGTGGTGCCACCATTCATGGCGAGCTGATCGGCTACGGTCTGGTAACCGATGTTGCGCATATCACCCGGCCCAGCGTCGCTGGCCAGGCCGCAGCACTGCAGGCAGCGCTGACGGCCGCTGCCTGTATCCCCGCCTCGATCGACTGCATCAACGCTCACGCCACCGGTACCCTGGCCAACGACGCCGTGGAGACTGCTGCCATCAAACAGGTCTTTGGAGAGCACGCCTACCACACGCCCATCAGCGCCACCAAGGCGATCCATGGTCATCTGCTGGGAGCCAGTGGTGCCCTCGAGTTCGTGCTCTGTCTTCTGTCCATGCAACGCAAGGTGTTGTTGCCGACGATGCATCTGCAGCAGCCGGCGCCGGATTGCGACCTGGACTACGTTCCCAACTGCGCACGACATGACACGGAGGTACGCACCATCCTGTCAAGTTCATTCGCATTTGGCGGTACAAACGCAGTGCTCGTGGCGCGTTACGCGGACCCACAGGGTTTCACTTAACGCCTCCGGCACGAGAAGCGTGATGACAGGCACGAGCCCGCCCGCCTGGATTTGCTAAAAGGAATCAGCGCGGGCACCCGGTACGCAGCGGTCTGGCACATGCGGGGCAGCCCGCCCCTTCTTTGCCCGCCCAGGAGCGCGCCCATGAGCGTCGCCGCTGATCAGTTCGCGTTGCCCCATGAGGCGCTGGCCGAGCCGGCGGCTGCTGATCCAATGCTGCTTCAGGCCGAGGTCATCACCGCGCTGAGCCATGCGCTCGACCTGACCGAGGGGCAACCGCCGGGACATTGTCTGCGTACCTGCTGGATTGGAATGCACGTAGGCCAGATGCTCGGATTGGCGCCTGCGACCCTCTCCGACCTCTTTTACTCTTTGTTGCTCAAGGACACGGGCTGCAGTAGCAATGCCGCTCGGCTGTGGGAGTTATATGGAGGAGACGAGCTGCGCACCAAGCAGGATTTCAAACTCGTCGACTCACAGAGTCTACTGCAGCTGGCCGGCTTCGTGCTTCGGCATGCCGGGCCGGGTGAGGCGGTACGCAAGCGTATCAAGCGGCTGATCAATCTCTATAGAAATGGCGAAGCGCTTGCCACGGAGCTGGTGCACACCCGTTGCGAGCGCGGAGCAGACATCGTACGACGCCTGGGTTTCGGCGCGGCCGTGTCGGAGGCAATCTTCTGTTTGGATGAGCACTGGAACGGCCACGGGCGCCCCAGAGGGCTTTCGGGTGAAGCGATACCCCTGGCCTCGCGCATTGCGCTGCTGGCGCAGGTGGTCGACGTCTTTTACGCAGTGGGTCGCGAGGCTGCGGCAATCGCTCAGGTTCGCCGGCGCTCAGGCTCCTGGTTCGATCCGCGCATATGCGAGGCGTTCCTGGAGCTTGCGGCCGATCCGGTGTTCTGGTCGGGTCTGCGCGAGGAGGGCATCGAGCAACGTGTGATGCAGCTCGAGCCGGACGCCCTTGCGATCGTGGTCGATGAGGAGCGAGTCGATTCGATCGCTGAAGCCTTCGCTGGCATCATCGATGCGAAAAGCGCCTTTACCTACGGGCACAGCCAGCGCGTGGCGCAGTATGCCGACGCCGTCGCCTTGGAGCTCGGGCTTGGCGAGAAACGTCGCCGCTGGCTCTATCGCGCAGCGCTGCTGCACGATCTGGGCAAGCTCGGGGTCAGCAATGCCATCCTCGACAAGCCGGGTGCACTCGATGCGAAGGAATGGGAGGCCGTCAAGAGGCATGCAAGCTATACCGAAGAGATTCTGCTGCGTGTGAGGATCTTCCGGGATCTCGCCCCGGTTGCCGGCGCACACCATGAGAGGCCCGATGGAGCAGGGTACCCCAAGCGGCTGGTCGGCGATGCGATCTCACTCGAGACACGTATCATCACCGTGGCCGATATTTTCGACGCCATCACCGCGGCCAGACCCTACCGTGGCCCAATGCCTCTCGAGCAGGCCCTTGCGCTCATGGAGCGCGATCGGGGCGCGGCGATTGATTCAAGATGCCTGGATGCGTTGAAGAAGACGGCGCCGTGGCTGGCCCGGTCGGCGCCGTAGAGGCTCGCCAGCCGTCTATTTCCGTCTTTCCTAAGGACACTGAAGCACGATCTTTCCCCCGCCACCTCGCTGCGCCAATTCCTGCGCCTCGCCCGCATCCCGAAGGGGCATCCGCCGGCTGATCGGTAACGCGAAGGTCCCGTCTCGGACATCGTCGGCGAACTCGCGGACTTTCGAGGCATCGGGCCGCGCATTCACGCGCGTGACGCTGACGGTGGGATTCAGGTTGGACAACTCGGCAGGGACGCTCGACGCATAGCCGAAGCTTCCACCGCCCTTCACCTTGGTAAACACCTTCGCGGCGGTTTCGCCGCCGACCGTATCGGCAACACAGTCCACCATCGTGAGCCCAGCAATGGCAGAATCGTCGTCAATGGCCACGATGCCGGCCACACCCAGCTTCCCGGCTTCCGCCAGCTGCCGGGCGCGGACCCCTGCGATGACGTCGACGCCAAGCTTCTTGGCAGCGTGCACGGCGGCGCGACCCACGCTTCCCACTGCACCGGTCACGAGCAGCGTCTGGCCGCGCTGCGCCCGAGCTGCGACTCGCACCAGCTGCTCGCCTGTCAGCGCTATGAGTGGAATGGCTGCGGAATCGATCAGGTTCAACCCGTCGGGTAGATGCGTGAGCATGGACCCTTCGACCGCCACCAACTCAGCATAGGTCTCCCAGGCGAACGCCAGTACCTTATCGCCCGGTTTGAAGGTACGAATGTTGCGCCCCACCTGACGCACGACACCACTCACATCCCTGCCGAGGATGGCGGGCAGTTTGAGTGGAAAGTCCTTTTGTCGCGCTCCAGACCGTATCTTCCAATCGATGGGATTCACGCTGGTCGCAGCGGCCTCCACCAGCACGGCGTCGTCGGTCAACACCGGATCCGGAACGTCATCCTCGTACCTCAGTTTTTCAGGACCGCCATATCCGTACAATCGCACTGCTTTCACGTTACTCTCCAGTCCCGGTAGCGTCCGGTGGGGTGCGCGGAGGGCTCAGGCACGGCTGAGCGCTGCAGCCTAGCGGCCCACCAGGGCTTGCATATTCGGCGCATAGCGTTCGCCCTGGACGGTTACCGTTCGCAGTGTCCGGTCGATGTCCAGCAATTCGGTGCGGCTCAACGAGACCTCCGCTGCGCCAAGGTTTTCGAGAAGGCGGGCTTTCCTGGTCGTGCCTGGGATCGGCACGATCCATGGTTTCTGGGCCAGCAGCCAGGCCAACGCGATCTGCGCCGGGGTGATCTTCTTTGATGTGGCAAGCGCATTGACGACACCAACAATCGTCTGGTTCGCCTTCCGATTTGCCTCCGAGAAGCGGGGCACGGTCAACCGGAAGTCATTCTTGTCGAACTGGGTCTTCTCGGTGATCGCGCCGGTTAGAAATCCTTTTCCCAGAGGGCTGAAGGGGACAAACCCGATCCCCAGTTCCTCGAGGGTGGGCATCACGGTTTGCTCAGGCTCACGCCACCACAGGGAGTATTCGCTCTGCAACGCCGCAATGGGATGCACGGCGTGCGCACGGCGGATGGTCCCGGCGCCCGCTTCGGACAGGCCGAGATACCTGACCTTACCTTCTTTGACCAGGTCCGAGACCGTGCCCGCGACATCTTCGATGGGCACTTCGGGATCGACGCGATGCTGATAAAGGAGATCGATGCGATCGGTCCTCAGACGCTTGAGCGACGCGGCCACGACATCCCTGATGTGCTGCGGCTGGCTGTTCAGGCCAGCCATCTTTCCGTCTTTGATGTTGAAGCCGAACTTGGTCGCAATCACCACCTGGTCGCGGACAGGTTCCAGCGCTTCGCCCACGAGCTCTTCGTTCGTGAAGGCGCCGTACACTTCCGCGGTGTCAAAAAAAGTGACGCCTTTGTCAACGGCAGTCCGGATGAGATCGATGGCAGTCTTGTGGTCCGTCGGGGGGCCAAGGCCATGGTTCAGTCCCATGCATCCAAGACCCAATGCTGATACCTCAAGTCCGCTTTTCCCAAGCTGTCGCCTTTGCATCGCGTTTCTCCTTCCGCCGCTGTACCGCTGCCTGGCCCGTCATGGCAGCATCGTATCGGGCATACTGGGGCCTCCGGTGACGATGGACTATAGGCTAGAATCCGCATGCACGTATCGGTGGGAGCTGTCGGCAGTGACTGCATGCGGACAGATTCCAACGAGATGCCATTCTCAGTTCGATCTGGCGCGGAGATAGCCATGCGCTCAAACCGGTCTGTTCCTCCTTGCGCGGTGATTCCGGTCCTGCGCTATCCCGACCCTGGCCGAGCGGCGGAATGGCTCAGTGTGGCCTTTGGTTTCACCGTGCGATTGCGCATAGCCAACCACAGAATTCAAATGCGTGCCGGGGAGGGCTGCTTTACGATCGCCGAGGGCGACGTCGTCCCCAACCATTCCATCACGGTACAGGTACGTATCAACGACGCGATGAGTCACTGCGAGCGATCGCGACGCGGGGGTGCCAGGGTCCTCACGCAGCCGACGGATCACAGCTATGGTGAGCGCCAGTACGACGTGGAGGATTTTTACGGCCACAGATGGAATTTTACCGAGACGATCGCAGATGTGGAGCCGGAGATCTGGGGCGGTACTTCAGTGAATCTTTGATGAGATGTTCGTTGTGCCGCCTCAGCAAGGTGCCGCGGCCAGATAGCAGGCCCTGGAGGATCTTCGCCGTAAAGTTCATGCGGCAATTCCGCAATCGAAAGAGTGCATCAGCTATCGCATCCCCGCTTTTCGCCTCAATGGTGTCGTGGTCGCGGGCTTTTGTGCGACGACAAAAGGGTGTTCGTATTTTCCCTTCAGCGGCGCGACGCTCAAATCCCTCGCTCGCGATCTTGGTGCCTATGACCAGACCAAGAGCTCGCTGCATTTCGCCGCAGATAAGGGGCTGCCGGGGGCACTGGTGCGCAAGCTGGTCAAGGCGCGGATCAAGGAGATCGGCGGTAAGTCGTGACGGCGCAGGCCGGTGCCGGCAGCCGAGAAGGTCGGGGGCTGAATTTGCAGGCTGCGCCGCTTTGGCTCTTGCTCTCGCCGGTTGCGCACATCAACGCACGAACGTGCCGCCCGGCCGGACCGAGGTGATATCTCAAGCGCAGCCAGCGCCCGCGCTACCACGGGTCACGGAGCCAGCGACTGCGGCGCCGCCTCGGACAGTTGCCCCCGCGCCACCGACAAGATCGCCGCATGCCAATAATCGTTCAGCGACAACGGATGGGTCCATGAATTCCAAGTCCACCGCTTCCGGGAAGGCGTCCAGCCCCTCGGCACCTCAAGCTGCCAAAGCATCCCCGCCGCCGGCGCCCGCGTCCGTCACGGGCTCGAGCCCCGCCGCAGCGCCTGCGCTTGATCTGACATCGCTGGAGCAGCGTTTGAGAAATACGAACGCCATCGGCCTGTTCACCAAGCTGTCTCTCAAAAACCAGGTGGATGATCTGCTTGCCCAGTTCAAGGCTTTTCATCAAGGCCGGTCGGGTACTGCGCTCAGTGCGCTTCGGCAACAGTATGAGTTGCTGCTGCTCAAGGTCATCAGCCTGCTGCAAGATCGCGATGCCCCGCTTGCCGCCTCGATATCGGCCTCGCGCGAGGCGATTTGGGCAGTCCTTGCCGATCCCGAGAAATTCAATCAACTCTGATTTCGAACCACGGAGCTATCCATGCGTCAGCGCCGCTATCTCTGGGCCCTCATCGGTACCATGGCGGTCTCCTGTTTCGGGGCGGAGGAGCCCACTTTCAGCCGAGACCTGACGGCAACGATTGTCCTGCAGGGACTGCCCTGCGACAAAGTCGTCCAATCCAGGCGCAATGGCGACAGTGATTACACGGCCGTCTGCCACGACGGGAATCGATATCACATCTTCGTCGATGCCAAAGGACGTGTGGTCGTGCAAAAGCTTTGAAGACCTTCGCGCGCGTCGCACAGTCACTTGCGCCGTTCGCAAACGCCAGCCCACATCAGGCCTGCCAGCCACCACCCAGCGCCTGATACAGCTGAACCAGCGCTGTCAGGACCGCGCCACGGTCGCTCGCCAGGGTAATTCTTCCGGTGAACAGGCTTTCTTCCGCCGTGAGCACGTTCAGGTAGGTGTCGACCCCGCCCTGATAGCGCAGATTCGCGAGGTTCAGGGAGTCCTCTGCCGCGCTGACCAGCGCCTCTTGGGCGTTGAGCTGCTCGCGCGTACGCTGGTACGAAATCAGCGCATCATTGACCTGCTGGAAGGCCGTGAGCACGGCGGCCTGGTAGGCGATCAGCGCCTGCATCTGCTCGGCTTTTGTGATCCTCAGATTGCCCACCAGCGCGCCGCCTTCGAAAATCGGCTGGGTGAGACCGGCAACGATATCCCACAGCACCGAGGGAGCGGAGAGGAGGTGCGAGAGCCCCGTACTCTCCGCTCCCCCCGCCGCGGTCAGCGACAGCTGCGGGAAAAACCGCGCTTGCGCGACATCCACCGCATCGTAGGCGGCGGCTAGTCTGTCCGCGGCCTCGATGATGTCGGGACGCCGCTCGAGCAATTGCGAAGGCAGGCCGGCCGGCACGCTCGGCGGCAATGGCTGCCTCTCGATGCTCAGGCCGCGTGGCACCGCCATCGGGTTCTCTCCGAGCAGGATGTTCAATGCATCCTCCTGCCGGCCAATCTGCTCTTGCAGAGCGGGAATCTCGGTCAGGGCACTATCCAGCGCGGTCTGCGCCTGCTTCACATCCAGTTCCGATGTCACACCTCCCTCAAACAGGCTCGTAGTCAGATCGAGCGACTTGCGATAAGCGGTGACCGTCTCCTGCGTTTGCTGCAGTTCGAGATCGAGAGTCCGAAGCTGGAAATAATCCTGTGCCACGCTGCTCACCACTCCAATGATGACGTTGCGGCGCGACTGCTCCGATGCCAGCAGATTCTCGCGCTCTTGCGCCGTCGCCTGGCGGTATTGACCCCAGAAATCCGCCGCATAGGAGCCCGATCCAGCAAGCTCGTACAGCTTGAACTGCTCCGCGTGTGACAGGACATTGCCGGCAGCGCCGGCGGGCAGCTGCTCGCTCTGAAACGAGGGATTGGCTGAAATGGCGGGGAATTGCGCTGCGCGAGCAACGACGACCTGCGCCTGTGCCTGCATGAGCTGCGAGGCGGCAGTTCGAATATCAGTATTATGCGCAACAGCGGCACGAACCAGCTGCTGTAGAACCGGGTCTTTGAGCAGCGTCCACCACTGTTCATTGCCCAGCGATGCACCCTCCGCCACCGTAACTCTCCAGGCCTTCGGGACAGAGACGACTGGCGGGTGGTACCGCGGCCCGACCGTGCAGCCCTGTACCAGGGGTAGACAGCCGGCGACGGCAAGCACAGACAGATTCGATAGCCGTCGCGGCATCTAGCCAGCCTCCTTACCGTGGGCGGCACTTGCAGCGGCGTGCGATCGGTGTTTTGCGTACCGTTCGCTGAGCTTCTCGACGGCGACGAAATAGACCGGCACGAACAGGACCCCGAGCAGGGTGGCCGCGATCATGCCTCCGAACACGGAGGTCCCGAGGGAGTGGCGCGCCGCCGAGCCTGCGCCGGAGGCGAGCACCAGCGGGAGCACGCCAAAGATGAACGCGCACGAGGTCATCAGAATTGGTCGCAGGCGGATCTTCGCCCCCGTCAGTGCTGCCTGCTCGATCGTCCCTCCGGCCCGGCGCTGTTCCCTGGCAAATTCAACGATCAGAATGGCGTTTTTTGCGGCGAGCCCGATCACCATAATGAAGCCGATCTGTGCATAGATGTCATTGTCGAGACTGCGCAGCCAGATCCCTACCAGGGAGCCGATGATGCCCAGCGGCACGATCAGGATCACGGCCAGGGGTACCGTCCAGCTCTCGTAGAGCGCGGCCAGCACGAGAAACACGAACAGGATTGCGACCGTCAGCATCCGCTCGAACTGTCCCTGTGCGGCCTGTTCCTGATACGAAAGGCCCGTCCATTGGTAGCCGTAGTCGCGGGGTAGCTCGGAGGCGAGCTTCTGCATTGCATTCATCGCCTGGCCGGAACTGTAGCCCGGATTTTCGCTGCCCTCGATCTCGACCGTAGGGTAAAGGTCGTAGAGATTGATGACATCGGGGCCGACGGTATTCTTAGCTGTGGTGAGCGTGCTGAGCGGAATCATGCTGGTCGTGCCGTTCTGGGTGCCACTGACGTAGTACTCGGAGATGTCATTCACGCTCGCGCGGTACTGAGGCTGTGCCTGCATCATGACGTCGTAGACCTGCCCGAACTCATTGAACTGATTGACGTAGACGCCGCCGAGAAAGGTCTCGATCGTGGTGAACAGATCGCTGAGTGAGACCCCCATGGTGATCGCCTTTGGCCTGTCCACGGTGAGCTCGATCTGCGGGACGTTCGCACTGAAGGTCGTGAACGATCCGGCCAACGCCGGAACGGAGTTCGCCCTGCTGATGAATTGATTGGCCGCCTGCGCCAGCTGCACCACATTGGTGCTGCCGGAGCGCTGCTCGAATTCGAGCTGGAAGCCGCCGGTCTGCCCGAGACCCGGAATGGCGGGGGGGTTGAACGCCTTGATGACTGCAGTCGGAATGGCAGCAAATTTGGCCTGCGCCTGAGCAATGATGCCCGTGACCTGCTCGCTTGCGCTGGAACGCTGCTTCCATGGCTTGAGCGTCACGAACATGCTGGCGACGTTCGAGGAGGCGCTACCGCCCAGGACACTGAAGCCGCCGATGCTGGCAACGGTCTGCACCCCCGGACTGGCGAGCAGAATCTTCGACACCTGGGCAGCGACGGCTTCCGTACGCGTCAATGCTGCGGCATCCGGCAGCTGGATATTGACCAGGAAGTAGCCCTGGTCTTCGGTCGGAATAAAGCTGCTCGGCAGGGTTTCGAACAGAAGGTAAAGACCGCCAAAGATCGCACCCAGCGCCACCAGCACCAGGAGCCGCCTGCCGATCAGGCCTACGACTGCCGCCTCGTACCGGGTGACCGTAAATTGAAATCCGCGATTGAAGGCGCCGAAGGCGCGCCCCAGCAGGCTTCGGTGTTGAGTCGCAGGACGCAGCAGCAGTCCGCACAAGGAGGGGCTGAGTGTCAGGGCACAGAAGGCCGAGATGCTCACTGAGACGGCCAGCGTCAGTGCGAATTGCTTGTAGATCTGGCCGGTGATGCCTCCCATGAAGGCCACTGGTACGAACACCGCGTCCAGCACCAGCGCAATGGCGATCACGGGGTTGGCCACCTCGGCCATCGCGCGCCTGGCCGCTTCCCTGGAATCCACCTTGTCCGCCTCGATGTGACGCTGCACGGCCTCGACGACCACAATGGCATCGTCGACGACGAGGCCCACAGCCAGGACCATACCGAACAGGGTCAGCGTGTTCAGCGAGAAGTGCAGGATGGTAAAGGCCGCCGTCGCCCCGAGGAGGGACACCGGCACCACCACGGCGGGGATGAGGGTGGCGCGCCAGCTCTGCAGAAAGATATAGACCACCGCGAACACCAACGCAACGGCGATCAGCAAAGTCCGCAGGACATCGAGCATC
>Ga0335075_10004457_pt1 | contig 21906 bp, 23 predicted proteins | sample Lox_Sample_24_FD_206723 | JGI IMG/M metagenome (GOLD analysis project Ga0335075, IMG submission 206723) | Soil microbial communities from Loxahatchee National Wildlife Refuge, Florida, United States - Lox_Sample_2.4 | ecosystem: Environmental > Terrestrial > Soil > Wetlands | place: USA...
TCCCACTCCTCGCCGGAATCAATAATCCTGAGACATGCGACGACTCCCGGCCCCAAACACCGGGTCGGTGACGGTTATTGGCGGTCCTGCCGCTCGGCATCCGGCAGTACTGACCGGCTTTCTACGCAGTGCCTGAAATCCGACTGATAGTTGCGGTTACCCTCGTCCTCGATCAGATTGTCCGCTCATGGCTGACGTCCCCGAGACCAGATTCGCCCAGACCGACGATGGTGATCACATCGCCTACCAAGTGATTGGCCAGGGTCCCTTAGACGTCCTAGTCGTGCGGTCGTTCCATTTCCCGATCGACATGATGTGGGAGGAACCCCGGCTGGTTCGCTTCTTGGACCGGTTGTCGACCTTCTGCCGTCACATCTGGTTCGACCCACGTGGATCTGGAGCATCAGACCGCATCGCTCCAGCCGAAGGTCGATTGTCCGAGAGCATCATGGACGACATGGTGGCCGTGTTGAACGCTTGTGGAATCGGGCGAGCGGCCGTGCTCGGCTTCTCAGTACCTCAATCCTTGCTGTTCGCCGCCACACACCCCCAGCGCACCACCGCTCTTGTCGTGGTCGACTCTCCAGTTGTCGTGCGCCAGTGTGAGGACAACCCAGAGGGGCTTACGGCCGAGGAAATAGAGATGGAGAGCCAAGGCCGGCTGTTCTCGGTGGCCTCAATGGCTCCGAGCCTGCTCACCGATGAGCGGTTCGGCGCCTGGTTCTCGCGTGCTTCCAGACTGACGTTGTCGCCGGCGGATCAAGCTTGGCGTGCTCGGGCGGCCCCGCTGGTGGACCTTCGTCCCGCCTTGTCCGCCATCCAGAGCCCGACCCTCGTCGTTTCAGGAACAGGACGACGGATGTCCGCTGCCCATGGCCTCGCCGCGGCCCGCATTGCCGGCGCCAGGCTGGTCGAGATCGACATCGGCGATTACCTGTTCTTCGTCAACGACCCTGGCTTATGGCTGGACGCCATTGAAGAATTCCTGACGGGAAGGCTTCCAGCCCTTCGGGTTGACCGGGTACTGGCCACCGTGATGTTCACCGATGTGGTGGGCTCGACCGAGTTGGCCGTTCGCTTGGGTGACCGGCACTGGAAGGAAGCGCTCGCTTTGCACGACACGGTTATCAGTTCAGAACTTGAGCGATTCCGGGGACGAGAGGTCAAGTCCACCGGCGACGGCGTTTTAGCCACCTTCGACGGACCCGGACGTGCGATCCGCTGTGCGCAGTCCATCCGGGATGCTTTACGCCCATCGGGTATCGAGATACGCGCTGGACTGCACAGCGGTGAGATCGAGCTTCGTGGCGACGATGTCGGTGGCATCGGCGTCCACATCGCAGCGAGGGTGGCTGCGGCTGCCGGTCCTAGCGAGGTGCTCGTCTCTCGTACGGTGAGCGACCTGGTCTCCGGATCGGAAATTGAGTTTGAGGACCGGGGTGATCACGAGCTGAAGGGCGTTCCCGGCACCTGGAAGCTGTTCTCGGTCCGGGGCTGACTGTCGCCCGATAACGCGCCGCTTGTACTAAATCGACCGAGCGACAGTTGCGTTACAGAGCGGGCCTGGACCGAGGGGGTGTCACCTACCGCCTAATACACCGGTTAGGGGCGACCCTGAATGCATCCAAGCCGACCCGGGGGCCGGCCCATCCCATGATCGGGCCAGTGGAGGTCCGGCCCGTCTAAGGCCGTTGTGGGGTTCGCTGTGCGCCGTTCCTCGCTCGCCTGCGGCGTCCTTTGCCGGCCTGACACAGACGCGAGTACAACGTTTGCTCCCGCGCGTGCTCGCGCCGGGACGAGCTACGTCGCCGAAGATGGAATGAGGTGCCGACGCTTACCGGCCGGAGTCCGGGGAAGTTCGCCTGGGCCCGCGACGCACGCGATCTCGACGACGGGCTGCTCCAACCCCGCAGCGGCAAGGTGCGCTCGGCATCGCTCCTCGAGCTCTTCGAATTCGCAAGACTTCGAACCGAGCCACACCAAGATCGTGATGCCCTCGGCGGTTTGCAGCAGCGAGTAGTCGAGTACGAAGGGATGCGAACTCACGGCATCCTGTATTGACATCGGATCGACGACCACCGGGTCGTGTCCAGGCACCCGATAGGTGAAGGCCGGAGGTCGAGGGCCCACCACGGTGATCCGGCGACCACTCCACGGCGCGTCCGCGAGTGGATCTTCGATCAGCACTCGATCGGGGAGCTGATAGCGAATCAGAGGCATTGCCCGGTTGAGCACGTTCGTGACGATGAGCCCGTCGGAGGCTTGTTGCGTTGCCGACTCATGAGTCCCGTCGTTCGTGTGGATCACCGGTTCGTAGACGGCCGCATCTTCTACCAAGCACAAGTCCGTACGGCCCGGCATCGTGCGGGCTGCCATCGCCCCCAGTTCGGTGACGGCATAGGTATTGGAAGGTGCCGCTCCGAGTTGCTCGAAGAGGAATTCGCGCATCTGTTCGGTGAGTGGCTCGCTACTGGCTCCGACCATTGCCGGTGAGAGGTCCAATCGACCTTGCTGGACTTCGTTGGCCACGGCGACGAGTGCAGACGCGAAGCCAAAGAGGCCTAGGGGATGCAGCTCGCGAAGGGCCGCAACCGCATCGCCAATCGGACTATTGGCAGGAATCTCGTGGTTCTCGAATTCGGGGCGTTCGAAGAATCGGGCCAATTGCCGCGACATCGAGGTCGGGTGACTGGAGCCGATTGTTGCCTGCACCCAGCGGAAACTCTCGGCCGGCGGATCCTGGTTCTCGGCTCCCGAGGCAGCGGACTGTTGGAGCCAGGCGCCGTAGCGCGTCACGATCGCGGCCATGTCGACCCAGCCCTTGGTGTCCCACACCACGACGGTCGGATGACCGGTCGAGCCACCTGTCTCGACCAGGACGAAATCGTTCATCCAGAACATGCCGGCTGCATCAGCGGACAGCCGCGCCAGCTCCGCTTCCGCCCCCTTCTTGGTGAGGCGCCGGTCGGTGACGATGTCGTCCCAGTTGTCCATGAGGTCTGACTTGCTCATCACAGGGACCTCGTCCAGCGAGGACGCGGTCAAGCGATCCGCATCCACGTGCGCCAGTCGCTCTGCATGCCACGGTGAATTCGCTTTCGCGTACGACACGAGCGCACGCAGCCGCTGATCTCGCTCCGCTTCGAGCCGACCGAGAGGCCACGTGACGCGATCAACTTCGTCGCCGGCCAGCCGGTCGTTGACCTGAGCAAGCAGTTCCGCGCGGCGGGTGTCCTGGGAGCTTGGGCTCATGTGGTGAGAACTTACGACGTCGCGAAACAGCCCCCGGCTCGCCAAGTCGAGAACCGAGGGCCGAACGCTGGCCAAGCCGATGACCTCACGATGGGGGGAGGGGGTCGCGAGGCCTCAGAACTCGGCCATTGTGCGGGCCGGGGGGACCCGCTTCAGCCAACTTATGGGTCTGCCTCACCGCCGCAGACCGGTTTCACGCCATTGCTACCGAGAGATCCTCGAAGGTTCACCTTGCTCTTACGGAGTCGCAACATTGCCCGCGGCGGCGACCTCGCAACCCGCTGATTCAGGCCAACTCGGAGCTGGTCGTGCCGACGGCCAGCCCGGTCGACTAAGCGCTGGCCCTCGGACGGAGTTCGTGTCCCGGACGCACGAGCTCCGTGGTCCAACGCGACCGCGTTTCGTAGGCGTTGGTCTCCGGTTCCGGCAGATGCGTCTGGGTCAACGCGTCGAGCACGACGGCCAGAGCCTGCTCTGACCGCGAGAGGCGCCCGAATTCCATGCCGATGCGAGCCACGCCGGGCTCAGCTGCGTCAGCGTGTCGCACCTCGCCCTCGAGGGACGCGCTGAGGCATCCGGCTCCCGCGGGAATCTGGACCCGCAGGGTACGACCAATCAGGTCCGAGGGGCGTCGATGACGAAGGGTCAGGCCCACGCCGAACATCGAGATGTCGATGATCTGGCACTCGCGCCACCCTGCGTCCTCCACGTCGCCATCGATGACGCAGGCTCCTCGCCAGCTTGCTGGTTGCCGTTCGGCTCGTCGTTGCCCCATGACCGCCGCCTCCTCTGCGGCGCGACCCTGTGCACGCCGCTGACCAGAGGAACGAGGACGCGTCGGATCCCTCACGCTCAGGTAGACAACGTGCGAACAATGCTCAAGACGTCCGGGTTGCTCCGGCGAGCGGCAGACGGACGTCCTCAGCATCGGGCGCGGGGCCGAGCCGCTCTCCGGGCACCGAGAGGGCCGGCCGCCCGCGGCGCCCGGCGGAACCCGCCTGCAGGGCCCGGCTTGGTCCTACATTGATGGGGTCACCGCAACCAGAGGATCCCCATGCCGTCACACGCAGACCCCGAGCATCTCAGCGGCCACCATCGAGACACCCTGCTTCAGATCTTTCAGGACCAGACGAACCACAACGTCGAGTGGCACGACGTCGTGTCGTTGCTCGAGGCGATCGGGTCGATCGAGGACCGGCACGACGACATGTTTCTGTTCCGCATCGGCCAGGAGACCCAGGTCTTCACCCGTCCGGCCGACAAGGACATCGACGGCCAACAACTCGTCGACCTGCGTCGGGTGTTGACGGGCGCGGGCTACGCAACGGTCGCAGCCGACCTCGAGGAGAAGGGAAAAGAGGTCTGACATGGCGATCGACCTGGACCAGATCCGCGGCAAGAACGTCGTCGCTGTCATCGCCTTCCGCGAGAGCATCATCTACGTGACCGACGCGGCACCGGGCGAACGGCCCGAGCGACTGGTCGCGACGGATCCGCACGGGCACTTTCACAAGGTCCATCATCACGCGGGGAATCCCTCGGGCACGTACGAAGACGACAGCCCCGAGTACTGGCGCGAACTCAGTGACGCGTTGGCGCCTGCAGGAGCGATCCTCCTTCTGGGGCACGGCGCAGGGAAGGCGAACGCGTCGCACCGCTGGGTCGCCTACGTCGAAGAGCATCGCAAGGATGTGGCAGCCAAGGTTGTGGCCGACGTGCGCGCCGACATCGATCACCTCGAGACGAACCAGATACTCGGGCTGGCGCAGTATTACTTCGCCACGCCCAACTGAGGCTGCCGAGATCGAACCAGGTTCAGCTCGGCGGGGAGCGATCGGCGCTACCGGGCGGAGGGTCGGTCCCCGGGACGCCCGCATCGTTCACGTGCTCCGTCCAGGCCGAGCCCGACCAGTAGCGCTTCTCGTGCCGGCCCGTGGGGTCGGTCAGCCAGCCCGGCGCGATGCCCGTCGACCCCATCTGCCCGGAGTTCCCTGCGCCGGTGTCGGTGTCGGCTGCGGGGTCGGTCGGTGCGGTGTGCACGAACGAGCGGCCGGGGGCCGAGACCCGTGAGCGGCCGCGGCGCTGCGTGGAAAACATCCGCAGGGCGATCAGAGCGAAGAAGATCACCAGGCCAATCGTGGAACCGTGACTGTAAAACGTGACCCCAGCTTATTGGACTCGATCGGGCAACTGGCCGTCGGTCCGGGCACGGACCAGGCGATCCGGCGAGGACCGACCAGGCGGCGTCAGGGCTTCGTCTCACGGAGTCCGGGCAGGACCTCCGTCGCGAAGCGCCGGGTGAGCGCCAGGGCTTCTCGAGCATCGACGTCCCGCGACGGTCCGACCACGACGATGTGGTCGAGGCCCGTATCGGCGAGCTGCGTCAGCCGCTCGACGCAGTGATCGGCCGAGCCGACCACGGCGAAGTCCCTGACGAAGTCGTCGTCCAGCAGCGCCGTCTGGGGAGCCGAGGCCAGTCCGTGCCGCTCTTGGTTGTAGGCAGCGGCGACGGCCTCTTCGGTCCGCAGGTCCGTGGCGTCGGGGGCACCTCCGGCTGCTGCGGCCTGCCCGAGGAACCGGGCGAAGATCCCCACGTTCGCTCGCACCATTCCAGCGGCGTCGTCGTCGCGGTCGGAGGTCACCGCCGCCACGAGGCAGGCTCCCACCTTGAGCGTCTCCGAAGGGAGACCCGCGCGACTCCGTGCCGCTCTGGCGGTGTCGATCGCCCATCGGATCCGGTCTGGGGAGGCGCCGAGCGCGAAGGTCACGCGATCGGCACACGCGGCCGCCAGCGAGATCGAGCGCCGGCCGGAGGCAACCACGTCGATCGGAACCCTCGGTTGGCTGGACTCGGCAACCCATGCCAGTCGACTCTCGTGGCCCTCGATTTCGACCGGCTCGCCCGAGAGGTAGTGCCGAAGCTGGTCGACGTAGGTGCCGAGTTGATCCAGGGTCGCCCGTGGCCGTCCGATCAGCGCCAAGGAAGAGTCGCCGCGGCCGATGCCGACAACGGCCCTGCCGCCTGATTCCTCCTGCACGGTGGCGATGGCCGACGCCGTGACGGCCGGATGGCGTGTGACCGGGTTGGTGACGAACGGTCCCAGTTCGAGCCGGTCCGTGACGGACGCGGCCAGGGTGAGCTCGCAATAAGGATCGCCGACGAGGTTCTGGCTGTCCGCCAGGAGCACACCGTCCCAGCCGTCCCCTTCGCAGACCTCGGCCATCGCTGCGACACGGGTGGGGACGGGGAACGTGTGGAGGAGGAAGCGGGTCATCGCACACTCTTGCTAGCAAAACGGTGCCGGGCAACCGGCCGGAGCGTGGGTCCTGCCGGCCCGTGCCGACGGTGGGCGGCGCCGGGAGCGAGTTAGGAGCCTGGTGCGTCCCGGTCGTCGTCGATGCGAATGTGCAGACCGGCGAACACACCGATGGCCAGAGGCAGCACCTGTGCGCTGTCGATGACGACGTTCCGGAGGTGCTTACCGCCCTTCAGCTCGAAAAGGGTTGACCCGTGCAGACGTGCTCCGGGGAGCTTCGCGTCCGTGAGATCGGCTCCGGACAGGTCGCAGTCGAAGAAGCGTGCGGCGGTCAGGGTCGCCGAGTAGAAATCGCTCCGCTGCAGGTTGACGTGATCGAAGAGGAGTTGCTCGCCGGTGGCCATGCGGAAGTTGCCCTCGTCGAGCCGCACCTCGGAGAAGGTGACGTCGCGCAGCTGTGCCCGCGAGAGCCGTGCGACGGACATTCGACAGTCCTTGAAGGTGACTCGGGTGAAGGACGCTTCTTCGAGGTCGGCGCCTGAAAAATCGCTTCCTTCCACCAGCACGTCGACCAGGGCTCAGACGGCCGAGATCAGCTCCGATGAACGACGAACGGACGATGTGCGACTCTTCGACGGCGAGACCTCGAAGGTCGCACGAAGGGAACTCGCCCTCGAGCGAGAGGCCGCTGATCTCGTCGCCGGCGCCGAGTCCGCGGGTCGGCTCGGCGCTCAGCTCAGGAGGCAGGCGAGGGGGAGTCGGCCGATCATCTCTCGCACGAGCCATTTTCGGGAGCATACGTGCGCGCCACCCGCGACCCCAGATGTCGGCGCGCGGGTCCGCGCCGACCGCGTCACGTCGTGCACGCGAACGCGAAGCGACCCCCTGTCTGGGGGTCGGCAAGGGGCCGCTTCGACCTGTCGGCGCCCCCTCATTGCCGGCTGTTTCGATCTGCCGCGCAGGTGCAGCCAGGGTGACAGGAGCGTCGGTGTCCGCGCAAGGGACGAAACGCGATGTTCATCTGTGTTCGACCGCGCGCGATGACCCCCAACTGCACTTCGTTTGGCCGAGTTTTGTCGTCGGGTACAGCCAGTGAGGACGACCCACATGCGTCTGGAGGTGACCGCGTGTTGCACGCACTTTGGTCATTGCTGACAGGGGAACCGTTCGAGAGGCGCCGAACGCGGCTGGCCGACGCAGGCGCAGCCCCGGACGTACTCCGGCTCCTGCACGACGGTGAGGACTCCGCCACGGGGGAGCCCTACGCCGGGCTCGAGCGCCTCGAAGAGGAGCTGGAGCCCACGAGGGCCTGACCCCCCTGCGGCACGTCGGCGCTCACCAGAGCTCAGGTCCGGTCGGGCCACCACTCCATGGGTGCGACGAGATCGCCCGCTACCTTCATCCAGAGCTCCGTGCGGTGGTCCTTGCACGTCCACAACGGCCCGATCCTGCCCTCGGCGTCGATGCCGGTGGCGCCGTGGACGAGGCTCAGCTCCCGCCCGCACCCGTCTCGTGAGCAGATCCCGATCGCAGAGGTGGTCATTTTGGTGATGTGCGGCGCCCTGCGGAGGGTCGCTTTCGCCAGCTGGGACCCTAGCGAGGGCGCCGGACAGTTGACCCGACCCCGCAACCCGCCTAGAAAAACCTCCTGACAGGGAGGTCGCGGGGTTGGAGAACGAACATCGATTGGTGCACGTGACCTCGCATGTCACGAGCATGGTGGGCCGCGTCGGCGTCGTCGGCCTGTGCTCCTGCGGATGGCTCGCAGGAGAGGAGGGGGAGGACACCCGGTTGGCGGCCAACAGGTTGTACGAGGCGTGGGAGGCGCACGCACGCAACTGGTCCACCGAACGTCCGTCAGGCGGGTTCATGGAGCGCTCGGCCGCGACCCGGGTCGCCGCGGTCCCGACAGGTCCTCGCGGAGGTGCCGACAGACCGACACGGTGAAGCGAGGGCCGCACGCGGGCCGGGTCCTTGCGCGCGGCACCGGTGCGGCACGCCGCGGCATGAGTCAACATGAATCGGCATGGACCTCGAGCGCGTCAGCCAAGAGCTCTATCGCTTGCCGCCGACCGAGTTCACTGCGGCGCGGAACGCCAAGGCCGCAGAGGCTCGACTGCAGGGCCGCGCTGACCTCGCGACCTCGCTGAAGAAACTGCGCAGGCCGTCGGTTGGCGCGTGGCTGGCGAACCTTCTCGTCGTCGAAGACTCGCGCGACGTCGATCACCTCATCGACTTGGGCGCGCAATTGCGGTCCTCGGCGAAGAACCTTGACGGCGAACAGATCCGCAAGGTCTCGAAAGACAAAGCGGTCACCGTGTCCAAGCTGGCACGCGCGGCCGGAGCGAAGGCCTCTCGGATGGACCAGCCGGCGTCGTCGGCCGCGATGACGGAGCTCGAAACCACCCTCGAGGCTGCGTTTGCCGACGCCGCTGCGGCACAGGAGCTCCAAGCGGGGCGGCTCGCACGTGGCCTGCAGTATTCCGGACTCGGAGTCGCGCTTCCCACCGGGCCTTCTTCGTCCGGCAGGCCCGGAGGTTCCTCGTCCCCGACGAGACAGACAGCCGCGGAGCGAGCCGCGAAACGACGGGCCTTCGACCGCGCAAAGACCGACGCGGACCGGGCCGATGCCGAGTTGGCCGAGGCGAAGCGGAGCGTCGTTCTGGCGGAGCGGGAACTGCGGCGCCTCCGGGCGGCCGAAGCGAGTGCGGCACGACGGTCACGCGACGCCCAGAAGCGCGCGGCAACAGCGCGCAAGAAGTTCCGCGGGTGAACGGAGAGGCGTCGTGCCGGTAGCCGCCGCCGGAAGCGCGCGTAGTGACCCCGCACAATGCGGGGTCACTCGCTTCCGCCTGTGCGCACTCCGAGACCGAGCGGAAGGCCTTGCAGGGGGGGAGGTGCAAGGCCGACCGCCCGGTGCGGCCGATGGGCTGTGCCCCTAGCCCACATCGGCATAACGGCGAACCTACCCACGTTGCTGTCGTTGTCGGGCGGGAGTTCGCGGTCTCTTCGCGCAATCGACGCGAGACGATTCGAAGAATCAGCCTGGTGACAGGTCGCCGACGACGCCGGCACCGCAAAGGGGGTTTCCAGGCACGGGCTGCTCTCGGGGTTGCACCGTCAGTGCACGAACGACTAGACGTTCTGCAATCGTGATCGGTGTCGGAACAGGCCCGACGACGACGTCTGATCTCCGAAGCCGGGTGTGGAGGCTCGCCGGGATCGGGTCGGGTGTGGTGGGCTTGACTCTCGTAACTGCGACGACCGCAAGTGTTGTCGCGCCCGTTGGCTCCGTCGCGGCCGATCAGGTGTCCGACCTCAAGGCGCAGGCGGCGCAGATCACCAAGGATCTCGTGCTCGAGCAGCTCCAGATCGGCACGTATCAACAGCAGTACGACGTCGACACGTTCAGGGTCCAGCGAGACGAAGCGGAGATCGACGCGAGCGAGCAGGCGATCCACACCGACGTCGGCCGCGTCGATCGGGATCGCAAGCGGCTCCAGACCGAAGCCGTCTCGGCCTACATCAATTCGGGCTCGGATCTCGACGGCACGCCCTCGCTGTTCGAGGTCGACCAGAACAAGGCGCTCGCGCGCACAGAGTACGAAGACGTAGCCAGCGGCGACATCGCCCTTACCATCGACACGCTCACCACGGACCAGAACCAGCTGCGCGCCGAGCGGGCCACGCTCGAACAGCAAGAGACCAGGGATCAAGCGATCACGAACCAACAGGCGACAGCGAACACTGCCGCGCAGCAGACCGAGACCCAGCTGGCTTCGAAGCAGTCGGAGATCACCGGTGAGCTCGCGACCGCGGTGGCCCAGCAGCAAGCGGCCCAGGCAGCAGCGGCTGCCGCAGCGGTCCGGGCCGCACAGGCGGCCGCCGCCGCCCGCGCGACGACAACGACGCAGGGTGCGCCGGCGGCGGCATCGTCGCCCGGGACGACCGTGCAGGTGATCACGGCAGGCGCCCCCTCGGGCAATCCCTCGCTGCCACCCTTCCTCCAGTGCGTGCTCCAGGCAGAGTCGAGCGGCAACTACGGCGCCGTCTCGCCCGGTGGCACCTACATGGGCGGGTTCCAGTTCAGCCAGCCGACGTGGAACGAAGCGGCCCAACTGGCGGGCCTGCCGCAGCTCGTCAACGTCCCACCAAATCAGGCGACCCCGGCGCAGCAGGACGATCTTGCCATCGCGCTCTACAGCGCGGATGGCGAGCAGCCCTGGGACGACTCCTGCCGCAACGGCTGAGCCGCGCCGTGGCGATGCGCCGGCGTGCACCGCGTTCGGTTCCACCGTCGTTGCAGCGGTGAATTGTTTTCGGACCCGAAGGCAGTTGTTTTTGCGCCCCTGAATTCGGAACTTTCCCGAGTCGTGAAAAGGCACGGCCGAGTAGGCCAGAACGACACGACGAGGAATGGAGGTTCCAGCGATGTGGATTCGCAGGCACACTCCAGCGCATGCCGCCCCTCGGCCGAAAGCGTCACGCCGGAGCAAGATCCTCGGGATCGTGCTGGGCACCGTGCTGGCCGCAGCCGCGGCATACGCAACGAGCACGTGGGTCGTCAACCTCAACGGCGGCTCGAGCGGCGAGGGACAGTCCGCGTCCGTCGCCAACCTGACCATCACGGCGGTCGCGTCGCCGCCGGCCTCCAACTTGCTCTACCCGGGCGGCACGGGTGACGTCGTCGTCACCATCTCCAACCCGAACCCGTTCCCGGTGACCGTCACGGCGATGCAGCTGCCCGACAACGTCACCTACGCGACCGGGTACACCACGAGCGCGTTGACGACGACGCAGTCCGGCTGCCTGGCGTCGACACCCAGCGACGTGACGTGGAACTACGCCACGGGTTCGAACGGGAGCTCGCACAGCTTGACCACGCCCCTCACCGTCGCGGCGTCCGGGCAGGCCAACAACCCACTGGTGGTCACCCTGACCAACGACGCCGCCATGAGTGTGAACGCCCCGGCGGCGTGTGTCAGCACCTACTTCTCGATGCCGGCGCTGACGGGAGTCTCGGCCACGGGTGGTGCCGGCACCGCGACCACGAGTCCCGCGACCGACGCGTGGACCAGCTGAGCGTCGAGCGAACGGCAGGACGACGCGGAGCAGCAGATGGGAAGGCTGAAGATCGCCTCCCTCGCCCTCGGGATTGCGGTGCTCGTGCTGCGCGCCGATCCTGCCCCGATGGCCGTGGCGTCCAATTGGTCCGCCTCGCTGCAACTGGACAACACCGCTGAGAGCGGCTCCGGTTCGGCGCCCGACGTGCCGGGCGACGTCATGGCGAGCTGCACATCGCCGACGGCCGCCACGGTGGACGTGACGTGGGACGCCGTGGCCGGCACGTCGACCTACGCGGTCTACGAGTCGACCACGTCGTCGTCCGCGGGGTACGTCCTCGCGCAAGGTGACGTGTCGGCGACGTCGTGGACGACGGACTCGTTGCCCATGGGCACGTACTGGTTCGAAGTCGCCGCGTACGACGGAACGAACTGGGCCAGCGCAGATTCGAGCGCCACGTCGGCGCGGACGATCACGCTCAGCCTCGGCTGCTCGTAGCGACGCACGAGGGCGTCGGCGGTCGACCAGTCTGCTTCGACGCGGACCTGCCCCGGGTCGCGCCGGAGACGCAACCACGGGGCAGGCCTGGTGTCCTGCGTCGCGACGCGTGATCAGTGGCCGAAGCCGCCACCCGATCGACCACCGCCGAAGCCGGTGCCAGGCTGGCCGCCGTGCGACCACCCCTGGCCGCCGGGTGCGCCGCCGGGGTGCCCCGCCGGGGCGCCGTTGTAGCGGGCCGCCGTCGTCGGCCCGGCGCCGTGTCCGGTTGGCGGCGTGGCCGGCTGCTGCAGGTGGGGTGCCGGCCCACCGGCGGGCTCGAAGGGCTTCGCCGTCGGGACCGGCTGGTGGGGGAAGGCTGCGCCCGGCGCGGTGCTCGGGGTGACGCCCGGCGTGGGCGGTGGCGGCCCCGGGATGCTCGCCGGTGTCGGTGGGTTGGCGATGACGACGCGTTGGGCGTCGAGCACCAGATGGTTGTTCGGGTCGGGCAGGCCGGAGGCCGCCACGAACTCACCCGGGCTCACGCCGGTGGGTGACGCGCCCTTCTCGAGATACGTGGTGCCCGAGCTCACGAGCACCGCCTGCGACCCGTGCCGCGACGCCAGCGTCACGTTCGAACCCGAGACATAGGCGACCTTCCCGGCCACGCTCTCGGGGAAGACGGTCACTGCGCTCGCGGTCGGTGACGCCGCGGTGGGGTCGAGGGTCACCGCGACCCACTCCCCGTCGGCGAGGCCTGGCAGCGGCGACGCATTGCCCAGCTCGGAATAGGCGGTCGAGCTGGTCGTGTCCACGGTGTGTGTCCCGCTCTGGTTCCGCAGGTCGAAGGTCCCCGAGCCCACGGAGACGACCCGCCCGTGAAGACTCGAGCCCGACGCCGCCGCGTCATGTGCCCCTGCGAGGCCTGCTGCAGGGAGCAGCCCAAGCGCGACGCCGCAGAGGGTGACTCCCGCTCGACGCATTGTTCTGTTCAACTGCATGGTGATTGCACCTCCGCTCTGTGCGCGCACCGCGAGGAGTGTGATCTCCCGGGGAGCGCCGCCACGATTGGCTGACACCAAATTCCTTTCCAGTGAGGGGAGGCTCAACCGCTGCGCAGGTGGAGTACCGGTTGGCGTCAGTCCCGGTGGATGCCCGTTGCGGCGAGCATTGTGGAGCTGTTGTCCGCGTCGGACTCGAATTACGGTGTCCGCCCGGCACCGTGGCGCGAGCATCGATGCAGCCGACGCGTGCCGCGGTGCGCCCCGATGCGGCATCGCGCGTCGGAGCGACGATGTGCCTGACGGTTCGGCCAAGGGACACCGGACACCGGCTCCGGGACGCGCGGTGTCAGGGGCCGGCGACCGACGCGGCGGTGACGGCGTCCCGGTGCGTCATTCTCGAGCTCACCTCTCGGCCCGGCCGCCGGGTCCGAACCGACGAGTTCACGGAACCGTCGCGTGCGAACTGGACCTCCGCTGCCCTCTGGCGGTGCGTCCCCGGCCGTGACTAACGTCCGCGCCGCAAGGAGTTTTTGGCGAGTAGGAGTCGTCGGCGGATGCGCAAAGTCCACCACCCGAAGCTCGTGCAGCGGTCCGACCGCCGCTGGATCGTGGTCTGCGAGGACTGCGACCGCGATCGCGACACGGCGACGCCGGTCGGGATCAACACGCCGGTGGAGTCCCGGGACGTCGCGCTCCTCATGTGGGAGAACCATTGCGAGCGCCGCCGCCCACCAGCCCGGCGCCCACCGGCTGCGCCGAGCGCCGAGGCGACGCATACGCAGTTCCGTCCCGAGCCTCAGTCCGGGACGGCGGGTAGCTGACCGAGGGGCTTCAGTCGCCCAGGTCGTGACGCGCCACGCGGCGGCGCTTGCCGAGGCGGCCTAGCTCGGGGATGGGCTTGCGGACCGCCTGACCGTGCGCACGGTGTTTGTGCGGCTTGCACAGCCTGCAGCCCTTCCACTGCGCGTGCGGGGACTGCTTGGCCACGGCACCAGGCTACGGCCTCAGCAGGAACTCCCTGGTCAGAGCGCGATTCTGGGCCGGCGCGCCGCGGAGGTCCTTTGTTGTGGCCCGGTTGTCGCGTTCGGGTCCGAACGGCCCTATGAGGGCCGAGGCGGACTCGCTCACAATCGCTGACAGGACGCGGCTGGACCGGCTCTCACGGCGCCGGCGGCCGCTCGACGAGGAACCCATGAGCGACGAACCGACTGCAGTCAATTGGCGAATCAGGGCGATGACGGTCCTGCACCGCGTGACGGCCGCGGAGCGGCGTTTCGCCGCTTCGGTGAAGGTGAACAAGGTCACGATGCTGGCGGCAGCCGACGAACTCGAGGCGGCCACCCGCGACGCCAAGGCATGGGTGGCGGTCAACCCGTGCCCCGACCTCAAGCTCGGCGCGCACGTCGGCTGGATGCTCGACACCTGTGTCGAAGTGGCGCTGACCGCTCAACGCGCGGTCACCGGCCCGTTCGCCAACGTCGAGCTCGTCATGGAGCGGCTCGGCAACCTCTTGGCCGTGATCGACTTCCACTCGCAGACGCTCGACGCCTGGTAGGGGCAGCCCCCGCGCGGCCGCTCGTGACGCGGCCACCCGGCAACGCAGCGTGCCGTGGGGCGCGCTGCCGAGGAAGACGGAAGAATTAGGCGGGGCGCGGTGACCGGACCTCCCAGCACTCCCCCCAATCACCGCGCCCCTCCGGAGAGCCATGTTGCTCCAGGGGGCGCGGGTCCAATAGGGCCGTTCGACCCAAAACCGATTGACAACACCCGCACAACGAGTGCATCGCCACTGCAATTAGAGTCGCGCGTCTCGTCGCGCTCCGGTGCGGGTCGAATCAGCGCGAAAAAGGAAGAGGCGGTGGCGGTCCCCCCCGACCACCGCCCCTTCCCGTGAAAATGGTGCGCCAGCGGCGCCATCCCAACTAGAGCCGTTCGACACGTAGAAGATCAACACCCGCACAATGCGGAGACCCGGGCAATCTCGCCCAGCACAACGACGGGCGGGCCAGGCACACAGGGGACAATTCGGCCGCCGGGCCCTCGGCCCGGAAGGGTCGAAATGTTACGTTGCCAGCGCTGATCACATTTCCTACGCGCAAGAGGGGGGCGAACGGAGATGCGGCTCCACACCGGCGCGCGCGTCCGGGCCAGCAGCGTCGCGCGCGTGGCCATCGCCACGACGGCCGTCCTTGCGTCGGCGCTCGTGGCCCTCAGCGCGCCGACCGGTGCCGGCGCGTCGCCGATCCTCCCGCCTGACAACCCCGCCGCCGACGTGCCGCCGCAGGTGCTGCCGGCCTGCAGCGCGGTCGACGACACGAGCGCCCCGTGCATCGACTCGGTCCTGCACAACATCAACTACGCCCGGTCGCTCGAGGGACTCGGCCCCCTGGTGCTGCCGAGCGGCTACGCCGGCGACTCGGTCCCCGTCCAGCAGCTGATCCTGGTCGACGAAGAGCGTGGTGACCGCGGGCTCAGCGAGTTCGACGGCCTCGACCCCGCCCTCGACTCCGTGGCGCAGACGGGCGCACAGGACAACACGGATCCCCAACCCCCACCGAGCCCGTACAGCTACAGCACCGGCGGCTCGAACTTCGCGCAGGACGAGACGCCCCTCGGGGCCGACTTCGCCTGGATGTACAACGACGGGCCCGGCGGCACCAACGCGGTCTGCCCGCCCGGGGGTGGGGGAGGGTGCTGGGGCCACCGCGACAACATCCTCGGCGCCTGGGCCACGACCGGCAGCCAGACGGCCCAGATGGGCGACGGCGACACGGCGTCGGGCCAGTACGCCCAGGAGTTCGTGAACGAGAACGACCCGGCCGACACGCTTGTGGACACGATCGACCCCAGCACCCTGCCGACGCCCGCCAGCGCGGCCGCGCCCGATGTCGTCCAGGTGCTGCCCGCGTCGAGCTCGACCACCGCGGCCGGCACGCCGGTCACGATCGAGGGCAACTACTTCGCCACGTCGCCGTTGCCTCAGGTCGACTTCGGCGGCGTGGCGGCGACCAACGTGCACGTCAACTGGGACGGTGAGCTCACGGCCGACGCGCCGGCCGACCCGGCCGGGACGGCGCGGGACACCGTGGTCGTCACGGTCACCACGAGCGCGGGGACCTCGAGCGCCACCGGCGTCGCGCAGGTCGACGAGTTCACCTACGCGCCGGTCAACGCGCCCAGCATCACCTCGATCACGCCCAGCTCCGCGGCCCAGGTCCCGCAGGGCACCGGCACCACGACGATCACGATCCACGGGGCGAACCTCGCGACGGGTGGGGCGCCGATCGTGGACTTCGGGACGACGGTCGCCATCGGCTTGAGCGGCACCTCGAGCGCGTTGACGGTCACGATCCCGCCCTCGGTCAGCCCCGGCACGGTGAACGTCACCGTGACGACGACGGTCGGCACGAGCACGGTCTCGGCCGCGGTGCAGTTCACCTACACCGGCAGCGGGACCAGCACCGCGCCCGCGATCACGAGCGGCAACGCGACGACCTTCTCCGCGGGCAGCACCGGCGTGTTCGCCGTCACGACCACCGGGGCGCCCGGGGTGAGCGCCCTCACCGACGCGGCCTTCGCCGGCTGTACGCCGTCCGCCCTGCCGGCCAGCGTCCAGCTCCTCTACGCCGGCGGGACCACGGCGACGCTCGAGGGCGACCCGCAGCCGGGCGACGCGGGGGGCTACACGCTCTGCCTGCAGGCGTCGAACGGCGTCGCGCCGGTGGCGACCCAGACCTTCACGCTGACCGTCAACGCCCCGGCCGCCACGCTGCCACCCGCGCCGCCCGCACCCACGCCGACGCCCACGCCGGCGCACGGCTACTGGCTGGTCGGCTCCGACGGCGGCATCTTCACCTTCGGCGCGGCGCAGTTCTTCGGCTCGACCGGCTCGCTGCGCCTGCAGCGGCCCGTGGTGGGCATCACACCGACGGCGGACCGGGGTGGCTACTGGCTGGTCGCCTCCGACGGCGGCATCTTCGCCTTCGGCGACGCGGGGTTCCACGGCTCCATCCCCGGGTCCGGGCTCAGCCCCGCCGGCTCCGGCCACCCGCACAGCCTCAACGCGCCGATCGTGGGGATGGTGCCCTCGAGCGACGGCGGCGGCTATTTCATGGTCGCCTCCGACGGGGGCGTGTTCGCCTTCGGCGACGCGCGCTTCGAGGGCTCGTGCCCGGGGATCGGCGGCTGCCTCGGCGCGGCGGTGGCCGTCGTGCCCGACGCCACCGGTAACGGCTACTGGGTCGTGACCAACCTCGGGATCGTCTACACCTTCGGCGACGCGGCGAACTACGGCGAACCGGGACCGCAGAGCTCCGCGATGTCCTCGGCCGTTGCCACGACCACCGGAGGGGGCTACTGGATCCTCGACGGTGCGGGGCAGGTGTTCGCCTTTGGCAACGCCGCCGCGCTGGGCGGGCTCCCCACCGGCGCGGCGGGCGGACTCGATCCCGCCTCGGCCATCTTCGAGACCTCCGACGGCGGCGGCTACTGGGTCGTCACGGCGCTCGGCAAGGTGAGCACCTTCGGCGACGCACCCAACGACGGGGACATGTCGGGCACCCACCTCAACGGCCCGATCATCGCGGCGTCCGGATCCTGACCCTTCGAGGGCGCCGCCGTGCCGGCGCCGCGCGGCGGGCCGCGTCGCGGTGCGGCGGAACCTATCGTGGGGTCCTCGACCGACCTTCAGGGAGGCAGACATGGGCATCTTCCAGCGGGCGCACGACATCGTGCAGGCCAAGACGAACAAGGCGCTCGACGCGGCCGAGAAGCCCGACGAGATGCTCGACCTCTCCTACGAGAAGATGCTCGAGCAGATCACCCAGGTGCGCCGCGCCCTGGTCGACCTGGCTGCGTCCAAGAAGCGGCTCGAGCTCCAAGAAGAGCAGCTCCAGCACAGCGTCGACCACCTCCAGGACCAGGCGAAGCAGGCGCTCGGGGCCAACCGCGAGGACCTGGCCAAAGAGGCCCTCTCCCGCAAGGCCGCGGCCCAGCAGCAGATCGACGAGATGGAGCCGCAGCGCCAGCAGCTCGACCAGGAGGAGCAGAAGCTCACGACGACGCTCGACGCGCTGCAGAAGCGCGTGAACGACTTCCGCACCCAGAAGGAGACCCTGAAGGCGCAGTACACCGCGGCGCAGGCCATCTCGACGGTGGACGAGAGCTCGGCGGGCATCTCAAAGTCCTTCAGCGACTCGGGCCAGACGCTGCAGCGGGCGCAGGACAAGATCGCCACGATGCAGGCGCGCTCGGGCGCGCTCGACGAGCTGCTCGAGTCGGGCGTGCTCGAAGACGTCGGGGGCGGCAACGACGACATCCAGAAGGAACTGGACCAGGTCGGCAAGGACGCACAGGTGGACAACGAGCTGGCTGCCCTCAAGGCGCAGCTCGGGACCGGCGCGCCCGAGCCCGACGCGATCGAGGCCGCGCCGGCCGGCGACGCCTCGACAGGCGACGGCGCCGCGTCAGGCGGGTCGACCGCCGGCTCCTGAGGTCTGAGGTCTGAGGTCGCTGCGGCGGCGAGCGGCTCCTCGGGCGCCGCTCAGGCGTGCGGGGTCTCGGCCACCAACGCTGCCACCGCGCCGGCGAGCTCTGTGCCTGCGTCCTCTTGGACGAAGTGCCCGGCGCCGGCGATCGTGCGGTGCGCCAGCCCGGACGCGCCGGGCACATGGGCCCGGAGGACCTCGGCCCAGCCGCCCGTGCCGGGGTCACCGTCGCTGAACGCGGTGAGGAACGGCCCGTCGAAGCGGGCCAGCGCGTCCATCGTCCGCCGGTTCAGCCGCGCGCACGCGCTGGACGGGGTCAGCCCCATCAAGAGCGGCAGCTGGCGCGGCCCGGCGCAGAACGACTCGTTGGGGAACGGCGCGTCGTAGGCCGCCAGGACGGCGTCGGGGACGGCCGAGGCGGTGGCCCCCTGGACGAAGAGGCTGGGCCGCAAGGGCGCGAGCTCCTGGGTGAGGCGCTGGTAGTCGAGGAGCGCCTGTTCGACCGTGACGGTCCCGTCGGTGGTGGCGTGGCAGGCCCAGGTGAGGCGTCCGGCCAGTGAGGCGTCGGCGGTGTGCAGCGCCGTGTTCGACGCCACGACACGGCGCACCAGCCCGGGTCGCTCCGAGAGCAGCGCGAGGCCGAGCGGACCGCCCCAGTCCTGGACCACGAGGGTGAGGCGCGTCACGCCGAGGCCGTCGACGAACTGGGTCAGCCACCCGACGTGGGCGTCGATCGTGTGCGCGCTGCGCGCCAGCGGCTTGTCGGAGCGCCCGAAGCCGATCAGGTCGGGTGCGACGGCGCGCAGACCCTCGGCCGCCAGGCCGTCGACGACCGTGCGGTAGAGGTAGCCCCAGGTCGGCTGCCCGTGCAGGAGGAGCACGGTTTCGGCCGCCGGCGGGCCCTCGTCGACGTAGTGCATCCGGACCCCGTCGCGCAGCTCGGCGTGCCGCGGCGCGTAGGGGAAGCCGGGGAGGCCGGCGAAGCGCTCGTCGGGGGTGCGGACCAGCTCCACGGCGCTCAGTGTGGCGCACGACCGGCGGGCCTGGTGGACTCTGAGGCCGTGAACGGGGAGGGACACGACCTGGCCGTGGTGGGGGCGGGGCTGGTCGGCCTCTCCCTCGCCTACGAGCTCGCATGCCTGGGCGCGACGGTCACCGTCGTCGACGCTGCCCACCCCGGGCGCGCGACCGACGCCGGCGCGGGGATCCTCTCGCCCGTGACCAGCCACGAGACCGACCCCGCGCTGTGGCCGTTCCTCCACGGGGCGGGCGCCCACTACCCGGCGCTCCTGGCGCGCCTGGCGGTCGACGACGCCGACATCGACGCGGCCGGGTACGGCGCCTGCGGGATCCTCTCGCTCGGCCTGCGCGCCACGGAGGACGAGTGGTTCGCCCCGTTCGCCGACATCGTCCTGCGGCGCTCGCCGGGCGAGGTGAGCGAGATCACGCCCGAGGAGGCCGGGGCGCTCTTCCCGCCGCTCGGTCCCGTGCACCGCGTGCTGCACGCGCCGGGCTCGGCGCGTATCGACGGGCGCGGGATGGCCAAGGTGTTGCGCGAGGGCCTGGCCGCGCGCGGCGTGCGCTTCGTGCACGGGGCCGTCGAGGGGATCGAGACGGAGGGGACGGTCGACGCCGGGTACGGAGGGAAGAGCACGCCGCATGTGCGCGCGCTCGCAATCCGGGACCACGAGCCGGTTGGCTGCGACGCCGTCGCCGTCGCCGGCGGCGCATGGACGCCCGCGGCGGGGGAGTGGTTCCGCTGCAAGCTCCCGGTCGGGCCCACGAAGGGCCAGATCGTGCACCTCGGCGTCGAGGGCGAGACCACCACGTGGCCGATCGCGCAGCCGCTGCTCACCCACTACCTCGTTCCCTGGCCCGGGGGGCGCGTGGCCTGCGGCGGCACGTTCGAGGCCGGCGCCGGCTACTCCACGCGAGTGACCGTCCAGGGACTCAACGAGCTGCTGCGCGAGTGCCTGAATGTCGCGCCCGGCCTGCGCGACGCCACCTACCTCGAGACCCGGGTGGGCCTGCGTCCGACCTCGGCGGACGACCGCGCATTAGTGGGCCGGGTTCCCGGTTGGGGGAACGCCTGGGTCGCCACCGGCCACGGCGCCAACGGGCTCTTGCAGGGGCCGTACTCGGCCCGGGTGCTGGCGCACACAATCACGAGCACCGAGCTACCCCGCGACGAGGTGCTGCTCCCCAACTCGTTCGACCCGGCGCGTTTCGGCTGAGGGCCCTCGGGTCATCCACCGGCTCCCTGCGTGCGGAGGTGAAACTGAGCCTGTGCTGAAAGGAATCCTCCGCCAGGGAACCACCGACACCCCCGCCACCCAGGAGAACATTGCGGCCGCGCTTGCCGGCAAGGACTTCTTCTGGTTGGACCTCGACGACGTCGACAAGCACCACAAGGCCGGCACTGACGGCACAGCCCTCGCTGGCGGCGCGGGCGGCAAGGACGACCCTGGCGGCAAGGACGGCGACGAGGACACGGTCTCGGAGTTGCTCTCGACGACGTTCAAATTCCACCCGCTCGCGGTGCAGGCGAGCGAGCGCTGGTGGCAGCGGCCGCGCATTGACGACTACGGCACCTTCGATTTCATGGTGGCCCGCGGCGCGGACCCCAAACGCACCGGTGACGCCGAGGTACACATCTTCTTGACCGACCGCTACGTGGTGACCGTGCACCGGGGTGAGTGCGGTCCGCTTAGCCACGCACGCGACCGCCTGGACCTCCACCCGGTTGCACGCTCGGAGGCGCCGCTCCAGCTTGTTGTCGTGTACATGGTCATCGGCGCGCTGGTCGACAGCTATTTCCCCGTGCTGAACAACTTCGACGAGCGGATCGACACCCTCGAGAACGCGATCTTGGCCAAGCCGACGCAAGACCAGGTGCACCAGCTTTTCGAGATGAAGCGGAGCCTGATGATGATGCGCCGGGTCGTCGCACCCGAACGGGACATGCTGGCGAGCATCAACGACGGGGTGATCGACATCCCGGGCATGACCGACGACGCCGGGCGCTACTTCCGCGACCTCTACGACCACCTGATCCGTCTGGCGGACCTCATCGACAATTACCGGGATCTGCTGTCCGATGCCATGGACACCCACCTCTCGACGGTGTCGAACCGACTCAACCAGGTCATGAAGCAGTTGACGATCATCGCCACCATCTTCTTGCCTCTGAGCTTCCTCACCGGCTTCTTCGGACAGAACTTCGCGTACCTGGTGCGCGGCATCGCACCCGCGTGGACGTTCTATGCGTTCGGCATCGGGGTCGAGCTCGTCGTGGTGATCGGCATGCTCGTGCTCTTCTACCAGCGGGGCTGGATCGACAGGAAGAACCAGGCGCAGACCGTCTGA
>Ga0335075_10004458_pt1 | contig 21906 bp, 23 predicted proteins | sample Lox_Sample_24_FD_206723 | JGI IMG/M metagenome (GOLD analysis project Ga0335075, IMG submission 206723) | Soil microbial communities from Loxahatchee National Wildlife Refuge, Florida, United States - Lox_Sample_2.4 | ecosystem: Environmental > Terrestrial > Soil > Wetlands | place: USA...
CGCGTTGACCAGGGCGGGCATCGAGGCTTCGGTCTACGAGCAGGCGGCCGAGCTTGGCGAGGTCGGCGCGGGCGTGCTGATCGGGCCGAACAGCGTGCGCCTGCTGCACCGGATCGGCCTCGCCGAGGCCATCGACGAGGCCGGCGGCTGGGTGGGGGAGGGATCGACCTACTACCGCCACGACGGCACCAAGGTCGCGCCGGTCATGACCACGGATTCCTCCGGCTGGGCGGCGATGTACGGCATGCACCGGGCGGACCTCATCGACGTGCTCCGCCGCGTTGTGCCGGACGGCCGCATCCACCCGGGGCACCGGGCCCTCTCGTTCGAGCAGTCCACGGACGGGGCGCGCGTCATCTTCGAGAACGGCGCCGTGGCCGAGGCCGACGTGGTGATCGCGGCCGACGGCATCCACTCGGCGCTGCGGCGGTTCGTCACCGAGCCGACCGCGCCCGTCTTCTCCGGCCAGGTCTCCTACCGGGGGGTGCTCGACACGTCGCGCGTGCCCTGGTGGCCGGCGCGGATCTTCCAGGTCTGGATGGGCGAGGGCAAGCACGTCATCGTGTTCCCGGTGCGGGCCGGGCGGATGCTGAACTTCGTCTGCTTCGTCCCCGCGGCGCGGGAGATGCGCGAGTCCTGGTCCGCGCCCGGTGACCCGGACGCGCTCCGCGCGGCCTTCGCGGGCTTCGCGGCCCCGGTCACCCGCCTGCTGCGGGAGGTCGACTCGACATTCTGGTGGGGGCTTTACGACCGCGAGCCGCTCCAGGCATGGACGAAGGGCAGGCTAGCGTGCTCGGCGACGCGGCCCACCCGATGCTGCCGCACCTCGGCCAGGGCGCCAACCAGAGCATCGAGGACGCCTTCGCCCTGGCCGCCGTGCTCAGGGACACGTCGCCGGCGGACGGGCCCGCCGCGCTTGGCCGCTACGCAAGGGTGCGACGTCGCCGCACCGACGTCGTGCAGGCCAACTCACGGAGCAACGGAGAGCGCTACGACCAGGTCAACCGCACGGCCGACGGCCGCGACCGTGAGCTGATCGACACGCGGAAGCTGCGGGCGTGGATTTACGACTACGACGTGGAGGCCGAGCCCGACCTCATGCGCTAGCGCGGGTCAGCGCGTTGGCGGTGGCCTGGTCCGCGGGCAGGAACGCCTCAAGCTTCAGTTCGGACACCGTGACGTCCACCGCGGTGGCGAAGCTGGTGATCGTGGTCATCAGGCGCAGTTCGCCGCGCGTCGTGCGCAGCTCGAGCGGTACGGCGAAGCCGAGGTGGCCTTGCGTGACGCGGGCCGGCGGCACGTACTGGCTGAGCTCGGCGTGCAGCGCGGCGAGGCGCTTGTCGGGATTGCGATTGAGTTCGGCCGTTATGGCGTTCAGCACGTGCCAGGCCCACTCCGCGAAGTTGGCGATGCGCGGCGCCATGCCTTCCGGGTGCAGTGCCAGCCGGAAGGCATTACCGCGCACGTGCTCGGCGCTGCCGTCCGTCAGGATCCGCTGGCCCGGGTTGGCGGCGACGATCTCGCCGTACCGATCCACGACGATCGCCGGATAGGGCATGTGCGCGTCAAGGACGTGCGTGAGCGCGGCCAGGACGGGGGACAGGTCGGGGCTGTCGAGCGGCGTCTCCGGGTAGGCGGGCGCGTAGCCAGCAGCCAGGAGCAGTTCGTTGCGCTCGCGCAGCGGCAGGCCAAGCGACTCGGTGAGGCGGATGACCATCTCGCGGCCCGGCGCCGAACGGCCGCTCTCGATGAAGCTGAGGTGCCGCTGCGTCGTGCCGGCGAGCAGGGCCAGCTCAAGCTGGCTCAGCCGGCGCGATGCGCGGCGCTCCTTCAGCGCGGCAGGGAAGTCCACGGGTCCAGTTGTAGCCGTCCGGGTGCGGTGGCGCGATTCCCTAGCGGGAATTGCCTGGCCACGCGGGGGATCACAGGATGGCTCGCATGGATGACATCGAGCTTGGCGTACTGATCCCGATCGGGCAGGCACAGTGGGGCCAGGGAACGGACCCGCGGGCGCTGCCCGACTTCGCGGTGCGGGCCGAGGAACTCGGTTACTCGTCGCTGTGGGTAAACGACTTCCTGCTGGCGCCCCGCATCGAGGCCCTGACGATGCTCGCCGCCGTGGCGCCGCTGACCAGCCGGGTGACGCTCGGCACGGCGGCGCTGCTGCCGGTCCTGCGGCGGCCGGTCCAGGCGGCGCAGACGCTCGCGTCCATCGACCGGCTGTCCGGCGGCCGGCTCGTGCTGGCCGTCGGTGCCGGGTATCCCGGTCGGTTCGGCGAGCCGCAGCACGCGCTGTCGGAAGTGCCATGGGAGCGCCGGTTCACCCGGCTGGACGAGACGGTCGCGCTGTGGCGGCAGTTGTGGGCCGCTCCCGAGGGCGGCGGCTCGTTCCACGGGTCGGTGCTTCGCTTCGACGAGCTACCGCCGATGACCGCGCCGTTCCTGGCGGGCGGGCCGCCGGTGTGGCTTGGCGCCGCGTCGGAGTCGGCCCTGCGGCGCGTCGGACGGCGCTACGACGGGTGGATGCCGTATCCGCCGTCGGCGGCCGAGTACGCGGACGGGCTCGCGGCCGTGCGCGCCGCGGCCGCCGACGCTGGCCGCGGCGCGGACGCGGTAACCCCCGCGCTGTTCGTGTCCGTCGCGCTGACGGACACCGTCGAGCAGGGCCGGGCGCAACTCGACGCGTTCGCCCAGGCGAGCTACGGCCTGCCCGTTGAGCAACTGGAACGGATCCAGGCCCTCGCGGCGGGACCGGGCGACGTGGTCGCGGAGAAGCTGCGCGGGTACGTGGCGGCGGGCGCCAGGCACCTGGCGGTGCGGATCGCGACCACGAGCCTGGAATCGCAGCGCGAGCAGCTTGAGCAGATCATCAAACTGAAGGGGTACCTGTCATGACCACCATCGAAGAGCTCGCCGCGCGGTACGTCGCGGTGTTTAACGAGCCGGACGCGGCGGTGCGGGACGCCGCCGCCGCCGACCTGTGGCACGCGGACGCGCGCGTCTGCACCGCCGCGAACGAGTACGTCGGCCTTGCCGCGATCAAGGGGCGGGTCACGGCGGCGCATGAGAAGTTCATCGCGGGCCAGGGCTACGTTTTCATGTCGCTCGGGCCGGCCGAGTCGCACCACGACGGCGTGCGGATTCGCTGGGAGATGGCGCCGGCCGCGGGCGGTAACGCCGTGTCCGGTGGTAGCCAGTTCCTGCTGCTCGACGCCGACCGACGGGTCAGGTTCGACTATCAGTTCATCGACTTCTAGCCCGAGGCACCTGCCACCCCAAGGCGTCGCCGCGGTCACAGTTCGATGCGGGCGCCCATGATGACCGTGCGGTCGCGGGGGAGGTGGAAGTACTCGGCGGCGTCGGCCGTGAGCCGGGTGGTGGCGATGAACAGGCGCTTGCGCCAGCGGCTGAGGCCGGGCGTGTTCCCCCTGCGGACCTCGATGGTGGAGAGGAAGTAGGAGACCCCCGCGCTGTCAAGCGGCCCGTCCGCGCAGGCCTCGCGGATGAGCGGCAGCAGCGCGGGGACGCTGGGCACGTCCATGTAGCCGACGCGGGCCGCGACGTGGTAGATCCGGTCCTGCTTGTAGCCGAGGTCGTCCACCTCAAGCAGGCCGGACTGCTCCACGTGCGGCACCGGGACCGTCTCGATGGACAAGATGATGACGTGCTCGTGCAGCACGTGGTTGTGCTCGACGTTCGCGCGCATGGCCAGCGGCGCGGTGGCCTTGCCGCGGTTCAGGAAGATCGCGGTGCCGGGCACCCGGGGCAGCGGCGGCTTCTTGTTGTGAATGTGGTCGATGAACTCGCGCAGCGATCCCTCGTCGAGCGCACGCTGGCGGGTGACGAGGTGCCGCCCCTTCTGCCAGGTGGTCAGGACGGTGAACACCATGATGCCGATGACAAGCGGCAGCCAGGCGCCGTGGGGCAGCTTCGTGAGGTTGGCGGCGAAGAACAGCAGGTCGATCGTGAGCAGCACGCCCGCGCCGAGCAGGACGAGCCACAGCGGCTTCTTCCACTGGCTGCGGACGATGTAGAAGAACAGCAGCGTGCTGATGGTGATCGTGCCGGTGACCGCCACGCCGTACGCGTAGGCCAGCGCGGTCGAGGTGCGGAACGTGAAGACGAGCGCGAGCACCGCGACGCACAGCGCCCAGTTGATCCAGGGGACGTAGATCTGCCCGACCCGTTCCTCGGAGGTGTGGTCGATGCGCAGCCGCGGCAGGTAGCCGATCTGTGCCGCCTGCTGCGTCACGGAGAACGCGCCGGAGATGACCGCCTGGGAGGCGATGACCGTGGCGGCGGCCGCCAGGATCACCATCGGGATCCGGGCCCACCCGGCCACCAGCAGGAAGAAGGGGTTGCTGATCGCCTTGGCCGGATCGGACAGGATGAGGGCACCCTGGCCCATGTAGTTGAGTATGCAGGCGGGGAAGACCAGGAAGATCCACGCCCGGGTGATCGGGGCGCGGCCGAAGTGCCCCATGTCGGCGTAGAGCGCCTCGGCCCCGGTCACCGCGAGGACCACGGCCGCCAGCGAGAAGAACGCGGTACCGAAATGCCCGAAGAGGAACGAGGCCGCGTAGGTGGGGGACAGGGCCTTGAGTATCGACGGGTTGCCGACGACGCCGCGGATACCCCAGGCGGCGATCACCGCGAACCAGGCGGCCATCACCGGCCCGAACAGCCGCCCGACCGCGCCCGTCCCGAGCCGCTGGATCAGGAACAGGCCGATGAGGATCGCCGCGGTGATCGGGAGCACGATGGTGCCTACCGAGGGCGCGGCCACCTGCACGCCCTCGATCGCGGAGAGCACCGAGATCGCCGGGGTGATCATGCTGTCGCCGAAGAACAGCGACGCGCCGAACACGCCGAGCAGGGCGAGCGCCACCGCCGCCTTGCGTCCGCTTGGCGCGTTGCGGCGGATCAGGGTGATCAGCGCCATGATCCCCCCCTCGCCGTCGTTGTCGGCGCGCATGACCAGGAGCACGTAGGTGACCATGACGACGGCCACCACCGCCCAGAAGATCAGCGAGATGACGCCGTAGACGTTTACCGACGACACCCGGACCCGGTGCGGGTCGGACGGGCTGAAGACCGTCTGCACGGTATACAGCGGGCTCGTCCCGATGTCGCCGAACACGACGCCGAGGGCACCGAGTTCCAGGGCCCCCCGCGCAGTGCGGCGCCCCTTCGCTCTCCCTGTCTGGCTTGTGACCGTCCCGCCAACCGCAGCGTCAGACACCATGCCGCCGGCCTCCGATGCTGGTCGTCGCGAAATGCCGATGACACCCCACTGGTACCCCGGTCAAGTGAAATAGAAGCCCGTCACTTTATCGCGGTAAGTCAGTAGTTATCGCATCAAGGGGGCATTATCGCGTTACGTAAGCCAGCCGATCCGCTGCGTTACGGGTGCGAGGCGGCCGGCTGCTCCGGCCGCAGCAGCAGGCAACTGCTGGTGGCGGTGACGTACACCTTGCCCGTGGCGTCGGTGATCCGGGCCTCGGCCAGCGCCGTGCGCCTTCCCAGGTGGACGACCGTGCCCTCGGCGGTGATGGGCCCGGTCTCGACCGTGACCGGGCGCAGGAACTTCACCGACAGGTCCAGGCTCGTGTAGAAGACGCCCGCCGGGAGCAGCGTGTGCACGGCGCAGCCGCAGGCGGAGTCAAGCATGGTCGCGAACACGCCGCCGTGCACCGTGCCGAGCGGGTTGTAGTGGAACTCCCGCGGCGTCAGCAGGAACGCCGCCCGCCCCTCGCCGAAGGAGATGCCGTCGAAGTCAAGCGCCCGCATGACCGGCGGCGGCGGGATCCTGCCCTCGCCGATCGCGGCGAAGAACTCGGCGCCGCTCATGCCCGCGCCCGCGTGGGCGATCGCGACCGGGTCGTCCCAGGTGAAAGTCCGCTCCCGGCGGGGCGCGGCCGGCTGCCCGGTCTCTTCCACTGCCTCTGTCGTCATGGCCACCTCGCACGTGTCTGAGTTTCTAAAAGCAACCTAGCATGCGTACCATGCCAGTCATGAGGCCGTATACCGCGTACGACAGCGACACCTGCTCGATCGCCAGGACGCTCGCCATCATCGGCGACCGCTGGACGCTGCTCGTGCTGCGCGACGTGGCCAACGGCGTCGGCCGGTTCGATGAACTGGCCGGCCACCTGGGCATCGCGCGCAACGTGCTGTCCCAACGGCTCGGCCGGCTGACCGCGGCCGGCCTGGTCGAGCGCACCGCCTACCGTGAGCCCGGCGCCCGCGAGCGGCACCAGTACCGGCTGAGCGGACCTGGCCGCGAGCTCATCCCGATCCTGGTGGCCTTCATGGAGTGGGGGGATCGCAACCTCGCGGGCCAGGAAGGCCCGCCGGCCGTGGTGCGGCACGCCGACTGCGGCGCCAGGATCAGGGTCGCGCTGACCTGCGAGGCGGGTCACGAGCTGACAGAGCGTCCGCGCCTGCGGACGGAGCCCGGCCCGGGCAGCCGGATGAGGCCGCGCGCGTCCTAGTCTGCTGCGCATGAGCGACTTCGCGCCCGCGTGGGTAGTGGCGGGCCCGCCCGGTGCGGGCAAGACCACGGTGGCCCGCTTGCTGCTTGCCCGGCTCGACCCGGTGCCCGCGCTGCTCGACAAGGACACGATGTACGGGTCGTTCGTGGCGGCGACCCTCGCGTCGGCCGGCCGCCCGCCGGGCGAGCGCGAGGGCCCCTGGTACGACGAGCACGTCAAGGTGCACGAGTACGCCGGAATGGCCGCGACGGCCCGCGAGATCCGCGCCTGGGGCTGCCCCGTCCTCCTGTCCGGCCCGTTTACCCAGCAGATCCACGACGGGGGCAGCTGGCGGGCGTGGGTGGACGGGCTCGGCGGCGGGACGGTGCGGCTCGTCTGGGTCCGCTCGGACGCGGCCACCCTGCGGCACCGGCTGATCGCCCGCGGGTCGGGCCGGGACACGGGCAAGCTCACGGACTTCGCCGCGTTCACCGCCCGGATGCGACTCGACGACGCCCCGGCCGTCCCGCACACCGTCATCGACAACCGCCTGACGGCCCCCGCCACGCTGGCGGACCAGTTGGCCGCGTTGCTCGCCGGCGGCGTACCCGGATAGGCGCGCGCCGGGTGGTTTCCCCGGCCGCGGTGATGGGAGAGATCCGTTATGGAGCAGATCCGGGTCGGTACGGCCGGGTGGACCGACAAGTCGCTGATCGAATCCGGCTGGTATCCGGCCGAGGCCGGCAACCCCGAGCGGCGGCTGAGGTACTACGCGAGTCAGTTCCCGCTGGTGGAGGTCGACTCCGCCTACTACGCGCTGCCCGCGGAGCGGACCGCGCAGGCGTGGGCGGCCCGCACGCCGGACGGGTTCACCTTCAACGTCAAGGCCTTCAGCCTCTTCACGCAGCACCCCACCCCGATACGGTCACTGCCCGCCGACCTCCGCGAGGCCGCGAGCGAGGCTGCCAGCAAGGCTGGCAAGCCCGGCAAGGAGCGGCTCTACCTCAAGGACGTCGACCCCGAGGTGACCAAGGCGGCCTGGGAGCGGTTCCTCGCGGCGCTCGAGCCACTGCGCGCGGCAGGCAAGCTCGGCGCGATCCTGCTCCAGTTCCCGCCCTGGTTCCCGATCTCGCGGGCGAACAAGCAGTACATACTCGACTGCGCCGAGCGGGTCGCGCCGCGGCGGGTCTGCGTGGAGTTCCGCAACCGGACCTGGATGACCGAGGACAACCAGCAGGAGACGCTGAAGTTCCTGTCCGATCACCGGCTGCCGTACGTGTGCGTGGACGAGCCGCAGGGCTACTCCAACTCGATACCCCCGGTGCTCGCCGCCACGAGCGACCTCGCCGTGGTCCGGCTGCACGGTCACTCCGAGCACTGGGACGCCAAGGACGTGCAGGAGCGGTTCCGCTACCGCTACAGCGACAAGGAACTCGAGCAGTGGGCCGGCCAGATCAAGAAGCTGGCCGCGGACGCGGACGAGACCCACGTGGTCTTCAACAACTGCTACCGCGACTACGCGCACGTCAACGCGCAGCAGATGGAGGGCCTGTTCGGCACCTGACCGGGGCAGCGCCACCGGCTCAGCGGCGCATTTGACTTCAAGCGCTTGAGGTATGTGACGCTGAGGGCATGAGCGCGATGACGATCCAGGAGGTATCCAGGCGCAGCGGGCTGAGCGAGCCCACGCTGCGCTACTACGAGGAGGTCGGGCTCGTCGGCCCGGTCGGCCGGGACGAGCGCAGCGGGCACCGCCGCTACGGCGATGAGGACCTCGACGTGCTCCAGGCGCTCGCCTGCCTGCGGGCGCTCGGCATGGGCATCGAGGACATGCGCACCTACCAGGCCAACCGCACTCGCGCCAGGCAGGGCGAGCCCAGCCAAGGCCAGTACCGTCGCGCCGTGGCCGCCGAGCAGCGCGACCTGCTGCTACGGCACGCCGATCGCATCGCCGCGGAGATCGCCGCGCTGCACACCCGGCTGGACTACCTGCACGAGAAGTCGGCGCTCTGGGACTCAAGGGCGCGCGGCGACGCCGCCGCCGAGGCCGAGGCGCAGCGGCGGGTGCACGCCGCCCTCAGCCGCATGGACATGGAAATGGAGATCAAGCGATGAGCCAGATTCTGGTGACCGGGGCGTCCGGGTACCTGGGGACGCGACTGCTCGCCGCGCTGCTGCGCGGCAACAACCAAACGGTGCGCGCCCAGGTCCGCGACCTCGCCCGCGAGGACGACCTGCGCGCCGCGGTCCGCCGCGGCGATGCCGATGACGCCGGCCTCGAGGTCGTGAGCGCCGACCTGACGTCCGACGACGGCTGGAAGGCCGCCATGGCCGGGGTGGACGAGGTCTACCACGTCGCCTCGCCCATACCGCCCGCCCAGCCGGAGGACCCGGACGAGCTGATCGTCCCCGCCCGCGAGGGCACGCTGCGCGTGCTGCGCGCCGCGCGCGACGCCGGCGCCCGGCGGGTGGTGCTCACCTCGTCCTTCGCCGCGATCGGCTACACGCCCAAGGCGTCCGCCGAGTTCACCGAGGACGACTGGACCGATCCCGACATGCCTGGCCTGCAGCCCTACCCGCGCTCCAAGACGATCGCGGAGCGCGCCGCCTGGGACTTCGACCGCACCGAGGGCGCCGGGTCAGGAAAGAGCGGCACCGAACTGGTCGTGATCAACCCGACGTTCATACTCGGCCCGCCGCTGACGTCCGCCACGGGCTCCTCGTTGTACCTGATCAAGGCGATGTTCGGCGGGACGATGAGCGTCGCGCCGCGGCACCGGTTCGGCATCGCCGACGTCCGCGACGTGGCCGACCTGCACGTCCGCGCGATGGCCGCCCCCGCGGCCGCGGGCAAGCGCTTCATCGGCGTCTCCGACCACCCGGCGATGAGCTACCTCGAGCTGGCCGAGATCCTGCGGCGCCGGTTCGGCCCGCTGGCCGCCCGGGTGCCCACCGAGGAGGCGCCGGGCGACGACCGGCCGCGGCCGGTGATCCACAACGACCGCGCGAAGAACGAACTCGGCTGGCGCCCGCGCCCGGCGGAGACGACGATCGTGGACACGGTCGAGAACCTGCGCGAGCGCGGCGACCTCGCGGAGTAGCGGCGGGTGACCGAGTCAGCTGCTTACGTTCGGAATACTCAAAACGATGATCCCGAACGTAAGCGGCTTTCCCGGTTCGCGCCCGCGTGTTCGGCGGGCGTGGCCGGCCCCCGGCCCGCGTGACTCAGTAGTGCCAGGGGAAACCCTTCCAGTCCGGCTCGCGCTTCTCGAGGAAGGCGTCCCTGCCCTCGGCGGCCTCGTCGGTCCCGTAGGCGAGCCGGGTGGCCTCGCCCGCGAAAAGCTGCTGGCCGACCAGGCCGTCGTCGATGGCGTTGAACGCGTACTTCAGCATCCGCTGCGAGGTCGGGCTCTTGCCGTTGATCTTCGCCGCCCACGCGAGCGCGGTGCTTTCCAGCTCGGCGTGCGGCACCACCGCGTTGACCGTGCCCATCCGGTGCCCTTCCTCGGCGTCGTAGGTGTCGGCGAGGAAGAAGATCTGCCTGGCGAACTTCTGGCCGACCTGGCGGGCGAGGTAGGCCGAGCCGAAGCCGCCGTCAAAACTGGCCACGTCCGCGTCGGTCTGCTTGAAGCGGGCGTGCTCGCGGCTGGCGAGCGTGAGGTCGCAGACGACGTGCAGGCTGTGCCCGCCGCCCGCGGCCCAGCCGGGGACCACGCAGATGACCACCTTGGGCATGAACCGGATGAGGCGCTGCACCTCGAGGATGTGCAGTCGGCCGCTGCGCGCCTGGTCGATGGTCTCGCGCGTCTCGCCTTCGGCGTACTTGTAGCCGTCCTTGCCCCGGATCCGCTGGTCGCCGCCGGAACAGAAGGCCCAACCGCCGTCCTTCGGCGACGGGCCGTTGCCCGTCAGCAGCACGCAGCCCACGTCGGAAGACATCCGCGCGTGATCGAGCGCCGTGTACAGCTCGTCCACCGTGTGCGGCCGGAACGCGTTGCGGACCTCGGGCCGGTTGAACGCCACGCGGACGGTGCCGGCGCCCCTCGTGTCGGGGTCAACCGCGCGGTGGTAGGTGATGTCGGAGAAGGAAAACCCGTCCACCGCGCGCCACCGAGCAGGATCGAAGATCTCAGAAACCATGGCCACTATTGTGGCCCACCCGAGGTCGGCGCCCCCGTTGCCATGGCGACGGCCGCGGTCCGCGACCGGGCGTTCCATCCCGGAAGAATCGGGACTTCCGGCTGGAAGCTAGGTCAGGCCTACCTAACTTCGCTGGCAATGTGGTCCACCTCACTGTGGACGGAGTCGCTAAGTTAGGTTAGCCTAACCATGCTTACCCCGAACGAGAGGAACGTCCCGGCGTGTTCGCGTGCATTTGCCGTGCTGTCACCAGTGACGATGTCGGCGCGGCGATGGAGAACGGCGCGGCCACGGTCGCGGCCGTGGCCAAGGCCACGCGTGCCTGCACGAGTTGCGGGCTGTGCCGGGACCGCATCCGGGCCATGCTCGGCGAACGCGACTCGCAGTGCTCGCGTGTTACGCCGGCCGCCCAGGTGGCGGCGGTCTAAGCTGAGGGAATGCGCGGAGACGACCGGGTCCTCGAATTCCTGAACGAACAGCTCACGGCGGAACTTACCGCCATCAACCAGTACTTTCTGCACGCCAAGATGCAGGAAAACCTGGGCTGGGTGAAGCTCGCCAGGCACACGAAGGCCGAGTCGTGCGACGAGATGCGGCACGCGGAGAAGCTCACCGACCGCATCCTTTTCCTCGACGGGCTGCCGAACTACCAGCGGCTCTTCCCGCTGCGCATCGGCCAGACGATCACCCAGATGCTCGAGTCTGACATGGCGGTGGAGGTCGAGGCGGTGGACCGGCTGCGGCGCGGCATCGAGTACATGCGCGGCATGGGCGACGTCACCAGCGCCAACATCTTCGAGGACATCCTCAAGGACGAGGAAGAGCATATCGACTACCTGGAGACCCAGCTCGGCCTCATCGAGCAGCTCGGCGAGCCGCTCTACCTGGCGCAGCTGGTCGAGCAGCCAAGCGACTGAGCACGGTGTTGCCCGCGCTGTGCCTCCAACGCCCGGCTCAGTTCTCCACGGTGACGGTTGGCGCGTGCAGGTACCAGCTGGCGATCAGCGATGAGACCTGCGGTCCCGAGCTGAAGTCGACGCGCAGCCAGTCCGTGCCCGACCAGGTCTGGACGGAGTAGCCCGCGTCGGGCACGGCGGTCACCAGTTGCACCGCGCCGCCCGTCACCGCCAGCGTGACGTTCCCGCCGGCCAGCGTGTAAGCGCGAACCTGGCCGGCCGGCGAAGCGGCGGACGCGTCGGCCGACGGCGACGCGACGGTCGCGACCGGGGTCGTTTCCCCGGCGGCGGGGGTCGGCGTGACCGTGCTGGGCGGCGTCGGGGCGGGCGGCGCCGGTGCGGATGCGGACGCGGTCGCCGACGGAAGCGCCGCCGCGTTGATCACGGGCATGCCCGGACCCACGCCGGCATTCCTGACCACGACGTTCGCGCCGAGCCAGGCGACGCCAACGGCGATGGCGGTCCCGGCCATCCAGGCCGTGAGGCCGACGACGAGCCGCACCATATCGGCAATAATGCCGCAAGCCGCACCTCGGATACGTACGGTTCCGGTTATGGCCCGTGTGCTCATTGTCGAGGATGACTCGTATGTCCGCTCGGCGATGGTCGCCGAGCTCACCAGCCGTGCGCACGCCGTGCGCACCGCCGGCACCGCGCTCGACGGCATCAGGGAGGTCAGCCATCACCCCCCGGAGTTGATCGTGCTCGATCTCGGCCTCCCGGACCTCGACGGGGGCCAGGCGCTGAAGATGATGCGCGCGGTCACCACCGCGCCGGTCATCGTGGCCACCGCGCGCGACGAGGAGGCGGAGATCATCCGGCTGCTCAACGACGGGGCCGACGACTACGTGGTGAAGCCGTTCTCTGGCGAGCACCTGGCGGCGCGGATCGCCGCGCTGCTGCGCCGGGCGTCGGCCGGGAACGCGCCGGAGCCGGTCGTCGCGCTGGCTGGCCTGCGCATCGACCAGGCCAGGCGCGAGGCGCTGCTCGACGGGCGCCGCCTCGAGCTGTCGCGCCGCGAGTTCGACCTGCTGGCTTACCTGGCCGTGCGGCCGGGCACGGTGGTCCCGCGCCGGGAACTGCTGACCGAGGTGTGGCGCCAGGCGTACGGCGACGACCAGACCATCGACGTGCACGTCTCGTGGCTGCGGCGCAAGCTCGGCGAGACGGCCGCGTCCCCCCGGTACCTGCATACCGTCCGTGGCGTCGGCGTGATGCTCGACGCGCCACGATGAGCGGTCAGGCGCCGAACCCGGCGCTGGATTCGGCGCGGAGCCCGGCCCGGAGCCCGGCGCGGAATTCGGTCAGGACGACGCTGGCGCTGGTCTCGGTCGCGGTCACGTCGATGGTCGCGATCGCCTTCCTCATCCCGCTCGCGGTCATCGTCAGGGACGTGGCGCGGGACCGTGCGTTCACCTCCGCGCAGCTCGCGGGGGCGGCGATCGAGCCGGTGCTCAGCATCACGACCGGCCGGGCGGCGCTCGAACGCGCGATCGTCAGCACCCCGGCCGGCGCGGCGGGCCAACTGGCGGTCTACCTCACCGCGTCGTCCGGGTCGGCTGGCTCGTCCGCGTCGGCTGGCTCGTCGGGCTCGGCCGGTGACGTCGTCGGCCGCCCCGCAGGGCAGGCGGGCACGGTCGTCGGCGGCCCGCAGCGCGCGAGCGCCGCGGACCTGCGGGCGGCGACGACCGCGGCGCGGTCCTTCATCGCGCCCGTGCCCGGCGGCTACGCCGTGCTTCAGCCGGTGGCGCTCGGCGGCGGAAGGCTCGCGGTCACCGAGGTCTACGTCCCCGCCGCCGCGGTGTCCCGCGGCGTGGCCGCGTCGTGGGCGGTGATGACGGCCGTCGCGCTCGCCCTGATCGCCGTCTCGGTGATCGTGGCCGACCGCCTCGCGTCCCGCGTCACCCGGCCCGCCCGCGAACTGGCGCTGGCCGCGGCGCTGCTCGGCGACGGCGACCTCAGTGCCCGCAGCACCGCCCGCGGTCCCGCGGAACTGGCCGCCGTCGGCCACGCGTTCAACATGATGGCGGAGCGCCTGAGCGCGCTGATCACGGCGGAGCGGGTGATGTCGGCCGACCTGCCGCACCGGCTGCGCACCCCGCTCACGGCGCTGCGGATGAACGCCGCCGGGCTCGGGCCCGGCCGCGCCGCCGCCGACACCAGGACCGCCATCGACCGGCTGGAGCAGCAGGTCGACTTGATCATCAGGGCCGCGCGGCGGCCCGGTCCCGAGGAGCCGTCCGGCTGCGACGCCGCCATGGTGCTCGCCGACCGCTTCGCGTTCTGGTCCGCGCTGGCCGAAGACCAGGGCCGCCCGTGTCACCTCACCGGCGCGGACCGTCCCGCGCCCGTGCCCGTCCCGCGCTCCGACCTGACCGCCGCCGCCGACGCGCTGATCGGCAACATCTTCAAGCACACGGCGGAGGGCACCGGGTTCGCCGTCACACTGCACCGGGGCGAGGACGTGGTCCTCGTCCTCGTGGCCGACGCCGGGCCGGGGATCGCGGACCCGGACGCCGCCCTGCGCCGGGGGAGCAGCGGCGCGGGCTCCACCGGCCTCGGGCTCGACATCGCCCGGCGCGTCGCCGAGTCCACGGGCGGCGGGCTGAAGGTCGACACCTCCGCGCTGGGCGGCGCGCAGGTCCAGATGCGGCTGCGCACCGGGCCGCCGGCACCGGGCGAGCGGCCGGCGCGCCGACGGCCGGCCCGCCGGCGGCGGGCCGGGAGGCCGCGCTTATCGGCTCATGAGCCGCGCCTTAAGCGCTACTTAACTGCCCGGGCGCGGGTGAACGCCCTCGTTAGCGTGTCGCGGGAAAGTCCCGTTCCCGTGAAAGGTCACCGATGTCACGTTCGCGCAGGCGCCGCGGCCCGCTCCGTCCCGTGCCGCTCACCGTCGGCGTCGCCGCCGTTGCCGTCGCCGCCGTCGCCGCCGTTGCCCTCGTCATCGCACAGAACGGCTCAGGGGTGGCCATCCACGACGCCGCCGACTCCGCCGTTCCGCTCGAGGCCAGCTACCAGCCGGGCACCAGCTGGGGCACCGGCTACGACGGCCAGTACACGATCACCAACCCGGGGACCGCGGCGGTCACCGGCTGGACGCTCGCCTTCACGCTGCCGCAGGGGACGAACGTGAGCTCGCTCTGGGACGGCTCGTACACCGACAACGGCGGCCAGGTCACGGTGAAGAACGACGGCTGGGACGCCACCATCCAGCCGGGCGGGACGGAGACGGTTGGGTTCGTGACGAGCTCGTCCGGCCCGGCGGGCCAGCCCGCGGGCTGCACCGTCAACGGGGTCTCGTGCCAGGGGGCGACCGCCGGCACCGCGTCGCCGTCCGCGAGCGGCCCGGCCTCCGCCGCGCCGACCGCATCGGCCACCCCCGCGCCGACCTCGTCGGCGAGCGCCGCGCCGACCGACTCGGTCAGCGCTTCACCAGCCGCCTCGGCCACTGCCTCGTCAAACCCGTCGAACGGGGCACCGTCGGTCGGCCTGGCCGGGTTCGCGCCGTACGTCGACACCAGCCTGTACCCGCCGTTCGGCCTGGTCTCGACGGCCCAGGCGACCGGCGTGAAGCAGTTCAACCTCGCGTTCGTCGTGTCGGGCGGTAGTGGTGGCTGCACGCCGGAGTGGGGCGGCGTGACCGCCATCGGCGCCGACCCGGTCGCCGCGCAGATCGGTGCGCTGCGGGCGATCGGCGGTGACGTGCGGATCTCCTTCGGCGGCGAGGCCGGCAGCGAACTGGCCATCACCTGCACCAGCGTGTCCCAGTTGGAGGCCGCCTACCAGCAGGTCATCTCGGCGTATGACGTCAACAAGATCGACTTCGACATCGAGGGCGCGGCGGTGGACAACACCGCGGCCAACGCGCGCCGCGACCAGGCGCTCGCGGCGCTCCAGGCGCGGGATCCCGGCCTCCAGGTCTCGTTCACGCTGCCGGTGCTGCCGTCGGGCCTCACGTCCGACGGTGACGCGGTGCTGACCGGCGCGGTCCAGGCGGGCGTCAACATATCCGCGGTGAACGTGATGGCGATGGATTACGGCGACGGCGCCGCGCCGAATCCAAGCGGCCAGATGGGCACGTTCGCGATCGACGCCGCGACCGCGACCGACGCCCAGGTCGCTTCCGCGCTCGGGATCAGCGACGACGCCGCCTGGTCCAAGGTCGCGGTCACCCCGATGATCGGCGTGAACGACACCAGCGACGAGATCTTCACGGTGGCCAACGCGCAGCAACTGGCCGCGTTCGCGGCGAGCAAGCACCTGGCCTGGCTGTCCATGTGGTCGGCGGCCAGGGACACCGAGTGCCCAGGCGGCGCCGCGACCTCCGCCCAGCCGACGTGCAGCAGCATCGTCCAGACGCCGGATGAGTTCATGGACACGCTCAATGCCTACTAACCACCGGGGCCTGCTAGCCACCGGGGCCTGCTGACCACAGGGCGGCGTCCTTAGCCCACGGGGGCGAACGGCGGAGGCCCCGGCTTCCCAGGACCGCAGACCTGGGGAGCCGGGGCCTCGTGCCTTGGCCTCGCACGCCCAGGAACCGCCGAGCCGACGCTCAGCGTGTACACGACCTGTCCGAACGACCAGGAAGACCCGCCCGTGCTCGTGTAGGTGTCGGGCCCAGGTACTTGAAGATCCCTCCGGCCGACATCTCCGCGGGTGCGTAGACGTTGCCGGTCAGCCACATTAGTGGCCGGACGGAACATTCCTCGCGATTCCGCTATATCTGCGCCGCCACCACACTGGCGACGAATTCCACGATGTCGGCTTCGACTTGCGGGAGATGAGTGGAAACCAGCCCGTGCGGCGCGTTCTCGTAGACCTTGAGCCGGGCGCCCGGGATCAGCTCGACGGCCTTGGCACCGGTGATCTCTACCGGCGCGGAGGCGTCCGCGTCGCCGTGGATCAGCAGCGTCGGTATATCGAGTTGCCGCAGTTCGCGGCGAAAGTCGGTGCGGAAGGCGGCGCGGCTGGTTTGCAGCAGCGCGGGAAGCGACGTCTGGAGCATGTCGTTGGTGCCGAGCCGGACCATCTCCGGTGAGACGTCGCAACCGGGCAGGCCGGCCCCGACGAACGGCGCCGTGTTGTCGCCGATCCACCGCGGCCAGTCGCTGTGCCACTCCGCCCAGATCGATTCCGGCACGGCGAGCGGTATGCCGTCGGGATTGTCTTCTGTCCTGGTAAGGAAGGGCAGGGTGGTGCTGGCGAGCACCAGCCGGGCTACCCGGTCCGTGCCGTGCCTGGTGAGGTAGCGGGCCGCTTCCGCGCTGCCGACGGAGTGGCCGACCAGCGTGACGGCGCGCAGGTCCAGCTGGGTCAGCAAGTCGCTGACGTCGTCGGCGAGCCGGTCGAAGTCATAGCCCTTGGCCGGGTCGTCGGAGCGGCCGTGACCGCGGCGGTCCATGGCGACGCAGCGGAACCCGCGGTCGGCCAGTCTGATCATCAGGTGCTGCCACATGGCGCTGCTGAGTCCCTGACTGGCCAGCATGACGATGGGCGGACCGTCGCCGTGGTCACGGTAGTGCAGGGTCGTCCCGTCGCTGGCATGGAAGTACGACATGTGCTCATTCACCTCGGCTGATCGCTGTATCCGTCGACTCAACGATGCGCCAGACGACCGAACGCGCACGATTACCAACTGGGTAATGGACGGGCGGCCAGCGCCCGCCGGGTCGTCTCATCGGCCGGGTAGAAGGCCTCGATGAATATTTCCGACAGCGCGGCGTCGAGCGGTGTCGCGAACGAGGTCGTGGTGTTCACGAAGCGCAGCACGCCCTGGTCGCCGCGGTACTCGAGCGGCAGCACCACGCGCTGGCCGGGCTCGGCCGGATGGTCGCTCGGCACCCGGACCCCGGGGTAGGAGGCGAGTTCGTCGTGCAGCTTGGCGAGTTCCTTGTCGCCTCGCCGCTGGATCCGCTGCCGCAGTCGCAGCAGGAGGTGCTCGCTCCACTCGGCGAGGTTGGCGATCCGCGGCGCCATGCCCTCCGGGTGCAGCGCCAGTCGCAGGACGTTGACCGGCTCGGCGAGGAGGAACGGGGCGACGCCGGCGACCAGCCCGCGGCTGCCCTGGTTGGCCAGCAGCCGGTTCCAGCCGCCGTCCATGACCACCGCCGGATACGGCTCGTGCCCGGAAAGCATCTGCTTGATGGAGTCGAGCACCCCGGCCATGGCCGGGTCGTCGAGGCTCCGGCTGCCGTAGGCGGGCGCGAACCCCGCGGCGAGCAGCAGGTCGTTCCGGTCAGTCAGCGGGACGTCGAGTTGCTCGGCCAGGAACAGGATGATCTGCCTGCTCGGCCGGGCCCGGCCCGTCTCGAGAAAGCTCAGGTGCCTGCTGGATACCCCGGTGACGGAGGAGAGCTGTAGCTGGCTCAGACCGCGAGCCGTCCGCCACCCGCGCAGCAATTCACCGAACCCCACCCTCGGCACCGAAGCCGGCCCGCGGCCCGTTGTCAATGGCGATCCGGCCGAAGACGCCCGGGCCCGTCGCTGGTGCGGTGTTCGCCGAGGTTCCCGACTGCACCAGGGAGCGGTTTGACGGGGCCATGCGGGGTGCGCAGCGGGCCTTCCGCAGCTGGAGGGACGACTACGCGCAGCGGCGGGCGGTCATGTACGCCTGCGCCGACGCCCTGGAGGCCAACGCCGAGGAACTCGGCCGCCTGGCGGCTCAGAGGTGGGCCTGTGGAGCATCTACGCCTACACCGACCCGCAGACGGTATTCCGCACCAGGTCTCAGGTCATCAAGCAGGGCGAGCCCCCCGAGGCCTGGTAGCGGCCGCGGCCACGCCTGGCGGGCCTGGCGGGCCTGGCGCGGCCCGTCAACGATTAGCGGCTACTGTCATTGCCGCCGTGGGCCAGCTCTCGCCAGCTTGACTCCGATATCTCGACGCCATAGCGCTTCGCGGCCGCCTGGATCCGGCGCCACGCCTGGTCCCGCTCGGCGTCGGTGACCCCCTCGACCTGATCGAACCGGGCGATCGCGTTGCGCACGTGGCGGGCGTCGGTCAGCGGTTCCTTGCGCTCCTTGGGGAAGGCGAACTCCTTGTCCGCCAGCTCGTCCTTCTCGGCGGTGCTCATGCCCTCGCCCTGGCGGGGGATGTCCTCGCCGTGAGCCCGTGCGCTCTGCGCCTGCCGGGCCTTCTTGATGTTCTCCCTGGCCGCTGCCTTCTGCCGGCTGGTAGCCATGCTGCTTCCTTTCCGTGCGGGTAGGGGCCGCATGGCGACACTTACCCCGGTCCGGCCGCGCCATGCAGGCACGGCCGGCCGGCGGAAGCGAGGTGCCGGTCTACACGCCGCCGGTCAGCGTCACCCCGCCGTCGAGCACCACGGTCTGCCCGGTGACCCAGCTCGCCTGGTCGGACAGCAGGAACGCGACCACGCCGGCGATGTCTCGCGGCACTCCGAGGCGCTTGAGCGGGTAGGCGGCCGACACCTGCTCCTCACGACCCTCATACAGGGCGGTGGCGAACTTCGTCTTCACCACGGCCGGCGCCACCGCGTTCACCCGGATGCGGGGACCGAGCTCAACGGCGAGCTCCTGCGTCAGCCGGATCAGCGCCGCCTTGCTGATCCCGTACATGCCGATGCCGGGCGATGCGCGCAGCCCGGCGACCGAAGAGACGTTCACCACCGAGCCGCCGTGCTCGCCCATCCAGGCGTCCCGCGCCCGCCGGGTCCACGCGATTGGCGCGAGCACGTTGACCGCGAGGATCTTGGCGGCGGCGGCCGGGTCGATGTCGATGACCGGCCCGTAGACGGGGTTGATGCCGGCGTTGTTGACCAGCATGTCGAGCCGGCCGAACGCCTCGACTGTCCGCGCCACGGCCTCCGACTGATGGTCGGCGTCATCGGCCTTGCCCGGCACCGCGATGGCCACGCCGGGCCCGCCGAGCTCGGCCACGGCCGACTCGAGTGCCTCGGGCTTGCGCGCGGTGACGCATACCCGTGCACCATGCCGCACGAGTTCCGCGGCGATCCCCAGGCCAATGCCCCGGCTGGCGCCGGTGACGATGGCGACCCGATCCTTCAACGATTCCATGTGCCTCTTCCCGGCCGTCCTGCGCGCTCTCGGCCGACCGTATCAGGACGCGGCGTGGCGGTGGATACCAAGCTTTAGGCTCGACAAACGCCCATAAACCGGGCAGGTCCCCGCCGCGAACGCGAGGACCCCTCCCGGCCGCGCCCGGCGTGCTGGCCCCGTGGGCAGGCGAGTCACTCTCGGAAATCATGAAAAATCCGGTTATGTCGGGCGCTTGCGCCCGACATAACCGGATTCAGTCGTAACCGGATTCGATCAGAGGCCCGGAGGCCCCGAAGCCCGGAGGCCCCGAGGCCCGGAGGCCCCGAGGCCCGGAGGCCCGGAGGCCCCGAGGCCCGGAGGCCCCGAAGCCCGGAGGCCCGGAGGCCCGGAGGCCCCGAGGCCCGGAGGCCCCGAAGCCCGGAGGCCCCGAGGCCCGGAGGCCCGCAGGCCCCGAAGCCCGGGCCCGGAGGTCTGTGGGACTGGAGGGCTACGGCAGGCCCACGAAGCCGTCGGTGTTGCCGGCCGCGTCCGTGTAGAAGCCGACGATGTCGCCCTCGTTGTTCACGCCGTTGACGGTGGTGGAACTGGCGGCCGGGTAGTTGATCGTCGTGAACTTGCCGTTCTGCCAGGTGAAGCCGTGGGTCACGGCGTTGTTGCCGCTGCCGGTGGTGTACATGCCGACGACCTCGCCCCGGTCGTTGATGCCGGTCGCCTGGGTCGCCGACGCGCCCGGCGCCGCCAGCGTCACGACCCGGCCGTTCACCCACTTGACGAAGCCGTCGGTGGTGCCCTTCGCGTTGGTGTAGAACCCGGCGATCGTGCTTGAGTCGTTGACCGCGGCGGCGGTCAGCGAGGTCGCGCCCTTGACGGTGACCGGCTTGAAGAAGCCGCCGTTGATGTTGTACGCGTAGCCGTGGGCGTTGCCCTTGCTGTCGGTGTAGAACCCAACCGCCCAGCCGGTGTCGTTGACGCCGAGCAACTGGTTGACCGACGGGTTGGAGTTGTTCCTGGTCGGGAAGTCGACCTTGTGGAAGCGCCCGTGCTCGCTCACGAACCCGAAGTTGTTGTCGTCCGCCGGGGTGGCGCCGTTCTGGGTGGAGAAGAAGCCGACGCTCACGCCGAGGTCATTCAGCCCCGTCACCTGCGTTTGCACCGAGCCGGGGAAGTTCTCGCTGTTGAAGTCGCCCTGGGCGAACGGCGGGGTGAGCAGGTATCCCTTGTTCGGGTGGCCGGCGTTGCCGCTGCCGAAGTAGCCGGCGATCTCACCCTCGTTGTTAATGCCGAGAAGTTGATTAAACGTGATGTCACGCTGGTCGTTCAAGGTGATGACCTGATAGCCGCCCGCCTTGCCGTTGGCTATCTGGGCCGCATTGCTCGTGGTCGATCCGGCCAGCGCCACGCTTTCCTGGCCGCCGCCCGAACCGCCAACCGCGGAGCAGCCGGCGGCGGCGAGCGCCGCGGTCACCACGGCCACGCCGGTCAGGACCGCGCGCGGGCGGAACCTACCGGGGACGAGTCCAGTGGCCTTGCCTTGTGTCCTGATCGCGATCTTCATGCGAGGTCCTTTCGGTTAGCTGGTTCGGCAAACAGAAAGGCCCCGCCCAACGCAGCCGTTCATGAGTTGCCGCGCCTGAGCCTAACGAGCGCCTGGCCTGCGACCTCGCGTTCAGATGAGCGCTTAATGAGCCCGTAAGTTCCGACCGGTCGAAAACTAAGAACTAGTAAGTAGAGCTGGTCGTGCGGCGCTGCCGATAACACTTACGCAATGGCCATTACAGACATGTGATGCGGATGGTCCCCGCCGCCTGCGTTCGGGACCCCACCCGGTCCACCGCGCCGCACGCCGCACGCCGCTCCCGGCCAGCCGGCGAAAGCGGGCGCGCCCCTCTGCGGGCCGCAGACTCCGGCCCGCTTTCCGCTGGGAGCCAGCCTCGGCCGTTGGCAGCGCGGCGGCCGTTGGCAGCGCGCGGCGGCCGTTGGCAGCGAGCGCCGGGGCGCTGGGAGCGCGTGCCGGCCATTGGAGCACGCGCCGGCCGTTGGCAGCGCCCGCCGGTCGTTGGCAGCGTGCCTCGGCCGCTGGCGGCGCGTGCCGGGTCGCGCGCCGGAGCGCCCACCGAGGCGGACGCCCGCCATGTCCCGACATTTCACGACTGCGGACTGAGCGATTAACGGGTAAATTCCGTTTGTCGTGTAAATAAAATTCAACCGGTAAAGAAAACACTCGTCAGGCGAGTTTTCTTTACCGGTTAAAAAAAGTTTACCGGTTAAACGGAATTTACCTGCTAATCTCGGCCGCACAAAACGGGCGCAGCGCGACAGC
>Ga0335075_10004460_pt1 | contig 21902 bp, 18 predicted proteins | sample Lox_Sample_24_FD_206723 | JGI IMG/M metagenome (GOLD analysis project Ga0335075, IMG submission 206723) | Soil microbial communities from Loxahatchee National Wildlife Refuge, Florida, United States - Lox_Sample_2.4 | ecosystem: Environmental > Terrestrial > Soil > Wetlands | place: USA...
GGCGCTGAGCGTCCTTGCGGCCCTCCACCCGCAGTCGGCGAGCTTTGGTTTCCAAGTAGGTGGTGTAGTTGCCCTGATAGGGATAGGCGTGCCCACGGTCGAGCTCGAGGATCCACTGCGCGACGTTGTCCAGGAAGTAGCGGTCATGTGTGACCGCAACGACGGTGCCCAGATAGGCCGCGAGATGTTGCTCGAGCCATTGCACGCTTTCCGCGTCAAGGTGGTTGGTGGGCTCATCCAGCAACAACAGGTGGGGTCGCTGCAACAAGAGCCGACACAAGGCAATCCGGCGACGTTCCCCGCCGGAGAGCGCCCCCACGTCGGCGTCCGGCGGCGGACAGCGCAACGCCTCCATCGCCTGTTCCAGGCGAGCGTCGAGATCCCAGGCATCGCGATGATCCAATTGCTCCTGCAACGCACCCATTTCGGTCATCAGGTCCTCACCGTAGTCCTCGGCGAGGCGAGCAGTGATCGCGTTGTAACGGGCAAGCAGCTGCTCGGTCCCGGCGATACCGCCACGCACATTGCCGAGCACGGTCGCCGACTCGTCAAGCACCGGCTCTTGCGGCAGTAACCCAACTGAGATGTCCGGCGCCGGCTGCGCGTCCCCGTTGGACGGTTGCACGAGCCCGGCCATCACTTGCAGCAGAGTCGATTTTCCCGATCCGTTCGGGCCGACTACGCCGATCTTGGCGCCCGGCAGGAACGACAGGCTGACGTCATCGAGGATTACTTTGTCTCCGCGCATAAGGCGTGCGCTGTTGAGCTGATAGATCCATTGCACAATGACCTCCCAGACGGATCCTTCGTTATCCGTAGGGACCATAGGCGGCCGCCATACTGCACCGCGGTTCGGAGGCGAGTCCCATCGCCTGCTAGTTCTTGAGCCTAGCGCGCGGTCCCCCGTACTGCTAGCTTGGTGATAACCGCGACAAGTTGTTTCGCGGCCGGCGATGAGGCTCCGCCACCTGCTTGCGCCGTCCGGCGCTGATGGCTTCTACCTGTAACGCATGTCGGAGATAGCTGTATCCGTAGCGGAGGGGAAGCCATGGAAATCCGTAATACTCCTGATGTAGAGGTCGTTAAGAGCGCAGAACGTATCGTCTACCAACAGAAATGGTGCATCTGCGAGGAGCGAGCCGCCGCAGAACTGGCCGCCACCTCGTCGGTCCGGTGGACACGACTCTTTCCCGAAAGTGCCGTGCTACGGGTTGTGGCACTAGACGGCGTCGTCATCGGCCGCGCCCGGCGCCAAGGCGGCCGGTGGATCGCAACAGGCGTGGAGCGACGAGGTCAAGTCGCTGATTGCGGCACGTTCCGCGCGGTCGTCCTGGCGCTGGTCCGCGAAGCGCAACGCAGCGCAGATGATCAGCCCCGAAAGGCGCTGTGGGGGACAGCGTCCTGACGGGGCGGGCGAGATTCCCATATCGCCAGGTAATACCTCAGCGCTCAGAAGGGATGGTTAATGTCGATGCTGACTCTCCGTGACGCGTCGGGCGGAGCGAACATGCAGATCGCGGTTGGCCCGGGCACCGTCATCGGCGTTGGTTTCGTGCTCCCGCCCGCGGCCGGACCGTTCACGCGTGCACGCGTGCTCGTCGTCGGTGATCTGGTACGTCGGGTGCTCGAGGATATCCAACTCGGTTCAGGTCGTGGCTGGCCGTCATCGCGAGGGATTGTTCGGTAACCGAACTGGTCTCGGGCCCCACCCTTATGGTTCGGCCAGTGGTGGGCACGTTCTCCACCGAGGCTGAGGCCGAGGACGCATTAGGTACGCGGATGAACGTGATGATCGCGGTGGCCGGAACGGACGGTGCACCGGCTCCGGGGCCGCCCGCGATCGGTGTGGCGTCGGTGCACAATTTCGTGCCCTATCCGGGCGCGGCAGCCGACACTGCGCGGTTCGCACTGACCTCCGTCAACCACAAATATCGGTTGAACATGACCGCTTCACTGCTAGCGCGCTCACAGAACATCCTGGAGCGCTGGCGCAATCGCGTCGCGGAGTGGAGCCGTTACCCTAGCCGACCGATTCCCGATGCATGGCGTGCCGCGGTCATCGCCTCCCTTGACGACGATTTGGACGTCGCGCGGGTGATGGCGATGATGACCGAACTCGAGAATGCTGACGACATCGAACCCGGTACGAAGTTCGAAGCGTTCACATACGTGGATCGGATATTCGCGGTGGAGCTCGTACGCAACCTCGGTCAGGCACCGCGTTAATTGTCAAGCTTGCTTGGGTTCAACACCCCCTTCAGGGGGTCTGCTCGTGCTCCGATTCTCATGGGGAGCGTTCTCTGGCTCGTCTTGGGACGTCTATTTCGACTCGTCGCTATCGCTCTCGTCGCGGTCCTCGGCAAAGGGGTGTTCATCGGGGTCGCCGAATTTCGGGTTTCCCTCGTCGTCAAGCCATTCGTTGATTGCGGTCCCGGTTATGGTGCCATGCGTTCCCGGGAGCACTGCAGTAGGTTTATCTTTGTAGGCCTCGATCATGTCGTCGACTTCTTGTCGCCCTTCCTCGCTTAGTTCGATGTCCGCATCCGAATGGTGTCCCTTTTGGTCCCCGGTCTGCTGCTCTCCGGCAGCGGTATTTTCGCTGTCCCGCGTGGTCATGCTCTGTTCGTCTCCCTTCGTGTACGGGGGCCAAACCAGTGGTGTTCGACGCCTCGTTTCGTTGGACGCCGCACGGTGACGTTGCCGATGTCGTCACCCTGGCGGGGTCGCCTGCGCTACAAGAGATCTGGCAGGCCACGATTCGTGCGCTAGCAGTCGCGCCGCGGCGGATAGCGAGGCGATGTGGCCGCCGATGCGGCTCAGACCCAAAATCCCCGCCCAAGACATCACCAACAGCAGCCCGCTCTATGGCCGCTGCCGCAGCGCCGGCATCGTCGCCGAAGCGGGCTGGCCGTTGCCGCTCATTGGCGGCCACAACATCCGACGACACGAGATCGCGGAAATGCCCGGGCCATGCATCAACTATCCGATCGACGGTTCGGTCTAGGCCGAGAGAGTAACTCGCCGGACTAACTAGACCGGCGCGGCCCCGAAAGGATACGCGCTTGACACGCGACGAGAGGAAAACGCCCTCGGAGGCTATCACCGCTCACGACCTTCCACCCTGAAACACAAACGGGTAGAAGCCATTAGCCAAGTGGCGGTTAGCGGCGAGCTTCATCGCCTGAACGCGATGGTAACGCAACCTGAACATTTGCCGCAACTTTGGAGTTGGGAAATTCCTCGTCACCGCGACCATCGTCGTGGACAGCTTCGCCTTCATCGCCCGCAGCTTCCGGGTAGTCAGCGAGCTGACGCATCTCCAGAAGGAGTACGCCGCGGACCCCTGAATAGATCAGCCCGTATCGTCATCGCCATCCTCATCGGCCGCTTGGTCTTCGCACAGGTCTTGGCCGTCGGCACTCGGCTCGGTCGGCGGCCGTCCTTTGCGCAGCGTGTCGAGTAGTTCACGGTAGGGCCCGACGAGGTAGACGGTGTCGTCGGCGCGAAGCCGGGCGTCGCGGCGTGGCTGCAGCTTAACCAGTCCATTGGGCCGGGTGATCGCGATGACCCGGGTCTGGGTGGACAGTTCGAACATGCGCAGCCCATCGAGCTCGCTGTCGGGCGCCACGCGCATTGCGCCGACCACGAACGAGCGTTGCCCCACCGAGAACGTGTCCAACACCTGCAGCCCGATTGCCGCGCCGATGAACCACGGTGCGGCCAGCTCGACGGTAGAGCGAGCGTTGACGAAACCGAATCGCTGCCCCAGCGCGAAGCCCAGCGCACGGTCAAAGACCCGCAACACGAGCGGAACGTCGGGCCAATGGTGCATCGGACGCGACCGGCGACCGAGCATCTGGGCCAACACGATCCCGGTTTCGATGTTGATCATGTCGTCGCGGATGAGCACCGTCACCGCGCGGGCGCGATCTACCCGTGCCGATTCCAATGTCTGAATCAGCGTCGCATCCCAAAAATCACCGGCACGTCAAGTTCGCGCGCCCGCGGCAAGAACCGGTTCTGGTCGTCGATCTCGATCACCGCCACGTCGTGTCCGGTGGCGACCAGATCGCTCACCACGCGGATCCCCAATGCGCTCAGTCCGACGACGACGATGTGGTTACGCAAATGGCCTATTCGTGGATGGGTGGCGGTGAGGACGAAGCGGCGCGACAGCAGCACATCGGCGATGGACGCGACCAGCAATGCGATGGTGGTCACCCCCCCGAACATCATCATGGCGGCGAACAGCCGCAGCCAGGTCGGCTGGTGTACGAAGCTGAAGTCGCCGTAGCCGGTAGTGGTGAGCGTCTCAATGGTGAAGTACAGTGCGTCGATCCACCCCATCCGAGGGTGCTGGTGGCTCAACCGCAACACCAATGTCGACCCGATCATCAGCGCGCACACTGCGGCCACCACCGGGTAGAACGCCGGGTTCATGTCGTTGCGTAAGGCTCGGGCGGCGTCCAAAATCCGACGCAGCCGCCGCGGGCGCGACCGTGTTCGGCTCGGGTGAGGAACTTTGATGCCTTGGGCGGCCAGTTCGTCATCGGTGCCGATCATCACCGTCCAGTCACCGGTGTGCACCTGCAAATCCCGAGCGACGGCAACGGTCCCTGTGCGATCGTCGTGGCCAAAGCATCGCCACCGCCGACGATGATGTGGTTCGTGTTCACTTCAACGGCCCCGCGGTTGCTGACTCGCGGACCGATATAGCATGCCCGACGCGATGGTCGCCGATAGCATCCAGACAGCCGCGTAGCCGAACGCCACAGCTGGCGACAGCAACGTGTAGAGTACCCCCGCGACGACGGTTGCCACCACGTCACCTGTCGCCTGCACCGCTCCCAGCACTCCAAAACCGCTGCCGCGCAGCCTGTCCGGAAGCAGCTGTGCCGCCACGGCTGATTCAGTGGGCTCGGCAAGCCCGATACCTGCTCCGGCCGCCGCGAACGCCAGCACCACCGCAATCGTGCTATGCACACCGGCGGAGAAGGCGCCGTAAGCGATGACGTATACCGCTGCGCCGGTGGCGAACACCGCCCGCGGGCCCGCGCGGTCATACCACCGCCCGGCTACCAAAGATGCGAGTGTCGCAATTACGTTATGCCCGCTATAGATCAGGATGGCGATCGACGTCGCCGTCGTAACCGATCGCTGCTGGGACGTGAGCAGCTGGGTAGCGCGCAATATCAGCAGAGTCGCTGCGAGGTTGCCGAACTCGAACAGCAGCACCGGCACCAGCGCACGCAGCATCCCGGCATCGCGTAATGCTCGTAGCTCGAGCCGACGCGGCGATGACTCGCCACGGCTTTGCACTCTACGGCGGGACTCCCGCGCTGCCACGATGATCGCGATCGCCGCGAACAAACCTGGAACCGCCGCCAGATACAGCGCCGGTCGAATACCGACCCAGGTCACCAATCCGGCCGCCAGCAACGGACCCGCAACGGCGCCGAGGTTGTCACCCGCCCTTTCCAGCCCGAACGCCCTGCCCTGCGCTGATGTTGGGCTCAGGGAAGCCAATAACGCATCGCGCGCGGGAGACCGTAGACCACGAGACAACCAGGCGATCGCACGCAGCGCGCCAACCTGCCATACGGTCATCGCCGCACCGATCGCTCCGGTCGCCACCGCGGTGCCCAGATAACCACCGGATGCCGTCCGGGCCCGCCTGTATGGTTCGTTCGCCAACGGCCCGCCGATCAGCTTCATCACACCAATCAGCGCGTCACTGATTCCGTCGATCACGCCCAGTGCTGCGGCAGAAGCTCCCAGCGTGCCGGTGAGGAATGCCGGCAGCACCGACGTCGTCACCTCATGACCGGAATCAGAGAAAAAGCTCGCCGCTGCGACTGCACCGACACCGGGTGTAAGCCAGGGTGCGGCGTTGTGGTCCTCGCCTATCCCGTCATCGCTCGCGTGGTCAGCGTCGGTCATGGGTGCGTCCAATCATGGTCATCTGTCAGCCTGAGGCGAGTCTGCCGTGTCTGGCTCCGAGCCCCGCCACTTCGGCGCCGCAAGCGAGATTTCTTCCACCTCGTCGGCTTCTCGCGCGATCCGTTCTTCGAGACCATCGGGGGCCAGCCGAGCGATCCGGGACTCGATGTCGTAGGGCACGATGATCGCCGTCGCACCCTGGACTCGGCTGACGGCGCGGGCCATCTTGTCTGCGGTACGGTCATGCAGCAGCCGCCCCAGCAGCGGCAAAAACGTTCGACGCGGCAGCAGCACCGTCACCTTGGTATCCGGATACTTGCTTTTCGTCTCTAAGACAAGCTTCTGCGCGGCGCGAGGAATATTGCGATCCGGGCAGTCGATCACTCGCAGCTCGGTGTCATGCTCGAAATGCTGCCAGCGCTCCTCCAGCTCAGCAGCATGATCGCTGTCGATCACGAAGTGCACCGCAAGCAGCTCGTCGGCGTTGAGTCCCTTTCCGTAACGCAGCGCCTCAATCTCGGCGAGGTCGACTGAATCCACGAAAACGAGCACCCGAACTCGCGCGTACTCGGCGAACTCGGGACGCTCGGTGCGCGACATCTCGAGCACCGAAGCCTCCGCGCTGTATTGCCGGTTGAGCCGTATCAACGCGTACACCAGGATGGGGAAGACAACGACGACCAGCCAGGCCCCTTCGATGAACTTGGCCACTACGAAGATCCCCACCACGATCGCCGACATGATCCCCGCGGACATGTTGACCACCACCTTGCGGCGCCAGCCGCGGTCGCGGTGCGTGTAATGGTGCCGGCTCATCCCGAAGCCGGCCATCGCGAACGCGGTGAACACGCCGATCGCGAAAAGCGGTACCAGCTTGTTGACCGAGCCGCGGGTCACCAACAGCAGCGCCACCGCCAGCACGGTCAGCGTCATGATGCCATTGGAGAATCTCAGACGATGACCGCGTTTAGTCAGCGGGCGCGGCAGAAAGCGGTCCTCGGCAACGAAACTCGCCAGCGCGGGAAAACCGGTGAAACCGGTATTCGCTCCGGTGAACAGGATCGCCGCACTCGACGCCTGCACCAGAAAGTACAGGGTGTTCCCGATCAGCCCGTGACCGAAAACCACCCGAGTGATCTCGGAAAGCATCGACGGATATTCGTCGAGATAGGGAGCGACATGGGTGACGTAGGCAAGCCAGGACACACCGGCCAACAAAAACCCGAGGATACAGGCCATCACCGTCAGCACCCGACGAGCCGTGATGCCTTGCGGCTCGCGAAGGTAATTCACGGTGTTGGAAATCGCCTCGACCCCGGTCAGCGACGTGCCCCCGTTGGCGAACGCGCGCAACACAACCAGAATCGTCGCGCCCATCACCAGACCACCGCCCTGATGGAGCGGCACTCCCCCGACAACCTGGGCCGGGTTGTATTTGGGTAACCCCCAGAAGATTTCACGAATCAGCCCGGTCGCGATCGTCAGCGTGATCAAGATGACGAAGGAGTAGGTAGTGATTGCGAAGGTCCGGCCCGACTGCCGCAATCCGCGCAGGTTCGCAAGACAGATGAGCAGCACCACAAACACAGTGATTTCCAAGTGGTACGGACGCAGGCGCGGTATCGCCGAGACCACGGCCACCGTCCCGGCAGCGGGCTGCACCGCGACGGTGACCACATAGTCGATCAACAATGCCGCGGCGGCGACCTGCGCCACTCGCGGCCCGAAGTTGTCGCGCGCAACCATATATGAGCCGCCAGCCCGCGTGTAGGTCATGACCACCCCGCGATACGACGCGGTCACCAAGACCAGAATTACCAAGATGACGCCGATGATCGGAAGCAACAAGACGAAAGCGGCCATCCCCGCAGCCGGCAGTAGTTCGATCATGATCTGTTCGGGACCGTAGGCGGTCGACGAGATCGCGTCCGGTGAAATCGCTCCGAGCGCAAGAGGAGTCGACAGCCTTTCCGATTCCAGTTGCTCGCTGGTCAGTGGCTTACCGAGTAGGCGCCGTTTAAAGACGTCGGAAAGAGAAGGTGAGATCCCCCGCCTGCCAACCATATTAATCAGCTCCATCATCTTCGCCCGGATCTCGCTTCTGAACGCATGCGTCCGACGCGTTTTACGGGCTCGCGAATAACGTGATACGCAAAAGCCCTCCGCGAATGTCCCGACCACCGATCGCCGCTCCGACCGCTGCGATTCCACCGGATACAAATCACCGAACCCGTGCTCTCAGTGATGATCAATCGCGGCTGAGATAATCCGTAACGCGTATCGCAGCCGCACCGATCGCCTCGTCCCCCTGCATGTCCCGTTCCGGCGCGAACCCAGCTCGCCCCCAGGCCGCCCCGCGGGCTGGGGGTCTCCAAACCGGATAACAAGATCGCCCACGACGTGAGAGCGGACATCAACGCGATGGAAACATGCACGGTCGAAAGGGTCAGCGAAGAAGGCTGATTGGCGACGACCGGTCCGCGGAATACCCACGGCGCGTAGTCGCTGATGATGCTGAACTCGCGCACCGAGGTCAACAGATCACGATAGGGCACAACGATGCTGCCTGCCCGCTTGGATACGTCGATCGCTTCGACGCCCGATCGGGCTGCTGGGGCCAGTGGAAATACCGCCTGCACGACGACAATCTGCAGGACCCGCACGAACACCGCGCTGCGCATAGGCGCTCTACCCTCTCGACGACTCTCGAGAACCATTGGGTAGAAGCCATTAGCGCCTTGCCAGCTAACCGGGGCAAAGCTGCGGTGACGAGCTTCATCGCTGTTTCATTACCAACGACCTTACAGCAGGTGTACGGCAGGTGAACCCCCTATTCAACGTTTCCGGTGGCTGCAGCTCCGCTTAGCACGCTGAGCGCAAGCCGATACGGAGATCCGATCGTCCGGCAATCAGACAGTCCGCCGCTGCCAACGAGGGCGGCAAGCGGCCTTCCTTCGCATCGCGATGTTGATCATGTCGTCGCGAGTCAACACCGCCACCGCCCGCGCGATATCTTCGCGCACTCCGACGGCAACCGGCTGTCAATCGGCTGATCATGAAGAGCGCTGGCACGGTTGAGTACCACGGTGGACTCCACCGTCAATCGAACAATTCGCCGGGCCACTACGCTGAATTTGCCAATCACCGCAACGGCGGGACGGTTCACCAATAACCGGAGGTGCGGGTGTGAATCCGGCAGGGTACGGGATCCTGCTGCTTTGCGGGCCGTTGGCGGCCGTCGCGGCAGTCTGGCTGGCCGAGCGGATCGGTGTGCCCTATCCCGTCCTGCTGGTTGGTGTCGGCGCGGCGTTGAGCTGGTTGCCGTGGGTCAGCGTCCCACAGCTATCGCCGGAGGTCGTGTTCTACGTGTTTTTGCCGCCATTGGTGTACTACGCGGCGAATTTCATTGCACCCGACGACCTCTGGGCCAATGCCCGGCCCATCGGGCTGCTGGCAGTAGGACTGGTCGTGGTCACAACAGCGGCGGTAGCCGGGGTCTTGCTTGGCATCGCCGGTGTCCCATTGGCAGTGGCTGTGACGGCCGGAGCGATTGTGGCGCCGACCGACGCCGTGGCGGCCACCTCGGTCTTCAATCGACTGGACGTGCCCGAACGGCTTGCCACAATCGTAGAGGGAGAGGGCCTGACGAACGACGGCACCGCTCTGGTGCTCTATGCAGGCGCGGTAGGCGCCGCGGTAGCCGGGACGGTGCGGCCCGAGTCGCTTGCGGTGACGCTGCTTGCGGCACCAGCCGGCGGTGCGGTGCTCGGCCTGGCCATCGCCTGGCTGGTGGTGCAAGTGCGGCGACGCATGGACCAAGCATTGCTGGAGATCACCATCTCATTGGCAACGCCATACGTCACCTATGCAATGGCAGAGGCCATTCATCTGTCCGGAGTTTTGGCCACAGTCGCCGCTGGCGTCTATGTGGGCTCGCACCTCAGCCATATCTACGCGCCCGGCGCCCGCCTGCAGGCGTTCGCCTTCCTCGATGTGCTGGTGTTTCTGCTCAACGCGGTGCTGTTCACGCTGGTGGGGATGCAACTCGTGCGCTCGGTGCACTGGGTGCGAGGTATGCCCGCGGCTCGGCTCGTGGCGGTGATGTTGGCAGTGGTCGTGATAGTGGTCGTTCTGCGGCTGATTTGGATGCTGTTCGGACCCGCCACCGCGAAACTGTTCGGCCGCGCATCCGGCGCGCCGGTGTGGCGGGAACGCGTGATCGTGGCATGGGCCGGCATGCGCGGGGGTTTGTCATTGGCAGCGGCGCTGGCCATCCCGTTGCGGCTCGCCAACGGCTCGCCGTTCCCCGACCGCGACTTGCTGATCATGGTGGCGGCCGCGGTGATCGTGGCCAGCCTGCTCTTTCAGGGCACGAGCCTGCCGTGGCTGCTGCGCCAACTCGGGCTCAAGGCCGAGGATTTCGCCGCTGAAGAGAATAACGCTCGGCTGGAAGCCGCCCACGCCGCGTTGGACTGGCTCGATGACCCTGCCAACGCCGAAGGCGACGACGAAGCCACCGAATCTGCCCGAGCCCTCTACGAGGCCCGCGTGCGGCGCCTGCACAGCACCCCCCCGGACGATGAAGACTCAGACGAGGTCCGGGAGATGGAGCGGTACCGGACGTTGCGGCTGAAGTTGCTGGAGGTCGAGCGGTCAGTGGTTCTGGCGTTGAGGCGCGAGGGCCACATCAACGCGACGCTGTTGCGCGTGCTCGAACGAGACCTCGACCTCGAGGAGGCGCGGATCAGCGGTTCATGAGCGTCGCAGCGAGGTACAGCTGGGCCAGTACGCTGAGTTGGTCGTCCACGGCAATAGCAGTGCGGTTCATCAATACCCGGCCGCCACATCGAGAGGTGCGGTTGTGATTCCGGCAAGCTACGCGGTCTTGCTGCTTTGCGGGCCGTTGGCGGCCGTGGCGATGGTGTGGGCCGCTGAGCGGATCGGTGTACCCTATCCGGTCCTGCTGGTACCTCTCGGTGCGGTGTTCTACCTGGTGCCGTGGGTTGGCACGCCGGAGGTGTCGCCCCAGGTCGTGTTCTACGTGTTTCTGCCGCCATTGGTGTATTACGCGGCGTTGTTCATTGCTCCGGACGACCTGCGCGCCAATGCCCGGACGATCGGCCTGCTGGCGGTGGGGCTGGTGCTAGTCACCGCGGCCGCGGTCGCCGGTGTGTTGGCGGGTTTCGGTGATATGTCACTAGCGGTGGCCGCGGTGGCGGGAGTGGTTGTGGCGCCGACCGACCCGGTGTCGGCCACATCCGTCTTCCGACGGCTGGACGCGCCGGAGCGGCTTTCGACAATCGTCGAGGCCGAAGGGCTCACCAACGACGGCACCGCTCTGGTGCTCTATCAGGGCGCCGTGGCCACGGTAGTGGCCGGGGCGGTGCAGCCCGGACACCTGGCGATGACGATCCTTGCGGCTCCGGCGGGCGGCGCGGTGCTCGGCCTCGCCATCGCCTGGCTGCTCGTGCGGGTGCGGCAGCACATGGACCAACCGCTGCTGCAGATCACCATCTCGCTGGCGACGCCATACCTGATCTATGTGGCCGCCCAGGCCGCCCATCTGTCGGGGATTTTGGCCACCGTTGCCGCGGGGGTTTACACGGGGTCGCATCTCAGCCACATCTACGCGCCCGGTGTGCGGCTGCAGGCATTTGCATTCCTCGATGTGCTGGTGTTTTTGCTCCACGCGGTGCTGTTCACGCTGCTGGGCGTCCAACTTGTGCACAAGGTGCACTGGACGCCGGGTAAACCGTTGCTGCACCTCGTGGCGGTGATGTTGGCCGTGGTTGCGGTAGTGATCGTAGTGCGGCTGGTGTGGATGCTCTTTGGACCCGCCACCGCGAGGCTGCTTGGCCGCGCAGGTAGCGCGGATCTCTGGCGGGAACGCGTGGTCGTGGGGTGGTCCGGGATGCGCGGCGGTGTGTCGCTAGCCGCCGCGCTGGCCATCCCTTTACGTCGAGCCGACGGCGCGCCGTTCCCCGACCGCGATTTGGTGATTCTGGTGGCGGCGGTGGTGGTCGTGGCAACCTTGCCCATGCAGGGCGTGAGCCTGCCTTGGCTGCTGCGCCGACTCGGGATCAGGCCCGAGGACTTCCGAACTGAGGAGAAGGAAGCCCGGCTGAAGGCGGCCCGCGCCGCGTTGGCATGGCTGGATGACCATGCCAGCGCTGAAGGCACCGACGATGCCATGGAATTTCTACGTGCCCGGTACGAGGCCACGGTGTGGCGCCTGCAGATCACCACGCCGAGTGACCGGGCGTCGGGCGATGCCGACGGACATACCGAGGAGATGGAACGGTATCTGGATTTGCGGCTGGAGCTGCTGAACGTCGAGCGGTTAGCCGTTCTTGCGTTGAGGCGGGAGGGACGTATCAACGCGACGGTGTTGCGCACCATCGAACGAGACCTCGACCTCCAGGAGGCAAGGCTCAGCGGTTCATGAGCGTCGCTGCGAGCTTTTGCCCAGCAGACTCCCATCAACCATTGAGCTTTCGGCCTGCCGGAACCGGGTAATCCACTGGGTTGTGGCGGCGTTGGCTGAGGCACACGCGATACGGCAGCCTTTTTCTCAGGTGCTCAAACGGGTATTTCTGGGCAAGCCGCTGATCACCGCGAAGCTGAAATCCGAGCGGTTGTCAAACCCCGTTGCGCTCGGCGCCCTGTCGCCCGACGCAATTTCTTCGACTGCCTACGGTCCCGAACAGATCCTGGCCGAACTGGTGCCGCACGCCGGGCTTGCCGCCTTCGTGTTGCTGCTTCCCACCACCGGCGCCATCTTGCTGGTGCTGGCGCTGGTGGCCACTTCCTATCGGCAGGTGGTGATGGCCTACACCCAAGCCGGCGGCTCCTACATCGTCGCGCGGGAGAACTTCGGCCCGCGGACGGCACAGCTTGCCGCCGCAGCTTTGTTGATCGATTACGTCGTGACGGTGGCGGTGCAGGCGGCGGCGGGCACGGTGGCGGTGGCCTCGGCACTACCCGCGCTGGGGCATTACAGCTTGGAAATCACCGTCGCCATGGTGCTCGTCATCTGCTACCTGAATCTGCGCGGACTACAAGAAGCGGGTCGGCCATTCGCCCTGGCGACCTACTCCTTCGTGGTCATGGTCGCGCTGACGATCGTAACCGGCATCGTCCGCCAAATCTTCTGGGGTTTACCAACTTACGATCCGCAACAGATGGCCGGAACGGTGCCGGTCCACCAGGGCAACGGCCTGGTGATGGGCGCGACGATACTGGTGATCCTGCGGGCGTTCGCCAACGGCGGTTCATCGCTGACCGGAGTGGAGGCCATCTCCAACACGGTCAACTCCTTCCGCGACCCGCAAGGTGCCAACGCACGCCGGGTTCTGACCGCAATGGCCTGCATCCTCGGGTGCTTGCTGGCCGGTGTCGCTTACCTGGCCTACGCCACCCGCGCCACGCCGTATCTAGATGAATACCCGTCGGTGTTGTCGCAGATCGCCCGCAATGTATTCGGCCACGGCCTGATCGGCAACGCGTTGTATGTGCTCGTGCAGGTGTCGAGCGCGGCGATTCTGTATACCGGCGCCAACACCAGTTTCAACGGGTTCCCCGCGCTGGCGAACTTCGTCGCGGAAGACTCCTTTTTGCCGCGCCAACTGATGAAGCGCGGTCAACGGCTGGTGTTCTCCAACGGCATCATCACGCTGGCTGCAGTCGCGGTGGTACTGCTGCTGGTGACCGGCGGCTCGGTCAACGCACTGATACCGCTCTTCGCGATGGGCGTGTTCACCGGCTTCGCGATGACCGGCTACGGGATGACCAAACACCACCTCACGCAACACGAGCGCGGCTGGCGATACAAACTGGTGATCAACCTGTCTGCGGGAATCCTGTCGACCGTCGTGGTCGGGATCTTCGCGGTGGCCAAGTTCACCGAAGGAGCCTGGCTCATCGTCGTGATCTTCCCCATTCTGGTATTTGCGCTGATGCGGCTCAATCGTGAGTACCGGTCCGAAGCCGCCGTTCTCAAAAAATTCCGCACCGACCACCCCGCTCTGAAAAAGTATGCGCGACATCATGTTTTCGCTTGTGTCGACACCGTCGACATCGCGACACTCGAAGCGCTGCGCTACGGAAAGGCACTTAGGCCCGACCAGTTGATCGCGGTGCACTTCGTGATCGACGCGGAGCAGGCCCGGCATCTGCAAACGCTCTGGGAAAGCTTCGGTTTCGACATTCCACTGCGGGTGGTGGATTGCCCGGACCGACACGTTACGCGGGCCGCTCAACAGCTGGTTGCCAACGAGCGCGACCTCCATCCGGATACCAGTGTGACGATATTGCTGCCGCGCCGGGCGTATGGACCGCTCGCACAACTGCTTCATGACCGCAGCGCCGACCAGATCGCCAAGGCCGTCAGCCGAACTCCGGGCGCCGCCGCCACTATCGTGCCCTACGATGTGCACTCCCGAATCAGCGAAGCATTTCCCAACAAGCTGGAACAACGGATCGAGCGCCACCTCGCCGACATCGAGGCGCGGCTATGGCAGGGCGAGACTCGGAGGATGGCCTCCTATGAGCATCCGGAGCGGCCATCGACGGTGATCGCGATCGACAAGCTTGTTCCCGGCCGCAGTGCGACGATCGAAGGCCGGGTCAGTGCGGTCGAGGATGTCACAAAACGCGGCCGAACCGCCCGGTCAGCGATCGTCGGAGACGACAGCGGTCACGTCCGCATCGATTTCCGGTCCGACGATGCCGGCGCGGACATCGTGCCCGGCCAACTGGTACGAATTAGCGGCGAGGCACGCCAAAACAACGACGACGGCGCCATGACGATGACCGACCCGGCCTACCAAGCCGTCGAATAACCCTGGAGGTGGCGTGTGGTGACGACATCGGCTGGGCCACGTAGCATCCCGCCATCGATCGGCGACAGGTTCAAGCGCGTCTTGTTGGGCAAGCCGCTGATCAGCGAGCGCCTGGAATCGGAGACGTTGTCCAATCCAGTTGCGCTGGGCGCCATTGCGCCGGACGCGATTTCCTCGATCGCCTACGGTCCCGAGCAGATCATGGTCGAACTGCTGCCCCAGGCCGGGCTGGCCGCATTCGTGTTGGTGCTGCCGATCGCCGGAATCATTCTGCTGATCCTGGCGTTGGTGACCGCATCCTATCGCCAGGTCCTGATGGCCTACACGCGCGTCGGCGGGTCCTACGTGGTTGCGCGGGAGAATTTGGGGCCCCGCATGGCCCAGATCGCCGCCGCCGCACTGTTGATCGACTACGTGGTCACCGTTGCGGTGCAGCCGGCGGCCGGCACGGTCGCGGTGGTCACGGCGATACCCCAGCTTCGTCCCTACCATCTGGAAATCGCCGTGGCCGCAGTACTGCTGACCTGTTGGGCCAACTTGCGCGGGTTGCGGCAGTCGGGCCGGGCCTTCGCCCTGATGACCTATGCATTCGTCATCATGCTGATGCTGACGATCGTCACCGGCGTGGTCCGGGAAGTATTGTGGGGTTTGCCGCGATTTACCCCGCATCACACCAGCGGGCTGGTGCCAGTCCATCAGGGCGGTGGCGTGGTGATGGGCGCAACGATCCTGGTGCTGTTGCGCGCCTTCGCCCATGGCGGCACGTCGATGGCCGGAATCGAGGCGATCTCCAACACGGTCGATGTGTTTCGTAAGCCGCAGGGTCCCAATGCCCGCCGCGTCCTGACCGTAATAGCCAGCATTATCGGACTGCTGCTCATGGGGGTGGCCTACCTAGCGCACCACACCCACGTTATTCCCTATGTCAGCGAGTATCCGTCGATGTTGTCCGAGATCGCCCGGACCGTTTTCGGTAACGGGTTGATCGGGCACATCTTGTTCTTTCTGATGCAGGCGGCCACCGCAGCAATCCTGTTCACCGGTGCCAATACCGCCTTCAACGGTTTTCCCGCACTTGCCAGTTTTGTTGCCGCCGACCGCTTTTTACCCCGGCCGCTGACCAAACGGGGGCACCGGCTGGTGTTTTCCAACGGCATCATCACACTCACCGCGCTGGCGGTGGCGCTGCTGCTGGTGACCAGAGCCTCGGTGCGTGCCCTGATACCGCTTTACGCGATGGGTGTGTTCACCGGCTTCGCAATGGCCGGCTATGGGATGACCAAATACCAGCTGAGCCACCGAGCGCCGGGCTGGCGCAACAGGCTGGTGATCAACCTGTCCGCCGGAATCGCGTCGACAATCGTGGTGGGAATCTTTGCGGTAGCGAAGTTCACCGAAGGAGCCTGGCTTATCGTCGTCGTCTTCCCCGTTCTGGTGTTCGCGTTCATCCGGCTCAATAACCAGTACCGTGCTGAAGCGGCGATCTTGGAAGAGTCCCGCACCGACCAACCTGGCGAGTCTGAGCATGCCCATCACAAGGTGTTCCTTTGTGTCAATACGGTCGATGTCGCGATGCTTGAAGCGCTGCGCTACGGGAAGGGCCTGCGGGCCGACGAGCTGACAGCGGTGCACTTCATGATCGACGCCGAGCACGCCCAGGATCTGCGGAAGCTCTGGCAGCGTTACGATCTCGACACTCCGCTGCGGGTGCTTGATTGCCCGGACCGACAGCTGACCCGGGCCGCACAAGAGCTGGTTGTCAGCAAGCGAAACGCACACCCGGACACTGAGATAACGGTACTGCTGCCGCGCCGCGCGTATGGGCGCCTCGGCAGATTGCTTCATGACCGCACCGCCGACAAGATCGCCAGGGCCGTCAGCCGGACTCCCGACGCAGCCGCCACCATCGTGCCCTACGAAGTACGCAACGCCCAACCCGACGAATCACAGTAGTTTATGCTCAGCGAGCGTGTGCATGAGCCGCAACCGAATCGGCATTCCGCAGGGTAGGTTTTCGGTCAGCCCCAACGTGGCTGGCGTGGGGCAGGATTCGGCTTGTGGCGGGCGGAGACGTGCACCGCATGGACGCCGGGCTTCTTGGAGAGCTGCTCCAAGAGACCCTCGAGGTTTGCTTTATCGGTGTGCCAATGCTGAACCGACTCCGGTTTCTGCGACAGCTCCGCGAGAACGCGTTTGAGCTTGTCCGACGTTTTGCTGTCCTTACCATCGCCAGCGCTTTCCTTCATATCGTCCGAGCCGGTGACGCCTGCTCGGACGCCGGTTCCCGCCGCGGCGCGTGGGATGGCACCGCCGACGGCGCTACCGGCCAAACTCGCCAGCGCCATCTGCCCGAAAACATTGCCCTCGCCAGCAGCTGTGATCACCGGTAGGCCAACCGGGCTGGCGCCCTGCAAAACTGTGGCGGCCAGCCTGACCGCCGGGGTGGCGACCGCCCAATTCGGCGGCACCGACAACGCCCCCACCGTGCTCGCCTCCCCCAGACCCGCCGAGATCACCGGCGCGGCCGCAACTGGGCCCGCTACCGGCGGATAAAGTACTCCCGGCACCAATGGGACCGGGAGCTCCCCAGTTTGGAAGCCCTGCGCCGCCAGACCGAAACCGAAGGTGCTGGTTATCAAGGCATTCGTTGCCGGCCGGCTCGCTGCGCTCACAGCTGCAAGCACCTCGAGGCCTATCGCCGCCGGAATGAGTGCATTCAGCAAAGTGCCCAACGAGGGTGGATCCGCCGCCGCGGCGGGCGCTGCGAGGCTTTGCAGCACCGAGGGCACCCCGGACATCGGCTGTGCCAACACCGACTGCGCGCTGGTGCCGGCCGATGTGCCGGCGGCCTGGGCGACCGCGGCCGATTGGGCAGCCGATGCGCCGGGGTTGGTGGTCTGCGGCGGCGGGGTGAACGGCGTCACCTGCGAGGCGGTTGCGGACTGGCCGGCGTAGCCGTACATCGTGGCGGCGTCTTGGGCCCACATATCAGCGTACTGGGCTTCGGTGGCCGCGATGGCCGGCATGTTCTGCCCGAAGATATTGGTCGTAATCAGCGACGCAAGCTGGGCGCGGTTGGCCTCGATCATTGGCGGCGGCACCGTCGCGGCGAAGGCCGTTTCGTACGCCGCTGCCGCGGCCCTGGCCTGGTTGGCGGTCTGCTCGGCCTGCGCCGCAGTGGTGTTAATCCACGCTGCGTAGGGGGCTGCGGCCGCCGCCATCGCAGCCGATGACGGACCCTGCCAGCCGGCGGTCAACCCGGAGGTCGTCGCGGAGTAAGAGGTTGCCGTCGAACGCAGCTGGGCGGCCAGCCCGTCCCAGGCCGCTGCGGCGGCCAGCATCGATTCCGACCCGGGACCGGTATACATGCGCCCGGAGTTAAGCTCCGGCGGCAATGCCCCGAAATCCATTGCGCCGCAGCTCCTAACCGGCCGCTGCGGCATTGGCGGCCTCGGTGGCCGCGTAGGAGCCCGCGCTGGTTCCGAGAGCGTTCACGAACATCTCATGAATCGCCGCCGCCTGAGCACTGACAGCCTGATACATCTGGGCGTGCGCGGCAAATTGCGCCGCGGTCAGTGCCGAGACGTCATCCGCGGCCGCGGGAACCACCCCCGTTGTCGGGGCCGCTGCTGTCGCATTCTGCGCGTTCATCTGTGAGCCGATGCCCGCTAACTCGCCGGCCGCCGCCGCCAGCTGTTCCGGCTGTGCAGTGACAAATGACATGTGAATCTCCTTACTTTGATAATGGACGCCACACGGGAGTCAGTCCTCGGGAATCACGATGATCGTGGCGGTGGTGGCAGCAGCGGGAACAACGTTCGCGCCTCCGCCTACCGAAGGGGCGACGGTTGTCCCGGTACCGGCCACGGCCCGTCCCGCCAAGCCGGACAAAGCCATGTTGCTGAAGATGCTCCCCTGGCTATCAGCCGCAAGCGCCACTGGAACGGCACCTAGGTTGGTTCCCGGCACGACGACGGCGACCGGCCTGATCGCTGGAGCGGCACTGGCCCAGCCCTGGGGCACCGACAAGCCGCCGACCAAGCCTCCACCGCCCATGCTCGCCGACACCGAAGCGCCCGTCGAGCCTCCAACGTAAATCCCTGGACCCACCCCGCTGGCCGCTAATCCCGCCTGGCTGAGGGCACCTGCGTACGCCATTTGCATCTTGTAGTTGTTGAACGGAGCGAGAAAGCCCTGCAAGCCTATGTCGTAAAAGGCTCCGAACGGGTCATACACCGTGGTTGGGTCGAAAGGCCCAATGGCGTACTCTACGAGTCTCCCCAGCGATGTGAGCACCGTTGTGGACGGCGGATCAGCCCCCGACGTAGCGGAAGGCGCTGCGAGACTTTGCAGTGTCTGGGGTACCGCGGACGTCAACTGTGGCAACGTCTGCGTGTTGGTGGCGGCCGATGTCGCGGCGGTATGCGCGACCGCAACGGACTGTCCGGCCGGTCCCGCCGGGTTGGTGGTCTGCGGCGCCGGCCGGAACGGCGTGAGCCGCGAGGCAGTCGACGAGGAGCCGGCATAGCCGTACATCACAACGGCGTCCTGGGCCCACATTTCGGCGTAGTGGGCCTCAGTGGCCGCGATCGCGGCGGTGTTCTGCCCGAAGAGATTGGTCGCGATCAGCGTCATCAACGTTGCCCGGTTGGCGACGATCACCGGCGGAGGAACCGTTGCGGCAAAAGCGGTTTCGTACGCCGCCACCGCCGTCCGGGCCTGAGTGGCGGTCTGTTCGGCCTGGGCCGCAGTGGCGCTCATCCAGGCGATATACGGAGCGGCCGCAGCTGCCATCGTGGCCGAGGACGGACCCTGCCACCCGGCAGTCAGGGCCGAAATCACCGACCCGTAGGAAGCCGCCGTCGAGTGCAGTTCAGCGGCCAATCCGTCCCAGGCGGCTGCGGCGGCAATCATCGGCCCAGAACCCGGACCGGTATACATGCGACCGGAATTGATCTCCGGGGGCAACAACCCGAAATCCATCGCTACACCCCTTCCGAGGACGCAAGGAGATGACGGTCGCAGTCGGCCGTTAAAAGTTCGGCATACCCTCGCAACTCTTTGCCAAACGGCTCGGGTGGAGTTTTCGTTGTGGGACGTTGCAGCAGCCGGGTGCGCCAGTCGTCATCGAAGTTTGGAAGAGGCAGCCCACCAAGCATCAAATCGAACCACCAAACTGACCACATCCGGCTTGACCGCTATCTATACACCCCCCGGCGGCGGGTAGCTTGCAAGCGCTTTTCTTCGGCGCGGCGGGATGCGCCGTCGGCGGTGCGGCTCAAAGCTGGGCTCGAGTCACCGGACCGCAGCCGCCCGTGCGATCCGAGATCCCACGTCGTAGGCGAGGATTTGCGCGGTCGCACCCGGGATCCGGCTGACAGCCCCGGCGATCTTGTCCGCGGTGCGGTCATGAAGCAGCCGGCTCACCAGCGGCCCATAAGTTCGACGCGGCAACAGCACCGTCACCGTGGTGTCTGGATACTCCTCCTTGACCTGCAGGACCAGCTCTTGCGCGGCCCGACTCAAGTTGCGATCTCGGCACTCGACCACCCGCAGCTGGGTATTGTGCTCGAAGTGCTGCCAGCGCTGCTGCAACCGCGCCGCATGAGCCGCGTCTATCACGAAGTGCACCGCGATCAGCTCGTCGGCGTGCAGCCCGTTTGCATAGCGCACTGCCTCAATCACCGCGAGGTCGACCGAGTCCACAAAGACCAACACCCGATGCCGCGCATGCTTGGCGAAGTCGGGAGGCTCGTTGCGAGACATCTCCAACACCGAGGCCTCGGCACGGTACTTGGCGTTGAGCCGCATCAAAGCGAACACCAGCACCGGCATGACAACGACTACCAGCCAAGCTCCTTCGGTGAACTTGGCCACCGCGAAGATGCCCACCACGATCGTCGACAAGATCCCCGCCGACAGGTTGATCACCAACTTGCGTCGCCAACCGGGCCCACGATGGGTCAGCCAGTGTCTGGTCATGCCATAGCCGGCCATCGAGAAACCGGTGAACACACCCATAGCAAACAGCGGCACCACCGCGTCGACCGACCCGCCGGTCACGATCACCAGTGTCACCGCCAGTGTAGTCAGCACAATGATGGCGTTGGAAAACACCAAACGATGACCACGTTTCATCATCGGCCGCGGCAGAAAGCTGTCCTCGGCAATGAAACTCGTCAGCGCGGGAAAACCGTTGAAACTGGTATTCGCACCGAAGAACAAGATCGCCGCGCTGGCCGTCTGCAGCAGCAAGTACGTGATGTGCCCGATCACCCCGTTGCCGAAGACCGCCCGGCCAACCTCGGACAGCATCGACGGATATTCAGCGACAAACGGAGTGGCGTGGGTGGCATGCACCAGGTAGATGACACCAACTAACAAGAACCCGAGGACACAGGCCATTCGGGTGAGGACCCGTCGTGCGTTGGGGCCTTGGGGCTGACGAAATACATTGACCGCGTCGGTGATCGCCTCGACTCCGGTCAGCGACGTGCCGCCGTTGGCGAATGCGCGCAGCAATATAAGAACGGTGGCGCCCATAATCAGCCCGTTGCCCTGATGGACCGGCACCGCACCGGCAATGTGCGCCGAATCGTATTGCGGTAAACTCCAGAAGATTTTACGAACCACACCGGTCACGATCATCACCGTGAGCATGACGATGAAAGCGTAGACCGGCACGGCGAATATCCGGCCCGCCTCCCGCATTCCGCGCAGGTTGGCGTAAGAGATGAGCAGCAACGCGCCTACGGTGATTTCCAAGTGGTAGGGACCTAGTGCCGGTACCGCGGATACCACCGCAAACGTGCCCGACGCGCACTGCACCGCCACGGTCACCACATAATCGATCAACAGCGCGGCCGCCGAGATCTGCGCGAGGCGCGGCCCGAAATTGGCTCGCGCCACCACGTAGGATCCGCCTCGTTGAGTGTAAGCCATGACAACCTGCCGATATGACGCGGTGACCAACGCCAAGATCACCAAGATCACACCGGCGATCGGAAGGACCAGCACGTACGCAGCCATCCCCGCCGCCGGCAGCAACTCGACCATAATCTGCTCGGGACCGTAAACCGTCGATGAGATCGCATCCGGCGAAAGCGCGCCCAGCGCAACGGT
>Ga0335075_10004462_pt1 | contig 21897 bp, 19 predicted proteins | sample Lox_Sample_24_FD_206723 | JGI IMG/M metagenome (GOLD analysis project Ga0335075, IMG submission 206723) | Soil microbial communities from Loxahatchee National Wildlife Refuge, Florida, United States - Lox_Sample_2.4 | ecosystem: Environmental > Terrestrial > Soil > Wetlands | place: USA...
CCACGCGACGGCGTCTGGGTTGACCGAGTATGAAGCCACCCTGCCCTCCTGCCTTGGTAGGGCGTGCCTACTCCGGCAAACCCTGGTGTCGGGGCATGTCGTCGTCGTGGGCGGCCGCAGCCCGGCGAAGCCTGTCGAGAACCTCCGAAATCGGGACAGTGCGGCCGGTCCGCGCTGCCGCGTGGTCGTCCGCATGAGCGCCCCGATCAGCCGGGCTGGTTTCCCGGTCGCTGTGGGCGGCATGAGGCGGCCCGTCCCGGCTCTCACGATGTTTGGCGTGCATGCCATTCCTCTCTTCACTGCAGCTGTCACGTCACTGCGGCCATCTAAGCTCCCGCTACCCTGCCCAACACGGGCAAACCTCTCAGCCGCAACGGCATGAACTGCGGCAAGGACTGGTTAGCCCTTCAGCCCGGGGAACTCATGGAGCACCCGGGCGAGTTCGTCCGGAGCGCGTGATCGGCATGCCGCCGGTTCGGTGGCTGTGGCGTCGCTGTCAGGTGGTCGCGCTGTGCATGACCGGTTCTGCTTGTTCGTGCGCGGCTGCCGCGACGGTGCAGGCGGCGCGCACGAAGGCGGCGACGGCCGGCGAGCGCGCGTCCTGGGGCCAGGCGACGGCCAGCGTGGAGTCCGGGAGGTCGCTGACTGGACGGTAGGCGATCCCGGGTCTCGGGTAGCGCCGGGCCACCGAGGCGGGTGCGAAGAACACGACGCTGCCCGTCTCGACCAGGCTGAAGATCTCTGACAGGTTCGAGGCCGGCGGCACCGCGCCGGGCCGGCGAGGTCCGGCGGGCCGGCCGTGGGTTGCCGGGGATCCGCCGGGGAGCCTACGGCCGGCCAGGTCGGCTAGGCACAGCTGCGTCCGGGCGGCCAGCGGGTCGGCGGCGGCCAGGGCGGCCAGGAGCGGCTCGGTCAGTAGCGGTTCGGTGTCCAGGCCGTGGTCATCGAAGGGGCACAGCAGGAGTGCCACGTCAGCGCGGCCTTCGCGTAGCACCTGCGGCTGCTCGCCGAATCCTCCGAGTACCAGCTCTGGCGGCAGGGCCGCGTCGCCGGCGCAGTAGGCATCGAGGATCTGCGGCAGCAGGCCGCCGTCGACGTCGGCCTTGAGCGCGACCCGCAGCCGCGGCGACGGCCTGCCCGTCTCCCGGGTTCTGCGGGCGGCGGCGGTGACCGCCTCCAGCGCTGTCCGGGCGTCGCGCAGCAGAACCTCCCCGGCCGTCGTGAGCCTGACCTGCCGGGTGGTCCGCTCAAGCAGGGCCACGCCGAGCTGCCGTTCAAGGTCCCGGATCGCGCGGGACAGCGGGGGCTGCGCCATGCCCAGCCGGGCGGCGGCGCGACCGAAGTGCAGTTCCTCGGCGACCGCGACGAAGTACCGGAGTTGCCGAACCTCCAGGTCATTCATACCTCCAGGGTACCAATGGCGACCGGATCGGTCCTTCACCTGCGCCGTCGCGCCCGGTTAGCTGGACACTGCCAGGCCGCGAGCGCGGCGTTCTTGTTGCCAGCCGTCTCCCATGAGGTTCTCATGATTGTCATCACCACGCCCACCGGCGATATGGGCCATCAGCTCCTGGACCGCGTCCTGGACAGCGGCCAGGCGGTCCGCGTGGTCGCCCGCGATCCCTCCCGGCTGCCTGCGCGCGTGCGCGCCCGCGCTGAGGTCGTGGATGGCTCCCACGGCGACGCCGGCGTGATCACGAAGGCGCTCGCGGGCGCTGACCGCCTGTTCTGGCTCGTGCCCCCGCCCCCGTTCAGCTACCCCGGCAGCGCCGAACAGTATTACCTGGACTTCGCCCGGCCTGCCTGCGAGGCGATCGGGGGCCTGGGAGCCGGGGTGGTGGGCATCTCGACTCTTGGCCACGGGTACCAGGGCAAGGCCGGGATGCTGTCGGCCGCGCTGGCTATGGACGAGCTGATTGAGGGCACCGGCGTGGCCTACCGGGCGCTGGCCCTGCCGTTCTTCATGGAAAACCTGCTCCGGCAGGCCCAGGCGATCAAAGAGCAGGGAATGTTCTCGATGGCGAACGCCGCCGACCGGCCGCTGCCGGCCGTCGCCACCCGAGATGTCGCCGCCGCAGCGGCCGCGCTCCTGCTCGACGGATCCTGGAGCGGCCAGGCCAGCGTTCCCGTGGCTAGCCCGGACGACCTGACCCCCAGCGGCATGGCCGAGGTCATCTCCGACACCCTGGGCTGCACGGTCCGCTACCGTCAGGTGCCGGTCGCGGACCGCCAGGCCGCGCTGTTGCAGCGCGGCGCGAGCGAGGCGCTGGCGCAGGACATGGCGGACATGGTCGAGGCGCAGGACAACGGGATCTACGACGCCGAGCCCCGCGACCCGGACTCCGCCGCCCCCACCAGTTTCCGCCAGTGGTGCCAGGACATCCTCAAGCCAGCCGTCCAGGCCTGACGCGCCATCCCCGGAAACCAGCACCGGCACGTAGCGTGCCCGCGACAGCAGCGGCAAAATGCTCAGCTAGCCGAATCAGCCAGGTCGTGAAGTGAGGCTGTGACCTGCGGTGTCGTAATTGGGGACGATGTGCCCGGCGTGCCTGCGGGTGGCGGGCGGGGCCCAGGCGGAACGGCCTGCTGCGCCTGGACGGCCACGTCAACATCACCACGGTCAACCGTCACCACGGCTGGCTTGGCCGGGTGGGCTGCCCTGCTCCTCAGCCAGGCCCGTACCGCGCTCGTCCCGCGGGGCGCCGATGTCCCAGGCCGACCCCTCGACGGCGGGCAGGCCACCGATGATCGGAGCGACCGAGCCGTCCTCGCTGACAGCCTCGCCTGTTTCAGTGAGGTACCCGGGATCGTCGGCGGGCTGGGAAGTGTCCGGCTCTTGGTGGCGCTCCCGGTTGGGTTCCTCCTCGGGCGGCGTTGCTCCGGTCGAATCGTTGCCGGTCACGTTGGCCACCTCCTTCTGCGAGCTCAATTTACGGTCCGGGGCAAAAGCGTAGGTCTAGCCTGCCCGGCGGGACAGGACAAGACTCAGCTCCAGCCGATCCAACGCCACCCCGGGCTACCCCTAGAGCGTGGTTCCTAACTGAGCCCAAAGGCGCCCAGCCCGGAGTGTGCCGTCAGCAGCGCCTGCCATCCTCGCAGATGGTGAACGATACGGCCGTCCCGGCCGGCTTGCGCCGGCAACGCCAGGCGGCGCTCGCCCAGGCTGCCTTGGCCGGGCAGTACGGCCCGTTTGTGTGCTCCGGTACGGCTCGCCGCTGCGAAGGCGCGCACCGGGATGTATCTGGGCCGGTTCTCACGGTTCTTTCCGGCAGAAGCGGCAGCGCGCCGCCTGAAGTACCGAAAGGAAATCCCAGTGAACGCCAACGATGTCCAGCAGTCCGAGCTGACTGACGTGACGAATCTTCCCGCCGCACCTGGCGACGTCCTGGCTGTGTGGACAGGCAGCGGCCTGATCCAGAACCTTATCCGCGTGGGCGAGGCGCTGCTCGGCAAGCCAGCCGTCGCAAACCATGTCGTGGTGGTCACTCACCAGGACCCGAAGGGCCGGTGGATGGGCATTCAGGGCCAGCCCGGCGGCGTGGGCCTGGTCGACTGCACCCCGTACCTGGCGGATTCCCGCACGATGTCCAATCACGATCAGCCAAAACCAAACGATCACGGCCAGCTGACATCCTTCCTGGCCAGCGCGGCCGAGTCACTCGGCATTGCCTACGACTGGGTCGGCATCGCGGAAGACACCCTGGACGCCTGCCACGTCGACGACCTCGCCAGCCTGATTAACCCCCTGTGGCAGTGGCCCAGTAACCACAACCTGATGCCCGGGCACGTTGTCTGCTCCAGTCTCGCGGCAATGCTTTACGACCTGCCGTCGGTGGGATGGGCACATCCCGAGCTTGGGCACGAACGCGAGTGCGAGCCAGCCGACTGGTGGCAATGGTCCCAGTCCCAGGCCTGGCGACAGAGCGGCAAGACGCCCGCTTACGCGATGACCTAGCGCCCTTGGCCGCGATGGGGATTGGAGGCTCGCATGACCGCACAGGCAGAAAAAGCCCAGGCGGTACCAGGCGACCTGGGAGAATTGCTGGCTGAGTTCCGGGGCCGGATCGTGCCCATTGTCGTCGTGTGCCTCGTGATCGGTAATGTGTTCGGCTTCGGGATCGGGCACAGCGGCGAACTACCCGACGTGATAGCCGGCCTGGCCGTCGGCATGGTCGTGGCCGTGGGGCTTTTCCTGCTGGGTTTCAGCAGATTGCGCGGGGTGAAATCGAATTCTTCGTCCTGGTAGAGAAGCGCGAAGGTCACGGCGCGCCTCGCACTGTCCAGGACTGGGTGCTCGAGCGGGTGGTCGAGACAGTGGTACGGGCACTGCTCCCAAAGGCAGCGAAGTACCGCGTCTCATATGAGCTCCGGCGGCCGGGCCATAAACGTGAGCTCACCTCGTTTATCCGCGGTATCTAGTCCTGGTCGAGGTGCAGCATGCGGATCGCGTTGCCCCGGCAGACCTTGTACCGCTGCTCGTCGGTCAGGCCGGCGAACATCTCGCGGGCCAGCGCGACCGTGTTCGGGAACGTCGAGTCGGTGTGCGGGTAGTCGACCTCGAACGTCACGTTGTCCTCGCCGACGTCGGCCAGGTTCCGCATCCCGAAGAAGTCGCGGAACACGCAGCCGTAGACCTGCCGGTAGTAATAGTGCGACGGCGGCTGCTTCATCTCGCCCTTGAGCCCATTCCAGGCGCGGTGCTCGCTCCACACCGCGTCCGCGCGCTCGAGCTGGTAAGGAATCCAGCCCACCTGGCCCTCGGAGTAGGCCAGCAGCAAGGTCGGGTAGCGCTCGAGCACCCCGGAGAACAGGAACTCCATCAGCGACGAGACCGCGTTGGCCGACGACAGGCTGGCGCCGACGGCCGGGACGGCGTCGGGCGAAACCGTGGCCATCTTCGACGACGAGCCGATGTGCATGCAGATGGTGGTGCCGGTTTCCGCGCAGGCGCGGAAGAACGGCTCCCAGGCGCCGGAGTGGATGCTGGGGAAGCCCAGCACGTAGGGGTTCTCGCTGAACGTGACCGCGTGCACGCCCCGCTCGGCGTTGCGGCGCACCTCGGCCGCGGCCAGCTCGCCGTCCCACAGCGGGACCATGATCAGCGGGATCAGCCGGGCCCGGTCGGTGGCGCTCCACTCATCGACCATCCAGTCGTTATAGGCCTTGACGCAGGCCAGCCCGAGGTCCTTGTCCTTGGCCTCGCTGTACTCCTGACCGCAGAAACGCGACATCTGGGGGAAGCACAGCGACGCCCCGACGTGGTTGAGGTCCATGTCGGCCAGGCGGGCCTCGGCGTCGAAACATCCCTTGCGCATCTCGTCGAAGCTGATCGGGTTCAGGTCCATCTCGTCGCGGTCCAGGCCCGCGGCGGCGATGTTGCGCCGGATCGGCTTGACCACGTCCTCGAACAGCCACACGTCGGTCTCGACCCCGTTGTCGTCCTTGTCGGTGACGAACGCGCCCTGCTGCCACCGGGTCAGCCCGACGCGCCGGCGGGCATAGCGCGGGCCCACGTCCCGGTACTTGGCGGGCAGCCGGTCGCTCCACACCGTCGGCGGCTCGACCACATGATCGTCCACGCTGATGAACCAGGGAAGATCGTCGGCTTGCGGTGCCTGGTTCGGGATGCTAACCATGCCGGGTCCTTTCGTCGTGCCGTCTGCCTCGGACTTTTCCCCGCGCTCATTACCGGGCGCGTTAACGAGGCCGATAACGACGTCCCGCCATCCTGTCCGGGATGCTGGAAAACCTGACCCTACTGGACTTCTCCTCGATGGGCCCCGGGCCGCGGTGCACCCGGCTGCTGGCCGACTATGGCCTGCGCGTGATCAAGATCAGGCCACCGGCCGACGGCACCCGCATGATGGACGCGCCGTGGTTCACCTACAGCGCCAACCGGGGCATCCCGCAGATCCACGTTGACCTGAAGCACGAGGCCGGCCAGCAGCTCGTGCTGAGTCTCCTTCCGCAGGTGGATGCCCTGGTCGAGAGCTTCAGGCCGGGCGTCGCGGCCCGCCTCGGCATCGGCTACGACGACGCCCGGGTTGTCAACGAGTCGCTGGTGTACTGCTCGGTGAGCGGGTACGGGCAGAGCGGGCCCTACGCACGCTGGCCCGCGCATGACCTGAACTGGCTGGCCCTGGGCGGTTTCCTGAACGGGGGCTCCCGGCGGGAGAGTGGCGCGCCCGCCCTGCCTGGCGCGGTGGTCGCCGACACGGTCGGCGGGTACTCGACCGCGGTGGCGGTGCTGACCGCCCTGCTGCGCCGGGCCGCCACCGGGCAGGGCGCCTACCTCGACGTATCGGTCATGGACGGTGTGCTGCGCATGATGCAGTTCATCCTGGACGGGCACCTGGTCGGCGAGGACGCCGCAGCCATGCTCACCGGCGGGGCCGCCTACTACGACGTGTACCAAGCCGGTGACGGGCAGTGGCTGGCGGTGGCCGCGATCGAGCCACAGTTCTTTGCGGCGCTATGCCGCGGCACCGGGCTGGCCCACCGCATCGGCGGCCAGCATGATCCGGCGCTGCAGGACGAGCTGCGCCAGGAACTGGCCGCCGCGTTCGCCACCCGCCCCCGGGACGAGTGGGTCAGCCTGCTCGGCCCGGTCGCCTGCGTCAGCGCGGTGAACAGCCCGGCGGAGACCCTGGCCGACCCGCATCTGCGCAGCCGGCCGCTCACGCTCGACGTGCGCGTCGGCGACCGCGCCGTGCGGCAGCTCACGCCGCGGCTGGCCGTCCCCGATCCGCCCGGCCTCGACGCCCGGCCGGCTGGCCCCACGCCCCCGGGCGAGGTCGACGAGACACTGCGGAGCCTGGGCGTTGCCGCCCCCCAGATCGCCGAGCTGCGCAGTATCGGCGTCATAACCTGAAGGAGATCACCGTGCGGCTGAAGCAGACCTACTACGCCGACCGCGTCAGGTGGGGCAAGCCGCTCGCCGGGCTGACCGTGCTGGCCGCCGAGCACATGCAGGCGCTGCCGTTCGCCACGCAGCTGCTCGCCGTGCTCGGCGCGTACGTGGTCAAGGTGGAGGCGCCCGGGGGAGAGGGCGGGCGCGCGGCGCGGCCCATCGTGCCGCAGCCCGACGGCACCACGGTGGGCGGCACGTTCGCCCGCAACAACCTCAACAAGTCGAGCATCGTCCTGGACCTGAAGAACCCGGATGGCAAGGCGACGTTCCTGCGGCTGGCCGCCCGCGCCGACGTCGTGGCGGAGAACATGCGGCCCGGCGTGATGGACCGGCTGGGCCTGGGCTACGACGACGTGGCCGCGGTCAACCCCCGCGCGGTGTACCTGTCGGTGTCCGGGTTCGGCAACCACACCGCGTCGCCGTACCGGGAGTGGCCGGCCTACGCGCCGGTCGCCGAGGCCATGGCCGGGCTCTACGAGCTGGGCCGCCGGCCCGGCGAGGCCCTGCGATCGGGCATCGCCGGCGCGCTGGGCGACAACGCGGCCGCGCTGTACGCCGCGATCGGCGTGCTGGCCGCGCTGCGGCACCGCGACCGGACCGGCCAAGGCCAGCACGTCGACGTCTCCATGCTCGACTCCATGATCGCCATGAACGATCTGTACCCGCAGCTCTGGTCGCTGGGGCTGCCCGCCGAGACCGCCACCGGGCGCGGCACCGGGATCCTCAACACGTTCGCCGCGGCCGACGGCTACTTCCTGATCGCGGTGATCCGTGAGCATCAGCTGGCCCGGCTGGCCGCCCTGGTCGGCTGCCCGGACTGGGTGAGCGACCCGAGGCTGGCCGACCGGGCCGAGTGGTCCGAGCGCGTGGACGACATCTTCCGGCCGGTGATCGAGGGGTGGGCCGCCGGGCGCACCCGCATGCAGGCCGTCGCCGCGCTGGCCGGGGCCGGGATCCCGGCCGGGCCCTGCTTCACCATGGACGACCTGGCCGACGACGAGCACGTGCGTGACCATCACATGCTGGTCGAGATCCCGTCCGGCGGGCCGGAGCCGGTGCTGATGGCGGGCAACCCGATCAAGATGTCGCGGCTGGCCGAGGGGCCGCTGCGCAAGTACCCCGACCCCGGCGAGCACACCGCGGAGGTTCTGTCGGAGCTGCTCGGCCTGGACGACGGCGAGATCGAGCGCCTGCGCGCGAGCGGCGCGTTTGGGCAGCTAGCCCCGCACGACGGATGGTGAATGTGACTCAGGAGCCGACGGCCGGCCACCCCTCGCGGGCTGGCCGGCCGCCCGGGCATCGGCAACGGCGGAGCGCTTACCCGGTCGCCCTGACCCGGTACAAGGCGACGCCGTGCGGCGGGACGGACGAGCTGATCGTGCTCCCGCTTCTGGTGATCGTGTGTGTCCACAGGTTGTCGAGCAGGTAGTGTCCGCTCGCGGGCAGCCCGATGGCCGAGGCCGTGGTTGAGATCACCTCGGAGTGGGTCGTCGTGTTGAACAGTCCCACCACCACGTCGCCACCATGCTCGGTCTTGGCCACAACCTTGTCAGTGCTTCCATTCACGATCATCGACGCGTCCACTCCGTCCTGGTCTACGGAAAGGACCGCCCGGTTCATCAGCAGGCTCAGGTCGGGCTGGCAGAGCTGGGTCAGGTTGGCGCCGAGGATCAGCGGCGAGGAGGCCAGCGACCACAGGCTCAGCACTGTCTGCCGCCCGGCCAGGGTCAGCCCGTCGCCCTTGGGGTAGGAGACCGAGCCGAAGTGGTCGGAGGAGGAGACGGCATTCTCGCAGTTGCCGACCTCGACCGAGTCGAAGTCGTTGTACCCGCCGAACCGCTGGCCGCCGTAGGTGGGCTCCCACAGGGCCAGAGTGGTGAACCGCTTTTCCACGTTGGCGTAGTCGGTCAGGCCGTTGCCTCCGTAGTTCTCGATGTCTGAGGTGTACTCCCACTGGGTGGCGTACTGGTCGAGTGCCGGGCCCAGGGCGATGGTGTAGCTGCCCTCCGTCACGTCCAGCTGCATCGGCCGTCCCGACTGACGGATCGCGTTCGACCAGGCCTTGATGTCGGCCGTGTTGTGGTCGGTGATGCCGTCGAGCTTGATGAAGTCCACTCCCCAGCCGGCGAACTCGTCGACGATGGAGTTGACGTACGCCTGAGCGCCGGGCTTGGAGTAGTCGATGCCCGTCATCCCGCCACAGTTGTAGTTGTTCTGCGTGACCTTGGTGGCGATGTCGTCGGCGGTGTAGTGGGTGCCCAGGATCGGGGTGTTCTTGGCCACCGCCTGGTCCGAGATCCCCGGTGTGACGTAGATGCCGAACTTCAGCCCCAGGCGGTGAACGTAGCTGGCGACCACCTGGATGCCGTTCTCACCGTTGGGGCCGGCCGGGAACTTGTCCGGGCGGGTCACCCACCGGCCGTAACGGTCGACGTTCGGGCCCTGCGGTCCCGGGCACTGGTACCAGAAGTCGTCCTGGTTTATGTACTGGTACCCGAGGCGCTCCAGACCGCTTTGCTGCAGCGCGCGGGCCGCCGCCTCGTCGATGGCGGCGTCGGAGGTACTGCGGAAGAAGCTCCAGCTGCTCCATCCCAGTACCGGCTTCAGGTCGGTACCGGGTGGCGGGTTCACCTCGGCCTGGGCTGCCGTGGCGCCGGACAGGACGGAGACCGCGACGGGAACGGCGGCCACCGACAGTGCGATCAGCGCGGCCATCACGCCGCGCGTCAGCCTGCTCATAGGTCCTCCTCGATGTGGTTGGAGCCGGTGCGACGTGCTGAGCCTGGCCGCGTTTTGGTGGGCCGCGGGCGCGGAGACGGTGCGTGGAACGGTCCGGAGTGATCAGCGGACAGGCACCAATGGCCGGACGATAGCGTCTAATGCTCGAACAGAAGCGAATTACGTCATTTTAGATCAGGTTCACTCAGCCACTCAAGACTGACTTTGATCGAAGGGCTAGGCGAGCGCGATCGCGACATTCTTGGTGGTGACGAACCCAGCAGGTCCGCGGCGGCGTGGCGGCCCGGGGTGAGGACATTCAGGCCCTGGCGGGCAGCCCGCGTTCGGTGTAGTCGGTGTAATCGGGCTGGATGCGATGGTAGGGGCGGCCGAGCAGCGGCGAGGAGATCAGGAAGTCCGCGCTGGCCCGGTTGCACGCCACCGGGATGTTCCAGGCGACGGCCAGCCGTAGCAGCGCCTTGACATCGGGGTCGTGGGGCTGGGGCTCCAGCGGGTCCCAGAAGAAGATGAGCATGTCGATCTGGCCGTCGGCGATCCTGGCGCCGATCTGCTGGTCGCCGCCGAGCGGGCCGCTGCGCATGCAGGTCACGGGCAAGCCGAGCTCGGTCTGCAGCAGGAGGCCTGTCGTGCCGGTCGCGTACAAGTTGTGCCGGGCGAGTACGGCGAGGTTGAACCGGGCCCACTCGGTCAGGTCGGCCTTCTTGTGGTCGTGCGCGATCATGGCTATCTGGCAGACAGCATGCGGCGATGCTGCCGGGGAATCCACGGGGGCAGAACCCGGGTGTGTGCTCATACCCGGCACGCTGCCAGATCCACATTTCGGGGCCGACAACCGGCCGTTACCGCAGCATTGCCGCACGATGATCACCGGAATGGCCTGCGCACCCGGCCGGAAGCTCGACCACCTGGGCCGTCACGGACGCCACCCTGCCGGCACCGTGCCCGGCGGCACGTTATCCGCCTCATTACCCCGCGCGGCCGCCCGGCTGGCCAGGTCGTGCCTGGTAACGGTTCGGGTAACAGGACAGGGCCAGGATCGGCGGCATGAGCAAGCGGCAGATGGTGCGGATCGGCTGCGGCAGCGCCTACGACGGGGACCGGCTGGACTGGGCGGTCGACCTGGCCCGCAGCGGTGTGGTGTCCTACCTCGGCTTCGACTGCCTGGCCGAAGCCACGATGACCTTCGCCCAGCTCCGGCGGGTGCTTGACCCGGCCGCCGGGTACGCCGACAATCTGGCCCCGGTGGTCAGGGACTTCGGCGGCTTCGTGGCCGACGGCCTCAAGATCATCGGTAACTTCGGCGGCAGCAATACCCACGCCGCCGTGGACACGGCCGTCGGCCTGTTCCGCGAGCAGGGCCAGACCGGCGTCCGCGTCGGCGCCGTGCACGGGGACGACATCCGGGACCGCGCCTTCGGCCTCGATGCGGAGCTCCCCGACCTCGGCTGCCGCATCTCGCAGGTCAAGGAGCCGGTGGTCTCGGTCAACGTGTACTCGGGCGCCGCCGAGGTCATGGACCTGCTCGACCAGGGCGCCGACTTCGTCATCGGCGGCCGGACCGCCGACCCCTCGCTGTTCGTGGCCCCGATCTGTTACGAGCTGGGCTGGGATCTTACGGATCTTGAACGGGTAGCCAGGGCCACCACCGTCGGCCACCTGCTCGAGTGCGGCATCCTGGTCAGCGGGGGCCGGCTGGCCAACCCGCCGCGCCAGGTGCTGGACAACTACGTCTCGATCGGCATGCCCTACGCCGAGGTGAGCGACGACAGCGTCGTCATCTCCAAGACGCCGGGCACCGGCGGCGTGGTCGACGAGCGGACGGTCAAGCTGCAGCTCGGCTACGAGATCCAGGACCCGGCCAACTACCTCACCCCGGACGTGACCCTGGACGTCAGCCAGACCGCCGTGCGCCAGGTCGGCCCCGACCGGGTGGAGGTGACCGGGATGGCCGGCAAGCCCCGACCGGAGACGCTGAAGGTCCTGGTCGGCCTGGACCTGGGCTGGCGGGTCGGCGCGGAGCTCTCGTTCGGCGGCCCCGGCTGCCTGGAGCGGGCCGAGTTCGCCAAGGAACTGCTGGCCGCCCGGACCGCGTCGCTGCGCGACGGCATCGTCGACTCGCGCGCCGACCTGATCGGCGTGGACTCGCTGTTCGGGCACCAGGTGGCGGCCGGACCTCCGGCCGAGGTCCGGCTCAGGTTCGCGGCCCGCTGCCCGGACGAGGAGGTGGCCAAGGCGTGGGTGTACGAGGCCAAGACCCTGTCGTTCTCGCTGGCTGGCTCGACCACGACCGTGCCCACGCTGCAGCGGTTCATCGGCGTGACCCGCGCCTACGTCCCGCGTTCTGCCGTGTCCCTCGAGACGGAGCTGATCACGACATGAAGGTCTACGACATCGCGTACAGCCGGGCCGGCGACAAGGGCGACATCTCCAACGTCTGCGTGTTCGTCGACAACGAGGCGGACTGGCCCACGCTGCTGGAGAAGGTGACCGCCGACAAGGTCAGGCACAAGTTCGGCCCCCTGGTCAAGGGCAGCGTCACCCGCTACGTGTACCCGAACCTGCATGGGCTCAACTTCGTCCTCGAGGGGGCGCTGGAGGGCGGCTGCAACTTCGGCCTGCGCCTGGACCCGTACGGCAAGTCGTACGCGTCGCTGATCCTCGACATAGACCTCTAGATGGGAGCGACCCCGGCATGGATCACAGCAACCTCGACTGGATGATCTCGGTCGACGATCACGTCCTCGAGCCGCCCGACGTCTGGCAGAAGCGCGTCCCGGCCAAGTACCGGGACCGCGCGCCCAAGCTCGTCACCGACTCCGACGGCGAGCGGTGGGTGTACGACGGGCGCAACGTGCCCACCTCCGGGCTGTCCGCCGTGGTCGGCAAGGGCAAGGAGTTCAGCCCCGAGGCCATCAGCTACCAGGACATGCGCCCGGGCTGCTATGACCCGGTGGCCCGCGCCGAGGACATGAACATCGACGGCGTCATCGCCTCGCTCTGCTTCCCCTCGTTCCCGCGGTTCTGCGGCCAGATCTTCTACGAGGCCGAGGACAAGGATCTCGCGGCTGTCTGTGTGCGCGCCTACAACGACTGGATGATCGACGACTGGTGCGCCTCGGTACCGGGCCGGTACATCCCGATGGCGATCATGCCGCTGTGGGATCCGCGGCTTGCCGTGACCGAGATCGAGCGCGTGTCGGCCAAGGGCGCGCGGGCGATCGCGTTCTCCGAGAACCCGGCACCGCTGGGCATGCCCACCATCCACGACCCAGCGGGCTACTGGGACCCGATGCTCGCCGCCGCGGCCGGCCACGAGCTGGTGGTCTGCATGCACGTCGGCTCGTCTTCCCAGCTCCCGCGCATCTCGCCGGACGCGCCGGTGCTGGCCAACATGTCGTGGGGCGCGGTCCGTACCGCGGGCGCCATGCTGGAATGGCTCTTCAGCGGGAAGTTCCAGCAGTTTCCGACGCTCAAGATCGCGCTGTCCGAGGGGAACATCGGCTGGATCCCGTTCTTCCTGAACCGGGCCAGCCAGGTGCTGAACACGCAGAAGTACTGGGCCGGGCGCGGGGTGAAGTTCGACCCGGCCGGCGGCACCAAGGGCATGGGATCCAACCCGGCCGTGGACCTGGACCAGATCGATATCTGGCGGGACTACCGCGAGCACATCTACGGCTGCTTCATCGACGACGCCCCGGGCATCGCCCTGCTCGACATGGTGGGCGAGGACAACGTCATGATCGAGACCGACTACCCGCACTCCGACTCGACCTGGCCCGGCAGCCGCAAGCTGGCTCAGCAGCGGCTGGGCCACCTGCCGCCGGAGCAGCAGTACAAGATCATGCGGGGCAACGCCGAGAAGCTGTTCCGCTTCACCCCGGCCGAGCCTCCCGAGGTGGTCTGAGCCTGGACTCGCGGCACGAGGGCGGGCCGGCGGCTGTGTGACGCCGGGCCGCCCTGCCGCGTGCCTTGGCATGGGCCGGAATGGCCGGTAACGGCGCCCGTGGCGCCGCGCCGCGTTACGCCATCTAGGTAATGCCGCTCATAACGAAGATGCCCTTCACTACTCGGGACGCGGGCGCGGGGCCTGCGCATCTGAGCGACCAGGAGATTTCCGTGGTGACCACAATGAGGCTCAGCAAGCGCGCCGCCGCGCTGGCCGGAACGGTGGCGCTGCTGCTCACCGCCGCGGCCTGCGGGAACGGCTCGACCTCGACTTCAGGCAGCGGGACCGGTGGCTCGAGCGCGGCCAGCGCCCCGGGCGTGACCGCCAAGTCAGTGACCGTGGGGTTGCTGACTTCGCTGACCGGCCCGGTGGCGGCCGGATTCACCACCGTCGCGACCGGGTTCGACGCCCGGATCGCCATGCAGAACGCCCACGGCGGCGTGTACGGCCGCCACATCAACGTGGTGCTCGGCGACGACCAGGGCTCGACGAGTGGCGCCCTGACCGGGGCGCAGACGCTGGTCCAGCAGAAGCAGGCGTTTGCCATTGGGATGATCAGCGTGGTCGGGTTCGCCGCCCAGCCGTACCTGACTCGTGAGGGAGTCCCGGTCACGGGCACGCCGCTGGATGGCCCCGAGTGGTCACCGCCGAACAACAACATGTTCCCGACCACCGGGAGCCCGGACGCGAAGTTCCCCGCCCCTGCCACCTGGGGCGCGTTCTTCAAGAAGCAGGGCGCCACCAACGTGGCGGTGGTGGGGAACAACAGCCCGTCGGCGGTGGCGGCGGCCAAGAACGTGGGGGCCTCGGCGAAAGCCGCCGGGCTGAAGTCGACGTATCTCAACTACACGATCCCGTTCACCCAGGAGGGCGGTTTCGGGTCGATCGTCCAGCAGATGAAGCAGGAGAACGTGAACGGCATCTACATCGCGATGGAGCCGACGGCGACCTTCTCCCTGCTCGAGACGATGAAGCAGGCCGGGATGAACGTCAAGGCCTACCTGATGGACCTCGCGCCGCCCGCGGCGATCTTCCAGAACCCCCAGGCTGCCGCCGCCGCTCAGGACACGTGGGTGCCCAGCTACTGGACGCCGGTTGGGCTGCACACACCGGCGACCGAGGCGTTCCAGGCCGCCCTGCGCACCTACGCGCATCAGACGGCCGCTCCCGACCAGAACGAGTACGACGGGTGGGCCGCGGCCAGCGCGATCATCAAGGGCCTGCAGGTGGCGGGCAAGAACCCGACCAGAGCCTCGTTCATCACCGGCCTGCGCGCGGTGACCAACTTCACCGCTGACGGACTGCTGGTCAGCCCGGAGAACATGAAGACCAGCTTCGGGACCGGTGCGGAGGGACCAGGCCCCGGCCCGGGCGACTGCATGTACTACTCCCAGTACAAGGGCACTGGCTACGTCACCGACCCGCAGCCGGTCTGCGGCGGGATCGTCCCTAACTCGAACGCAGGCTGACTCCGCAGGGGGAATCGCCGGACCATGATCGCAGCTATCCTCGCCGGGTGCGCACTGGGCGGCGTCTACGCGCTGGCCTCCTCGGGACTCGTGATCACCTACGTGTCCTCGGGCATCCTGAACTTCGCGTTCGCCGCCCTGGCCTACTTCGTGGCCCGGTTCTATTACTTCCTCCACGTGCAGCACGGCTGGGGGCTGGCCGTCTCGGCGATCGTCTCGATCGTCGTGACCGGGCCGGTCCTCGGCCTGCTGCTGTGGGCCGTGCTGTTCCGGTTCCTGCGGCTGGCGTCCCCCGTGGTCAAGATCGTCGTCACCGTCGGCCTGTCGGTCTGCATCGGCCCGATCGCGATCCTGCTGTTCGGCAACCAGCCGATCGTGAGCCCGCCGGGCCTGGCGCCGCAGCCTGTGCACGTTTTCCACGTGCTCGGCACCGACGTCACCCTGGACCAGGTCATCGTGTACGCCTGCACGGTCGTGATCCTGGCCGGCGGGGCGGCGATCCTGCGCTGGACGGACGCCGGGCTGCTGGTCCGGGCCGTGGTGGACTCGGAGGCCATGGCGTCGCTGTCCGGCATCCGGCCGTCCGCGGTGGCCATCGGCGTGTGGTCGGTGAGCACGTTCATGGCCGGCCTGGCCGGAGTGCTCGCCGCACCGATCATCGGGCTCGACATCACCTCGTTCACGGTCCTGATCGCGGCCGCGTTCGCCGCCGTGATCGCGGCGCGGCTGCGCAACATGGGCACGGCCGTGGTGGTCGGGCTGCTCATGGGCATCGCCACCTCACTGGTGCAGCGTTACCTGCCCTCGACCAGTCAGTTCACGGCGGACGTGATCCCCAGCATCCCGTTCGTGTTCATCGTGATCTTCCTCGGTTACTCGCTCATCCGGCGCGGCGCGGTGCGTGAGGCGCAGTCCCTGGGCGGACCGCTGGACCGGGCCATCGCCCCACAGGGAGGAAGTGACGCGGCGCTGGCCCGGGCGGCCAGCGTCGGCACGGCCGGCCGGCGGCTGACGTCGGGGCCGCTGCCGCTGGCCTTGATCGTGGTGGTTGCGATCCTGCCCCTGGTGCTGCACGGGCTGTGGACCGGGATGGTCGCGCTGGGCCTGGGCTACGCGGTCTGCTTCCTCTCCTACACGATCGTGACCGGGGAGGCCGGGATCGTCTGGCTGTGCCAGATCACGTTCGCCGGGATCGGCGCGGTGGTCACCGCCGAGCTGGCCACCAACCACGGGGTCTCGGTGCTGGCCGCCGTGGTGGTCGGCGGGCTGGTCTGCGCCGTGCTCGGGGCGGTCATCGGCTTCGCCACCCTGCGTCTCGGCGATCTGTACGTCGCCCTGGTCACGCTGACCTTCGGGCTCCTGGTCGACAACCTGTTCTTCCAGATCAACTCCATCAATAACTTCGGCGCCGGGATCGCGGTGCCCCCGCCCGCGTTCGCCACCTCCGACACCACTCTGTCCTGGGTGGAGCTCGCCTTCTTCTGCATCCTGGCCCTGGTCGTGGCGACCTTGCGCCGCTCGACCTTCGGCTTCGCGGTGAGCGCGGTGCGGTGGAGCGAGCCCGCGGCCAGGATGACCGGCCTGTCCGTGGTGGCCACCAAGGTCTGGGTGTCGGCGCTGGCCGCGACCGCCGCCGGGATCGGCGGCGGCCTGATCGCGATCTACACCGCGGCCGCGGTGCCACAGTCGTTCGCCACGTTCTCCGGCCTGATCTGGATGGCGGTGCTGGTCACGATCGGGGTCCGGTCCACCAGCGCGGCGCTGATCGCGGGCCTGTCGTTCGCGTTCATCCCGGAGATCTTCGCCACCTACCTGCCCACCTCGTGGGGCGAGGTCCCGCCCGCGCTGTTCGGCCTGGGCGCGGTGCTCGTCGCCCGCAACCCCGAAGGCACGCTGGCCATGCACGCCCGCCAGCTTGAGCAGCTGCTGAGCAAGCGCCAGCGGCGGCGGTCCCTGGTTGACGTGATCACCGAGCAGACCGCCGAGCTGGGTGGCGGGGTCGCGCAAGCGGACCTGGCCCCGGCGACCCTGGGCAAGGGAGAGGCGCTATGAGCGGAGATAGAACGGCGAGCGGTGCGGCGCCCGTGCTGGCCGGCGAGGGAATCTCGGTGCGGTTCGGCGGCCTGCAGGCCCTGAACAACGTGAGCATCGAGGTGCCCCGGCGGGCCATCATGGGGCTGATCGGGCCCAACGGGGCCGGCAAGAGCACGCTGATCGGGGTGCTGTCCGGACTGCTCACCTCGTCGGGCGGGCGGGTCAGCCTGGACGGTGTCGACGTCACGTCGCAGTCCGCCCAGCAGCGGGCCCGGCGCGGGCTGGCCCGGACGTTCCAGCAGCCCGAGCTGTTCGCGGGCCTGTCCATCCGCGAGCACCTGATGCTCGCCTGGCGGGTCCGCCACGACCGGGCCCGGATGTGGCAGGACCTGCTGCTCGGGCGGGCCTGGCGGCGCCCGGACCGCGGTGAGAGCGAGCGGGTGGACGAGCTGCTTGAAGGCCTCGGGCTGGCCCGGCTGAGCCACGCGCCGGTGGCCGCGCTGCCACTTGGCTACAGCCGCCTGGTGGAGATCGGCCGCGCACTGGCCGCCTCGCCCAAGGTCGTGCTGCTCGACGAGCCGCTGTCCGGCCTGGACGGCCAGGAGTCTGAGCAGGTCGCCGAGGTTCTCTACGGGCTGGTCGGCAGCGAGGGCGTCTCGTTCCTGCTGGTGGACCACGACGTGGACACCGTCCTGGAGCGCTCGGCCCGGGTCATGGTCCTCGATTTTGGCGAGGTCATCTCGGCGGGCACCCCGGCCGAGGTCCGGTCCGACGAGCTGGTGCGGGCGGCCTACCTCGGCGACGCGGTCGACGGCGACAAGAAGGTGGGACATGTCTGAGTCGGCGGCCATCCTGTCCGTGTCCGGTCTCGAGGTCCGCTACGGGGCCGCGCTGGCCATTTCCGACATGAGCCTGGAGGTGAGCGAGGGATCGGTGCTGGCCGTCCTGGGCACCAACGGCGCGGGCAAGACCAGCCTGGCCCGGGCCTGCTCGGGCCTCGTGCCGGCCGCCCGGGGCACGATCCGGTTCGCGGGCCAGGACATCACACAGTGGAGCGCGGACCGCCGCCGCCGGGCCGGGCTGATCTACCTGCCGGAGGGCCGCGGGATCTTCCCCGGCCTGACCGTCGCCGAGAACCTGCGGATCGCGGTCCGGCTGGCGCCATCCCGGTCCGCGGCCATGGACCGGGCCCTCTCGCTGTTCCCGGCGCTGGCCAAGCGGCGCAGCCAGCAGGCGGGCAGCCTGTCCGGCGGCGAGCAGCAGATGCTGTCGCTGGCCCGGGCCTTTGCCGTGGACCCCAGGCTGGTGGTGGTCGACGAGCCCTCGCTCGGCCTGGCCCCCAAGCTGGTCGACATGGTCTTCGAGACCCTGGAGCAGGCCAAGCGCTCCGGCCTGACCCTGATCGTGATCGAGCAGTTCGCGCACAAGGCCCTCGCCATCGCCGACCGCTGCATCATCCTGCGCCGCAGGAAGATCAGCTGGGACGGCACCGGATCTGAGGCCCTGGCCCAGCTCTCCACCCACTACTTTGGCGGCACCGAACCCGGCCCAGACCCCGAGGTGGCCACGGGGTAGCGAGCGGTCTGAGCCCCCAGCCGGTGTTATTCGTGTGACCGGTGAGCCTCGATGGAGGGGGCCGGTCCGGGGGCAGCCGGGCGCGGGCGCAGTGACCCGGCCGCGGCGAAGGCGGCCAGGAACAGAGCGGCGATCAGCCACAGAGAATGAAGCAGGCCGGCTGACTCGGCAAGCAGGCCGACGGCGGGTGGCCCGGCCAGGTTGGCGAAGTAGCCGATGGAGGCGACCATGCTGACCCGCGCGGCCGGGTCGGGCCCGCTCTCCGCGGCCGCGGACATGCCGAGCGGGAAGCCCATGGACACGCCGGCCGCCCACATCAGCACGCCCGCCAGGACGATCCAGCGGTTCCCGGACGCGATGAACGCGGCCACGCCGACGACGCCGAGGGCGGTGGAGGCGCGGACCGTGCGGACCCGGCCGAGGCGGTCGACGACCGGCCCGCCGAAGATCCGGGCCAGCGCCTCGCCGGCCGCGAACGCGGTGAAGAACAGCGCCGCGACCGCGGCCGTCTGCCCGTGGCCGTCGCGCACGGCCAGGGTGAGCCAGCTATTCGCCGAGCCTTCGCCGAAATCGACGCCGAGCATGACCACGCCGATGAGCAGCAGCCGCCAGTCCAGCCAGCCGCGCAGCCACTGGCGGAGCTGCGCCCGCCGGTCCTGCGGCGGCTGCGCGGTAGGCGCGTGGTTCCCGTCCGGGATCCCGGCCGCCGTGGCGAAGGCGGCCGCCGCGATGAGGGCGGCCTCGGCGATGAGCTGCGCCGCGGGAGAGATACCCAGGGCCGCGCAGGCCGCGCCGATCCCCGACCCAGCCGCGGCCCCGGCGGACCAGGCGCCGTGCATCATCGGCATCAGCGTGCGTCCGGCGGACCGCTCGACGGCGGCGGCCTCCACGTTGATCAGCACGTCGAGAGTGCCAAGCCCCAGCCCGATGATCAGAAAGTCGGCCGCCAGCAGCGGAACGGAACGCAGCATGAGTGCCAGGCCCATGACCGCCATCGCGGCGGCGATGAGCAGCAGCGCGGCCATCATGGCCCGGCGGCTTCCCAGCCGGTGCAGGACCGCGGTCGACACGAGCAGCCCGAGGATGGCGCCGACGGTCACTCCGGCCAGGAGCAGCCCGATCGTGGCCGTGCCGATGCCGAGGCCCGCCTTGATGGCCGGGAGCCGCGGACCCCAGGTCGCGATGGTGATCCCGCCCAGCCCGAACGCGGCAGTGACCGTCCACCGCCAGCGGGCCAGCGTAATGCGCTCATTTGTGACATCGGCATTCTAGTGGCGCGGCCCGCGCCGGCCTACTGGCGGCCGCGCAGGACCGGGGTGAGCGCGTCGAGGACCGAGGCGTCCTCGATCGTCGCCGGGACCGGCTCATCCTTGCCGTTGGCGATGGCGCGCATGGTCTTGCGCAGGACCTTGCCGGACCTGGTCTTCGGCAGCGCGCTGACCACGGAGACCTCGCGGAAGGCGGCCACCGGGCCCACGTCCCGGCGCACGGCGGCGACCAGCTCGTCGCGCAGCTGGCCGGGGTCGGGCTGGGCGCCGGCCTTGAGCACGACCAGGCCGTAGGGGACCTGTCCCTTGAGATCGTCGGGGATGCCGATCACCGCGCACTCGGCGACCGCGGGATGGGTGGCCAGGGCGGCCTCGATCGCGCCGGTGGACAGGCGGTGCCCGGCCACGTTGATCACGTCGTCGGTGCGGCCCATGACGAACAGGTAGCCGTCCTCGTCGAGAAAGCCGGAGTCGCCGGTGTGGTAGCAGCCGGGGAACCGGCTGAGGTAGGAGCGCACGAACCGCTCGTCGTCACCCCACAGGGTCGAGGCCGCGCCGGGGGGCAGGGGCAGCCTGATCACGATCTCGCCCTCCTGGCCGGGCGGTACCAGCTGCGCCGTTCCGTCTTGGACGGTGTCGCCGACGATCCGGACGTCCCAGCCCGGCACCGGCACCGTGACCGAGCCCGGCTTGACCGGCAGCGGCTCGACGCCGCGCAGGTTGGCCGCGATCGGCCAGCCGGTCTCGGTCTGCCACCAGTGGTCGGTGACCGGCACGCCCAGTGCCTGCGCGGCCCAGTGGTAGGTCTCCGGGTCCAGCCGCTCGCCGGCCAGGAACAGCGAGCGCAGCGAGCCGGTGTCGTACTTGGCCAGCTCGCCGGCCTCGGGGTCGGCTCGCTTGATGGCCCGGATCGCGGTCGGCGCGGTGAAGATGGTCTTGACGCCGTAGTCCTGCACGATGCGCCAGAACGCCCCGGCGTCCGGCGTGCCGACCGGCTTGCCCTCGTAGACCACGGTGGTCGCGCCGGCCAGCAGCGGCGCGTAGACGATGTAGCTGTGGCCGACCACCCAGCCGATATCCGACGCACTCCAGAACACGTCGCCGGGATGCACGTCGTAGATCGCGCCCATCGACCAGGCCAGCGCGACCGCGTGCCCCCCGTGGTCGCGGACCACGCCCTTGGGCTTCCCCGTGGTGCCGGAGGTGTACAGGATGTACAGCGGGTCGGTGGCGGCCACCGGCACCGGGGCGGCGGGCGTGGCCCCGGGCACGACGTCGTCCCAGTCCAGGTAGCCGGGCCCTAGGCCGGCGCGGGCCGCGTCGCGCTGCAGCATCAGGATGTGGCTGGGCCGGTGGGCGCTGAGCCGCAGCGCCTCCTCCAGGATCGGCTGGTAGGCCACCACGCGGGCCGGCTCGAGCCCGCACGACGCCGCGACCACCACCGCCGGCCGCGCGTCCTCGATCCGCGCGGCCAGTTCCTTGGGGGCGAAGCCACCGAACACCACCGAGTGCACCGCGCCGATGCGGGCGCAGGCCAGCATCGTCATCACGGCCTCGGGCACCATCGGCATGTAGACCACGACCCGGTCGCCCCGGCTCACCCCCAGGCTGGTCAGGGCCCCGGCCACCCGGGCCACCTCGTCGCGCAGCTCACGGTAGCCGAACGACCTCGTCGCGGGCACCATGGCCGAGTCCCAGATTAGCGCGGTCTGCTCGCCCCGCCCCCGCTCGACGTGCCGGTCCAGCGCGTTCGCGCAGGTGTTCAGCTCCCCGCCGGGATACCACCGGTAGAACGGCGGCCGGCTGGCGTCAACCGCGGCCGACGGCGTGACCGTCCAGTCGATCAGCCCGGCCGCCTCCAGCCAGAACCCCTCCGGGTCGGCCAGGCTCCGCTGGTAGGCCTCTGCGTACGCTCCCACGGCCGGATCCTCCCGCGACGTCGGCGAACCTGGGCCG
>Ga0335075_10004463_pt1 | contig 21894 bp, 24 predicted proteins | sample Lox_Sample_24_FD_206723 | JGI IMG/M metagenome (GOLD analysis project Ga0335075, IMG submission 206723) | Soil microbial communities from Loxahatchee National Wildlife Refuge, Florida, United States - Lox_Sample_2.4 | ecosystem: Environmental > Terrestrial > Soil > Wetlands | place: USA...
CTGCGCGCGCGCCGCGCTGCCGTCCGAGCGCGCTCCGCGGGCCGGCGGGCGACCCTCCCGGCGCGGCGGGAGCTCGGTCCCCCGGCGGCTCTAGGGGAGGCTCTGCCACAGCTCGTCCACGGCGGCGAGGAGCTGCTCGGGCTCGCCCTGCAGCGGCAGCGGCGGCCCCTGCTCGCGGCCGCGGCGGATCTGCACCTCGACCTCGCCGGACTCCAGCGAGCGGCGCCCGACGGTCAGGCGCAGCGGGCAGCCGAGCAGCTCCGCGTCGGCGAACTTCTCGCCGGTGCCCGCGTCGCGGTCGTCGTAGAGCACCTCCACGCCGCCGTCGGCGAGCGTCCGGTAGAGCGCGTCGGCGGCGTCGCGCTCGGGCGTGCCGGGCTTGCCGAGCGCGACCAGGTGCACGGCGAAGGGCGCGAGCGCCCGCGGCCAGGAGATGCCGTGCTCGTCGGCGAACTGCCCCACTGCGGCGGCCACGATGCGCGCCGGGCCGATCCCGTAGGAGGCCATCCACAGCGGGTGCTCGGCGCCCGTCTCGTCCAGGTAGCGGGCGCCCAGCGGCTCGGAGTAGCGGGTGCCGAGCTTGAAGATGTTGGCGATCTCGATCGCCGGCTCGAGCGCCAGGCGCTCGCCGTCCTTGAAGTACTCCTGCCCCCGCTGCTCCACGCCCGCGCCGTGCAGCGCCACCTCGACGTTCGCCGCGTAACCGTCGCCCAGCACGATCTGGTCCTCGCCGGCGGCGCACGGCGCCATGTACTCGTGCGCGCCGGAGCCGCCCATCATCCCCACGTCGCCCTCCACGCGGTAGAAGCGCAGGCCGGTGCGCTCCATGATGCGGTCGTAGGCGCCGACGTGCAGCGCGTAGGAGCGCTCCATGCCGGCGGCGTCGCGGTCGAAGCTGTAGGCGTCCTTCATGATGAACTCGCGCGTGCGCAGCACGCCCGCGCGCGGGCGCGGCTCGTCGCGCTCCTTGACCTGGAAGTGGTAGACGATCAGCGGCAGGTCGCGATAGGAGCGCACGATCTGCGCCATGTGGAAGGTGACCGCCTCCTCGTGGGTCATCGCCAGCACCAGCTCCGAGCCCTTGCGGTCGGTGAGCTTGAACAGCTCCTCGATCTCGATGCGCCCGGTCTTGCGCCACAGCTCGGCGGGCTGCAGCACCGGCATCAGCATCTCCTGCGCGCCGATCGCGTCCATCTCCTCGCGCACGATCTGCACGACGCGCTGGTGCACGCGCCAGCCGGCGGGGAGCCACGTCCACATGCCCGCGCCCATCTGGCGCACGAGCCCCGCCCTGACCATCAGCTTGTGCGAGAGCGCCTCCGCGTCGGCGGGGGGCTGCTTCTCGGTGGGCAGGGGATATTGGGAGAGGCGGGGCATCGTCGTGTGTGCGGCGTCGCTGGCGCGCACGCGCGAGCGTATATGGCCGCCGGCCCGGTCGCCATGCTGGCGGACCGGGCCGGCTCCCCGCTTCGTCTTTGAGGAGGTGCGCCTAGTGCAGGAGCTGTTCCAGCTTGTAGAACGTCGCCTGGGTGACCACGACGCCCACGAGGTTGCCGAGCGCGACGTTGACGTCCTCGAGGTGCGTGCCCCACAGCGGCCCGAGCACTTCTTCGATCTTTTCGCGCTGGTCGCTGGAGCTGTCCTCTGTCAGCTGCAGCCACGTGGCGCCGTTCGCGCGCTCGCACTGCCCGTTGTACTGCCCGGGGTCGGCGACCCACGGCGTGGACGCTTTCGCCCCCTTGACGAATTCGCCGAGCAGGCCGGGGAACGGAGTGGTCGACTCATAGCGCAGCAGCGGCCCGGCGTAGTTGCCCTGGACGAGCAGCGCCGGGTTCACGCACAGGACTTCGTCGTTCTTGATTTCTTCTTCGCTGGCGCCGGTCCCCAGCAACGGGCCGGCCACGCGTCCGAAGTCCGACGGGTTCGGCGGTTCTTTGAGGAAGCTCGAGTACGCGACCACGCAGTGCGTCTGTGCGACGTACTGGCACGCGGGCACGTTCTTGAACATCGCGCCCTCGGTCTTGCCCTTGGGCACCGTCACGTTGCCGCCGAGGATGATCGCGGACACGAGCTGCTTGCGCAGCGCGGGGTTGGGGTCGATCTGTTCTTTGATCAGCTGCTCGAGCATCGCCGAGCCCTGCGAGTGCCCGATCAGCACGAAGCCGCGCCCGTCGTTGTAGCGGGCGAGGTATTCCTCGAACGCGGTCAGCACGCCGACGTATGCGATCTCCGAGCCTTCTGGCGTGACGCCTCCGGGGGTATTGATCGCCGGGATCGTCAGCTGCGGGTAGATCGGCGCGTACACCTTGCACGCCTGCGAGAAGCGCGACGCCTGGTCGATCGCGATCTGCTTCTCTTCGGGACCGACTTCCAGGTTTGCGTTCTCGGTGAACTGGCTGCTGACGGTCGGGTACACGTAGAAGCAGTCGATCGGCGGGTTCTTGGCCGGCTGGGCGTGTTCGATGAAGCTCTGGCCGTTGGCCAGCTCGACGGTCGCTTCCTCGCTGCTCAGACACGGGTTTTCGGCCAGGCCAGGCTTGCACAGCCATGTCGTTTCCGCCGACGCCGAGGCTGCAGCAAGCCCCGACGCGATCAGCGCAGCTGCGCCTGCGGCTGCGAGCAGCCATATCCGCCACCCGGCCAGCATGGCCCGCAGCGGTCTCGTTCCTTGAAGCATCATCCCCTCCTGAGGTTGTGCGGCGCCGCCCTCGTTCGCTATGCGCCGCGGTTCCCCTGGATTTTAGGCATATCGCGGAGAAAGGCGCAAACTCCTATTGCGCGTCCACGCCCAGCAGCGCCGCCTCGACCTGGCGCAGGCGCTCTGTGTCCCCGCGTATGCCGGTGAGCGCGTCGTTGTAGAGGAACGCCTCCCCCAGCCGCACGATCGCGTATGCGAGCACCTCGGGGAGCACCGGCGAGACGAACTCGCCCGCCTGCACCTCGGCTTCGATCAGGTCCTGGATGCTGGCGACCACCCGCGGCTGCACGACCCCCGAGCCGGACGCGAGGATCCGCAGCGAGCGCTCGGGCTCCTGGTGAAGCAGCGCGCGCAGCCCGCGGGTGGCGGCGATCTCGCGGTTGAAGCGATCGAGCGTCTCCAGCAGCGCGGGCGCGCCGCTGCCGCCGACCGCGCGCCGGTGCGTCTGCAGGCGCCGTTCGGCGAGCGCGGCCAGCACCTCGCCCAGCAGCAGCTCGCGCGTCTGGAACCAGCGGTGCATGGTCGCGCGCGCGAGGCCCAGCTCGCGCGCGATCGCCTGCACGTCCACGCGTTCGCCCGCGAGGAAGCGCTCGGTCGCCAGCTCGAGTGCCGCCTGGCGGGTCGACGCGGCGGGGCGACCTGGACGGCCTGGGGCCAGCTGTGCCATGGACAAAGCCTAAACGTTCGGCTGGCGCCCTTTGATAGAACAGCGGTCACCGACCGATTTCGACGCCGATCCCTGATCCGAGAAGGAGCCCAACATGGCCTATTCCGTTCCGCCGCTCCCCTACGCATACGACGCGCTGGAGCCGCACATCGACAAGGCGACGATGGAATTCCACCACGACAAGCACCACCAGGCCTACGTGGACAAGGTGAACGCGGCGCTGGAGGGCGGCGAGTGGGCGGACAAGCCGATCGAGGAGGTGCTGCAGAACCTCGACAGCCTCGGCGACAAGAAGGCGGCCGTGAAAAACAACGGCGGCGGCCATTACAACCACACACTGTTCTGGGAGAGCATGAGCCCGGACGGCGGCGGCGAGCCGGACGGCGAGCTGGCGAGCGCGATCGACTCGGCGTTCGGCTCGTTCGCGGACTTCCAGGCGAAGCTGAAGGAAACGGGCGTCAACCAGTTCGGCTCGGGCTGGTCGTGGCTGGTGAAGGACGGCTCGGGCCTGGCGGTCGTGGGCTCGGCCAACCAGGACACCCCCCTGTCCGACGGCAAGACGCCGCTGCTGGGCGTGGACGTGTGGGAGCACTCCTACTACCTCAAGTACCAGAACCGCCGCCCGGACTACATCGACGCGTGGTGGAACGTGGTCGACTGGGGCAAGGTCGCGGAGCGCTTCGCGAGCTAGCTGCGGCTGAAGCGCCTGCCGGCGACGGGCGAGTCGGCCTCGTCGAGGGCGACGGCGGCGGGCTCGCGCTCGTCGCCCGCGGCGTGTGAGAGCATCGAGGAGAGCACCGCGTCGGCGTCGGCGTCCTCCTGACCCAGCCCTTCGGGCTGTGTGCCCGCGGCTGCTTCCAGCGCGGCGATGCGCTCGGGCGTCATCGCGGTGGCGTCCTCGTTCTCCGCGAGCCACGCGCGCGCGTCGGCGGCTGCAGCCTCGTCGCGCTGGACGGTCTTGCCGGCCGCGTAGTAGCGGTCGATCTCCTTGAACAGCTCGTCCACGAGCTGCTCGGTGGGGACCTTCTTCAGCGGCTCGCCCTTGGAGTAGATCATGCCCATGTCTTTGGCGCCGGTGATGCCGAAGTCGGCGTGGCGAGCCTCGCCGATGCCGTTCACGGCACATCCCAGCACCGACACCTCGATCGGGTCCTCGTAGGCCTCCAGGCGCCGCTCGACCTCGGCGACGACGCTGTCCATGTCGAACTGCAGGCGCCCGCAGGTGGGGCACGCGATCAGGTCGGGGCCGCGCTCGCGCAGCTTGAGCGCCTTGAGGATCTCCCACGCGACCTTCACCTCCTCCTCGGCGTGAAAGGTGGACAGCGAGATCCTGATGGTGTCGCCGATGCCGTCGGCGAGCAGCGTGCCCAGGCCGACGGCGGACTTCAGCGAGCCCGACCACTTGGTGCCCGCCTCGGTCACGCCCAGGTGCAGCGGGTAGGGGACTTTCTGCGAGAGCATGCGGTTGGAGGCGATCGTGTTGGGCACGGACGTGGACTTCATCGACACCTTGAAGTCCTCGAAGCCCAGGCGCTCCATCAGCTGCACGGTCTCGATCGCTGCCGTCACCAGCGCCTCGACGGGGTTGTCGTACTCGAGCTGGCGCAGGTGCTTGGGCAGCGAGCCGGAGTTGACGCCCACGCGCAGCGGCGTGCCGCGCTGCTTTGCCAGCGCGATCACCTCCGCGACCTTCTCCGGGCCGCCGATGTTGCCGGGGTTCAGCCGCACGCAGTGCGCGCCCGCTTCGATCGCCTTGAGCGCGAGCGTGTGGTTGAAGTGGATGTCGGCGATCACCGGGATCGGCGAGGTCGCGACGATCGTCTTCAGCGCCTCCACGTCCTGCTCGCGCGGCACGGCCACGCGCACGATGTCCGCGCCGGCGTCCGCCACCGTGCGGATCTGCGCCATCGTCGCCTGCAGGTTGGCGGTCTCGGTCTTGGTCATCGTCTGCACGGCCACGGGAGCGCCGCCGCCGACGGGCACGCTGCCCACGTGGATCTGCCGTGTGGAGGCCATGGGCTGATTCTACGATGCGCGCCGGGGACGACCGCGCGAACGCCGCGAACGCGGAGCGCTCCGCGCGGAGCGTCCTTTAAACATCTCCCCCATCAGCCGCCCAGGCGGCTGATGTCGTTGCTCACGCCGTTGATCACGAGGAACACCAGCAGCACGATGCCGATCGAGCTGTAGCGGTACATCGCGCCGACGGATATCCGCCTGCCCCGCAGCTTCTCCGCGAGCGACCACAGGACGTGCCCGCCGTCGAGCGGCAGGAACGGGAACAGGTTGATGACGGCGAGGATCAGCGACAGGAAGCCGAGGAACACCAGCCCGTAGCCCGCGCCCGCCGCCACCGTTTCGTGCGCGTCCTGGGTGATGCCGACGATGCTCGAGATCTGTTTGCGCGCCTTGGAGCTGGTGAGCGCGTGCACGAAGCCGGTGAGCGTCTGGGTGGTGACGTGCCACATCTCGTTGAGCGACGCGCCGGCGGCGGCGAGCGCGCCGAACGGTTTGCTGGCGACGCCGAAGTCGAAGCCGATGAGCATGCGTCCGGCCTGCTTGTCGTAGCGCGGGTACACGCTCAGCGCGAGGTCGCGTCCGGCGCGGCGCACGGTCAGGCGCACCGGCGTGAAGGCGCGGCAGCCGTTGACGAGGGCCCCGGCGCAGCGATGCGAGTCGATGGCCGCCTCCGCCGAGGCGACCGTCGCGTGCTTGCCGTCGACCGTGAGGATGCGGTCGCCCTTGCGCAGCGTCCCCTGCGCGGGCTCGCCGCGCTCGATTTCCTGCACGGAGGTGGTGGCCACGAGCGTCTGCACGGACGGGTCGAGATTGCCGAGCGCGATCGAGCCGCCCAGGCCGCCGCTGAACAGGATCGCCCAGAAGACGAGGAACGCGATCAGGATGTTGACGCCGGGACCGGCGAGGATCACGACGACGCGCTTCCACGGCACCTGGTTGTAGTAGGCGCGCCGCGCGACCTCGGGGTCGAGCCCGGCCACCTCTTCGGGGCTCATGCCGGTGATCTTCACGTAGCCGCCGAGCGGGATCGCGCCGATCGCGTACTCGGTCTCGCCGCGGCGTATGCGCGCGATGGTGGGCGGGAAGAACAGCGAGAAGCGCTCCACGCGCATGCCCACGGCCTTGGCCACCGTGAAGTGTCCCAGCTCGTGCAGCACGATCAGCAGCACGATCCCGAGGATCGTCAGTACCCAGCTCACGGCCTCAGTGTGGCAGGCGCTCGACCGCCTCCCCGGCTATCGCGCGCGCCTGCCTGTCGGCCTCGTACAGCGACTCGAACGAGTGCACTGGCTCGCTCGCGAGCGTTGCGAGCGTGTGCTCGATCACCTCGGGGATCTCCAGGAAGCGCAGCCGCCCGTCGAGGAAGGCGTGCACGGCGATCTCGTTGGCGGCGTTGAGCAGGCACGGCGCGGTGCCTCCCGCGCGCGCCGCTTCGCCGGCGAGGCGCAGGCACGGGAACGCTTCCAGGTCGACCGGCTCGAACGTGAGCGCGCCCACGCCGGCCAGGTCGAGCGGGGCGATCGGCAGCCGCACGCTCTCCCCTCCGTGCAGCGCGTAGGAGATCGCGATGCGCATGTCGGGCGGCCCGAGGTGGGCGAGCATCGCGCCGTCGGCCAGCTGCACGAGCCCGTGCACGAGCGACTGGGGGTGCACGACCACGTCGATGCGCTCGTACGGCGTGCCGAACAGGTGGTGGGCCTCCATCAGCTCGAGCCCCTTGTTCATCAGCGTGGCGGAGTCGATCGTGATCTTGCCGCCCATCGCCCACGTGGGGTGCGCGAGCGCGCCCTCCACGGTCACGTCCGCGAGCTGCTCGCGCGAGCGCCCGCGGAAGGGGCCGCCACTGGCGGTGATCGTCAGGCGCTGCACCGCTCCCGGGGGCTGCCCGGCGATCAGCTGGTGAAGCGCCGTGTGCTCGGAGTCGACGGGCACGATCCGCGCGCCGGTCGCCTCGGCGAGCGCGGCTACGAGTTCGCCGCCGACGACCAGCGACTCCTTGTTGGCGAGCGCCAGGTCGATGCCCTCGCCGAGCGTGGCCACGGTGGGTCCCAGGCCGACGGAGCCGACGAGCGCGTTGAGCACGAGTTCGGCGCCGGACTCCACGACCAGGCGCACGAGCCCGTCGGCGCCGGCGAGCACCTCGCCGCCGGTCCACGCCTCGGCGGCGCGCGCGGCGGCGCGCTCGTCGCCGAGCGCGATGCGCGTGACCTGGCAGTCGCGCGCCTGCGCCAGCAGCGTCTCCCATGAGCCGCCGGCGGCGAGCCCCACCAGCTCCAACTCGTCGCTGCGCGCGCACACGTCGAGCGCCTGCCTGCCGATCGACCCGGTGGAGCCGAGGATCAGCAGGCGCTTGCTCATGCCGGCGCCGATTCTTCCTGGCCGGCCCGCGTGCGCCAGGTGACGGCGGTTTCGCTGATCGCCAGCGAGCCGGGCTCGACGGTGCCGCTCTGCGTGTACAGCAGCCGCAGCGGCGGCCTCAGCTTCCAGGTGCCGAGCCGCAGCAGCGCGATTTCCTGTTCGGGGCCGTCTTCGCCGAGCACCGCCACGGCGCCGCCGGGCGCGATCGCGAAGCGCACGCGGCCGATCGGCACTTTGGGAGCGCTCGGCGACGTGTACTGCTCTTCGTTGACGTTGATCACGCCCACGCGCAGCTGGCCGACGCGCAGGTCCAGCCACGCGACGAGCGCTTCGCCGCCGCCCGCGAACCCTTCGGAGGTGACCACGAACCCGAGCCTTTCGCCGAAGATGCGAAAGCCGTACACGTGCGTGTAGGTCGCGGGCGAGCTTTCGTAGATCAGCCTCGGGCGGCGCGCGTCCGGCCGGCAGGCGTAGTAGCTGCGCCACTTCAGGGACGGCTGGGAGCGCAGGTGGTGGACGAGGAAGAACACCCGCACGGCTCCCGTTGTGAACACGGCTTTGCCGGAGCGGCACGCGACGGGCGGGGCCGATCCGTTGGCTGGGGTCGCGAGCGCGCCCACGAGCACGACGGCACAGAGGGCGAGGAGTCCATGAGCGCGTGCCGGCGAGGTGCGCGGCGTGTGGGCAGCCATGCGGCGACTCTACTCAAGCGGTGACGCTCGGGCCCAGACATGGGCCGGCTCCGCGCGCGACGGTGTCACTTCGTCTTTTTGTACTTGAAGACAGCCTTCTTGTAGACGGGGCTCGTGCCGGTCGCGTTGGTGGCGGTCACGTCAACCTTGCCCCTGGCTCCTGGTGGGGACACCGCCGTGACCTTCGTGGAGGACACGTCCTGAACGTCGGTTGCCGCCGCCGAGCCGAAGTGCACGCTGGTCACTTCCGCGAGGTTGAAGCCGGTGATGGTGACGTGCGTTCCGCCTGCCGCCGGCCCGCCCCTGGGCGAGACCGCCCTGACCGTGGGAAGCGGAGGTTCGCGATACTCGAAGTAGACCCGCGGAACGCTCGTGGCGCCGGGAACGCTGACCGTCACGGGCACCGCTCCTTTGCCGGGCGGGGTCACGGCGGTGATCGAGCTCGCCGAGTTGACCGTGAAGCTCGCCGCTTCGGCGCTTCCGAAGTCGACCGCCGTGGCTTCGGCGAGCCCGTCCCCGGTGATCGTCACCGTCGTGCCGCCCACTTCCCTGCCCGCTTCGGGGCTCACGCCCGTCACAACCGGACAGGGGACGCCGGCTTCGGCGATCGCGAACTCGAACAGATACCCCCCCGTCACGCGGGTGGCGCCGCACGGCTGGGGCAGCTCGACCGGGTAAGGGCTGAATCTGCCGGCGCCTTCGGTGCCGACGCCGAGCTCGCCGTGTTCGTCGCCCCCCCACGCGGCGAGATGGCCGCTCTGGAGCAGCGCCAGGCTTGTGTTTCCACCCGCCGAGATCGCGGTGACCGCTTCTGGCAGGTATTTCACTTCCATGGGAAGCACTGCGTACGCTTTGCCGAATTCGCCATTGCCGAGCTTCCCGTAGGACTCGCTGCCCCACGCCCTGACGCCGCCGCTTGCGCGAAGCGCGAGGCTGTAGCCGCTGCCGCCGGAGATGGCCGTGACCCCGCTGCCGAGGCCCGCGACGGGAACCGGCCGGTCGCTCTGTTCGGTCGTGCCGTCGCCGAGCTGGCCTTCTTCGTTCGCTCCCCACGCCCAGACCGCGCCCCCGCTGACGAGCGCGAGGCTTTGATTCGGGCCCGCGGCGATCGCCGTGACGCCGCTCAGTTCGCTCACCGGCACCGGCACGTCGCTGTCTTCGGTCGAGCCGTCGCCCAACTGACCGTTCGCGTTGTTCCCCCAGGCGACGACCGTGCCGTCGCCCAAGAGCGCAAGAGCGCGGTTACCCCGCGCCGCGATCGCGGTCACCCCTTCCAGGCCGCTCACCGCGACGGGCACGTCGCTGTCTTCGGTCGAGCCGTCCCCGAGCTGCCCATGTCCGTCCGCACCCCAGGCCATCACGGTGCCGTTGCCCAGCAGCGCGAGGCTGAAGTCCGCGCCGGCGGACACCGCGACGACGTCTTCGAGCCGCGGCACCGCGAGCGGCACATGGCTCTCTTCTGTCGTGCCGTCGCCCAGTTCGCCGTGCTCGTTGCGCCCCCAGGCCATGACCGTGCCGTCGGCGAGGAGCGCCAGGGCGTGATCTTCCCCAGCCGAGACGCTCGTCACTTCGTTCAACCCTTCGATGAGCATTGGCACGTCGCTCTGCGTGGTGGTGCCATTGCCGAGCTGACCGTGGGGGTTGTAGCCCCACGAGGACACGTCTGTGGTAGCCGCGCTCGCGGCCGGCACCGCGCTCGCCATCGCTGCCGTAACCAGACAAACCCCCATCAGCCTGCGCATCCTGCCCTCCTGCACGCTCCCACCCACCTACGACGGTCGCGGTGACCGCCCACCGTCCTCCCTGTCGGCCAACGCTACCGCCGAGCCAACCAGTCGTCAAGCCTCAGTGCACATACGCCGCCCAGATGTAGTAGCCGGCGACGGCGCTGAACAGCACGGCGTCGAGGCGGTCCAGCGCGCCGCCGTGCGCCCCGAACAGGCCACCTGAGTCCTTGGCGCCGGCCTCGCGCTTGACGAACGACTCGAACAAGTCGCCCACGGGCGCCGCCAGCGCCACCCCCAGCCCGATCACCAGCGCGTGGGTGCCCGGCAGCCATTCCTGGTAGCGCCCGGCGATCCACACGCCGAGCACCGCGAACAGCATGCCTATGAGCAGGCCCTCGACGGTCTTGTTGGGGGAGATCGACGGCGCGAGCGGGCGCTGGCCGAACAGGCGCCCGCCGATGTACGCGCCGGTGTCGCCGAGGAACGTGCCGACGGCCACGTCGATCACGATGCCGATGCCGTGCGGCAGGCCGCGCAGCAGCACGGCGTGCGCGAGCGCGAAGCCGATCCAGTAGATGCCCAGCAGCGTCACCGCGATGCCGCCGACGGAGGGGCGCGGCGCGAGCAGCGTGAGCCCGAACACGACCGGCAGCGCGGCGACGGCCGCCAGCAGGACCTGGGTCTGGTCGCCGTACAGCGCGGCCGCGAGCAGCCCCGCGAGCGCGATGAACCCGCCCAGGCGCGACGGTTGCGCGCGCGCGTACATCGCGTACAGCTCGTGCATGCACACGGCGCCGAGCGCGAACATGCCGAGCCCGAACACGATGCCGCCTTCGATCACCAGGAACAGCGCGACGGCGATCGCCGGGGCCGCCACCAGCAGCCGCGCGCCCAGCTCCGAGCCGTGCTGCTCGCTGCCGCGACGCCTGCGGGCACGGCTGCGGCGGCGGCGCGGGCTGCGCGAGGACCCGCCGCGGGCGCCGTCCGCGCCCGGGCCCGCGGAGGGCGCTTGCGCCCGTGGCGAGGCGGCGGCGCGGGCGCCTGCGGGGGTGTGAGGTCCGCTGGCCATCCGCTCCTCCTCAGCGCCCGCCGAACCGGCGCCGGCGCTCTGCGTACTCGGCCAGCGACTGTTCGAGCGCCTGGCGGCTGAAGTCGGGCCACAGCTCCTCGCGGAACACCAGCTCGGAGTACGCGGACTGCCACAGCAGGTAGTTGGAGAGGCGGCGCTCGCCGCTGGTGCGGATGATCAGGTCGGGGTCGTGCATCTCCGGCGCGTACAGGCACGCGCGAAACTCCTCTTCGGTGGAGCCGGTGAAGCGGCGGGCGGCGTCCACGATCTCCGCGCGCCCGCCGTAGTTGAAGGCGACGAACATCGTGATCCTGGTGTTGGCCTCGGTCAGCTCTTCGGCCCAGCGCATCTGCTCGCCCAAGTGCTCGCCGACGTCCTCGCGCCGGCCGATGAAGCGCATGCGCACGCCTTCGCGGTGAAGCTCCGGCGTCTCGTCGGTGATCCGCTGGGAGAACATGCCCATCAACCCCCTCACCTCCTCCGCGGGCCGCGACCAGTTCTCGGTGGAGAACGAGTACACGGTGAACTCCTCGATGCCGAGTTCTGCGGCGTCGCGCAACCGCGCCTTGACCGTGTCCGCGCCGGCGCTGTGGCCGTCGTTGACGGGCACCCCTCGCGCGCGCGCCCAACGGCCGTTGCCGTCGGTGATGATCGCCACGTAGCGCGCGGAGGCGCTGAGCGATCCTCGATGTGATGGCCTGTCGAGACCGGATCTCCGGCCGGGCGCCGACGCGGGTTCCCCGGCGGCTGGCATCAGACTGCGAGGATCTCCTCTTCCTTGGCCTTCAGCACGGCGTCCAGCTCGCCGATGCGGGCGTCGGTCAGCTTCTGCAGCTCGACCTCCGCCCTGTGCTCGTCGTCGGAGGACGCTTCGCCCTCGGACTTCAGCTCGCGCAGGTGCTGCATCGTGTCGCGGCGCACGTTGCGGACCGCCACGCGGCCCTCCTCGGCGAGGTTGCGCACCACCTTGACCAGCTCGCGGCGGCGCTCTTCGGTCAGCTCCGGCACCACCAGGCGCACGATGTTGCCGTCGTTGGACGGGGACAGGCCGACGTCGGACTCGTTGATCGCCTTCTCGATCGCCTTGATCGAGGACTTGTCGTAGGGCTGCACCGTCAGCAGGCGCGCTTCCGGCGCGGAGATCGTGGAGAGCTGGTTCAGCGGCGTCATCGCGCCGTAGTAGTCGACGACCACGCGATCCAGCAGCGACGGGCTCGCCCGCCCGGTGCGCACGGTGGAGAACTCGTGCGTGGCCGACTCCACGGACTTGCCCATCCGCTCGCCCGCGTCCTCCAGCAGCTCGTCGATCAGGTTTTCAGTGGCCATCGCTCTCTCCCTGGCGGTCGACGTCCTCGGCGGCGGCGCTCGACACGAGCGTCCCCACGCGCACGCCCGAGATTATCCGCGCGAGCGAGCTGTCGTCGTCCATGTTGAACACGTTCAGCGGCATGCCGTTCTCCATGCACAGCGCCAGCGCCGTGGAGTCCATCACGCGCAGGCGCCGCTCGAGCGCCTCCATGTGCGTGATCTCGGGGATGAACTGCGCGCTCGGGTCGAGCGCGGGGTCGGCGCTGTAGACCCCCTCCACGCCGTTCTTGGCCATCAGGATGATCTCCGCGTGGATCTCCGCCGCGCGCAGCGCCGCGGCGGTGTCGGTGGTGAAGAACGGGTTGCCGGTGCCGGCCGCGAAGATCACCACGCGCCCCTTCTCCAGGTGGCGCATGGCGCGCCTGCGGATGTACGGCTCGGCGACCTCGGAGATGCTCAGCGCGCTCTGCACGCGCGTGTTCGTGCCGATCTTCTCCAGCGCGTCCTGCAACGGCAGCGCGTTCAGCACGGTCGCCAGCATGCCCATGTAGTCGGCCGTCGAGCGGTCCATGCCCGCGGCGGCGCCGTTCAGGCCGCGGTAGATGTTGCCCGCGCCGACCACGATCGCGACCTCCACGCCCTGGTCGTGCACGGCCGCCACCTGCTGGGCCACGGCGGCCACGCGCGCGGGGTCGGTGCCGTAGTCGCGTTCGCCCATCAACGCCTCGCCCGAGAGCTTCAGCAGGATGCGTTGGAAGGCAGGCGCCATCGACGGCAGAGCCTACCCAGTCACGATGCGACCAGGAGGTCGTGGATCAAGCGGGGCGCGGACGCAGGGAGCGTGGCGTGCTTGGCACGCGAGCGACCGAGGACAAAGCCCCGCGCAGCATCCACGGCCTACTGGCCGATCGCGAAGCGGGCGAAGCGGCGTATTACGACGTTCTCGCCGGTGGTGGCGGTCAGCTCGTCGCGAAGCTGCTGGACCGTCTTGCCGTCGAACTTCGGGTTGTGCATCTCCTGCTCGAGCAGCACGATCGTCTGCAGCCACGAGTCGAGCTTGCCGGAGACGATTTTCTCGCGCACGTTCTCCGGCTTGTCCGCGGCTTCCTGCTCGTAGATGCGCGCCTCGGCGGCGCGCTGGTCCTCGGGCACGTCCTCGCGGCTGACGTATTTGACCGTGGGCGTCGCCGCGATCTGCATGGCCACCTCGCGCGCGAAGGACACGAAGTCGTCGTTCTTGGCGACGAAGTCGGTGTTGCAGTCGACCTCGATCAGCACGCCGACCTTGGAGCCCGCGTGCACGTACGCCTGCACGGTGCCCTCGGTCGCCGCGCGCTCGCCGAGGTCCTGGATCTTCTTGCCCTGCTTGACGCGCAGGATCTCGATCGCCCTGTCGACGTCGCCCTCGGCCTCGGTGAGCGCTTTCTTGCAGTCCATCATCCCCGCGCCGGTGCGCTCGCGCAGGGCCTTGACGTCTTTCGCGCCGATCTCGACGGTGCTCATGCGGTTGCCTCCGTGGTCGTCTCCTCGCCCTCGCCTGCCGCGGCCTGCGCGCCGTCCTGCTGCGCTTGCACGCCGGCGTCCTGCGCCTGCATGTCGGCGTCCTGAGCCTGCGCTTCGGCGTGGACCGCGTCCTCGCCCTGTTCGGCGCCGCCGTCGGGCGCCGGAGCGGGCGGCTGCGGCGGGTGCGCCTCGCTGTCGGCCTGGGCCTCGGCCTCGGCGTGCACCGCGTCCTCGCCTTGGGCGGGCGCGGGCTCGGCCGGCGCGGGCGCTGCTGCGCCCTCGGGCGCGGCGGCCGGCTGGGCCGCCTGCGCGGCCTGCGCGGCGGCTGCCCGCTCGGCCGCCTCGCGCTCGGCGGTCTCGCGCGCGGCCTGCTCCTCGGCCTCGCGCTTGGCGTCCTCTTCTGCCTGGCGCCTGGCGCGCGCTTCCGCCTCCAGGCGCGCGCGTTCCTCGGCTTCCTTGCGCGCGCGCTCCTCCTCCGCGCGGAACACGGAGTGCCCCTCGGAGACGACCTGGCCGATCGCCTGCGTGATCAGCGCGCACGAGCGGATGGCGTCGTCGTTGCCGGGGATCACGAAGTCGATGCCGTCGGGGTCGCAGTTGGTGTCGACGAGCCCGATGATGGGGATGCGCAGCCGCCGGGCCTCTTTGACGGCGATCTCCTCGGTTTTGAGGTCGATCACGAACATGGCGTCCGGCACGCGCTGCATGTTCTTGACCCCGCCGAGGTTCGCTCGCAGCTTCACGAGGTCGGCCTGCGCGGCCATGCGCTCGCGCGTGGGCAGCAGCTCGAGCTGGCCGTCGGCCTCGTAGCGCTCGAGGTCGTGCAGGCGGCGGATGCGCTGGTTGATGGTCTGGAAGTTGGTCAGCAGGCCGCCGAGCCAGCGGTGGTTGACGTAGGGCATGTCGGCGGACTCGGCGACGTCCTTGACGGTGTCGCGCGCCTGCTTCTTGGTGCCGACGAACAGCACGGTGCCGCCGCGGTGGGCGAGCGTGGAGACGAACTCCTGCGCCTGCGCGAGCAGCGCCTGCGTCTTGAGCAGGTCGATGATGTAGATGCCGCCGCGCTCGCCGTATATGAAGCGGCGCATCTTGGGGTTCCAGCGACGCGTCTGATGGCCGAAGTGGACGCCGGCCTCCAGCAGCTCCGCAATGCCAACGTCAGCCACGGGCTACTCCCTTGTTGTGTGTCGGTTGATGGCCGCGCGGCGAAGGCGGACCCGGGGCTCGTGCATCCTCGCCCCGGGCAGGGCCGCGATCGTGATCGCGCGGGTAGCGGTTTCGGGTTGACCTTCAGGATACCCGTTCGGCGCGCACCAGCGCGCCGTGGAGGTCGCTGGGCAAGGGCGAAGTGACGTCGATGCGCTCGCCCGTGATCGGGTGGTCGAAGATCAGGCGTGCGGCGTGCAGGAACTGGCGCTCCAGCCCCAGCAGGCCGGGGGTGCCGTACTCCGGGTCCCCGCACACGGGATGGCCGATCGCGCTGAGGTGGACGCGGATCTGGTGCGTGCGCCCGGTGTCCAGGCTGAGGTTCAGCAGCGACGTGCTCGCGAACGCGCGCTCGAGCGTGAAACGGGTGCGCGCCTCGCGCGGCGCGGCTCCGCCGACGGCCATGCGCGTGCGCACGCGCTGGTCGCGGCCGATGGGCGCCTCGATCGTGCCCGAGCGAGCCGGCGGGCGACCCTCGACCAGCGCCAGGTAGCGCCGCTGCACGCGCCTTTGCGACATCGCCTCCTGCAGGCGGCGGTGCGCCTCGTCGGAGCGCGCGAGCACGAGCAGGCCGGAGGTGTCGCGGTCGAGCCGGTGCACGACCCCCGCGCGCTCGGCCTCCTGGCCGCCGGCGAGCAGCGGCGCGAGCAGCTGCGCGAGCGTGCCCTCGCGGTGTCCGCGGGCGGGGTGCACGACCACGCCGGGAGCCTTGTCGACGACGATCAGGTGCTGGTCCTGCAGCGCGATCCAGAAGCGGGGGCGGGCGGGGGAGTCGGCGATCATCGGTGGGCGTGGCGCGAGCGATCGACCAGCACGAACAAAATGAGTATGCCGATTGTGATGGACGCGTCGGCCAGGTTGAAGGGCGGCCAGCCGAGCGGCAGCTTGACGAAGTCGGTGACCGAGCCGTGGCGCACGCGGTCGAGCACGTTGCCGAGCGCGCCGCCGAGCAGCATGCCGGTGGGCAGCCACATCCACGGTCGCGCGGCGTTCAGCGCGAAGTACACGAGCAGCGCCGCCAGCGCGACGGCTACGAGGATCGTGACGGCGACGTGGTTGCCGGGGAGGAAGCCGAACGCGACGCCGTGGTTGCGGGTGTTGACGAATTGCACTCCCGGCAGCACGCCGCGTTCTTCGCCGGGGACGATCGAGTGTTCCACAGCGTGCTTGCTCAGCTGGTCGAGCACGACCACCACGACGAGCACCAGCGCCGCGCGTAGCCATGCCTTCAGGCGCATCGCGCGCTCAGCTGATGATGCCCTGAACGATCACGATGTCGATCACGTACAGCGTGAGGATCGCGGCCATCGGGCTGAGGTCCAGGCCCCCCATCTGCGGCATGAAGCGCCGGAAGATGCGCAGGAACGGCTCGCACACGTCGTGCAGGAAGCCGAGCACCGCGTCGGTGGTGCGCGAGTACGGGGGGCGCACGCCCACGGAGAACAGCAGCTGGATCACGATGTACAGGAAGATCAGCAGGATGTACACGTAGATCAGCGCGGACAGGTAGCCCGCGACGTCGCTGCGCGCGCTCGCGAGGATCAGCAGGTGGCTGCTTCGCGGCATGCTCACCCCGGGCCGGCGGGGAGGGGTCGCGGGCGGCTCATCGGGCGCGTCTCCCCGGAGCCGGTTCGAGCACGGCGTCGAGGGCGTCGCTGAACGCGCGGCGCAGGCCGGCGCGCTCGAGCGCGTCCACGCCGCGCGCGGTCAGCCCTCCCGGCGAGGACACCTCGCGGCGCACGGCCATCGTGTCGTAGCCGCGGCGGCGCAACAGCTCGGCGGTGCCCGCGAGCGTCTGCACGACCAGCTCCGCGCCCTGGGCGGCGGGGATGCCCCGGCGCACGCCCGCGTCCACCTGCGCCTCCGCCACCAGCGCCACGTACGCGGGCGCGCACGACATCAGGCCCATCGCCACGTCCACGAGCGCGTCGTCGAGCACGACCAGCGTGCCCAGCTCCGCGAACAGCGCCGCCACCGCCGCGTCGAGCGCGGCCGCGGTCCCTTCCCCGCCCCCGCCGTTGCCCCCGCCGTCGTCGCTTGCGCCTTCGCCGTCTGCGAGCAGCCCCGGCCCGGCCGCCTGCACGACAGCGCCCTGGCGGACCTCCACGGGCAGCGAGGGGATGAAGCGGTACACCGGGCGCCCCGGGTAGGCGCGGCGCAGCTCCGCCAGCGGCGTGACCGCGAGGATCGAGGCGACGGGCGTGGCGCCCTGCCCCACCTCCGCGGCGACCGCGTCCAGCTGCGCGGGCTTGTGGCACAGCACGAGCAGGTCGGCGCGCGCGGCGACCTCGGCGTTGCCCGGCAGCGCCTCCCCTCCCACCTCGGCCGCGAGCGAGCGGGCGCGCTCGGCGACGGGGTCGGCGCACAGCAGCGGTCGCCCCCAGCCGCGAGCGAGCGCCCGCGCCATGTTGCCGCAACCGATGAGGCCCACCCTCATCGCAGCCTCAGGACTGATTGAAGAAGCCCTTCTCGATGAGCCTCGCGCGCTCCTCGGCGGAGATCTCGACGTTGCGCGGCGTGAGCATGAAGACCTTGTCGGCGATCCGCTGCATGCCGCCGTCGAGCGCGTAGGTGAGGCCGGAGGCGAAGTCGATCAGGCGCTTGGACAGGTCGGTGTCGGAGCTCTGGAGGTTGAGGATCACGGGGATCGAGTCCTTGAACTTGTCCGCGATCTGCTGCGCGTCGTTGAACGACTTGGGCACCACCAGGTGCACGCGCACGTCGCCGTTGCCGCGGGCGCCGACCGGTTTGAGCACGGTCGTCTGGCGCCGGCCGCCGCGAGCCCCCGCCTCGGCTGTCTCCTCGTCGGAGAAGATGTCCTCGAACTCGTCGCGCCGGCGGCGCAGCCGGCGCACGTTGGGGCGCTCGCGGTAGCGATCCTCGATCTCGGACTCGGCGCCGGGCGCCCCGGGGTCGTCCTCGTAATCGTCCTGGTATTCCTCGGCGAGGCCGAAGTAGACGAGCGCGCTGTGAAGGGAGTCGCGAAAGGCCATCGGTGTAGGTGCGTGTTCGTCCGGCGGGCCGGTTTCCCTGCTGATGCTAGTGACTCGCCACGCCCGGCGGGCGTGCGCTGCGGGTTCAATTGTATAGTCGCGTGCCGATCCGCACGATCGTGGCGCCCTCCTCGACGGCCACGGCGAAGTCCTGGGAGGTGCCCATCGACAGGTGCTCCAGGCCGCGCTCGGCGGCCAACTCGCGCAGCGCGGCGAACCATCGCCGGCTGTCCTGCGGCTCGCGCGAGAGCGGCGGCATCGTCATCAGCCCCGCGACGGGCACGGGCGAGCGCTCCACGTACTCGTCTATCTGCTCGGGGGCGATGCCCGCCTTGCCTGCCTCGCCCGCGACGTTGACCTCCAGCAGCACGCGCTGCCCCGGGCGCGCCAGCCGGCGGTGGCGCTCGAGCTGCTCCAGCGCGGACTCGGACGCAAGCGAGTGGATCAGGCGCACGTGCGGCACGATCAGGCGCACGCGCCTGCTCTGAAGCCGCCCGATGAAGTCCCACTCGAAAAGCTGGCCGCAGGCCTCCACCTTGGCCACGAGGTCCTGCGCGCGGTTCTCGCCGACCAGCCGCACGCCCGCGCTGGCGAGCGCGCGCAGCTCGGAGGCGGGCAGGTACTTGGTGGCGGCCAGGACCTGCACGTCCTGCGGTCGCCGGCCGGGCAGCCGCTCGCGCGAGCGCTCGAGCGCCGCGTCGATCTCCTCGCGCACGCGCCGCAGGTTCGCGCGCACGACCTCTGCGCGCAGGCCCTCGATCAGCTCAGCCACGCCACGCCCGCCTGGCGGCCCGCGCGGGCGCCTTCGCGCCGGTGGGAGAAGAAGCGCGGGTCGCAGACGGTGCACGCGCGCACGTCGCGCACGTCGGTGACCCCCGCGGTGGCCAGCCGCGCATGTGCGATCGCGCGCAGGTCGATGTTGCGGCCGTGCGCGTGGGCGCCGGCGAAGGCCGCGTGCACCTCCGGCCCGACCTCGTAGCAGCAGGCGCCGGCGCCCGGTCCGACGACCGCGCCGATGTCCCCCGAGCCCGTCGACAGGGTGCGCAGCGCCTCCACCCCCTGCTCGAGCACGCCCGCGGCGAGCCCGCGCCAGCCGGCGTGGACGACGGCGACGGCGCCGTCGCTGCCGAGCGCCACCGGCAGGCAGTCGGCGGCGAGCACCATCGCGCCGACGTGGTGCAGCGCGGTGGCGTGGCCGTCGGCGTCGATCGGCACCGCCTGCCCGCCGCTGCCGGCGAGCCGCTCGATCGCGTGCACGGTGGTGCCGTGCGCCTGGCGGCTGGAGCACAGCCAGCGCAGGCGCAGGCGCTCGCACAGCTCCCGGCGGCGGCGCAGGCCGTGCTCGTGCCCGGCGCCGGCGAGCGTGGAGAGGTTGCCGGCGGCGCGCGTGGTGAACAGCGCGCGCCCGCCGCCGGGCAGCTCGAACTCGAATGCGAGCGCGTCGACGTCGGCTTTGGCGCCGGCGCCCACCCCCGCGGCGGCGCCGCTCATATGCGCGCCTCCAGCGCTGCGTTCAGCTCCGCCTGGCTGCCGTCGGCGCCCAGCTGGCCGTCGAGCTTGCGCGCCAGCGCCGCGCGCAGGCGCGCGCCGACCTGCGGGCCCTCGGGGACCCCGGCCGCGAGCAGGTCCTCGCCGGCGATCAGCAGGCGCACGTGTCGCACGTCCGCGAGCCACGCGCGCGCGCCCTCGCCCGCCGCGTCCAGGCCCAGCGTGCGCGGCCCCACGGCGCCGGCCAGCGCGACGGCCTCGGGCGTGGCGCGCGCGGCGGCGTCGTAGAGCTGCGAGCGCGAGCGCGCCGCGGCGAGCGCAGCGGCCAGCGCTGCGGCGCCGGCGGCGGCGTCGATGGCGGGGTCGCGCTCGCCGGCGGCGAACTCCATGGCGTCGAGCAACTCGTGCATCTCTGCGACCGCGTGCGCTCCGCCCGCGGGCGCGACCGGCGCGAGCAGCACGGCCAGCAGCAGCACGGCGGCTCGGGGCGCGTCGGTGGAGCCAGCGGGGCTGGCCGCCGCGGTCGCCAGCAGCTCGAGCGAGGCGCGCGCCAGCTCGGCGTCGAACGCCAGCCGGGGGTGCAGCGCGCGCAGCACGCCGAGCCGGTCTATCGCCAGCAGCGCCGCGGGCGCGTCGGCCTCGCCGAGCGCCAGCCGCAGCTCGGCGCCCACGCGCGCGCGAGACACGGTGTCCAGGGCGCCGCCCGCCACCGCCGCGGCAGCCAGCTCGGCGGTGTGCTCCTCCACGGCGAAGCGCAGGCGCGCGCTGTAGCGCGCCAGGCGCAGCAGGCGCGTGGGGTCGTCGAGGAAGCTGCGCTCGTGCAGCACGCGCAGCCGCCGCGCGTGCAGGTCCTCCAGCGCGTGCGGCGCCCCGAGCGCCTGCCCCGCGTGCGCGCCGGCGAGCGGGACGGCGATGGCGTTGACGGTGAAGTCGCGGCGGCTCAGGTCCTCCTCGACGGTGCCCGCGCGCACGTCGGGCAGCGCGCCGGGCGCCGCGTAGGACTCCGCACGGCGGGCGGCCACGTCGATGCGCCCGTCCTCCCATTCGACGGCTGCGGTGCCGAAGCGATCGTGCTGCACGGCGCTCGCGCCCAGCGCGTCGGCGAGCCGGCGGGCGAGCGCGCCGGCGTCCCCCTCGACGACCACGTCAAGCTCGCGCGGCGGGCGCCCGCGCAGCAGGTCGCGCACGGCGCCGCCGACGAGCGCCACGTCCTCGCGCTCTTCCGCGAGCGCCAGCAGCTGCGGGCCGCCGGGCCACGCGAGCAGCGCGCGCAGCACCTCGCCGGCGTCGCGCGCGTCAGCCACGGCGCACGGGCACGCCGGCGGCGGCGAGGTGGGCCTTGGCGTCGGCGACGGTGAAGCGGCCGTAGTGGAAGATGGACGCGCACAGCACCGCGTCCGCGCCCGCGTTCAGCGCCTGCGTGAGGTGGTCGAGCTCGCCGGCGCCGCCGGAGGCGATGACGGGCACGCTGACGGCGTCGCTGACCGCGCGCGTGAGCGGCAGGTCGTAGCCGTCGCTGGTGCCGTCGCGGTCCATGCTCGTCAGCAGGATCTCCCCCGCACCGCGCGCGACCGCCTCGCGCGCCCACCCCACCACGTCGCGGCCGGTGGGGGTGCGCCCGCCGGCGAGGTACGCCTCCCAGCCGCCGTTGCGCGCCCTGGCGTCGATCGCGAGCACCACGCACTGCGCGCCGAACTGCGCGGCGAGTTCCTCCAGCAGCTCGGGCCGTTCCAGCGCTGCGGAGTTCACGGACACCTTGTCCGCGCCCGCGTCGAGCACCGCCTGCGCGTCGGCCACCGAGCGGATGCCGCCGCCGATGGTGAACGGCACGAACACCTCGTCGGCGCTCGCGCGCGCGAGCCTGGCGATCGTCTCGCGCTTCTCGTGCGTGGCGGTGATGTCCAGGAACACGACCTCGTCGGCGCCCTCGCGGTCGTAGTGCGCGGCCAGCTCCACGGGGTCGCCGGCGTCGCGGATGTCCACGAATTCGACGCCCTTGACCACGCGCCCGGCGTCCACGTCCAGGCAGGGGATCACGCGCTTGTAGTGCATCGCCTCCAGCGTAGATGGTGCATCGACCGCGCTCCGTGCTCGACCCGTTTGAGCGTGTGACCGTGCCGCATGCAGCACGGTCGGCAGGGCCGCATGCGGCCCTGCCCAGGGGCC
>Ga0335075_10004464_pt1 | contig 21891 bp, 19 predicted proteins | sample Lox_Sample_24_FD_206723 | JGI IMG/M metagenome (GOLD analysis project Ga0335075, IMG submission 206723) | Soil microbial communities from Loxahatchee National Wildlife Refuge, Florida, United States - Lox_Sample_2.4 | ecosystem: Environmental > Terrestrial > Soil > Wetlands | place: USA...
CGTCGGGCCACGCCTGGATCATCCAGCCGAGATCGAGCTTCGGATCCCCAATCGTCCCCATCTCCCAGTCGACGATGGCTGCGAGCGTGGCCGGTGGACCATCTTTGAACATCACGTTGGCAAATTGATAGTCGCCATGCATGATGCCGGGGATGTAGTCAATTGGCTTGTGCGTTCGTAGCCAGGCCGATGCGACTTCCATTCCCTCGAGTTCGCGAGTCTTGACGCGTTCGAAGAAGGAGGTCCACCGCTCAACCTGGCGTTCGTGAAAGCCGTCGGGACGACCCAGGTCGTCGAGTCCCCGGGCTCGCCAGTCGACTTTCGACAGCAGAGCGATGCCCTCCGCTAGCTGATAGCCGAGACCAGCACGCGCCTGAAGATCGGCGTCGAAAGGGGGCGGCCAGGTCTCACGACCCATCGGCGACCACCCGTCGACGAACCCCATCAAGTAGAACGGTCTGCCCAGCACCGACGGATCCTCGCACGCGGCAATGGCCGGAGTATGGGGAACTTCGGTGCCGTCCAACGCCTCCACGATGCGCCACTCGCGCAGGATGCCCTCGTCGCGATCGGCCGGAGCAAACGGTGGCGGGATCCGGATGACACAGCGCTCCTCTCCACGACGGATCTCATAGATCTCGTTCTGTGTGCCGCCGGAGAGCAGCCGCTCCTCGATGGGCTCGCCCTTGCCGGGCAGGCCGGCGTCGTCCATCCACGTGGCAAGCCGCTCGAAATCGATCATAGTGTCCTCCAGCTCGAGATGTTCGGCGAACTGCGCCTTGTTCGTTCCATTCTCCCAAGAATCCAGTCGTGATCGACATGTCGTCTGCTCGAAGTGGTGACCGGGCAAGACCCTCCGACGTCGGTCTTCACCGGAAAGGAACATGGGATGGGTCCATGGCACCTATGAGTCCTGAGTTCAAGTGCGTCCGCCGGGTCGTGCGGCATCTCTCAGTTTCACGGTTATCACCCCGCATTCTGACGGAGCAACGCCGGAGTTGCATGCAGGCCCTGGCCTCTCAGCACGCGGCGTTCTGGTGGCCGACCCCGAGTGATCTCGAACCATCCCGGTTCGGCCTTGGCCACACCAACGGCTCGATCTCTTTCGCGCCCAGCTTGCGCCAAGGACTAGGCCGGGCTGACCTCCCGAGTCCCGATGGCTCCCGACCGGGCGAAGGCTTCAGGGGAGGTCCCCAGATAGCAGGCGATCACTCCATCGTCGTCCAGCACCGCGTCGGGCTTTCCCTGCGTGAGAATGGTGCCAAGTTCCATTGCGATGAGACGGTCGGCGACAGAGGAAATGAGCGGCATGTCGTGTTCGATGAGCAAAATGGCGCAACCGATCTCGTCGCGGATCCTTTGGATGAACGGGCCAAGCCGTTCGCTCTCTCGTTGGGCGAGTCCTGAAGATGGTTCGTCCAGCAACAGTACAGAGGGACCGTGTGCCAGCGTACAGGCCAGGTCCACGACTCGTCGGGTCCCTGTCGACAGCTCGGAGATGAACTTGTCACGGAACGGTCCCAGCGCAAGGCGCTCCAGGAGGTCCTCCACTTCCGATTCGACCATGGCTTCGGACTCGGCTACTTCGGGTAGGTGCAGTGCCGCGGCGACCGGGTCGCGTTCGGAGGTACGCCGTTCAAGTGCCACCGCAATGGTCTGGCCTACGGTGAGCCCTGGAAAGAGACGGGCGTCTTGAAATGATCGGCCAAGGCCCATTCGCGCCCGAGCATCCGGGCCGAGCTTTGTGACATCTTTCCCGTCGAGAATGATCTGGCCGGACCCAAGCGAGGTCGACCCCCCGATCAGGTCGAAAAGAGTCGTCTTTCCCGCCCCATTGGGTCCGATGATCCCCAGGATCTCGTGCTCGTGCAGATCAAAGCTCACATTGTCAACGGCGGCAATCCCGCCGTAGGAACGGGAAACTCCGTGTAGCTCCAGTACCGCACGGCCTTCGTCAGCCGGCGCCTTGACGTTGGTCTGCACCGGGGTCGACGGCCGAGCGACTGTAGGCACAGGCTCGGTGGGAAGCGGCCCCGTAGCTTGATGGACGGCTCCGGCAAAAAAGATTGAACGCATGATGTCTGGTCGGTCGAGAAGCTCGCCACAGTCGCCCTCGAAACGGACCTCGCCTTTCTCCATGAAGTAAGCCCGGTCGGAGACGGTCAGGGCCACGTTGACCGATTGCTCGACCAGCACGAAGGTGATTCCCGAGTCGCGCATCTCTTTGACCGTTTGCATCAGGGATTCGACAACTATCGGGGCGAGACCGAGCGACAGCTCATCGATCAACACGAGTCGCGGAGCCAGCATTAGCGTCTGAGCCAACATCAAAATCTGCTGTTCGCCGCCCGAGAGGTTGACTGCGGGCTTGTCCAAATGGGTCCTCAGCACGGGAAACTTCGTAAGTGCCTCTTGCATGCGAGCAGCGAGCACGTGACGGTCGTGCCTTGCCAGCCACCCAGCGATGCGCAGATTCTCGGACACTGTGAGCGAGTGAAAGACGCCCCGACCGCCAGGCATCTGCACCAACCCCAACGAGACAACCTTGTGGGGTGGAATACCAGCGAGGTTCCGACCCTCGAAAACGACCCGCCCTCCGGCAGGCGTCTGTATTCCTGAGATCGCTTTGAGCAGCGTGGACTTACCAGCGCCGTTCGTGCCCAAAAGAGCGACGACCTCGCCGCTGTTAACGGTGGCGTCGACCCCGAAAAGGACCTGGACGCCGTCATAGCCAACTTCGAGGTTGGACACGTCGAGCAGCGGCGCCCCAGCGATCGCAGTCTTCGAGCGGGCTTTTCGGATCCGCGATGCCTGATGCCTGGTCCTGATGCCTTGGCCGACACGCCGTCGTCGGTTCTTAAGCGCGTCCGTCCCCGTTGGGGTGTCGGACATCAACGCTTCAACGCTGAGTTCGTGTTCCGTCGCCACGCGCCGCAGAAAGTTGTCACGGATACGGAACGGCACGGTCGCCAGGCCGTTGGGAAGCAAGCAGAGGATGAGGATGAGTCCGGCACCGGTGCCCAAGGCGTTGATGCCTGGTCTGACGACAGTGGGGAAGAGGTTCTGGAACCACACGATGCCGTTCACGAAGATGGCGCCGAGGATTCCCCCGGTCAGCGAGCCGAGGCCTCCGACCACCACCATCGTGAACGCGCCGAGGCTGGCGTCAGGCGTGAATTGGCTGGCGTCGAGAGATTGCTGGCTAAAGACGTACAGGGCACCCGCAGCCGCAGCAATAAAGCCCGAGATGGCAAAGGCGGTGAGCTTGGCCCGAGTCTGGTTGACCCCATACGACTCTGCAGCGGCGGGATTGTCCCGGACCGCCATGAGTACCCGGCCCGTTCGTGACCGCCTCAGCCCGCTCAGGGCCAGCAAGGTCAGCGATAGGAACACCAGGCAGACGTAGTAGTACGACCGTTCAGAGTAGACGCCCCGTCCCAGTGCCCCCGGGCGCTGCAAGAAGTCGCTCACCCCTGGAAGCCAGCTCACCTCGTCTGGATTGAGCAGGAAGGACCCGACAACGACCGAGAAGGATAACGTCGTCACGGCCAAGAGCACGCCCTTGATGCGCAAGGCGGGGATGCCGATCACCATCGCCCCCACCGCTCCGGCCAGGCCCGACAGCAGCACTATCCATACCAGGTCCCAATTCCAGTACCAGCCGATGGCCGCGCCGATGCCGGCGCCAATGCCCATGAACCCGAACTGGCCCAAACTGATCTGTCCTGCCCATCCGGTGAGGACGACCAGGGACGTCGCCAGGATCGCGTAGATGAGAACCACGGAGGCGAGGTTGGTATCGCCGGGCCCGAATATCCAAGGAACTGCTAGGGCGACGGCCGCCACCGAGGCAATGACCGCCCAGCGGGCCCGGGCCACCTCTGGCAGACGGGCGAGTACGGCCGGTGTCGGGCGGACGTTGCCGATGGCGTTCCAGCTCGAGCTGGGCTCGAGCTGCTGGCGCGTGGACCGCCCCCGACGCTGGAAGAGCAGCGCGCCGACGATCACGATGAAAGTGACAGGGGCGACAAGCTCGGCACTTCCCGTGTGCCATACGATCGCCTGCTCCAAGATCCCGAGCGCGGCGGCGGCCGCGACCATGGTGCCGAAGCGTTCCATTCGCGCGATCACCGCGGCGGCCAGGATCTGCACCAGCAGATCGGCGCTGTCGGTCTGTCCACCCACTGCGGTCCCCTCGACGCCCGTCTGCAGGAACACACCAACGGTGGCCAACAGACCGGCTGCTGCCCAGACGATGATTTTGAGGCTCATCACATTCACACCGAGCAGTGAGGCCCGGTCGGCATTGTCGGCAGAGGCACGGATCGCGACGCCGATGTGGGTGTAGCGCATGAACGCGAACAGGGACAAGATCATCACTGGTACTGCGATGATGGCCAGCACATCAGTGCCGTTGAAGAAGACGGGGTCGATCCGGAAGTTCAGGTTGAACGGGACGGCGTTGGTGCTAATCGTCAGAACTTGTGCACCGGCAAGCCAGTTCGGCAAGAGGCCCGCGACTCCGACGAGGATTTGTGCAATACCGATGGTTACGACCGTCGCCACTAGTCGGGGAGCCCGGAAGAAGAACCTCATTACGAGAACCTGCGCCAACAAACCCGTGAGCGTTCCGATCACAAGAGCCACCACGAACGCCGGCCAAAACGACCAACCCCTCGTCATGAGCAGAAAGCCGAGAGTCGCAGCCGGCAAACCTAGGGTCGCCTGGGAGAAGTTGATGATCTTGTCGGCTCGGTAGACGAGCATCAGTCCCAGGGCGATGAGGGCGATGAGACCCCCAATCTCCACTCCATGGACGACCACGCCGATCGGTGCGGGCCACAGCATTTGCTCCACCAGGTAGAAGGTGCCGACAACGACTATCCAGGCGGCCGCGGACCGGACCCGTCGGTTGTGCGCCCAGCGCGTGACCGACGTCGCCACATCTGGCATTAGGTGCGCCTTATGAGCAGTTGTAGTAGCACTGCTTGGGGTAATCGGGCGCCCGCTCTTTGGTTGGCCCGCCACCAGAGAAGTACGTTATTTGGTTGGAAGCATTGGTGAAGTACTTCGGCTCTCCAGATGGCCAGTGGTTCCAGAAGTGGCGTTTCGCCCCGCTCGGGTAGATGTAGCAACCATGCTCGGTCTTGCCGGTTGGGCCCTCACAGGTGGCGGAAGCGGACCAGAAGATCTCGGCGAAGTCGCTGATTGACGCGTAGCTCGGCTTAGGCCATACGTGTCCTTGATTGCCGTACGCAGTCGCGATGGTCGCCGCGCCGCCGATGAAGGCTCCCCCGCGAGGCGGCACTGCGAACTGCGCGGCTTTGTACGTGGCAGGGGTGAGGTCGGGCCCCGCCAAGCTGAGCCCATTGATGATTGACATCATCGAAATCATCACTTGGTTGAGGTCGAGCTCGGAACCCGGCGGTGCGCTTCCATACTGCCAGTACCAGAGCCCGGCACCGTTCTGGTCGTCTTGGAGGGGCGTGATCGGTGGCGACACGCTGGTAATGCCGAAGGCATGCTTCCACTGCGCGGGGCTCATGTATGTCGCCTCGAGTGCGTCATCCACGTAGCCCACGGGATTCGCCACCCACTCAGGAAAGTACCCTTGCTTGGTGGCGTCGGTAGTCGCGCCAAGGAGAATCGGGATCACGAGATCCGTGTAGGGCACAATCGTCGTGATGCCCTCGGACTGGAACTGGGCGATGGCCGTCTGGGCCTGCTGACTGCCAGCCGCTGCGTCTCCGTCATCAATCGCGACTTTGTCAGCGAACTTGGCACCGCAACGGGCCAAGCCCGCATTGAGATCGGACAGATCGGCCGACGTAACGGTTGAGGTCCCGTACAACAGCCCGATCTTGCGGACGTCCTGCGTGTACGCGCTGCCCGCGTAGGCCGCTTTGTGGCCCCACAGCCGATCGCAGATGTAGCCGGTGAGCGCACTGATGATGTGCTGGTTGTCGTAGATGCCCCATAGGTAAGGAGCGGCCTTTTGGTAAACCGATTCGTCCCAATTGCCATCCGTCAACGAGATCACTCGACGCTGTGCAACATCGAGGTCGTAGGAATCAAGCGATGGACTCACGTCCAAGGATAGGAACGGCTTGATCTGGTCCGCTACCTGGATGGCATCGGCGTTCGTCTGAGCGGAGCATGGCTCTTGCGCGCATGTCGACACGTAGGGGACAACTTGGATCTTCCGGCCGTACAAGTCGACGTGCTGCTCCAAGATTTTGATCACGCCTTGCATCTGGGCAATTTCGTCCGCATTGGTCTCAGTCAGTCCCGTAGAGTTCGTCGCTGCCTGATCGGGCCCCGGGGATGGCAAGTACATGACCATCTTGATGGTGTTGGCCGTCACCCCCTTCCACGTCGCTCCCCCGTTGTTGGCTCCTTGGGGGAACGGCGCCACGCACGGTGGCGCGTAGATGGTCGGGATCTTCACCTGACCGGTGGACCGGTTGCAGTTCGGCGCGGAAAGAGCAGCCGAGGTACCCACGCTCGCCGCCCCGTAGTGGCCGGCTGGAACCCGCGCCTGGGTCGTGCTCGTCGTCGTCGTCGCGGACTCAAGGGACGCCAGGGACGCCACGGGCGCCGTGCCACCAGAGGGCGCGAGACCCGACCCGGGGGGGCCGTTCGAGGTGCCGCTGGGACTGCGCCCTGGCACCAAGAGGACGATCAGCAATACCGCCGCGACAGTGATGACAAAGGGCCGGTACTTGAAGAGCACCTTTCCGACACGACCCAGCGGACCGTCGACGAGACGTCTCACGACACTCTTCCTCGAGACACTTTTACTCCCCCAATTCACATCCGACGTGGCTGCAGATCGGTATGAGTATCCCACCCGAGGCCCCGCGGAGTATTTCACCATGACACCTGGACGTCAACGCGATTTCGACGCTGGTGCCGCAGGCCGAGGTTGCTCACGCGCTCCGATGCGTGAGAGGGTCAATTGCCGCCACTCGCTGCGAATTCGACGTCACGTTGGACGATCCTTCGCACCTCGTCGAGCACTTCGGCGACGCGCTTCTCGACCTCAGAACTGTTCTGCGCGGAGCTCAACCTGTGAAGGGCTGGGATGCCTTCTTGAGCATCGAGCTCTGGTCCGGCGCGCTGTGGCTTGTATGTTGGATTGATATGGGCGAATCGGTGCAAGTTGCTCAGTTCTGGTTCGACCCGTTGTGTCCGTGGGCGTGGATCACTTCTCGATGGATGCTCGAAGTCGAAAGGGTGAGACCGGTCCGCACGGAATGGCGAATGATGTCATTGACCTATCTCAACCTTGTCCAGCACGAGGACACGGATTGGCCTGCTGATTATGTGGAGCGGTTGATGAGGGGCTGGGGACCGATCCGCGTCTGCGCGGCTGCCGCCCATCATGCCGGTGACGACATCCTCGGCCCGATCTACACGGCCATCGGAACCCGCTACCACGTCGAAGGTCGTTGGGAAGATCCGAACGTTCTCGGCGACGCCGTCGATGAAGTCGGTCTGCCGAGGTCATTGGCCGACGCGGTCGACAGCGATGATTTCGACGAGACAATCAAGAGATCGCACAATGAGGTCTTCCAGGACGTCGGTTTGGACGTGGGGACACCGGCTATTCGGGTTCTGGGCAACGCCTTCTTCGGTCCTGTCGTCAGTCCCGCGCCGAAGGGAGAGGCTGCGGGGCTCCTCTGGGACGGCTTTGTGCTGGTTACCAACACAGATGGGTTCTTCGAGATCAAGAGGTCCCGCGACCGCCAGCCATCCTTCGACTAGCTATGTTTGATGCTCCTGTAGCTCACGTGGATCATGGAGAATCGACCTCCAACTCCAATAGGGGCCACATCGGATCAGCGGCCGTCGCGGCGTCGCCCCCAAATTGCAACCCGTAGCGAGGGTGCGGGTGCGCTCCCCCCTCCGCGGCGCCATCGTTTTGGCCTCCGTCGTGGGCGGGAGCTGAAACAGTGGACAAGGTCGTCGGTATTACCTTCAGCTGGTAGCTCAGGACGAATGCGTTCCTCGCTGCTATTCGACGGGGTGCCGGCGAAGGCATGGCGACGGATCGTCTCGAAATCGCTGATGACACAACGAATCACTATAGGCCGGGTCTATTGGCGCGTACCGTCAGCGCGTCGGCGAAGTCTTTCCAGGCCGCCGCGCGCCTCAGGGCCTCGTCCGCGATCTCGTAGACACGACTGAGAGGCACCGACTGGACGTGGTCGAGCCAGTCGCCTGAAATGGACGTGCGTTCGAACCAAGTTGCGAACGACATCCCGGCATCGGTTGAGACGAATGCGGCATCCCTCGAAGGTGACACTCGTGCCGTGACGGGGTGACCCGGACTCGGAATGACCGCCGGATGTGCCGTCAAAGATTGTCGGGAACCCTGTTCGAGCTGGCGACGCACTTTTCGAACGGTTTCGGGGGAGCTGCCCGCGCAACGAGCGAGCTGACGCAGCGAGGCGTCGGGATCCGCCTCGATTGCCTCCACGATCCGCGCTCGCGTACGGGATGCGTTCGCTGCTTGGTATTTGCCGTCTAGCCCTCTTCGCTTGTCTAGGTGGGGAATTACACCACCTGGACGGGCTACGCCCTGGCGCAGCCTCCCTACGGTCTTATGATCAAGTCCGCATACCTTGGCGATCTTGCGGTCCGACCAGGTCGGGTCAAAGGTGAGAACTCGAGTGGCCGCCCCCTTCCGCTCCTGCAGCGTGAGCGGAAGCCCGTGAGCAATGTTGCGACGCACGGCCTCAATAAATGCCGACCTCTCGTCGCCGTCGAAGAGCACACACTCCAGATGCCTGAGACCGAGACGGCGAGCAGCAAGGTAACGATAATGGCCGTCGATGATCCGCCCATCACGGGTCACCAAGAGCGGCTCCCACCCTCCTGCAAGCTCAGCGACCAGGGCGATATGAATTGAACTGCGCTCCCCCAGCCGAGCCGATTCGCCAACATGAACGCGCTCGATAGGAAGCCGGACAACCGACCCGTTTCGCATCGTCGCTTCAGGACTCTCGGACAGAGCACGACCACCCGCACCAACTCGGTGGGACTTCCCCACTGCTCGGGGGGAAACGGCTTCCTCCATCAGAGCCACGGGCGAAGTCTACGAAAGACGCCGGAATTGGTCAACCGGTTGAGAGTCAGCCCTTTTACCTTCTCGGCAACAGGCGCTGACGTCGACCACGACCCGGTTCAGCTGCGATATGCCCAGGCGGTTCCCGGATAGGTCATCCGCCTGATTCCCTTACATGAGGCGACGCAGTCTTGATCTCCAATAGGCTCAGAGGGGACTTGTACTGCTTCCTTTGTGGTCCGATGTAGCACTTCGGCCAATCGGGCATTTATGAGGGCAGAGAACGATCCTGCGGCTGACGCAGCGCTCCTGCTCTCTAATGGCCATTGCAGACGGCGCACTAACCTGGCGTACAGCGAAACCAGTTGAGACGAAAGGCAGCCTTGTGACGGGCATCGACCGGGCGAAACCCGCAGCGATCGTCGACATGGGCAGAATCACCCAGGACTCAGTTTCACTCGAAGTGTCGAAGAGACTCCTGGGTCTGCTGGTGGCGGGGCAGATCCCGCTCGGGTCCCGCTTGCCTTCGGAGCGACACCTGTCAGAGGCACTTGGTGTCCCGCGCAACGCTATTCGTGATGGGTTGCGACCCTTGGCACTTCTGGGCTTGATCGAGTCCCGCCCGGGCAGTGGCACCTACGTCAAGAGCACGACCTCGAACTTGCTACCCGAAATCGCCGAGTGGGGTCTGCTTCTTGACTCTCCCACACTCCGTGAAGTCATTGAGGCGCGCTCGTTCGTTGAAGTCGCGCTTAGCCAGCTCGCGGCTGAGAGACGAGACAGCAAATGCGTCCGTGCGTTGAAATCCTTACTCTCAAAGATGGCAGCGGCCGAGACGCCCGATGAATTCAGCGAAGCTGTTCTCGCCTTCCATTTGCGGATTGCCGATGCAGCCCAGAACCAGGTGCTTGCAAGTTTGTTTCGTGCAAGCCGACCCCTCTTGAGTGTGTGGATACGGCGTGTAGTTTCTGCCGAAATTGATCGGAGCGAGCTTTACATCGAGCACAAAGCTATTTTTGAAGCGATTGAAGCCAGAGATTCTGTCCGGGCTGGCACCGCGATGGAACGACACCTCACAGTCGTAACTGAACGCCTAAGAGCAGGGCTCGAAGCTGAGCGACAGGCGCCGCCAAGCGGCAATGGCCCGCATGCCGCGGAGGCCCCGACTTTCGAGGAACTCTGGCGGTGGCCGTTGCTCGACGAGACGGCGCTGTGAACGCGGTCGCGATGTGACTGCTCGACGAGGCGAAGTTGCGGAAGAGTAGAGCGCGGATGTCGAGCGGGTGAGACCCTCCGATTGTCCTCGAGTGGGTGTCGAACGTAGGAGCGCGCAAGTTTCGCGACACTCTCCTGCGGAGACCTTGGGAGTATCTGATTTCGGCTTGCGCTATACCCATCGACACCAGGGGGATATTCGGCCGAGCTCATCCATCGAGGTCCTACGCCAGCCGTATCTAGGGCAGCTGACTCAGTCCATTGAGCCGGACCTGGCCTATCAGGCGTTCGATGCATTCGCGACCCGTGCGAGCAGCCTCTACCGGAGGCATGGCAGCAGTGATCGGCGAGATGACTTCGGGACCTACGTAACGCAAGGCGCCGATTCGGTGAAGCGTGTCGAGCACCCGAAGCAGATCCAAGGATCCGTCACCGGGCATGAGCCGGGAGAAAGTGTCTTCGCTGAGGCTTCGTTGTACTGTCCCTGATGCGTCTGCGACCTGTACCCCGAGGATCCTCTCACCGGGTATCTGTTCCAAGGTCGAGAAATCAGGATTGCCGCGGAAGAAATGCCAAGTGTCGAACAAGATCCCGCCGTTGGTGCGATCGGCACCTGAAACCACGGCCCATGCCGATGCGAGATCATTGATCGCCAACATCGGCATGAACTCCAGCTGTACCTGAGCACCGAGGTCGGCTGCGCGGTCGCAGAGCACTCCAAACGAGGTGGCTATCTCTTCTATCGCAGCCTCGTTAGTGAGCTGCCCGATAGCGCTCAGGGACACTGCTGAGAGCGCCTCGGCAACCCGCAGCACTTCATCGACAGTGATAGAGGCGAGGGGGCTTCCAGCAATTGGTTTGCCGTACCAATTCGGTACCGGGTCTAGGGCAACCTCGAGCCCCTCATCGCGTAGATGGCGGCCCAGTTTCAGAGGTGTAGTGCCCTCCTCCTTGACGCGGGCGACGTCGAGCGGACTCACGGAGATCCGGCCGTACCCAGCCGCATGCGCCGCTTCCACCCGCGCCGCGATAGAGCTCTCGAACCCGAGTGTTCCCGCCCAAAGCACCCATTGGATGTCGCTAAACATGACGGCTGATCGGTCAGTCACGGGGACGACCTCCGGCGGCAGCACATTTCAATCATTCCCGGCTGCGCCGCACCAGCCAGGTAGATCACAACTCCGGGAAGATCGTACGATGTTTGGGTGATCTGTGCTCGACTCTATGGGCGGGAAGACCTGCGTGTCGAAGACGTAATCGAACCGCAACCAGACTCCGGTGAGGTGAAGATCGCCATCGCACACAACGGACTGTGCGGCACTGATTTGCGTGAGTACTTCGAGGGGCCGATGGCGTGTACCGATCACCCTCATCCGCTGACTGGAGGCGTGCTTCCGCAGATTATGGGCCATGAGTTTGCGGGCGTCGTCAATGCAGTAGGTCCCGATGTACAGTCCGTCGCGGTCGGCGATCGTGTTTGCGTGGAACCGCTGTACTACTGCGGTGATTGCGAATCGTGTCGCGCCGGGCTCCCGCAGTTGTGCCGACTTGTCATTACACACGGCATCTGCTCCAACGGCGGTGGTCTCGCTCAGTTCACCGTGGTACCGAGTTGGATGGTCCACCCTCTACCCGCGTCGATGAGTCTGGCAGAGGGAGCGCTCGTCGAGCCCTTGGCCGTGGCATTCAATGGCGTGCTGCGTTCGGGGGTAGGGCCAGGCCAGTCGGCGCTCGTGTTTGGGGCGGGTCCGATCGGCATCGGCGTGGTGCTCGGGCTTCGAGCGATGGGCGTCGAAGACATCCTGGTCATCGAGCCTGTACCTTCCCGTCGTGCCGCCATGGAGGCACTTGGCGTGGAGCATGTAATCGATCCAACCGCCGTGGATCTTGGAATCGAGGTCCGCTCAAGAAACGGAGGTCGGGGAGTTGATGTTGCACTTGACTGCGCCGGTGGGGCATCCACCTTCTCCGCAGCCCCGACTCTTCTTCGACCGCGCGGTCGCTATGTCATCCTTGCCGTCGTGCTCGAAGAGCTGCCCCTTGTCCCGTGGATCCTTGCCAAGAAGGAGGTCGAACTGACCGGCTCGTGTGGGTATGAATCCGGTGTGTTCGCCCGAGTCATCGAGTTGATCGCCGCCGGTGCGTATCCGATGCGAGGCTGGGTCGAGCACGTCGAACTCGGTGAGGTGAATTCGGCCATGAAGGATCTGCGTGCGGGCAGTCGGACGAAACTTCTCGTGGACATTCCAGCCGTGTCGGCCTGAACCCTCAGTAGAGGGACGCTGAACGCCGTTCTGCGTAGACCAGCTACGCCGATCCCGTCATACTTGGATCGTGGATCGCACTGTCCGCTCCGGCCGTTCCATAATGGGGATCCTGCTCACCGGGGGCACGAGCCGTCGCATGGGATTCGACAAGGCCTCGATGCCGATCAGCGGCGTTCCCTGCGCGGCCAGAGTGGCAGCAGTTCTGCAGGCCGTCGTCGCTGATGCTATCGAAGTGGGGCCGGGAGTATCCGGCTTGCCGGCGGTTCAGGAAGAACCACGCGGCAGTGGCCCCCTTGTGGCGCTCTGCGCGGGCGCCCGAGCACTCAACGAGAACGGGATTGCTCGGCCAGCCTTGGTGCTGGCTTGCGATCTGCCTCTCGTGACCGAGACGGTTCTGTGGACCCTGGCGGAGTGGCCTGGTAGCGGCTCGGTCGTGCCGATTATCGCCGGGCAACCGCAGCCCTTGTGCGCCCGTTGGAGTGCCGAGGACTTATCGGCGTCGACAGATTTGGTCCGCGCCGGGATGCGCTCCATGCGATCGCTTCTTGAGCGCCCCGGCGTGACAATGGTCGAAGAGAAGGAATGGCCCACTCAGGTGGACCGGCGCGTCTTCTCCGACGTGGACACGCCCGCGGACCTGGTGAGGACCGGAGTGACCGTGGACCGCCAGGGGACACGGGGGCCAACACCGTGCCACTAACCCGTTCATGGTTCCATCGATGATCCCGCTCGCCGAGGCCCGCCAGTACGTCATTTCCGCGTGCGAGCCTTTGAAGCCGTCTTCGAAGGCTGTGATTGACTCGTCGGGTCACGTGCTGGCCGAGACGGTCCGAGCGATCGAGGCCGTTCCGCCCTTTGCCAATTCGGCCATGGATGGCTACGCAGTCCGGGCCGCCGACACCGTCTCGCCTCCGGCGCGACTTCGCGTTGTGGGTAGCGTGATGGCCGGGGACCAGCCAAAGACTTCCGTGCACCCAGGTGAGTCGGTTCGGATCATGACAGGGGCTCCTATCCCCTCGGGCGCTGACGCGGTGTGCATGATCGAGCGCACTCAAGTCGAAGAGGACGGGTCGATCGTCATCATCGAGCAATCCGTCGATCAAGGCACGAACGTCAGAAATGCCGGGGAGGACGTCATGGCAGGTGATGAGGTCTTCGGGCCGGGGACGCACATCGGGCCGGCCCATATTGGCGTTCTGATCAGTGTTGGGGTAGATGAGCTGCTCGTCCACGGGCGACCCGCCGTAGGCGTCCTCTCCACTGGCAACGAGCTCGTCACGACCGCAGGCGCTCTGGCCCCCGGGAAGATTCGCGACTCCAACCGGCCGACGCTGCTCGCCCAGCTCGCTAAGGACGGCTTTGTTGGCGTCGACCTCGGGACAGCCGGCGACGACGAGATGGCGCTCGCCGATGTCCTAGAAGCCGCAAGTTCTCGTTGCGACGCCATTATGGTGAGCGGGGGTGTGAGCGTCGGCGACCTCGACATCACGAAGGCTGTGCTCAAGAAGCTCTGCGGAACGACGATGCGGTCGATGCAGATCGCCATCAAGCCTGCAAAACCCTTCGCCTTCGGCGTGCTCAAGGTCGCGGGGACGCCAGTCTTTGGGCTTCCCGGCAACCCTGTATCTGCACTTGTCTCCTACGAGTTGCTGGTCCGACCCGCTCTACGCGTGATGGCCGGCTTCACCGTGCTCGATCGACCTCGCCTCGCTGGTGTCGCCGAAATGGACCTCGCCCGACGCCCTGACGGCAAGTTGCATCTATTACGGGTAACGGCCCACATCGGAGCGGACGGCACGCTCTATGTGCGGTCGTCTGGTGGCCAAGGCTCACACATGATGCGGGCCATGGCGCGCTCCAATGCTCTGGCCCTATTGCCGGATGGCGAACACGCCCGAACCGGTGAGCGCGTCGAGGTGCTCATCCTCGACGACGACGAGTTGGCATGCGACGTCGATGAGCCGTGCTGAGCGCCGGTCGACAGATGAGACCGTAGGTTTTGATTCAAAGACACCGGACATGGGTCCGATGAACCGCAGCCCAATTCGAATAGGTACCGGTTTGATGGCCCAGTGGTCTGCGCTGCAGTCTGTGCCTTTCCCTCGGTCCTCAGACGCCATCGTCTCTCGGTAGTGTTGCCCTGTCTTGAAGTTTGCTGCGAAGATCCTCACGGTTTCGGACTCGGTTCATATGGGCACGCGCGAAGACCGATCAGGGAACGAGTTGGCGCGTGCCCTCACGGAGCATGGATTCCGCGTGGTCGATCGGCGGATTGTCCCTGACGGGATCCCACCCGTTTCCGAGGCTCTGCGCGACCTGTCAACCGGGTTCGCGGGAGTGATCGTGACCACGGGCGGAACCGGGTTCTCGCCGACGGACCTCACTCCAGAGGCGACCAGCAATGTGATCGAACGCGGGGCCCCCGGACTGGCCGAGGCCATGCGTTCCGTGAATCCGCTTGGGCGTCTATCCAGGGGGATCGCGGGATCCGTCGGTGCCTGCTTAATTCTGAACGTCCCTGGATCTCCAGGGGGTGCCGTGGAATCACTCCTGGCGGTGGAGGACGTTCTCGGCCACGTGCTGGAACTGCTTTCCGGCGGCCAGCCGCACTGACCGGAATGTCATAAGGTCGCCGACGGCGCGGGCGCCAACAGGCTCGAAATCGAGACACACGACAGTGCCTCCTGCCATTTGTCACTGACTAACCTGGAAATGGTGTCTCCTGATGCGGTCGGAACAGGTGCAGTAGTGAGGTACGAATTGGATGAAGCTGCGAACGGAAGGGTGACCCTGACTGGTCTGAGCCCGCCTGAAGACAACGATGACTGGGTTGGCCTTTTCACCAGTTCCCTGCCGATTGACCTCGCAACGCGGTGGGCGAATCTCCCCTCGTGCGGAGGGATCGTCACCTTCTGCGGCACGGTACGTGATCACTCTGAAGGCCGTCCCGGAGTGACGCTACTCGAGTACGAGGCTTACGCCGAACAAGTGGCCCCACGACTCTCCCGCGTGGCCGATGCCGCCAGAAAGCGTTGGACGAAGATCGGCCGGCTGGTGCTGCTCCATCGCGTGGGCCGGCTGGGGGTCGGAGAGACGTCCGTTGTCGTGGTGGCCTCGACACCGCACCGATCGGAGGCGTTCGCGGCAGCACAGTTCTGCATTGACACGCTCAAGTGCACAGTCCCCATCTGGAAGCGCGAGACGTGGAGCGGCGGCGCCGACTGGACAAGCTGCTCCCATGACGTCGGTGGTGCGGAACTCCACCTTGACGCGACCAGAGGCGACGGATGAGATGGCGCACGGAGCGGTCGGGGCGAGACCGGCATCGGTCATGAATGCTCCCGTCCCGGTCGCAATCTCGGTTCGGACCCACCGGGAACCCGGCAGGAATCCCGCACCGACAATGCCGCTGGAAGGTCCGCTCCTCGATCGCTACGGACGCGTGCACAACGACCTTCGCATCTCGGTTACGGATCGCTGCAATTTGCGCTGCGTGTATTGCATGCCCGAGGAGGGGCTCACCTTTCTCCCTCCGGGTGATCTCCTCACTTTCGAAGAGATCACCCGGGTGGCCCGCGTTGCCCGGAGCCTCGGTGTGACCGCGCTGCGGATCACCGGCGGGGAGCCGCTCGTGCGTAAAGGGCTCCCGCTACTGATCGCTCAGCTGTCCGAGCTCGGGTTCGAGGACCTGGCGGTGACGACCAACGGGACAGAGCTAGCCCGCGTGGCGCAGAGGTTAGCTTCGGCCGGCTTGCGCCGGGTCAACGTGAGCTGTGACTCCCTGAAACCCGAACGATTTGCGGTCATCCGCCGGCGCGGCTCTCTGACCGCCGTCCTGCGTGCCATGGACGCCGCAGAGGCCGCCGGACTGACCCCGCTGAAGGTGAACGTGGTGCTCTTGCGCGGCCAGAACGACGACGAGATTCTCGATTTCGCCTCCTTCGCACGGGAGACCGGACGCATAGTTCGCTTCATCGAGTTCATGCCGCTCGACGCCCAGGGAGATTGGGACCGTGCCCGGCTCGTACCGGGTCGCGAGGTCTTCGATCGCATCTCCGAACGCTGGCCGTTGGTACCGGTGGCCGACTTCGCAGGACCGGCACCGGCCGAACGGTTCCGCTTTGCCGACGGTGTCGGGGAGATAGGGCTCATCTCGAGCGTCACGGAGCCCTTCTGTGGAACGTGCAACCGCCTGCGGCTCACTGCGGATGGTGCGGTGCGGAACTGCCTCTTCACCAACGACGAGAAGATCGTCCGCGACGTCCTGCGGGGCGGTGGCACCGATGCCCAGCTCTCCCTCCTACTCCGAGCCGCAGTCTGGGCCAAGCACCCCGGCCATGGGATCAATGAGCCGGGGTTCCTCCGCCCGTCGCGATCGATGTCGATGATCGGCGGCTAGTTGGCTCGCCTTCGGCTGTTCGGGCCCGCACGGGCGGCAGCGGGGACGTCCGGCGCCACCCTCCCCGGGAACAGCGTCGCCGCCATCATGGCCGGCGCAAGAGCGCGGTTTGGAGAGCCATTCTCCACAGTTCTCGATGGGTCGCGCCTATGGGTCAACGGCGACGAGGCGGACCCCGACACTCCTGTCGGCGACGACGATGAAGTCGCAGTGATCCCGCCGGTATCAGGAGGCTGTCAGTGAGCGCCCGACCAGAAGGCGACGTCGGCGCATTGGATGGCCTGACCCACCTCGACGAGCACGGTCATGCCCATATGGTCGACGTCACCGCCAAGCCACTCACGCGGCGACTGGCTGTCGCGCGTTGCGCCGTCATGACCACCGTCGAGGCGGTCGCCTCACTTGGCAACGCCCGGGATGGAATCGACCCAGTGGAGGCAGCGCGCGTCGCCGGGGTCCACGGTGCCAAGCAGACCTACACGCTCATTCCTCTCTGCCATTCCATTCACCTCGACCGCGTCGCGGTGGACGTGCAGGCGAGAGCCGACCGGATCGAGATCAAGGCCGTCACCGAGATCGTGGAACGCACGGGAGTGGAGATGGAGGCCCTCGTGGCCTGCGCTGTTACCGGTCTCGCGCTCCTTGGTTCGTTGCTCGACCTCGACCCGCAAGCCTCGCTCGAGGAACTCACCCTTTGGCACAAGTCAGGCGGTCGGTCAGGTGTCTGGCAGAGGATTTGGCCAGACGGTGGGGTCAGAGCGAACCCGCTGGAGCAAGGTGGAACACTTGAATTGCCCTGATCTGCGGGAAAAATCTCCCTAGACAACCGCAAATGCTAGGTACACGTAATGCTACGGTGCTGGCATGCCAGACATTTTCCCTTGCGTATTCGCGTCCAAGAATGTGCGCCGGCGATGGATCGCTATAGCCCTCATAATGCTGGGCTTCGCGGCAGTGTCCCCCGTGATCTCGGTCCCTGCGGCGGCCTCCCCCTTGCCCTCGGGCCCGGTCGACGTGCTGTCGGCCGGCTCGCTGCAGGACCTGCTGCAACAAAAGATCGGGCCGGCCTTCCAAAAGGCCACCGGGTACACACTCAACGACACCTCCATGGGGTCGGATGCGATCGCCAACGGGATTAAAGGCGGAACTCTCCGAGGTGACGTATTAATCAGCGCCTCGCCAGAGGTGAACCAGACCCTCGAAGGTTCGGCCAATGGGAACTGGGTGTCGTGGTATGCCGAGTTCGGTTCATCGCCCCTGATGCTGGGCTACAACCCGTCGAGCAAGTTCGCCAAGGCCCTGCGGACCAAGCCGTGGTACAACGTGATCGACGAGCCCGGCTTCCTGATAGGTCGGACCGACCCCACTACCGACCCCAAGGGCGTCCTAGCCGTCACAGCGCTGGACCAGGCGGCCAAGAAACACCACATCGCCGCCCTCAAGGCCATCTCGTCATCGACCTCGAACGTGTACCCCGAAGACTCACTCGTCGGACAGCTCCAGGCCGGGCAACTCGATGCCGGTTTCTTCTACGGGGTCGAGGCGGCGGCGGCCGACTTCAAGACAGTGCCGCTCGCGGGAACGAACCTCGCCGGCGACTACACCATCACTGTGCTCAACAGGGCGCCACATGATGCCTCCGCCCGCGCCTTCGTCGCCTTCCTGTTGGGTAGGTCCGGGCGCAAGATCCTGGCGAGCAACGGGATCGTCGCATTGAACCCACCCAAACTGAGCGGCGGCTCCTCGGTGCCAAAGGACCTGAAGGGGCTGTTATAACGGTGACGCGGGGGGCACTGCGCAGCCCCCTTCCCTGGTTGGGCGGCCTGATCGTCGTCTACCTTGCCGTCCCGCTGATCGCCTTCGCTGCCCGCTTTCTTGAGGCCCCCCGTCGCGGCTTCCACGTGCCGGGACTCTTCCCGTCTCTCTTCGTCTCGCTCGAGAGCGCCACGATCTCGCTCGCGTTGATCACACTGTTCGGTGTCCCGCTGGCCTACCTCCTGGCCCGCTCTCGGAGCCGCCTGGCTTCACTGGTCGGGCTCGTCGTGCTCCTGCCCTTGGCGCTGCCTCCCCTCATGAGCGGGATCCTGCTGATCTACCTGGTTGGCCCGTACACCTTGCTCGGCCAGCTCTTTGGTGGTCATCTCACCAACTCCCTCGCCGGCATCGTCCTAGCACAGACATTTTGCGCGGCCCCGTTTCTCATCGTTGCGGCCCGCGCTGCATTCGATGCCGTCGACCCGTCAACGCTCGACATGGCAGCCACTCTCGGCCACTCCGAGCTCTCTCGCTTCGGGCTCGTGGCGATCCCGCTGGCGGCACCCGGAATTCGTGCCGGGATGGTGCTCGCCTGGCTGCGCGCCTTCGGTGAGTACGGGGCGGTCATCATTCTTGCGTACCACCCGTTTTCCCTGCCCGTGTACACGTACAACCAGTTCAGCGGGATCGGCCTGCCCACGACACTGGCTCCGACGGCCCTGGCTCTCGCCGTCGCGGCCGTCGTGATCGCGCTCGGCCGTCTCGGGCCACGGCGTCACAGGGTTCACCACGCGTTGGTTCCGGCACCGGATCCTCCCGGGGCAACAGCGCCGACACCGGTCACCTTCGATCTCGACTATCGAGTCGGGACCTTCCACCTTGAGGTGTCACGCCGGTCCGGCGGAAGCAACCTCGCGGTTCTTGGTCCATCGGGGTCTGGCAAGTCCACCCTCCTCCGGAGTTTGGCCGGGCTCAACGGCTCGGCGCCCGGCCAGGTCTGGTACGGCGGTCGATCAGTGGAGCGCATCGCCGTGGAATCACGCCGGGTGGGCTACGTGGCGCAGGGGTTCTCCCTCTATCCCCATCTCACCGTGTGGCAACAGCTTCTCTTCGCCGAGGGCGCCACGCCGGGCCAGGCCGCCTACTGGCTCGAGCATCTTCACCTCAATGGGCTACAAGACCGGTTCCCGGATCAGATCTCCGGCGGCCAGCGTCAACGGGTGGCCATGGCGCAGGCCCTCTGCCGGTCACCCGAACTCCTCCTTCTCGATGAGCCGTTCTCGGCGCTCGACGCACCGGTCCGTCGGGAGCTGCGGCGGGAGCTCCGTCGACTGCAGCACCTCATGGGGCTGGCCACCGTGCTGGTCACCCATGACCCCGAGGAGGCCGCATTCCTCGCCGACGAGATCGTCATCATCTCGAACGGCCACGCATTGCAGTCCGGATCCACGAGAGAACTCTTCACCCATCCCTCGTCTCCAGAGGTCGGTCGTCTGCTCGGCATCACCAACCTCTATGAGGCGACGGTCGAATCCGACGGGTGGATCGACGCTCAGGGGATCAGGATCGGCGCGTCGACGGAGGACCTCGCAGCTTCCACGCCGGTGTTGTGGAGTATTCGGCCGGAGGACGTCAACCTGCTCGCCGCAGGGGGGCTCTCGGGCACGTTCTGCGATGTTGCCGACGTGGGCACTGCGGTCGACTTGTTCATCTCGATCGCGCCGGGATTCGAGATCCGTGCTCGCACAACGAAGCGAGCCGGCTTCCAGATCGGCGACCGGTGTCGCGTTGAGTTGCCGAGCGAGGCGATCAGCGTCTGGCCATACGAGCCTTCGCGATCAGAGGTGGTCGAGCGGCGCTGACATCGCGGCGCGGTCAGGTGTCCGTGGGAACCTCGACTCCTACGTTCGTCGCCTTGACCACGGCGTCGGCGATCATCCCGGGCTCCAGCTCCAGGTCGTCGGCCGCCTCTCGAGTAATGAGCGCCACGAAGCGGTGGGTCCCCGACTGCACCTCGACCTGGGCCGCCACCCCGTCCTTGTTCACGTGAGTGACGATGCCACGGAAGCGGTTGCGAGCCGACTGGCTACGCGACCGCTCGCGGCCCTGCTCACCGGCGAGCTCGACGGCCAACCGGGCCAGGTCCGCTCCATCGACGTAACGCCTGCCTCCAGATCCCTGCGTCGCCTTCACCCGGCCCGCGTCGGCCCAGCGACGCACGGTGTCCGCGCTCACACCCAGCAACTCCGCCGCTTGGCCGATGCGGTACTGGGGCATGCCACAAGGTAGCAAGGGCGCCCTGGACCTCAGCACCTCCGCTGCCGCATGCGCAAGGGACCTGCCTCCGCCTGGCACTCGAACCGGTATCAGCGACCAGCCAGCTCCATCGAGTCGAACCGAGCAGCTACACGCCATTGCCCCGACATGCGCAGACTGGGACGAACAGACCAGATCCGCCTGCTGACGCGTGACGTGCACCGCGTCCCCAAGCGAGATGACTTCGGGTGTTGGCAAAGTGCGGCTGGTGGTGTGCATGGACGCCAGAGTGGAGCGTGGACGTCCACACCAACGTCCACGCTGTTGTCCACAGAGGTCTCCGCTCCAGGGATTTCGAAAAGTTCTCCTCCGGAGCGGTCCAGGGCAGTCACAGGCCGGCGCAGCCGAGGCGTCGACGTGTCGGAGCCGCGCCTTGACGGCCCGGGGCTCAACGAATCAACACAATGGCAATCGTCGGCCGGGAACCGTCCGACCTGGATGCGTTGTTTGACCTAGCTTCGGCGGAAGGTTCACTCGCCGGTAATAGTCCAGCGGTACGGGAGCAGCGGGCACTGCCAGTGAGGCTCCTCTTGTTGTCAAGTAGCAATCAACGTTGACTTGTTCGGTCGCCGCGACGTTGCTTTGCACGGGACCCGGAACACCTCCCGTGGCACGATGCACTCGAGGCAACGCACTTGTCGCCCTTAGAGGGTGCTTCAACCGTAAGCCTTGTCGATCCCACCGTGGGAGTCACCTGATCTCGATGATGCACTTCTCCCGTGGCATTCCCCTTGCACTTCTCTCGAACGTCCCCCTTCCCGGGCGAAACGAGAAATTCCGCCCGCAGGGCGGAGTGGCGCCACTGGTGCACGGGTGTGGAATGTGTTGTACAGGTCCGGCGGAGCCCGATGGAAGGGGCATGACGAAGC
>Ga0335075_10004465_pt1 | contig 21882 bp, 19 predicted proteins | sample Lox_Sample_24_FD_206723 | JGI IMG/M metagenome (GOLD analysis project Ga0335075, IMG submission 206723) | Soil microbial communities from Loxahatchee National Wildlife Refuge, Florida, United States - Lox_Sample_2.4 | ecosystem: Environmental > Terrestrial > Soil > Wetlands | place: USA...
CCGTGCGCCTGGCCATGCTGCTCAAGCCCGCCGGCAAGCGTGGCGGACGACCCCGCTGCGAGTGGACGCTCGAACAGACCGAGCCCGAGACTCTGCGGCTGTTCCGTCACCTCGTGCCGGCGCAGCCGCCCTTTGTGTATACGTAGCCTCTCCCCGTAATCCCCCTTCCTTCAGCCACTTACGGCTCAAGGTCGCCCGGGCGTCAGTAAACTCGCGCTAGCCGCTCGCTCTTCGCGTCCTGAGTCGACCGGTCATTTGCATTCCCTATCATCCTGTGATACGCTCATCCGCGTATCCGCATATCCGCGTGCCCGCGGATCTGCGGTTCAAGAAGTAAAGCCAGCGTAAAACTGTGAGGCCCATTATGCGCGTTCGATATGGTGCAGCTGTTTCGCTTCTGCTGCTGGTTGGCGGATGTTCCACCACACCGCTGACGCAGCGGGCGACGGAGTTCTCCACCGCGGCGACGGCCGCCACTCTCAAGGTGCAAAACGCCTACCAGCTCGTCAATGCATCCTACATTGACGCACAGATGGCGAGCTTGGTGAACAACTTCGACACGAACGGCTTCAGCCCCTCTCAAATCCAGTCGTTCATGCCCAGCGCCGCCATGCAGGCGCGCACGCAGATGATCGCCGGGCTGCAACAGTACGCTACGCTCCTGGCCGAGGTCAGCGGTAACGAGCCGGTTACTGCGCTGGATACGCAGTCGGAGGCCCTGGGTAAGGCGCTCCAAGGGCTGAGCAGCAGCGTCGGACTGAGCAGCGTGGCAAAGAACGCCAACACGGACTCTGGCATTGCATCGGCAGCGGTCGACGCACTGGGGCGGATGCTGATTGAGCGCAAGACCGCCAAAGAATTGCCGGAGATTCTGACCGAGATGCAGAAGCCAGTAGACAACATCTGCCAGTTGCTCGAAGACGACGTTGGCACACCAGAAGGCGCTGGGCTTCGCAACCAGCTGAAGATCGATTACGACAGCCTCATCGCTGAGCAGCGAACGTACATCTACGCCAACGAGGCGAAGATGACCCCGGACGAGAGACGGACCGAGATCGAAAAGCTCCCGCAGCTCGTCACGACTGAACAGCAGGACGACGCCACGCTGGCCCAGACGCAAGAGGCGCTGAAAGCGCTGGCTGCAACGAACGACGCGCTTGCAACTACGAAGAATAGCAAGCAGGCGCCGGCGTTCCGGGCGCTCCTGGCGGAGCTCGAGTCGGAGAGCCAGCAGATCGCCTCCGTCTACAACGCAACCATGAGCAAGTAAGAGGAGATCACCATGTCTACCGCACCTTCGATTCCTGCCGATATTCCACAGAATCGTGCTGCCGCTCAGGCGCTGGAAGATAGGCTGGCGAACGCCAACCCTACAAATCTGGCCGACAGCCAGACCGTGTCAACCGCGCTGCAGGCCGTGAGGGACGTGCTGACCCAGCTCAACCGGGATGACTTGCTGTCGCGAGACGGCGCGATGCAGGATGCGGCAGCCAAATTGAAGGGTCCGCTGCAAACGCTGAGCGGGCTAAAGGATGAGCTCACCGGGATTTCCTCGCGACTGGCCACGTTCGCCGGAATCGCCAACGACGTGGACAAGGTGGTAACCGGCTGCGCGAAGTTCTTTCGGGTCTAACCGATGTCCATATTTGAAACTCGGAGCTGGTTCTATACCGGGCTTGGCCATCTCACCAGCTCCGCTGTAAACCGGCAATCCTAAACCTGGAAAGGGGCGTGTTCGTCGCAGGCAACTGCAGGGTTTTGACAGCAGGTTAGGACCTCTCGTCAGCGGCGCGGGATCATTAGGCCCGTCTCGCCCGTATGACGATATTGCGATTGCCGGAGGCCGCTGATGAGCTGGTAGCCGAGCAGCGTCGGCAATAAAATGGCCTCGTGAATCCGCACCTGCTGTGGCCGCTTGGCGTACTTCTCGCCTTAACGATGATCGCTGCCGTCCTGGGACGAAGACGACGGCGCGGCAGCACGTCCGGACTCGACCGGCCTTGGTCGCTCGAACCGAAGCGCCCGCTGCTGAGCGAGCCCGAACAGGTGCTCTACCGGCGCCTTGTGGAAAAGGCATGCCCTCGGCACATCATTCTCTGTCAGGTCCAGCTAATGCAGGCGCTGCGCTTCAAGCGCGGCGGATGGAGTGCCGGTCTCGCCAACCGCATCAGTCAGCTATCTATCGATTTTCTGATCGTCAGGCGGGACACGAGCATCGTGGCGGCGGTAGAGCGACGATGCGAGCCACGAGCGTGCCGACCGTCGCGCAGCGGATGCGCGCAAAGCTCACGCGCTTGAATCCGCCGGCCTCCCACTGCTGCGATGGCGTACGCGGCAAATGCCGGACGTGCGGGCGATCGGGACAGTCCTGGCCAGCCTTGTCGCTGGATCCCAGGTCTCAGACGGCTCGAAGCGATGACGGACGAGTCTGTCGCCGTAGCGGCTATGCCTCTGCGAAATTTCACGGTTGCGGTAGTGCGTCACGAGCTCCTGGCACCGATAGCTGGGAGGACATCGGTTGTGAGGACTGCATGATCTGCTATTTCATCAAATTTTTTGAGCGCGAGGAGTGGGCGGATCAGTTCCTGTCCGGTCACCTTTACCTCAATACTCTCGGCTATTTTAAGGGGCTGGAGTCAGCCGCGACCGCAGACAGAGGAGACCCCACGGAGGCTGTGTCGATCTGGCTCCAGCCGCACGACGTCGTTATGACTCTGCGGGTTCCAGTGCTGCACCTCGAAACCGTGATCACAGAAAAGGACTTGGCCAAGCAGATCCAGGTTTCGTCTACCTACCATGAGCAACTGTACCTGCTGTGCCTTTATGCTGTGCATACTGATAACCCTGTGATCGAGGACGGAAAAATTCGCAATCTCGATGCAATGCAAGAGCAGTTGCGCATTGATCCAAAATGCTTCGAGATGGGGAAGTTTGCGGTGGTGGTGCCGGCCGCAGACTTCCTCAAACAGCTGACGTCGAAACTTAAGGACCTCGGTGTGGCCGCAACAGGCAGGTTGGTTAACTATTACGATGAGGCGTCGTTCAGTGGAGAGATCGCGTTCTCTGATATTGAGTTTAGCAAGCAAAAGCGCTTCAGCTACCAGCGAGAGTGGCGGTTGCGGGTGAACTTCAATACTGCCACTACTGGTGCGATGACGATCGATGTCGGCAACTTACCAGAGGGAAGTTTTAAGCTTCCCGCCGGTGAGTTTCATCGTTTGAATGGAATGAGATTTGTTCCCAAAGAGTCAACCTCCAGTCCTTGAGTGCTACCTTACGGGACCCAGGACCAGGTCACAATGATTGACATTGATCCGATCGTCGATAGTTTCCGGCGCGGCGCGCTCGATCTCGATTGTCCGCGAATCATCATCAGTCAACGCAGGGAGGGGGGCGCCCGGTTCGTGGGGCCCGGATGCATCCGGCAAGATGAGGAGGGCGCTTTAATATTCAAACTTTATGTAGAGACGAAAGAAAACGCCGGCCCGCAGGTGATTTTCAAGACTTTGATTGGCAGTGCTGCCGGAACGCTCTTCCGTGATGAGGAGCTCTACGATCTGAGCGCCACGTCGGTCGAGGGAGCGAACTGGAAGGCGATCCGCATTGCAGGTATCCACCCAAACTGGAATATGCGGGATGACACGGGGGTTCTCAACGGGCGTCTGCATGCCATCGCTGCCGGTCCCCTCTTGCCGCCAGCGAGGCCGCACCGGTTGCGACTGCATTTTTTCGAAGAATACCCGCTGCCCCTGCACTCGGGGTTTCTCGATGCGGATCGCCTTGTCCCGGGCATGGTGCGCGATCGCGCAGAGTTCGAAGCCTGCGGAGCCCATTTCACCGTGAAAAGTCGTCTCGGCTCAGGCGACTCCACTGTGGAGGCGAGTGCCGAGACCGACCTTCCTCCGGCCTTCGACCTGCGAATCCAGGAAGCATTGCAGTACATCACCGGCAAATCAGCCATCTGGCGGGCGCGCGTGGCGACTTGTCAGGGGATGTTAATCCTGGAGCTCGCATCCCCAAGGCCCAAGGCCGTGCGCACGCAGTTCAGTCCTCCTCTCTCGCCCGCGTCCAGCGAGTTCCATCATGACACCTGGGCATTGTTCGAGCGCTTCCTGGCCTATGGGGTCCGTAATACCGATGCGAGCGATGAGCGCGGGCTTTGGAACGCGGTCGCTTACCACCTATATAACGCCAGGGAATCCACCTCCGCATCGATAGATGCCTGGGCAATCGGCGTCTCGGTCGCTGTAGAGGCCGTGGCGAGTGTGATCGAACTGGCCGACGATTGGGAGAAGGCGCAGGGCTGGGCGAATTTCAGAAAATGCGCGCTTGAGTGGCTCGAGGAACAGACGTTTCCGGAGGAGGTCAGGAGGCGCGCGCGAGGACTCATCGCAAAAACTGGGAGTAAGGGCACGAAGCAGAAGCTTCGCGAGCTGGCCGAGAAGGGTTATGTGGACAAGAAGTACGTTGACGCCTGGGACAGGCTGCGCAACCGTCACGTGCATCCCAATCTCACGGACCTGAAGCTTCCAGATCAGAACGAGTATCGCGAGCTATTCCGGCGGCTGTGGCAAGTTGGGACGCTGCTCCACCAGCTGACGTTCTATATCATCGGGTACAAAGGCCCATTCACGGATTACGGTCAAGCGGGGTGCCTCTCGCGACAGTATCCGCTGTCGGGGCAGGACGAGAGCGTCGGTGGAACGACGTGATTGCGGAAGGCGTCACAATTATCCGGCAAGCCCCTCGAGCCACCTGAATTCCTGCTCCACGATTCTCCGGGCCGCCGCCCCTACGGCAGGAAACGGATCTATTGGCCCGCTAAGTTCTTTCCGGATGCGTGGTGGTGGCCGGTACCCTCCCGTGCGGGACCCTCAGCAAGCCCGATGATCAGCGATGCACGAAGATAAGTAGCATCTCAACGCCGGTTTCCGTGTGGCTATGATGTGGCACGCCAGCGGGGCGGAAAATGTAGTCGTCGGCTTTGTAGTGCTTTCCGCCGCTTTCGAATTCCCCGAAGAGAACAAAATGTGTTCGTCGCCGTCGGAATGCGCATGCTCTTGATCGCCATGATCAGAATCAAGGCGCCAGAGGGATGCTTCCCCAACTCGATCATTTTGCACAGGGACTCGCGCCGCGATCGGCTCCGACGTAAGTTCGAGCCGAGTAACACGCCGCCCGCATGGCACGCAACGTCAGAACAAACTCTGATTAGCGGCTCGGACATACAACGTCACCAGACACCCAATACTAATACCAGCTCCGCCGCTGGACCCTCGGTTACCGCCATCGCTATGTGTGGAGCACGGTTATCCCTATCTGCACCGGCCCGAGCCGCCGCCCGTACCATCCCTACCGCTCCAGGGCCGCTGGCTTCACCAAGCCGGCTTCGCGATCGGTCGATGTACAAGGTGAGGATCAGACCTGAAAGCGCGACAATACCCGGACGGGGATACTCGGTACCGCTCTCCTCGCCCCGACTCCCGTAAGGGCCCTGCGCTGGATCTGTGCTAACGCACTGATACTCTTGGCTTTTGTGCCGGTGTCTCCTCACTTCCCAGCTTGAGCAATCCCCGTGACGGGTATGATCAGCAATCGCAGAGACTGACAGACGATAGATAGGACTGTCTACGCAGTAGTAGAATTATGTAGCTGTACGGGGGAGGGAGGACACATGAGCGCATTCTCAGTGTCAACAGTCGGCCGCGCTCGAGTGGTTAGCATCACAGCGCTGCGCCTTTTAGCGCCGATTCTCGCCCTAATGTTGGCAAGCTGCTTCTCGCCGCGTCTAATAATTAGCCGCCAAAACACGAGGACCAGCAGCGGTTCTGCGCCTACCGTGCGCGACCTTGTAGATCACGTCTCTTGCGAAATCGCAAGGACATACGAGAACAATACGGACTCGGCCTTGCTCGATGAGCAGCACAAGAACCGCTGGAAACATCTCATCGATGGAAACTTCGTCGCAGCAGTCGATCTAACTCTAATGGTAACTAGGACAGAAGGATTCAATCCGTCTTACAGCGCAATCACACCTCTAACTGGGGCTGGCGTCTATATTCCTTCTTACAAACTTGTCTACTCAGGAAGCAGTCCGCCGCAGACTCAGGCAACAAACAACGATACTCTCGCTATTGCCTTTCAGTTAAACAGCACGGCCGATAGAAACGTGGAGCAGGATTATACCATTGATCTTAGATCCCTAATCCAAGCATATACCGCGGATGATGTGAGGTTGGAGCGAGTCTTCAGACAACATGTTCCCGCCGTACCCCCGGGAGCCCCAACGGCAGCACAGTTCAGCGATGCTGCGCGTGGCGCCTTCGAAAGGAATTTTACTTTGAGAGGTGAAACGGAGCGCGCGTTGGCGGATGCCTTCAGAGCGGTCTTTCCGAAGCAGACGTCGGATCCCGCGAAGTACGAAAGTCAGTTTCTACTGACGCAGCTTCCATCGTTATACAAGGCCATGATCAAGCATCCGATCTTTGGCAGGTTTAGCCCAGAAACTCAGTTTCCATTTTGCCTCGGGTCAACACGCAGGCACCCGGCGATCGATCGGACTCCTCTGACGGGCAATATGGAGCTCTTTGAAACTATCGATGACGGATTGACAGCACTTGATCGAGCATCGATCTACAACATTTACGGCGTGTCCGGACCGACATCCCTGAGCCAGATACCAGTACCGGGCATACCGGGCGCCCCGGTGATTGCCTTTAGGGGTGCCGCTCCCCCTAGTGCCAGTGGTGGCGCTGCAAGCGCGAGTGCCGCCGTCAGCGGCGGTAGGACAACCTTTGGCTCAAAGGTGGACTTCTATATAACCGCAGGTGTCGGGGGTGGATATAGCGTTTCGACGCTGGACAACAAAATAAACGTCGGTGGAAGCGGAGCAGGCGGCGGCGGCGCGAGCGGTGGCGCCGGTTCATCCAGCGGAGGAGGCGCTGGCGGTGGCGGTCAGCTGCTAAGCGCCGTACGAATGACTCAAGATTCAATGACGGTAACATTTGGCGCTACCTGCGCAGCCCCGGTTGCGCTCGCGGCGGATTCTCCAGAACAGCGACAGAAGGGGTTCCGGCTGAGTGGAGGGCTGTTTGACATGCAGTTTGTCAAGCTGGCCGGTAGTCAAGCGACCTACTTACCTAGGGCGATAGAGAGCAGCGGACCCCCGGGAACACTGCGGGACATGGGGTGGCATGCGGCGCTGGCCGTGGCCGGTGATTTCGCACAGCCAAATACTTCGGTTGTTGCAGTCGACCAGCCCTCCGGCACGGTCACGCTGAACAAAGAACTCAAGAAGCCCCGGCACGGCATACCGCAGGCGTTCATTCCATACAGAATTGCAAGCGACGATCGAATAGAAACTGAGGAAGGGATTCCCGCCGTACCTTACGATTACGAATTTACGATCACATTGCCCTATCCGCTCTTCAAGGACGGCCCGAAGGCAGGCGTGTTCTCAACGGCTGGTTCTGCAAATTACGACTCGGTTGTGGCGTTTCGGCACGGTAAAGAGGTGGCTCGCGGCGCCGTTCAGTGGACCGGCGTAGTGCTCGATTCTACTTCATTTGAATTTCGCGGAACAGTTACAAGCGGCCTGACTGCGCAGCCTGTGGGACAGATCTGGTTTACGCAGAAGTACGAGGGAAACGGGGCACACCCGAACACGATTAAACCTGGCGTCATAGTGATCACGCATTTTCCGACTGACCTCGCGGAGAATCTGGAGGACCGCCCACCGGCCAATTACTGGTCGGCGCTGCCGCAGTGCGACGCGATCACTGCGGCACAAAAGCAGAGCGTGATCGATGCGATCGGGATTCAGAATCAATTTCAGACGTTCTTCCGCTGAGGATGAAATTCATGGTTGTTCAGAGACGTTTGCGTGATAAATTGGGATGGCTATCTTGGACCTATAGGCCATGCACACTTTTATGCGTCATGAATCTCATGTGGGTCTCGCCGGTTCAAGCTCAGGGAGCTCCGACCGGAGGGGAGACGTTTTTTTCAACACACACCGCGGACGTTGTCTTTATCAAGGTCTCTGATAAGACGAGCAAGAACACCCTTCCCGCAACCGGTACGGGCACGCTGCTGCAGAATGGATACGTTCTCACGGCCAAGCATGTCATCGAAGCGTTTGGTAACGATGATGTAGCAATTACCGGTTCGGTTGGAGCGCGGTACGGAAGTGCCGTTCCGTTAGACCTCGTTGTCACGTCACAGAGGCCGTTAGACCTCGCACTTCTGAAGTTTCGAGAGCTGCCGACAAATTTGGACGGCGTGCATATCGGCGATCCAGATCTATTGAAGGTCGGTGCTTCACTGTTGACGATGTCATTTCCAGGTGATTATGGGTTAACACTCACTTCGACGCAGATCACCAGCGCCGGGGAAGCGGGTCGGTGGCTTGCGACGGCAGAGCTTCTACCTGGAAGCAGCGGCGGGCCTGTTTTCGACCCCATTGGGGGAGGTGTCGTCGGAATCATTCAGACTGGCGCGCCTGGTTCCGCGGAAATTATTCCGATTAATCAAGGGGCACCCCTCCTGCTTTCGGCAGGCTACGGCATTGGGCCCCTGGCTGCAGCATTGGGTTTCCACGAAACAGAAATTAAACAGCTACTCAGTCGAGCGGGATCGAGTGCAGCACCAAACCCTGTTGCAGCGTTAGTGAACCAGCCGACAAGAGCGAAGACGTCAGAAGAACTGTGTGGAGCAAAGGCGATTGTGGTGAATTTGACGAACCCGCAGCTCTCAGCTAACAGAGATGTTAACTATGTCATACCAGCCGACTCTGGCTGTCGAATTAGTTCAGTGCAGTACCGAGATCTGAGCCGCACGCGTGCTGATGTAGCACCCGGCCACTCGTCTACGGAAGCCACGCTTAATGTGCATCTGGATGCTGTCCCTCTGTTCGGAGCACGTAGCTGGGCGCATGGCGTATTCGAGATCACTCAGGTGCCCACGCATCAATAGGGTCGACGGACCCGAGAGGCTCAGCCGAGCGTGCCAATGCGTATCGAGTCGCGTAGTGTGACAGGTGCGCGAATCGCGGCTCTACTCATTTTGTGTCTGCCGTGGTCACTGACGGAGGCCCAAACACTCCGTTTCACAAAGCAGTTCTCCATTCTCGAATTGACGGCATTGAGGCATTTCTCTGTTTGGCAGTTCGGCACGCCGAGCCCGCAACAAATGAAATTTCTGCGGTGCGGCAGTGAAATTTTGGACGTCCGCGATCGTGTTACAGCGCTTAATCAACTCACGGCAAACACCGCTAGTCACTCTATTTGCCTTGGTCCCCCAGGTCTACTTGACGATGAGCTCACATTTAGGAGGAACGTACAACGTTCGTTTGAGCTCGCGGAATCAGAGCGGCGGCCTTTTGTGTACATGGGAGAGCCGACCGACAGTGACCCAGAAGTTGTTGCATTAGGCCTTCAAGGTGGGGTAGTTACCTGTTCGGGCGTGCTTCTCCAGAAGCGGATTATCCTGACAGCCGCGCACTGCACGTGCCGACCATACGGACCGCCAACCGTCGTCTATTATGAACCGGTTGTCACTGATGGGGCGGACGGCGTTCCAATAACTGAAGAACCTCATCGGCTAGAGGCTGATGAATGCCCAACTGACGGGGAAAAGGCCTTCGGCAAGGACATTGCAATTCTTGTCACTTCCAGCGACGTGCCGAGTGCTTCCTTCGCCCGCCTTGCCTCGCCTATGGAGGAGCACTTGGCATCGACGGTGTCGATATTTGGTTACGGAAAAGCTTCCTACGCTGACGCCGGAGGCGCGCGGACTTTCGCGGCAGGCGTGGCGATTGCATCGCCTAATTGTACTGAGACGCTACCACCAGATCCGGCGCACGCCGGCAACACCGCTCAATCGCGATACGGGTGCGTTCCGAAGAAGGAATTCGTGGCCGGCACTCCATGGGGCAACATGCCGGATAGCTGCGCCGGAGATAGTGGCGGGCCTGCGCTCATCCGAACGGCGGAACCCGGGCGTGATGCAGTGGTGATGGGCATCGTGTCGCGCGCAGTACGCACAGGTCTATGCGGTGACGGTGGCGTATATGAACTCGTATCTCCTGAAGTACAGCAGTGGATTTGCAAGCAATATTCGGTAAGAGGTTGCCCTCAAAACTGACTGTGCGCGGAGAGTACCCGCAGCGTCCGAGTGCGGCTGCTGTCGGGCCCTGCCGAACGATTAGGCCAGACTGAGTATCATTGGGCTCCGTGAGAGATCTGAAGAAATGAGTTAATCTGGTCCATTGGAACGCGTGCCTGGGACGACGTGGACACCGAGCCCATCCCGCGTTCGCGCACCCGTGAAATGCAACCACGCTGGCGCAGTATCGACGTCATGAACCCAGCACCACACGGTCCGAATAGTGTCTGCCGTTAGGCGAACAGCGGCCTCTACAATCTCAGGGCTGACGTCGTTGAAGCTCTTCTGCTTGACCAAGCCCGGTCGCGCCTCGTGATCGCCAGGTTCACAATGCACAAAGGCATCCCTTCGCTGCTTAATATCACCGAATAGCCGATCGAACGGCGGTTCTGTCGCAGAGAACGGAGAAGGCGTTCCCTTTATCAACTCAGAAACTTCCAGAAGTCGGTCGAGCAAAGAGCCATGATTTCTTTCAAGTCTCTTGGTTATCGACGGATCAAGTCGCGGGTGGGTCATGATGTGCCCACGCGCGAGCCCAGAGACGAAAGACTCGAGCAGCCCGAAACACGCAAGTATCGTCGCCCGCGCCAGAGACTGCACGTTTTGGGTTCCGTTCCACATCCACTCTGGTTGAATGGGTTCGCGCATAGTCGACCGTATAATATCTTCCATCTGCCAAAAGAGCTCAAAAAGGCATTCGACGTCTCTAGCGAGCATGAACTCCGGGTGCCTATATGCGACGCCCTTAAATCCTTGCATCATGATTTCAGCGTAAGGAGGAGCGTCGAGTAAGGTTACGGCGCGCAGCGGCCCTATGTCTCGCAGAAATTCCTGGACGGTGCAAAGACGAAACGCACCTTTCGCATGCTTCAGACGTTCGTAATTCCTACTGGCGAACAGGAGAAAGCGCTCTTCCTGCGCACGGGTCCGTTTTCCACCAAGAACGAACGGAAGAAACGGCTTAACGTCCTCTTCTAGTTCATCCACTTGCTCCTGGAGCACGCGACGCGACCACCTCCCATAATCCGGAATCTGAACGTCCTCGCTCGAATTCGGTAGTCGTCCGGCCCAAGCCCAGAGTACGACCCATGCTTGCTTCAAAAGCATAGCCCTCTTCAGGAGCCGGTCCCTTCCTGTAACTAGCGTCGCTTTACCCACCATCGCACGTAAAGGATCTCACCAGAACGGCTGCAACTGGCTCCAAGCCGCAAGCAGCATATTCAAGTTAATTATACGCGGACCCCAAAACGGGCGACGAATGTCGACAGTTGTCCTAAACCCTCTTCTGCCCACATCGCTGTCGCGGCAGGAAATCCGCGGGCGCGATATGAACGCAAAGCCGATGTCCGATCTTTATCCGGTTCACCGTGTGCCACAGTCTCAATGTCGAGCCCGTACACGTGGCTCCGCGCAAGGATCGCGGCCAATTCTCCCGAGTGCGTTCGGGCGCAGCGATTTGCAGGACTACTTTGGAGGACTGACGCACGCATTCTTTAGACCTCCACTCTGCAAAGCCAACTGTGGCTGAGTGCCCTGGCGAAATCGCTTACGGTTCCAATTCTCGTGTCATTCTATCCGAGCGTTCCGCTGCCGCCGACTCCCTGCTATCCTTCCATTTTTCCGCCTCCGCAAGGAAGTCTTCGTCACCCAAACTGGTAGTTACCAAGTCCTCATCGAATTTAACCTGGACGAGAAGAGGGAACCGCACGGCCTGACCGCTTACGATTCCTTGTCCGGGGCCAAATGACGGAAGGAGTCGACTGTCTGCTTTTGTGAGATTCTCCATCACTTTCTCAACGAATGACTGGTCCTTTGGATTGACAAGCCTGAAAATCATGTAGGTATTGCACTGCGATAACGTCGTTTCGTCCAGTCGGCTCGGTCTCTGACTGATAAGGAGTAGTCCGACCCCGAATTTCCTACCTTCCGTAATAACCTTCCTAATGATTTCCACCGACGGCGTGTCCGCCTGTCCTTCACCATGGGAGGGAATGAAATTGTGCGCCTCCTCGATGACTGCCAACAGCGGAGGAATCTCGTTGCTCATCGATGCGCGACGTTCGAACAGCTCCTTTAGAACCAGCGCCACTATCGTGGACTGCGTAATGTGGTCGTAACCGCCGAGGTAGATGATGCTCGCCTGCCCCGGACGCACAATTTCATGCGGACAGCTCATCGGATCGGGTAGCGGAGAGAAGTCGAAGCTCTTCAGTCGTTCCTGGGTTCTCAGGCGTTCGTTGGATTTCTGCATTGCTGCGATATGTGATGCCACTATTCGCAGTGTTCGTTTCACAGCCGGGATGGTGCCCGGATGCCGTCGCTGATTATCGTCCCTCATGCTTTCAAGCTTCTGAAGTAACCTATCGATGAAAACGCTAACTTCCGTTCCCCGCTCATCGACGCGCGTATCCTCAAGAGCTGCGTCAAACACGTCCCTTTGCGGCTCGGTTAGCCCCTGCGTCATCTCCTTGACAAGATATCCAATCAGGTCTCGTGTTTCGTCTTGAATCCGCATGTCGGGATAGAAGAGACGAATGGTGCTTCTTGGGAACAGATCCCTCTTCGACCAAAATCCCAGGTAATCGCCGTGCGGATCGAAAATCACCAGAGGATACTGCGCGTCCAGGAGTTCGCGGATGACGCGGCGTGCTGCAACTGTCTTACCGCCTCCCGTCATTGCCAATATGGCCATGTGCCGTGCCACAATTGCGTTCGTCTTTAAACTTACAGTCACGTCTGGACGGCCGATCAAGTGGCCGAGCTTGAGCCGACGCACGTCCTCATCTCCCGTGAGAATACGCCGAACCGTCTCCGCCGGCGGGAGGATCACTTCCGCGCCGGGGCTTACGGGGTAATTTAGCGGACGCAGATTTCGCTCGTCTCCATTTGCTGCGCACCCGAGTACGAGGACCCGAGCCTCCGTCTGATCCCTCGAAAAAGACAGAATCGTGTCGAGCATCTTAATTCCTTCCTCCGCGAGCTCCTGACCGGCCTCGATTGGGAGGAACGGATTGAAGCGGACAAGCTCAACAATTCGTCCCCATACAGTGACCGCCTCTACATTAACTCCTCGCACGTCCATCGAACCGCGCGGGATTTCCATACCAACCGACACGAGATCGCCAAGTTTTGCGGCGCGGCTGCGCAGTACGAATTTAAACTCTTGCGGGGACGTGTCACCAACGACCGTCCCGATGTGATATCCAGCCGTCATAAATCCCCCTTCGAACTGCTTAAGCTTCCTATCGCGGACGGTAGAAAAAATCGCGTGGCGTATGAGCGAGGAATTGCCGAAGTTGCGCGACCAATCGTGGATCCCCCTGGTCGACTGCCCTCTCAAGCACCGCCGCACCAAGACGCGCCGACACGCCCTTCGATAGCCAGTCCGGAACTTTGGCATAGCGATCCACAATATCGAGCCCTACCGGGAATGCATAACGCGGCAGGAGCCGAGCGGTGTGGTAAATGAGGCCAACCACCTTGCGGTAATCGACAGCGGCGGCAGCGTTCAATTCAATCCGGAACGGGAAGGATGTTCCAGCAGTTTTCAATACCGTCGCTTTCGGGTGCGGATATTGCCCGACCACATCGTGCCATCTCTCGCGGGCGCGCCTTGGATTGTTTTTGGCGATTGTGGACGGCGTCAGGTACTCCCCATCGTTCAGTACACAGCCGAACAGGAAATCGTCCGAGATATTGTATTTTCGAAGCAGGTCGAGGACCTTCCGCTTGTAGCTATCCTTTATAAGGCGTCCTTCAATGGCCGCGTCGAGAACTGCTTCTGCCAACCACCGTCCGGCGCTTCTCTCAACAACGCCCACGATGGGCACCGAGTGCTCGTAAAGGCGGCGCGCGACAAAACCATAGACCGCCATGAACTGACGCCACATCTTTCCGCCACCAGGCGCGAGCGGAATGCCAGGAACCGCCTCGACCACCGCCCGTTCCGTTATGTTCCACTCGGAAAGGAACCGAAGATCAAGGTACGGAAGGAAATTGGGCTCGCCTTCGTCGTACATTGTGAACTGATTGATAAGCGGTCCATGCATGAACAGGGCACGAACCTCGGGCTGGCGATCGACATACCCAAGGCCCGTGAGCGACTCCAACGTATAGCGTGCCGCTTCAGCGAGGCGCCGCATGTCTGTCGTGCAGCCTTCCGGGACGGGCGGGCTATTCTCCCGGTCAACTATGTCGCCGATCACGAAGGGAACAAGATTCCAGGATTCCCGAGATTCCAGCGAGAAATCACCCGCCCGCACGCAGTAGATTCCCACCCGCATCGCCGTGGGTTCGCCGCCTGGCAATCCGAGGACTCGAGCCACCCCGCCGTCGAGAAACGCATACCTCTTTCCTTGGGCTTCCGCCCAGGTCTCAAGATGGTTCCGAGTGATCGCCTCAATCCGCGTCGCCGAATCGCCATCGTGCAATAGCTCGCGAAAGTGGTCCGCAAGCCGCTTCAGCTGCACCGGAAACTTCAGATTTTCCTCCGCGCTCAGTGCGGCCACATGACTGACGAGCGGCACGAGAATAGGCGGTGCCCTGAGGAATTTGTCTGCCTGGGGTGCTACTAATTCCCGATCTCGCTCGGCCACGCGCTCCACGATCGCTGAGACAAACGGCGCGTAATCGACAACGATCGCCTCGGTTGGAGGAAGACCATATGCTGTCAACCTGAGTTCCGGAGATTCCTTGTCCCACTTCTCGAAATAACCTTCCTCCAAGAGGTGACACCATATACGCGCTACGCTCTGGACCTTCTCTATCAGGATGATCAGCGTACCCGAAGCGGAATTGCGCACGAGGAGATCTGCGGTTAAGGGCTCGCTTCGGAGAAACACTTGTCCCTCATTGGCGTAAAGCGCGGCAGCGGGGTCCACGCGGAGGCGTCCTGTCCCGTCGCGAAACTTCAGTGTTGCTTCGGAAGTGGTTCGTATCGTGTCTCTCTCTTCAGAGATCAGTACGGAATGCCGCTCAAGCCGTTTCCTGTTCTTGGGCCCAGCGGTACACCACGCCACCGCCGCCGCAATTATGCATCTGGCTGCTTGCGCGTCTTGACCCATTGCTTACTTCAGCAAATCACTGCGCCTGAGCAGAACCCGCGGTTCGCGACGCGGCCCTCTCGGTGGCCTTGCGAGACATCTCTAACGAACCAATTCGTACACATCCGCTGGTCACGCTTTTCTGTTGAGCGCTCGAGCAAGGCGCTTAGCGCAACCGGACTGAGCGTTGTTGCGAAGATCGTGCTGCCAAACTCGCAAGATGCGCCACCCACGTGTGCGGAGCGTGCGATTTACCTCTCGGTCGCGGGCTCGGTTCCGAGCGAGCTTCGCATCCCAGAAGGTGCGATTGCTCACGGGCACGCTTCCGTGGAGAGGGCACCCATGCCAGAAGCAACCGTCCACGAATAGTACCAACCGCTCGCGCGCGAAGACGAAGTCGGGATTGCCGAAAAGACGCACATGCCGCCTCCATCCGGTTATTCCATACTGGCGCAGCAGCGAGACCATTGCAAGCTCAGTTGCCACGTTTGCTCGGGCGCGCACTCGCGACATAATTGAAGAGCGCTTTTCCTTCGAGAACACGTCAACCATTTGAGCCTACCATTCTCCACGTGTATCGCGCTTTGATCGTGCAGCTTCCTTCATCCCGCAGAAACCCAGGAAATCGCACCGTCCGCATCTGCCCGGCTGGTCAAGCCCCGCAACGGGCCCCGCGTCAAATCTACGATCACGTATCTGCGCCGCGGTAGCAGCTACTCTTCGCCTCGCGCCAGCAAGTGAATCGGCGTCAAGTTTGACTTTGAGTTGCTTCTTAGAGGGATCCTGCTCGCCCAAGTAGCGAACGAGACCCTGTTCTGGTTGGTACTCCAGCTCCCTCTTTGCCGCCAAGGCATAGAGCGTGACCTGGAGCTTCATCTCTTCGTCGTCGAGCTTATGATGTTTGTCCGAATCCGCGTCTCCCGACTTGAAATCGATTAGGGTCACTCGTGGCGGATCGTCTTGTCTCACGACGTCTATGGCGCCCCCTATGAGCGCCCCGCCTGGCTGATCCTCATACTCAATCAGCGTTTCGAATTCCCGCTCGGGCTCGAAGGATAGTGAGGCGAGCTCCGCCGAATAGTCCCTCACATAGTCCCCCACAACTCGAGTTCCGGCTGCGCGCATCTTTTCAGCGGGCTCGCCCGTCGTGTAGCGCAGATAGAAAAGACCCTGACCGATAAGACGCCCGATCTCCCGTTCGAGTCTCACGGGATCGCCAGCCAATGCCGCCCATCTCTTCGGGTCAGAATGAATCGCCCGCATCAGATTATGCACGCCGCGGCCGTAACCAAACGCCTGATCGATTGTGGGGGCGAATCCCAGTACCTTCCTCAGGTAAAAATCGTGAGGACATTCAAGGTAATACCTCAGATCCGAAAATGAGGTCGATATTCGGACGTCGCGTTGGTGTTCCTTCGGCGCATATCTCAGGGCTTTGAGTACGCCTTCCGTGTCGTCCGTGACCATCCCACCGGCAGTCCGTACGAGAGGCGAAAGCTCCTTCACAAACTTCGAGGTCCTTGGTCCGGATCGACTGATGAACAGGAACCTTTCAGCACGCGTGACCGCAACGTACATGAGTCTTCGTTCGGCGTCGTTATTGGCGTTGTCCGCAAGTGCGACTACGTCAATCTCGTCGAGAATGCGACCATCCAATGGGAGATCCGGGACACGCGAAGCGAATCCGCTCGGGAATCGCTGCGCACACACGTCCGCGAGAAACACCGCCGCAAACTCGAGTCCCTTTACCGCGTGTATGGTGCTTATCGTCACAGCCTCCGGCTGGACCATCAGAGGCTGCTCCTCAGTCCGGCCAGACTCGGCGCCGAATTGGCAGAGTCCAATAATCTGCCAAACGTAATCCTCTCGACTTGTCCAGCCGGGAGTCTCGAGACCGGTAATGAGCCCGCTGAGCGCCCCAAGATGAAACATGGCGGCTTGGCCGCGTCCCGAGCACGTGTCCCACCTATCGACCTCAGCCTCAGATAGCAGTAGGTGGAAAAGCTGCTGCGGAAACACCCGCCGTAGCTCGTTGCGCGCAGTCAAGAACTGGCGCAACCTCGGACTGCGAAAGGCTCGCGCCGAAGATGCCGAAAGACCGGTACCCTCTGCGAGCCGTTTTCGGACCGCTGCAGCCGCGGCTAGCAACCGCTGTTCCACTCCGGGCTCAAATGGGAGCCCTCCCCTGCGCAGGGCAAGGCCACTGGCCTTAAGCACTCCTTCAGGGTGGGGGCCGCAACCCAGAACCGCTTTGATACGGCTCGGCATGCTCTTCGGATTCCTGTCCGAACCTATGAACTCCTGCATGCCGGCGGTGACCGCCAACGCCGCGAGAAACAAAAGCACTTCCGGCTGAGAAAAGAGATCGGGACCCGCCCTGACGACACACGGAATGTTTGCCGCTTCGAGGGCTTGCATATAAGTGCGTACGCCCGTCGATGATCGCACCAGCACCGCGATATCCGAAAGCGCGATACCTCGCTCCCCGCCTTCCTTCCTGTCGTGCCGGGCTCCGTCGCCAGCGCTGGGGACCAATGCTCCAATTGCCGCAGCAATCCAGCGCGCCTCCGCTCCCCTGTCCGCAAAGCTCACGAGCGCAACGTGCGACGGGTCGTGGTCAAGCCGTCCCGCATTTCCGTGCGTCATATGTGGCGTCCGCATCGTCCGTAGCCGGCCTATTGTCTCCGCCCACTTGTTCGCGATATCGATTATCCGTGGCGTCGAACGAAAGTTGTGAGTCAGATCTATCACTTCAGCATCGGCGGATGCTTGAAACCTTTCCCACAACTCAGCAACGATTTCGACGGTTGCACCACGAAACCCGTAGATCGCCTGTCGATGATCGCCAACAGCCGCAAGTTTTCCCGAATTGCCCACCAGAAGTTCTATCAGATGCCGCTGAACAGGATTGATGTCCTGTACTTCGTCGACAACGAGATGAATGCCCGTCGCAGCCAATCTCTCTCTCATTGGGCGATCGTCCGCAAGACGTCGAACGAACTCTCTTTGAGAAGTGCTGAAATCGAGAAATCGCCGGCAGCGGAGATAAGCGTAGTAACGCGCGGCGGACACCGCGAAGGCGAGTGCTTTCGGAGTCTCACCGACGTTCGTTGTCAGACGGGCCTTCTTGCACCATTCCCGCTCGGGGGCGCCGAGCTCGTACGGCGGTGGTCCCGGTGGAAGCTCCACGTCGAAGCGGTCGTGTTCCTGGAGTTGGTCATATGCCTTCAGGAAAGCATCCACCGTAGCGTATTGCCCAATATTGCCGATGGCCTGTCTTAAACCCTGCAGGCCCAGCAACCCATTGAAACCGCGCAGCACAAGTGCGGCCCGAGCTCCTTCGTCCAGAACATCGTAATTGTGGTAGTCATCCGGCCAGAACTCGCGCAGCTTCGCAAGACAGAACCCGTGAATTGTTCCGATATACATTCCGCCCAGCGCGATATCGGTACCTTCGGGAATTACCTTAGCGAGCCACGCACGGATCCGAAATTTGAGCTCCTCCGCCGCGCGTTCGGTGAATGTGAACGCGATGACGGCGTCCTTCGGCACCCCTTCCACGCCCACCCACCAGGCGATTCGGCGGGCCATCACCTCCGTTTTCCCAGATCCGGCGCCCGCGACCACCAATACTCGGCGTTTCGGTGACTTGACGGCAAGATGCTGCTGTCCCTTTAAACCGTCGAGCAACAATTCCCTGCCGTGAGTCATGTCGAGCTGGAATCAACGAGCTGGTGATTTCCGCGTAAGGAACCGATGCACCTGTAACGCATGGCGGCGGATAAATTCGGGCGGTAAGGCGTTTCCGATCATTTCAGCGGCTGGATACTTACCGCGACGTATCGAAAATTTATAACTTACGGGGAAGGATTGAAGAAGTGCGGCTTCGCGCAGTGTGATTGCTCGATTTCTTGTGGGGTGCAGGAATCGCCCTTTGGATGGATTGCAACAGCCGCTCGTGATCGTTGGCGACACAGTATCCCAAGCCATGCGACCATAGACGTCGGCGAAACCATCGCATCTCAAGTGACAATCAAGCTGTCTTCCTGTTCCAAGCTCACGCCGACTGCCGCCGTTGTGCGGAATCAACCGGATAAATTCTTGAACGTGAGGCTGCCTGCGCTCGGGAAGGTTGTGCAGGGGGTCGCTTTTCGCTCTGCGGTGGCAGATAGTCGCAAAAGCTTCCCTGACGGTCGCAGCGCGACGCGCTTTTGAAGCAAAGGATATCTCACCGCCCTGACCCGCAAGAAGAATGAACCGACGTCGACGTTGTGGTACGCCGTAATCGGCAGCATCCAGCACGGCGCAAGTAGTGGTGTACCCCATAGATCGCAATGCTCGCGTCAGAATACGGGCACGTCGATTCCGGCCCAGTCCCGGGACGTTCTCCAGCATCACGGCCCTCGGGCGCAACACTCGGACAAACCGCAAGAAATCGAGAACGAGATCGTTGCGGTCGTCTCGCATTCGGCGGCGTCCGTTGAGGGTCTTCATTCTCGAGAAGCCTTGACAGGGTGGACAGCCGGCAAGCAAGTCCAATTCGCCTTGTCGAAGGTGAAGGGAACGAAGGACAGCAGAAGCGGATACTGCGCGGATGTCTTTGTTCCACAGCGCGACATCTGCGTGATTTACCCGGTACGTTTCGGCGGCTAGAGCGTCGATCTCGATCGCTCCCACTACACGGAATCCGGCCCGCTTGAGTCCGAGCGTGAGCCCACCGCAGCCGGAGAAGACATCGAAGGCTTTCGGAGATTCGCTGGCCGATTTATTGCGCCTTCGGCGATTATTACGAGGGCGGAGCGCGACGGAGGCAGCAGGCATCGCCCACTACGCTCCGGCCCGAGTTCGCGGCGATAGGCCTCCAAATCGAGCAAGTTCCATAAGACCCTCCTCGTCAGGCTACCCACCAAATATCATTGATTTTCCGCTTGGCGACGCCGTGACGGATCACATTTTCTTCGAAGGCGGGGTCGAGTTCAATGCCAACTGGTCCGTATCGGCGGATGTACCCCCCACCGCGATGAAACTCTCTGTCATCGGATCCGCTCCTCGCGAGCTCGCCTATCCCGATCAAGCTTGCGCAACTGCTCGGCGACCATCTCCCGATCGGACCTCGGAGGCGGCATTCGACCGAGAAACCGCATGACCTCTTCCCCGAGCTTCCTCTGTCCCTGAGCGACCAAGACGTCGCTGACCTTCCACCATCCCATGTCGACGTCTTTCCGGGTGTTGATCATGGTCTGCTTGCCGGACTCAGCTCGGAACCTCCCCATGACGAGGTCTCGGCCAACTTCCTCTATTAGCGTCGAAACACGTCGGGATTCTCCTCGCTGCTCAGCTCGGTAGATCCCATCGCGCTTGGGCGAACGGTACTGGCCCCGCACTGCCCGGTCCGTCGCATTTGCCGGCACTCCCAAATCCCGTAGATGGCACGCAAATTCCCTCCTCCATTCCCTCAATGTCGCCTTCCGGATGTTGAGGCGTTCTCCCTGCTCGCTCACCGACTTGATTACCATGTGAACGTGCGGATGCGGTTCATCAGTATGTAACACCATCGCATATCGGTGCTTCAACCCGAATTCCTCCCTGGCAAAATTCTTCACCGCCTCCAGCACCTTTTTAGGCGGCGTACCCGGCGGCATTGAGAAGAGGACTTTATGGACGAGCTTGGGCGGCCGCCGGTCGGGCCGGGGATCAAGGGTTGCCCTGCGGCGGTCTTCCTCGATGTCGAGATCCCAATCGTCGAGTAGCTCGCGCTCGACGCCCTTTCCCGAGAGCCGCTGCCCGTCGTCGGTCTCGATCTCCAGTTCTCCCTTGCGATCCAGGTAATCCAAATGCCGCCGCACCGCCCCAAGGTCCTGGCCGCCTCGAGTCAGCACCTTGACCATGACTTCCGGCGTCCGGTTAACCGTACGGGTGATTAGCTCGATCTCCGCCGGCGATAGATGGTCACGTCGCCCGGGTCCCCGACGCGCGAGGGATCGGATATCGAGGAGCGGTCGTCCCTCGAGTTCAATGGGTGGTCTCGGCATGACCGATTCTCCAGGTTTGCTCGTTGGCCTTCAGCAACGCCTTGACGTGGTCGCGTAGCGCCTCGGCCACTTTCAGCATCGCCATCACCTCGTTCCGGCCGATCGCCGCCGTCCGGCCGCCCTGATTTGCCACTCGGGCGATCTGATTGAGGTTCCGTCCGATCGCACTGAGCTCGGCGATCGCGCGCTTGAGTGCCATCAATTCCGCTTGCGGCAGGGGCGCGAGAGCCCGAAGGTGCGCCCGCACCAGGACCGACACATAGGTGGCTGCAGCCATGTCGCGCGCCGCCGCACGCTCACTCAGTAACGCCCGATCCTCCGGTGCCAGGCGGACACTGAGTCGCGCCTCTCTGCTGATCTTGGCCGGAGGATCGAGGGCCGGATCGGCACCAACGGTCGACGCCCGCAGCACGGTCTCGAGGAGCTGCCGGACAAGGGAGGACTCCGTGATTCGCTCGCGATCGGCCACCGCCTGGATGAGCGCCTTGGTCTCCGAGGTGACACGACACTGGATGAAGGCATCGGCCGACATGACCGATATCGTGTGACAACAGCAGCCGGCAGGCTATCCTGCATTTCGGTTGTCTTTACACGGAAATGCAACGTCGGCTCTGCCCCGCGATTCACCCGCCCCCCACCCCCAC
>Ga0335075_10004466_pt1 | contig 21877 bp, 14 predicted proteins | sample Lox_Sample_24_FD_206723 | JGI IMG/M metagenome (GOLD analysis project Ga0335075, IMG submission 206723) | Soil microbial communities from Loxahatchee National Wildlife Refuge, Florida, United States - Lox_Sample_2.4 | ecosystem: Environmental > Terrestrial > Soil > Wetlands | place: USA...
ATGCGGCACTGATGCCACAGTCCGTGCAACTGCCAGGTATCGATGCGGTGACCGGAGGCTTCAAGTCGCTGCTGCAGGACACGCGCCAGAGCAAGGTCCATGTTGTCGCCACCCAGCAGGATGTGATCGCCTACGGCCACGCGCTTCAGCGTCAGTTCGCCATTCTCTTCGGAAACCGTGATGAGGCTGAAATCCGTGGTGCCGCCACCGACGTCGCAGACGAGAACAAGATCGCCAACTTTGATTCGGCTGCGCCACGTATCACCGTGGCTCTCAAGCCATGCGTAAAAAGCTGCCTGAGGTTCTTCAAGCAACGTGACATGCTGGAAACCGGCCTGTTCCGCCGCGCGTCTGGTCAGCTCGCGTGCTTCTTCGTCGAACGAAGCGGGCACAGTGAGCAGCACGTCCTGCTCCGCAAGCGCGAGTTCCGGTTGGGCCGCAGCCTGGCCGCTGTCCCACACGGTGCGCAGGTGCTGAAGGAACTGAGAGGATACTTCGACCGGCGATAGCTTGAGCACTTCCTCGGGAGCCTGCCAGGGCAGGATAGGCGCAGTGCGGTCCACCCCGGCATAAGAAAGCCAGGATTTGGCTGAAGCAACCAACCGGTTTGGGCTCTCCGCGCCACGCTTGCGTGCCAGTTCGCCAAGCACGACCTTCGGCTCCGGGTCCCATGGTAAGGCGGTGCTGCCCTTGGCAAAATCAAATTCGCCGGGGATGTAAAGAAACGACGGCAGCAGTGTGCGTTCTGCCACTTCGCCGGGATTCACCAGCTGCGGAATGCTCAAGACCTCAATGTGGCTGTCTTCTTCAGCAATGGCATCGCAGCGCGCCAGCGCGGAATTTGTTGTCCCCAGGTCGATGCCAACGATGTATTTGGCCGCCAACGAACATCTCCTTTTTCAATATTTGTGATCAGACGAGGGTCAACTGCTACGAGAGTTCGACCTCAGCTGGAGCGATGACCATTCGGCCAGCGGCCGGCGGCAACGGAGGCAGATTCACTTCTTTCACCCTCCAGCCTTTGTGTCGTAACATGCCCCGAACCGGCGGTTGTCCGGCCACGTTGCCGATCAATTTGATGGCTGCTGGATCAAAACCCGCTTGCACCATAACCGGCTGATCCTCTTCCGACTCCAGAATCGGCTCCAGCTTCACGTAATGATCGAGCACCTGCCGACAAGTCTCGTGGATGCTGCGGACTGCGGCTCCAAGCTGAATGTCAGGATAGGCAGAAATGTTTTCCGCCAGGAAATCGATGAGCCGCCCATCGCGCTGCAGCAGCGCGAGCATCTGCACAGCGCGATCGGATGTTTCCGGGGCTGCCCGTTCAACTTCCTTCAGACGGGTGGCAGACGGCCCGGCAGCTGCGGACGCCTGCCGAACCGGCTCTGGCGCCTTGACCAGTTTCCGGGCGATGTCGCTGGGAATTTCGGCGCGGAACAAGATCGAAAGGAAACACCGAAAGGCAAAAGATACTCGTTCCCAGAATCCGTTCATAGCCTCTCCGAACGATCAGAATATCCAACCAAAATTTGAAAAAACGGGCGTCGCGCTCGGAGTTAAATCCGAGCAGTTCGCATACACCATGATACTAAGGCTTCTCTCGCCCGATCGAGTAAGCCCGAAGGGCAGCCTAAGCGAGCTTCACCCTTCCGGGAAAGCCGTCACGTCTCTCGTTTGAGTATCTGAATAAGATAGCTGACAGTCGGTTCATCGAATCCCTCACGCGTTTTCAACTGCGCTGCGCCTTGCGGCCGCCATGACTGTGGATTCTGCGGATATTCAGGCCAGCCCCTTCACTGGTGATGCGAAAACTTCAGATGGTCCGCCATGTTCTGGTGGCATACGAGGCAGGACTGCTGCGCGGATCCAGATAGCGATGAGACAAGGGCATAGGTAAGTCCATGGTTGCTCCAGGTAATTATTTTGAAATCGCCGTCGGCGTGATAGTGAAACGTCAGTTTGCCAGACTGGACCGCTTCTCCGCCCTCAGCCCGCGCAGACTTGTCGGAGACCACGAGAAGGCTGATTTTGTCTCCGCGCATCTCGTAGGTTGTCAGTGCCGCATACGCGCCCCTGAAGTTGACCAGACGAGATCCGTTGAGCTGATAGATCTGCGGGCCGTTCACGGGCTGCTGCGATTGAGGCAGTTGAAAATGAAACGGCACCTTACCCGCGAACCAGGCCGTAACCGCAGACGGGGAGGACGTGTGGATCTCCATTGGCAGATTGCCCTCAAGATAGCTGCGATGCGTTGCCGCGGCGGCCTCCACGAATGCATTTGCGCGCGCGCGCTCAACAATCTGTGGAACGAAGAGGATCGCCAGGGCGATTACCAGCCCCACGGCTGCCAGTTGACTCCAGCTGAGAGTCGGCCAAGTGATACTTCGCTGCGGGAAAGCCAGAATGCGTAAGATATGCCGTCGCAGCCGCTTCGGAGCCTGGATGGTCGAGTGACCCTCAGAAGAAATGATGGTGGAGACGCGCGCGCGAAGAGCTTCCGGAGCTTGATAGAGCGGACGGCTCCGATGCAGAAGTTGTGATAGCGCTTCCTCTTCGGCCAGGAGCTCCTTGCAATCGGCGCAGCCCATGATATGGGCCCGAAAGTCCTGAAGCTCATCACCTCTTAGCTCATCATCCAAATAGAAGGGGATCATCGAGCGACAGCCATCGCAGGCGCTCATCTTGCCGCCTCCCTTCCCGCTATACGCGGATAGCTGTTCTCTAAAACCGAAGAAAGCAGGCCCCGCAGCTTCGATCGCGCTCTTGCCAGGCGTGACATCACAGTTCCGACTGGACAGTCTAGAACCACCGCAATCTCCTGGTAGGACAACTCCTCCCATTCGCGAAGCAGAATGACTTCGCGGGCCTCTTCGGGAAGTCGTTGAATTGCCTCGCGCACATGTCGACGCTCCAACTTCCTGACATAAACATCGTGAGGACTCTTCATGCTCTCATCGACCAGATTGGAAGTCCTCTCATCAACCTCGAAATCGACAACTTCAGGCGCCTTACGTCTTTGCCTCAATTCGTTCAGCCAGGTGTTGCGGAGGATCGTGAACAACCAGCCTTTCACATTGCTGTCATGCCGCAATCGCCCCATGGCACGAATCGCGCGAACGTATGTCTCCTGAACGAGGTCCTCAGCATCCGTGCGGTTTTGAGTGAGTACAAGGGCATAACCATACAATCCATCAATATGTTCAATGCCCGCGGTACTTTCCTGTCTCGCATGTTGATTGGGGAACATCCGGTAATACCACTCTGATAAACACAGATGCGCCAAGTTTATTCCCGATGGTTTTTCTTACTGCAGGACAACCACGCCACAGGGGTTCAACGGCTTTGACAGGGAATACAGAGAAGCCGCGCGTGTTTCTTCATTGAGTGAATGAATTTATGACTACTTTAAAGACCGAAATCTTCTTCATACCGTGCGAAACGAAATCGCCAACCTATCGCAAGCAATTGGATAAGTTCGACGAGTGGTTCTCGCAATGCCACAACACACTTCACTTCATGGCGTGCCTGATATTAGGTGCCTCGGAGATGGCTGAAACTGCAGTACAGAGCTGTCGACTTAGAGCATTCCGACATCCGCGGGTCTTTGAGAGCCAAGGCGCTTTCCGCGGCTGGGTGCTGAGACTCCTCATCGCCGAAGCGCTATCCATCCGTTGCCGGGCCGCCTGAGGCCGCTAGAAGAAAAGCAACGTCCAGGGTTTCGCAAGAAATAAGACATATCCGAAAACAGGAGACTCTCGATGACTTTACGTATCCCCACTCCAGCTGTGTTTACGCTCACTTCAACGGAGGGCCGCCTACCTCAACCACCAGACATTCTCCTTGCGGCAATCCACAGCTCGCGACTGGTACAGGCACTTTGCTGGTTTGTCGTTTTCTTCGTCTAAGGACAATTTTTGATCTGGCACTGGAGCAGTCCTGTTCGGGCATGCGGCACGACGGAATTTTAACAGCGTAATGAACAAGGAGTATCTCGAAATGACCACGACCGTACCCCAACCATACTCAATCGAATTTGCGAGACCCTCGGCGGACTGGAGCACTTCTTCTCGCTCATCGATCAACACCGGCCGGTGCACTTCGCGATGGCCGCCCAGATCGAAGGACCCGCGTCGATTCCGGCGTGGCGAAGCGCTCTCGACAAACTGCAAAACCGGCACCCGCTGCTGTCCGTTGCCATTGACATGAATGGCGGTCACGCTCCTTACTTCCGAACTGTAAGGGATGTGCCGATCCCGCTCAGGATCATCTCCGGGCCAACCGTATCGAACTGGGAGGCGGAAGTGGCCAGAGAGCTCGCAACGCCATTCGCGTTGGGCCAAGCCCCGCTCGCGCGTGCCGTGCTGATGCACGGACCGTTCGAATCCGTGTTCATCCTTACAACGCACCATTCAATTGCGGACGGACTCTCGTCGGCTTACGCAATTCGAGATGTGCTCCGCGCCCTGACCGGAGAAACCCTGGAGCCCTTGCCGCCCAACCCGGCGCAGGAGCCGCTTGTGTATTTGTCGCAACAAGCTACTCCTGACGTAAACGGCTCTCTGCAACCCCAGGCGCCCGACGAGGGTCCGCTCATGACTTTCCGGACCCTCGACAACCTCCTGCCCAGCATTGAGGCTCTGAGTCTGACTCCGGACGCGACTCGGACTCTGATCGAACGGGCGCGAAAGGAGCGGACAACGGTTCATGGTGCGCTTTGCTCCGCCCTTGTCCTCGCGGACCGCGAGTCCTCTGACGACTGGAATCATTCTCCGGTCCGCGTAATGTCGCCGTTCAGTCTTAGAAAAGAGTTGGGGATCGGTGAAGATTGCGGCGTCTTCGTCTCGGCCGGAACGGTTCTGATGAGTCCTCGCACGCCTGCGGATTTCTGGGATATGGCGCACTCTGCGAAGTCTTCGTTGACCGAGAAGCAACTGCTCGGGCGGGTGGCGATGGAGATGCAACGACTGGAGCAGGCGATGAACTCCGGCATCGACGTGCAAGGTGCCGTGCAGGTCTCGACGCAAGGCTTCTCATCCGAGCTCCTACTGACAAACCTCGGAAAACTGTCGGTTCAATACGATTTCCACAGCGTAAAGCTCAAAGCGCTGTGGGGTCCTTCCGTCCTGATGGGCTTCGACAGACACCAGACCGTGGGTGTGACGACCACAAATGATTCTCTCTGCCTCCTGCACACAAGTTTAACGCCCATTCCCTCGCTTCTCCCGCGAGCCGCGCAGATCCTGCAGTTGGCCTGCGAATGACATGCGGATTTTCCGGAGTTGGACAGAGACACGTCGGGCTGTCGACGATGGACAACGACTAAAAATCAGAATGGCCAAAAGATAGCCTTAATTTGGCTTTGTGGTACATCGGAGCGTTCAGCCGTTCCCGGGAGGCGTCTTCCACCTCTTAGGTTACTTGTAATCGTTTGATTCTAAATGGAATGGTCCTTAGCCGTTTCATCCTAAAGGCACATGGCCGGGACAGCTTCATTCGAAAGGGAATTACGGCCCAAGGTGACAAAAGGCCCGACCGCGATGGCAGCCGGCCCTTGAGTCTCTATTCCTAATTTAGCGGCTTGAGGGAAATTGCCGATCAGGAAAAGCCCGGTGCGGGGATTCGGGTCAGACCGGGCGAAGACTGGATTACCGGAACGCCATGCGAAGCATGTGGATCGCACCGTATGCCACCGCCACCCCTCCGGCTTCGATGAGGAACGCCCAGACGACTCCTTTAAAGAAACCGGATTGGCAGTCACAGGGGTGGGACTCAGGTGGAGTTGCGCTGATCTCCGACGGTGTCGAATCCAAGCCATACGCGGAGGGAAATACGCTGTCAATGCTGGTCATCGGTTGAAAGGTCCTCGGCAGAAAGTAACAGTCGCCACGGTACTGCAATGACCACGATTTTAAGGCCAGCGGTAACCAAATTGGAAAGCAATAGTAATAATGTTGATTACAACTTTCGGCGGCTGTCGTAACCCGGGAGTGTTATTGATTTCTTGAAGTCGAGTCGGGAACTGCCTATGCCTTCGCGCAATTTCGAGGCGCGGCCTTAAAAAGGGAATTGAGCGGCGCTCACATGCTGGTTGACCCATCTAAATCCTTGGGAATCGGACCAAGGCGGCCTGGATGTGTCGTAGAACTCCGATAGCGTTCGCGCTTTTACTAGCATTTCTCGCCCATCCGGCACATGGCGAGGACGCGACTAGTTCACCCTCAGAAAAAGGTTCACACCACGCCAAGTCGGATTTCAACCAGACAATCTATTACAAGAACAAGCTCGAATTTTCGTTGGAAACGGGATGGCTTCCTGACAATATCCCGTTCGTATTCGACTTCATCGTAAACAGCCCGTACACAAAATGGCCGCTTTCTTACACCCTGGTGCCCAGCATTGCTTCTCTCCGATGGCAAGTGGACAACATATGGGGCTGGGGATTTCTACGTGGCAATACCGACTTCATATTCAGCGGTTCTTACACCGACGTTGCACGAGGACCTGAAACGCGGTATTTCGCTTTCGACTACGGTATTCGGCGTAACTTCATCCAGCCCAATTGGAGAATTGGGCCCTACTTCGAAGCGCGGGGCGGTGTTGGGGATATTAACGCCAAAGGTCCGTACGGGGTGGAATATGCGCAGGGGCAGGATATGACTTTCACCCTCATGATGGGCACCGGAGCGCGGTATAACTTCAATCCTCGATATAGCATTTCGGCCGGAATGACCTACATGCACGTATCAAATTTCTACTTGTCTGAACCCAAATACGAGGATTTTGGAATCAATGTCTATGGTCCCATTGTTGGAGTGTACATGCGCCTTGGGAAGGGCAAACATGCCTCTGAGCGATAGCGGCTTTTCTGAAGGTACCGACCCAGGTCTAACCGGTGGCGAGCAAAGTTATGAAAAAAGGAACGGAGAGATGGGACGACCGATCATCTTTGATAAAAATGCGGCTCTCGAGGCCGCGACTTCTCGCCGAACAAACCCCGTACCGTCATCTTCACATCCGGCGACGACGCCGAAGCAAAACAGCTGGTAATCGAATTGGTCAACAGCACTGGATTAGTCGCGATCGATCTCGGGTCACTCGCCATAGGCGGCGCTATGCACGAGGTCGGCGCTCCTTTATCCGGCCTCGATCTCCACTTTGTCCGCCGACTTCGGTGAGAGCGGCTTCACCTCTCCCGACAGAACCCTGTTGCACCATAACGTGCAACATCGGTCATTAAGTCCGGCTGTGACGGTCGCCAGTTCTTGGCAGTTCACCGACTAGTCCTTGCAAATGTGTTTCTCGCCTGCGTTGGCCAGTGACCACAAGCCGACTTTCGGTTCTTCATTAGAACTCGATAATCCGCGAGTGTTGAAGCCAGTGATCCTGGACAGCACCGCAAAGTCTGAGGATGGCATGATGGGGCTGCGGAAGACAGTGATGTCCAGGAGGGCGAACCTCAGTCGCTTGTGCTGCCTTTAGTAAGTCGGAGATAGCAGTAGAGCGGCCAGGCGTGGGCGTGGGCACACCAAGGGATGGCGGTGGAGAGTCCGTTGGTGGGCAGCAGCGAGGAGTCGAGACTGTCGGACGCGGACCAGCGTCCAGTCCAATAGTCGGGGAAGTGCGTGGCGTAGCTGCTGAAGGTCATGCGGCGGAGCAGGTCATGCGCGGCGGAGAGGTCGAAGGTGGCGACGCCGAGGATGACCGGGCCATTCAGGGCGTACCAGAAGCCTCCATTTTCGCGGGAGCCCTGGGGAGTTCCCGAGCGCGTCATAGGTTTTTCGATCTGGCGCGGGCCAAGGACTTCTCCCCTGAGAAGGCGATTCTGGAGCTGAGTGTAGAGGCGGCGCTTGCGTTCGATGCTGAACTCGGGGATAAGCAGTGTGTAGCCCTGCGGCTCAAGCCACATCTCGTCCTCACCCAGAGGCGTCTTTGCATCCATCCATGCGCGGCGCGGGAAGGTGCGGTCGTCGAGGTCGCGATTCCAGGCGGCATGCAACTCGGAGCGGTACTCACGCATAGCGGCAGTGAGCTCGGCGGCCTCGGGCAAGTGGAGCGCATCGATGGCGGAGGCAAGGTCGCCCAGGATGACAAGGGCCATCGCGGAATTCATGTGGCTTTCGCCTACGACGAACTCAGTGTTGTAAGGGATGGTGCTGGGCCACCAGCCGAACATGTCGTTCCAGTCAGAGTTCCAGCGGCAGATGATGCCGTGTGAAGCGGTACCGACGCGGTCGCGCAGGAACAGAAATGCCTGACGGACGTGGGCAAGGCCAGTGCCGTGACCGGAGTTTTCAAGCGGGTAGTAGCCGATGGTTTCAGTGAGAATGCGTGCATCGTGGGTGACGCGAAGGTATTCGGCAAGGAGCAGAAAGAAGTAAAGTTGCTGGTCGCTGGTTTGCTGCGCCCCGCTGGGGCACCACCCAAAGCCCTCGTCGTTGAGCTGGACGGTGCCATCGGGGAGGATGCGCTTCATGATGAATCGCAGGGTTGAGCGTGCGACCACGGGATTCGTATGGCAGAAAGGCAGCGCCTGCTGGGCAAGGTCCCGGCTGGAGGCCATGTTTCCCCAGATGTAGTCGTACATGGTGCCCTGCGGCACCACCGTCTCATCGTAGTATTCGCGCCAGGTGCTCATGGCTTCGAGCGCAGAGGCGTTCCACAGCATTTCACGGCGGAGAACAGGATCGGATTCTGCAGAAAATTTCGGCAGAACCTGAAGCCACGCATTGCCGAAAGCCGAACCAAGAGGCTTTGCTGAAGCAGGCGCAGCGAGCGAGGCACAGAGCGACTCGATGGACGCGACGTCGCGGGTGTATCCGGTGATGAAGACGAGATTGCGGGTTCCACCGGGTTGAAGTGTGAGCTCCGCGGTGACGCCGATGTTGCGTTGACCAGCAGAGTCGGTGTCAGAAACGGCAGTCAGACCGCTGCCAATGGCTTTGACGAAGAGCGTAGGCGGAAACTGCTCGTAGCGGGACATCTCGCCGGGGGGCGGGAAGGTGAGCCTGCGTTTACCGCGCGCGGTAAAGGATGCCGTGATGGTTCCGTTGACCGGAGAGGCGGCGGCCTTGATCGGCCAGGTGGCGGCCTGCTGGGAATCGTCCCAGGCGGCAAAGAGCTGCTGGTAATTTGCGCGGGTGAACTCGGCGTAGCGGAGTTGAAGCGGAGCAGAGCCGCTGTTACGCAGGGTGATTTGCGTAAGGAATGCAGATGTGCCTTCGCCGATTTTTGTGGATGGTGTAACGGAGAGTAGGCGTGTGACTGAGAGCGATGGGGTGAGGGCATAGTCGTAGCGCGCGAAGCCGACGCCGAAGCGCTTGGTAGCGGCAACGGCTGCCGGTGCATCCAGCCCGATGAGATCGTGTCGCTGGCCGGAAATTTCGATGGTGGCGGAATTGGCTCCGCCCCAGCGTGCGTCGCCCTGGTTCATGCGGCCCCAGGCGCGCTCACCCGTGAGGATCTGGTGGAACCCGCTGGCATGGGTAAAGAGGGTGAGCCGGTAATTGCCGGTGAGAAAGAAAGGGTCGTCGGGGATCATCGAAGCGCCGTCGCGCTGTGGACTATTGGGGAAGCGCATTGGTCCGGTGTAATGGTAGGCAGGAAGACCGTAGTCGTCGTCGATCCAGTCACCCAGCGAAGACGAAGCTGAGCCGGGGCCGCTCGCCCAGGATGGCGTAGCAGATTCAGCAAGAGAGGTGGCCGCGAGCGCTCCGGCTCCGGCGAGAAAGGTGCGACGGGTGAGGTATTCTTCGGCGTCTGACAAGTGTGACCTCCGGAGGGATGAGTTTCCCCGGAGGAATTCTACGTCCACCAGGTAGCCACGCTTGATCCAAAAGTCGCTGGGCTTCATCGCTGCGCACAAAACCGAGTGGAGTGGCGAACCTGGCTCCTCATGATTTGCGCGGGACTTGTGCCCGCGTCTGCCACGCCTCGGGAGGACAACCGGAGGAGGTTCAGTTTCTCATGGGCCACGTGTCCGTTCAGACGACGGAGCGCTATCTGGGTTCACGCTAAATACTTGATCGCAAATCCGGATTTAGTATTGATGGTGCGCCTTTCAAACCTTATCGTGAACCATGCTACGTTGCCAGCTTCAAGGGGAACCCAACAGTGATTCTCCAACCAAGTTCTCCACGAACTATCGCGAGGGTGCGGGCCAGGAGCGGACCACAGTCGGAAATGGGCCGACCGAAAAGAGCTTGGGAATCAAGGCTGCCCAACTGCGGCCTTCTCGCCCTTGCTCTTCTGCTTGCGTTCAGTTCTTTACTGACCGAAGCGGCCAACGGACAAACCGCCAGAGCCGCGAATGTGCAGATGCCGCTTCCATGGCATCAGAATCCTAACGGAATGCACATATATATATGGGCTGGCCTCAAGTCCCATCTTCCGGGACAACACGACTACCCCCAGTTCCTCGCTGACTGGAGCAAGATTCTTACTGAGCATGGCGCCGTGGTCGATGGTGCCTTGCATGCACCAAGCGCTGCCGATTTGGAGCATATCGACGTCGTGATCATCTACAAGGGTGACGCGGGTTATCTCAGTGAGGAGGAAAAGGCCGCCCTCGAGGCGTATGTCAAGCGTGGAGGCGGACTGGTCAGCATTCACGATTCATTGTGCGGTCCGGATCCCGCATACTTCGCGACCCTGGTCGGCGGCGCAAAGAAACATGGTGACGTTAACTACACCTTGGGAGCCCCTATCACTTACACAGTAGTCGACTCTGCTAACCCTATCATGAAGGGCATGTCGAACATCACTATCTTCGACGAAGCCTTCTACAACATGACCTGGGCGCAGAATCCCAGCATCCACGTGCTAGCCACCACTGTCATACCAGGCACACCAAGTGCAGGCACGCACAAAGGCGAGGTGGTGCCGCAGATCTGGACCTATGAACACACGCTGTCCGGCGGGCAACCGGCGCGGGCGTTCGTCTGGATGCAGGGACATGAGTACGCGAATTTCGACAACTATCAGATCCAGCAAATGCTCCTGCGGGGCATCGCGTGGGCTGGTAAGAAGCCCGTCGACTCGCTGGTCGACTATGTGCCGCCAGCTCCTGCGAGCAAGTAGCCGGTGTTACTTGGCGGTCCAGCCGCCGTCGATGAGGATATCGGTTCCCGTGATATACCCTGCCGCTTCTGCGCATAGATAGCAGGCGAGTGCGCCAATCTCTTCGATCTTGCCCCATCTCCCGATGGGCACACTGGACAGGAACTGTGCATTCGCTTCCGGATTGTTTATCACTGCCGCATTCATGTCGGTGGCGAAAGGTCCCGGACTGATGCCATTGACGGTGATTCTTTCGCCGGCCAGCTCCAGCGCCAGTGAACGCGTGAATCCGAGAAGCGCCGCCTTCGCCGAGGAATAAGCGGTGCGTCCAGGCAAGGAAACGTGGCTCATGATCGAGGTCATGTTCAGAATGCGGCCGTAACCGGAATCTTTCATGCCCGGCACGAATGCCCGGGACATCAGGAAGGTTGAGATCAGGCTCGAATCCAGAACGCTGCGAAACTCTTCAAGGGAATAGTCCACCAGGTGCTTCCGGATATTCGTTCCAGCATTGTTGATGAGTATTTGCGGAGTTCCAAGCCCCTGGGTAATGGCCTCGACCAGACCGGCGACCTCGCTTTCCTGCGTGACGTCGACTGCGTAGAAGGCGGCAGTTCCGCCCCGCTCTACGATGTGATTGCGCACCAATTCGAGACGCTGGGTATCGCGCGCCACCAGGGCTATGCGTGCGCCAGCTTCAGAGAGGGCTTTCGCCATAGCCTCGCCCAGGCCTCGGCTTCCGCCGGTAATCACTGCGGTTCGACCCGTTAGATCAATCTTCACGTTTCATCTCCTGTTCGAAGCCGTTGAAATTTAGATCCGCCCATTAGGACGAAAAACCCTCTGCGTCCAATTTTGCTCTGGCCGTCTCTGCGTTCAGTGTCCGTTCGCGTCGCGTCCCTTCTGGATTAAGAGAGAGCCAGCAAAGAGCCGATACGGTTGCTGCTGCTGCCATCGTGTAGATCAAAATGTTCCAGTTGCCGCCTGTCCGTTGAAGGATTACTCCTCCGACCACGGGGGCCACAAAGCCCGCAAGGTTACCCAGCATGTTCATTGCGGCCGCGACGGTTGCAGTATATGCGCCGCCGATTTCCGCGCAGGCGTCCCACGAGATCGGCATCGTGAGATCGCTGCAGAAGCTGGCGAATCCCATGACCAACATGGCCGGAAACACTGCGCCGATGTGCGTCAAGGCAACGAGGAGGATTGCTGTTCCGAGAAAACCGAAAAATGCAATAGCCCGTCGTGGCAGCCGTATGGGCGCAAGTCCCGTAGCCAGCGAGCCGAATCCGCCGAACAGGAGAGGCAGCACCGAAAGAGCTGCCGCGCGGGCCGGAGATTGTCCTCGGCCTTCGCGCAAATACGTCGGCAGCCATGTGATGTAGAAGTACCACACATAAGAGAAGCAGAAATACTGCAAAACGAGCGTCGCCACCCTTCTCGTCAGCAGCAGGGAGATCCAGTGTCGTTGTCCTGCCTGATGAGTGGTGTGGGCACGCGATGCTTGCAGCATTTCTCTCTCTGCGGCGTTCACCGCGCGATGTTCAGCCGGATCGTTCCTGAACCAGAAGAGAAATATGGCGCACCAGACCAGACCCAATACCGCAAAGCCGACAAAGGCCCATCTCCAGTCAAACCATGTAATGCAGAGCAACGCGAGTGGCGGAGTCGCCGCGCCGCCCCATCGCGTAAAAGCCCACATCAGTGATTGAGCCTTCACGCGTTCGCGCGCCGGCAGCCACACGCTGAGCATTCGCGTCAGGTTAGGAAAGCAGCCTGCCTCACCGGCTCCAAACAGAAAGCGGATTACATACAGCGACGCGACATTCCACGCCGCTCCAGTGAGAGCCGTAAAGGCCGACCAGGCGAGCACGATCTGGGTCAGCACTCGTCTGACGCCAAGACGATCGCCGAGCAGGCCCATGGGGATTTCAAATAATGCGTAGGACAATCCGAAGGCACCAAAAATGAGCCCCATCTGCTCCTTCGGTATGTGCAGATCACGCGCAATGGGTCCGGCCGCCACGGAAATGGCAACCCGTTGCACATAGGAGATGATCGCCAGACCGATGGCCAGAATGACGACGGTGTACCGGACTCGGCTGGGGGCAGTGGTGGCCTTCATCGGTCGCACGTTATTTGGCCAGGCTCCATGCGTATAGCCTGTCACCTGCTCCGAACAAAATATATTGTTTTCCGTCGAGGAGGTAAGTAATCACGCCACCAGACTCGTTAGCGCCGATTTCGTGGTGCCACAGCACCTGACCTTTATCGGCGTTGTAGATGATCACGTTCTTCTGGTCGTCGCCAGTGATGAGTAGATTGCTCGCAGTCGTCAGAATACTCGGACCAACCGTCGTCGGTGCATTGTTCAGGTTCGGATACGCGTGCTTCCACACAGCATTGCCTGTGAGCGGATCGATCGCCTGCAGTACCCGTTGCAGATGACCGATCGCATCCCCTGTACCGCCATAGCCGGAAGGCTTCGTGCTGTCATCGGTAAGGTAGTAGATAGCTTTACCCTCGACCGAGTTGACGTAGACCAAGCCGGTTTTCGGGCTGTACGCCGGCGCCTGCCAATTCGTCGCATTGACGATGTTGATGGAGCCGCCAACTGTGGGATCTTTGTCCGGGATAGGGACTGGCTCCCCCTGCGGCGTTAGGCTGGAGTAATAGTCCAGCGGCACGTACGGCTTAACTACGAGATACCTGCCGGTAATGCGATCCAGCGTCACGAAGAAACCATTGCGTGCCGCCTGCGCCACCAGCCGCCTCGTTTTCCCGTCCACTACTCGATCGAACAGGATTGGAGCGGTTGTATTGTCGAAGTCGTGCGTGTCATGCGGCGAGACCTGGTAATACCACTTCAACTGGCCCGTATCCGCGTCGAGCGCAACAATCGACTCGGTCCATAGATTCGCGCCCGGACGTCCCTGACCAGCAAACACGGGATTCGTATTACCTGTCGGCCAGTACAGCAGATTGAGTTCGGGATCGTAGGTCCCCGGCATCCAGGTCATTCCGCCACCATGCTCCGACGCGGTTTCGTTGGGCCACGTCCGCAGCGCGGGGTCTCCGTCGCGCGGTGTCGACCACCATTTCCATTGCAGGTCGCCCGTCACGGGATCGAACGAGTCGAGAAAGCCGGGCATGTCCATCGCATCGCCGCCCACTCCGACAATCACGTGGTTTTTCACCACCAACGGTGCGGTTGTCGAAAAATACTGCTTGCGCGAGTCCGCGTAGTTCTTCCGCCACAATTCCTGCCCAGTGTTTGCATTCAAAGCAACGAGCCAGTTGTCCGGTGTAAGGAAATACACAGTCGACTTCCAGATTGCAACGCCGCGTTGCCCGATCAGGTGCCCGCCATGATCGACCCACTCATAGTGCCACAGCGGATTTCCGCTTTGTGCGTCGAGTGCCCATACGTGATCCGGAATCGTGATGTAGAGCAAGCCACCGACCAGCAGAGGCGTGCACTTGATCACAGGAGCGGGCACGCCACGCTGCGCCCCGATCCCAGTGATCTGGTAAACCCATCGCTGCACGAGTTTGTTTACATTCGCGGGCCCGATCTGGGTAAGTGTGCTGTAGCGCTGGCCGCTGTAATCGCCATTGAAAGTAGTCCAGGCGGTGGTCGGAGCCTTGCCGATGGCATTCGGATCAAGGAAGACATGCGGTACATCATGCGTCGTAACTGCCAGGATGGCGGTGGCGATGGCCGCGCAAAACCCGTTGACCAATTTCAATGCAACGTCTCCAAGTACGCAGTCACGTTGTGCATGTCTGCGTTTGTGAGCGTCATGATCATCTCCTGATGCCCCGCGAGCGGATCTTTGATCTGCACCTGCACGCCGGGTTCGCGGTTGATAACGTGCGTTCGCTCCGCAGCGTCTACCAAGGTGATGCGAAAATCACTCACCTGCGTAACACGCCCGCTTATAGCACGGCCATCTGGCGTTTTCACGGTCGCAGTGGACGATAGGGAATTCTTCTCATTACCCGTCGGCCAAATCCAACCGCGCTGGAGCTGCTCAGCAGATCGGAATTGACTCGCAATGTGGGCGAACGTTGCTGCGGTATGGCACGACATGCAGTGAGCCGTCACGTAAGCCCTTCCCTCTGCCGCATTGCCCACCAGAATATTCAGCACATGATAGGTGCCGCGATTGGCGACGTCCTCAACCAACAGGTGCAGATACTCTGCGATATCCTTCAACTGGTCGTCGGTCATCGTCGCAAACGCCGGCATGCCATTTTCCGGCCGTCCCTTCTTCAGAAACGGCACCAGGTGCTCCCCGTGGTCGTCGCCGAGGACCTCGTCGGAGGTAATCAAGTTGGATCCTGTCGCGCCTCGCGCCTTCTGACCGTGGCAGAAAGCACAATTCCGCTGGAACAGCGGTTCTCCGCGCTTCGCGGCCGCTTTATCCGGCTCGGGCCCCAGACCCAGAAATCTACGCGTGGCGGCGGCTCGTTGCTCCGTCGTCATGTTCTGGTATGGCTTCTGTTGTGCGCTACCACTCTGATCGCCGGTGGGCATCTCTTGACCGATTGCGGATCCCGCCCAGAGAACGAAGCCCACTGCGAGCATTGCACGGATAGCCCAGTGGCGCATCCCGCCCATTCCTTTCTCAATTTGCTTACCTTGGTCGGTTACAGATTGAGTTCGTTGAATACCATGCTGTAGCTTGTAACTAAATTCCACTCCTCGCCTTGCCAACACGCGAGCCTGGAAATAACGTGGTCAGGAAACAAATATTCACGAAAATCATCGTGCCAGCAAATAATATGGGCCAACAATCGGGACTGAAAAAGATATCGTCGAGTGCCGTTGTCTGCTTGCTATTGTTTATTCCGTTCACGGCTTCAGGGAGACGAGATCAAAGCGGCTCAACACCCGGATCGACGTCAGTGAACGCAGCCGCAGACTGGCCAATGGTGGGTCATGATCCGGGAGGCGAGAGATATTCTCCCCTGACCCAGATCACACCTGGCAACGTTCGGGACTTGAGGGTCGCCTGGGTATATCACATGAAACCCTCCACGGGAACAGACGCAGGTCATGCTGATATCAACCATTCTTACCACGGAGGTGGCTTCCATCAGTCTGAAGATCAACCACTAGTGATCGGCCAGACGATGTATGTGGTCACCCCCTACAGCCGCGTAGTCGCTCTCGATTCAGCGACAGGTCAGGAGAAGTGGGACTTTGAGATACCGGACGGAGACAACGCTTCTTTACGTGGTGCAGCGTACTGGCCGGGAGGAGAGGGAGGGTCGCCGGCGATCATCTTCGGAACGCGCCGCGGCAGAATGTACTCGATTAGCGCGGCCACCGGCACGCTCAATCGCGACTTCGGCGTCAATGGGATGGTCGACCTGAAAACGCCGCAGGTCATGAAGACCGGGATGGACAAGAGCTACAGCCTGCCGTCTCCTCCTGTAATTTACAAGAACCTAGTTATCACCGGCGCAGGAACCGGCGAAGGGCCGGGCGGCAAGGATGGTGGCATCGGCCCCTCAGGCGACACGCGCGCCTGGGATGCAAAGACAGGCAAGCTGGTCTGGACCTTCCACTCCGTGCCACTGCCCGGCGAGACAGGACATGAAACCTGGGGCGGCGATAGCTGGAAGAATCGCTCGGGCGTAAATGTCTGGGGCTACATGACGGTGGACGTGGAGCGCGGCATCCTCTTCATGCCCTTCGGAGCGCCAAATAACGACCGCGTCGGCGTGGATCGCCCCGGCAACAATCTGTTTGGCTCGTCCATAGTGGCGGTCAATGCCGGTACCGGTAAGCTGCTGTGGTATTTCCAGGTCGTTCACCACGACATCTGGGACGTAGACACGGAATCGCCTCCGACTTTGTTGGACGTAAAACACGGCAACGAGATCATCCCCGCTGTCGCTACGGTCAACAAAAATGGATTGATGTTCATCCTCAATCGCATCACCGGAAAGCCAATCTATGGCGTCGAAGAAAGACGGGTGCCGAAGAGCGACGTGCCCGGCGAGCAAACATCACCCACCCAGCCCTTTCCGGTCGTGCCCGAGCCGCTCTCTCAGGTCACGCTGAGCCGCTCGAATCTCTACAAGGACACGCCAGCCCACAAGGCATGGTGCGAGAAGTATGTCGACGACAACAATATGCTTCTGGGCAACGTGCAATATACGCCGACACGGCTCGACCGGTATACGGTACCGCTGCCGGGTACGCAGGGTGGCGTCAACTATTACGGCGGAGCCTTTGATCCCAGTCTCGGCATGTTCGTGGTCAACGTAAACAACCTCGCGCAGCCGATGCGGATCGTGCGCAATCCTGATGGAAGCTACATCAATTCCGGCCCGCTCGCCGGTCTGCAGCGTTTCTGGAACCCGGACAATCACTTGCCATGCACTCCGACTCCGTGGGGGCAACTGGTTGCTGTCGACGTCAACACCGGAAAGATTGCCTGGCGTTCGACGCTCGGCGTCACCGACAGCCTGCCCGCAGGCAAGCAGAATACCGGGCGGCCCGGCCTGGGAGGAGCGATCATTACGGCGAGCGGCCTCGTCTTTATCGGAGCCACGGACGACGCCCGCTTCCGCGCCTTCGACGAAAAGACTGGCAGAGAGATTTGGACAGCGGGACTCCCTGCCGCGGCTGAGGCCACACCAATTACTTATGCCGATGCTCACGGGAATCAATATGTAGCAGTCGTCGCCACAGGAGGAGGTCTCATCGGCGCGCCGCTGCTGAGCGACGTCGTGATCGCTTACGCTCTGAATGGATCAAAATCAGTCTCGTCTGTTCTGGAGGGCGGCTTGCCGGGTGAGGCCACGCCGCCCTCCGCCACGACCTCTGCCGAGTTGTATAACGCCGCTTCAATGTACTCGACCGCGTCATCTCCCTTCCCTCCCGGGCCGGGACGAGAGCTGATGTTCAGGGTCTGTTCCAGATGCCACTCAGTAAATGTCTCGGCATCACGACGCATGAATGCCAAGGAGTGGAACGATCTGGTTCAAGTGATGGCAAGCCGCGGAGCCATCGCGACAGACGAAGAGCTCGATGAGATCTCTGCCTATCTGGCGAGGAACTTCTCCAGTTCGGGCACTCAGGCAGAGCCAGCTGCACGGTAAGATGTAGCCAATCGAACCACAACTGCTGATCACGGAACGCAGGGCAGAGTCCCGCTTGTTCCCATTCCTCATTGCTCCGATAAAAAGCGAGCCAGTCACGGTGGACCGGCTCGCTAAATTTGCCTGAAAGATTCTTAGAAAATGATCTTCAGGGCGAGTTGGGTGTTGTACGGTTCGCCCGAGCCGATGCCGGGCGCGCCATAGGAGACGCCGATGGTTGAGGTGCTCCAGCCAAATGCGGAACCGTAGCCAAGATTATTCAGCGGCTGCGCGAGGTTGGTGCGGTTGAAGATGTTGAACATCTCTACGCGGAACTGCGCGTGAACGAGCTCTTTGTAGAGGGGCAGGTTCTTAATCAGCGATAGATCGACGTCACCGAAGCCGGGTCCGATGACCTGATTCCGGCCCAGATTGCCGTAGGCGCCATTTGCCGGCACGGTGAAGCTATTTGGGTTGAGGTACTGCGCGAAGGAGTGTTGCTGTACGGAACGGTTGCTGTTCCGCGCCGGGCCGATGATGCTGGCACGGTCCTCGTTCTCACCCGTTCCGCTGTTGTTCTGCCCGGTGAGGATGTTGACCGGCTCACCGTTCTGGAACTTGAGGATACTGTTAAGCTCCCAGCCATGCGTCAGAGCCTGCGGTCCGTGCGCAAAGGCGGGAATCTCGTAGTTGAGGTATGCGGCGAAGTGATTTCGGATATCAGCGTTCGCATTGCCCCAGTCCGCGAACAGGTTGCTCGAGTTCTGCGGAATAGTGTTAAAGACGCTGGAGTCGTCCAGGTTGTGGCTCCAGGCATAAGCGAACTGGCTGGTAAGCCCATGCCACGAACTGCTGCGCAAAGTGATCTGCAGTGCGTTGTAGCTGGCCGAGGCGGCGGAGTTGATCTGGTTGATTATGCCGAAGTTGGGAAACTGGCTGAAGTAGGGACGTGAGCACTGCAGGTTGTTTCCGGGAGTACTCGGTGTTGCGCCACTGAACGCCGGCGCGCAGGTGGTTGAGGTGTAAGGCACAGCTACATACTGGCTGCCCAGGGCTGCCTGATTGATGTCCTGCAGGACGAGGTTGTGGCGGCTGGCTGAGCCCACGTAGCCGACATTTAACTGCCACGCATTGCCCAGGCTCCGCTCGACGTTCAGGCCGAACAGCTGGACGTAGGGCGTCTTGAAGTTGCGGCTGACCGAGTAGATGGAGACAATGTTGTCGCCTGTTGGCAGACCCTGGCTGGGCGTGAAGATGGGCGTTGGCTGGTTATAGGTCCAGATTGGTTGCGGAGGGTTGGCCGCATTGAGAACAATCGACTCGTTGGGTTCGCTGCCGACCGGATTATTGTTGACGCCGCCAGCGCCGCCGTTGGGGATGCCGATATTGCCGAAGAAGGCCTGGCCAGCCGGCTGGTCGAAGTAGATACCATAGTTGGCGCGGATGACCGTGCCGTTGGCCACCTGGTAGGCAAGTCCGACGCGGGGCGAGAAGTTCAGGCCGTTGCTCTTGTAGATGTACTTCGGCGTGCCCGAGCCTCCGCTGGCTACCACTAGACCACCGTTGTTGGGGTCAAAGATGGAGAGGTTCGGGGGGTTGGTGTAGAAGGGCTGCTGGTAGTCATAGCGGAGGCCAAGGTTGATGTTCAGCTTGGGCGTAATCTTCCAGGAGTCTTCCGCGAAAGCGGTCCCGGTGTGAGCGTAGATGAAGCGCTCCTGGGTACCCAGGGTAATGGTTGACTGGAACGAGTAGCCGGCCATGAAGTCGGCCAGGTTCAGCACATTGGAATCTGTAACGGAGGGATCGTTTGCCCAGGGCCCGAGTACTCCGCCGGTGCCGAAGTTGAAGGCGCCGCGGGCACCCCAGTTGTAGTAGAGGTCGATGTAAGCGCGGCGATACTCAAGACCGAGGCGAATCTGGTGCCTGCCGAAGGTCCAGGAGAGTGTGTCGGAGATATGGCCTGTGATGTCGTTACGGCCCGAAGTCGGCGTAACCCCGATCGAGTCGAAGCCGTTGATGGCGAGCTGCGGAGAACCTGACAGGCTGGCACCCGTGTTGAGACCGGCCAGTGTCAGGGGGTTCTGGCCGTGGTTCGCATCGGCGAAAGATTGTGTGAAGTAGCTAACGCCGGCGGCAACCTGATTCACCAGAGTGGGTCGAAGGCTGTAGTTCCAGACTGCATCGTAGTTCTGGATGTGCGAGGGAACGGTCTGGAAATACTCCGGCAGATAGGAGCAAACAAAAATGCAGGAAGGAGCCACGGCATAGCCTTGGCCGAAATACCAGCGACCCGACAGGTGGCTTCTATCGCTGAAGTTGTGGTCTACCTTCGCGACTATGTTATGGCTGTAGCCGCTTTGCGGTGCGGTGCTGGAGTAGTTTCCTGGTTGAGCGGGAAGATTGGCAATCTCGGTCGGATCCCACAGCGTATTCAGGATGTTCTGCGAAACCTGACTGGGCTGTACGTTATATTTGCTCAGTTCCGCGAGCGCCAGCGCCTGATAGGCCGGCGAGGGCTCGGTGACGGTGTTGGGCTCTCCGATAACGAACTTCTGCTCCTCGTAGGTGAGAAAGAAGAAGGTATGGTCACGCCAGATGGGGCCACCGAGCGAACCACCCCAGTTCTGGTTGCGCAGCGGCTGCTCCGGCGATCCGGGAGCCAAAAAGGGCGAAGTTACAGCCAGCGCCTCATTCCGGTTGAAGTAATAAGCGGAGCCGTGGAAGTGATTTGTACCGGACTTGGTGGTGATGTTCAGGTTGCCGCCCGGGCTGCGGCCGGATTCGCTGTTGCCCGTCGTCTGCAGCGAATACTCGTCCAGCGCGTCAATAGGATAGATAACGCCGGCGATGCCGCTGATGCCGCCCTGGTTGACGGCGTCCACGTTCAGGTAAAGATCGTTGTTGTCCGTGCCGTCGATGGTGTAGTTAATCTGGTTGCCACGCGTACCGTTGACCGAACCAGAGTTGTTGTAGCCGGCGAAGGAGGCCGAGGTGCCGAGGAGCTGTGTGAAATCGCGGCCGTTGAGCGGCACGTCCTGCAATGCCTTCGAATCGAGGGTAGTGGTCTGCGTGACGGTGGTGGTGTCGAGCGAAACAGCTTCGGCAGAAACTTCGACGGTGGAGGCTTGTTGCGCAACCGTCAGCTTGACCGGCAGCGTATAAATCTTGCCTGCGAGCACCTGCACGCCAGTGATTTCGGTGTTCTGAAAACCGAGGGCTTGAACCTTGACGGTGTAAGTATCAAGCGGAAGATCGCTAAACGAAAATTCGCCGGCGCCGGACGAAACGGTCTCGCGGCTAACCGCGGTCGCCACGTCGATGGCGGTTACCTTTGCGCCGGCAACGACTGCGCCCGAGGGGTCGGTGATTGTGCCGTTGATGCTGCCGCGGAACGTCTGCGCCAGCGTAGGAATGGACATCAAAAACAGGAGGGCGAGCATAGCCGGGAATACCGGCAGCAGTCGTCTATTCGATTTCATTACAGCCTCGTCACGAATGAAATAACCTCCCAGCACCTGCGTGCATTTAGATGCAGCAACCGCCAGAAGTTGTAGCGTGCAGATAAACAGCCCGGGAGTTAGGCGAACACCGCTCTTACGAGTACTGCTTTCCTGCATTTATTTCTCATCGATGCTCAGATGAGATGTGCGAAACATTCAGGAAAAAATCGGCCACCGGAAGAACTGGCGGCAGAGGCTCATGCGCGCCGACACTGACAGTA
>Ga0335075_10004467_pt1 | contig 21875 bp, 23 predicted proteins | sample Lox_Sample_24_FD_206723 | JGI IMG/M metagenome (GOLD analysis project Ga0335075, IMG submission 206723) | Soil microbial communities from Loxahatchee National Wildlife Refuge, Florida, United States - Lox_Sample_2.4 | ecosystem: Environmental > Terrestrial > Soil > Wetlands | place: USA...
TCCGTGACTTCACCCAGCAGACGCTGCCCGGCGTCAATGACCTGGTCGCCAGCGCGCAACAGCTTGCGATCAACCTGAACCGGCTGGAGGCGGAGATCGAGCGCGATCCGACGCGCCTGCTGTTTGGTGACCGCCGGGTCGGATACCGGCCGCGATGAGCGCGCTGCTCCGGTCGTTCGTCCGGCACTGGCCGCCCTTTGCGGCGATGTTGGCGCTGTCCGGCTGTGCTAGCCTGCTCGGCGTGGCACCGCCCGGGCATCTCTACCGGCTGAGCGCGGCGCCGCATTTTGCGGTGCCGCTGCCGCATGTCCCGGGCGTGCTGCGCATCGAGCGGCCGGAGGCGCCCGCCGGCATCGACACCACCCGGATCGCGCTGAGCCGGACCCCGCTATCGCTCGATTATTACGCCGATTCGGAGTGGACCGATCGGGCTCCGGCGATGGTCCAGCAAGCCCTGCTGACGTCGTTCGAGAACAGCGGTGCAATAACCGCGATCGGTGACGAGGCGATCGGACTTCCTGCCAATCTGCTGCTCGATACCGAGTTGCGTCATTTCGAAGCCGAATATCCCGCCGCCGGCAACTTGCCGCGGGTTCGGGTGACGATGGTGGTCCGGCTGGTGGCGATGCCGGGGCGCCGGATCGTCGCCCAGAAGAGGTTCGAACGCCTGGTGCCGGCGGCCGCGAACACGATCCCCGACGTCGTCGCCGCCTTCAATGCGGCGACCAATGCGGTGATCGGCGACATCGTCACATGGACCATCGCCAATGCCGCTTTATCTGGAGCGCGCAGCTAGCTACTGTGGCCATGTTTCGTTCGCATGGGGGGACGCGCGTGGCGCTAGCAGGCGGGGCGGGGGCAGGCGAGGCGGGGGCAGGCGAGGTGAGGGCAGGCGAGGTGGGGGAATGGCCGGTGAGCCCGGCCGAGATCGACCGGATGCAGCAGGCGGCGGCCGCCGTGCTCGACTGCCGCCGGCACTTCGCGGCGCGCCCGGGCGGGCTGCTCGGCGAAATCGCCGCGGGCGAACCGGGGTTCACCGATTGGCGGCACTACCCCGCCGGAGAAGTCTACGATCCGCAGAGCCACGCCCAGTATTTCTACCACGTTCACCCGGCCGCCGGCCGGGGCGCCGGCGAGCACGGCCATTTTCACGCGTTCCTGCGGGCCGACGGAATCCCGCCGGGCGCGCGGCCGCTGGTGCTGCCGGAGACCGCGATCGCCGCGGATACGGCACGGCCATCGCCGCAAGCCGCACCGGTCAAGCACGGCGCACGCGATGAGGTCTGCCACCTGCTCGCGATCACGCTCGACCTGACCGGCACACCGATCCGGCTGTTCACGACCAATCGCTGGGTCACCGGCGAGACCTGGTACCGCGCCGAGGATGTCGTTGCCATGCTCGACCGTTTCGTCTTTGCCGAGGCTGGGCGGTCGGCCGTCAGCCGCTGGATCGCGGCGATGGTCGCGCTGTTTCGCCCGCAGATCGCGGCGCTGCTGCGGACACGCGACGAAACCATGATGACTTGGCGCCGCCGCCGCCGCGGCAATGTGTTCGAGGACCCGCGGATCGAAATCGTGTCGTGCACCGAGATCGATATCGACCGTCAGCTCACCGCACTCGAACATGCTCGCTCCGGTCCGAAGCGCGAGGCAGGGCTGCATCCGCCCGCCCCGCCATGGATGAGCGAGGGCTGGGGCGAGGGGCATGCCGGCTGACCCCGGCGGCGCGGCGGAACCTCTAGTGCTGAGGTGGTGGTGATTGCTGCTGCGGCTGCCGTGGCGGCAGGTTGTTGGCATTCAGGCAGGCATTGAGCTGGGCGTTGCGCTGGGCATTCGACTGAGCGGTGAAATCGGGATGGGCGGCCTGCGCCTGCCTCGCGCAAGCATCCATGGTCTTCCATTTGGTAATGGCAGTGAGCCCCGGCTGGCTCGCTTCGGCGGTGCCGGCGAGCAAGACCCCAGCGAGCAGGATCCCGACGAGCAAGACCCTGGCGAGTAAGACCGGGGCGAGCAAGACCCTGGTGGGCAAAATCGGGGCCAGGGTCCACCATGCCGCCAACCGTATCATCTGCCGCCTCCTCGCGCCGGTGTCGCACCCGGGCGACACCCCCGGATGGCGACACCCCCGATTATATGCACAGCGTTGCCTTCGAGGCTGCGGTTGCGCGCCGCGCCGTTCTCAGGCTCCATGGACGATCCCTGACACGCGCAGGCGGAGGCGGCGATGCTGAAGATCTGGGGCAGGGCGACCTCGTCCAATGTCCAGAAGGTGCTGTGGTGCTGCGGTGAGCTCGATATCGCGTTCGAGCGGGTCGATCTCGGCGGATCGTTTGGCGGCAACCAGGACCCGGAATACCTGGCGCTGAACCCGAACGGGCTGGTGCCGACGGTGCGGGACGGCGCGCTGGTATTGTGGGAATCGAACACGATCTGCCGCTATCTTGCCGCCACCCGTCGCGGCGAGCGGCTCTACCCGGCCGCACCGGCCGCGCGCGCCTTGGTCGAGCGCTGGATGGACTGGCAATTGTCGACCGTCGGACCGCCAATGAGCGCGCTGCTCTACGGGCTGATCCGGTCCCGTCCCGAGCAGCGCGACCAGGTGGCGATCGAGGCGGCGCGGCGCAAGGCGCTCGCTGCCTGGACGACGGTCGATGAGGCGCTTGCCGGGCGGCGCTTTCTGGCCGGCACCGAATTGAGCCTGGCCGAGATCGTAATGGGGACATTGGTGCACCGCTGGCACATGATGCCGGTGGAACGCCCGGTCCTGGCCAATCTCAAATCGTGGTACGAGCGGATGCGCGAACGACCGGCCTTCAAAACCCATATCGATCTCCCGATAACGTGATCGTGCGGTCGGCTCCGTGCTGTTGCGTCGCCGGGTGTGGACGATTATCTAGGCGCGCCCGGACGACGACGCGCCCGGCTCGGTGACGGAGGGGGGCCAATGAATCGATCGGTGGAACGCCGTGTCCTGGGCGTCCTGTTGACTGCGCTTGTCGGCCTCGCTGCGGTCGCGGCGCCGGCGCAAAACCCGGCGCAGCACAAGGATGCGGTCCTCAAGGAGCGGCAGGCGACGATGAAGTCGCAGGCGGCCGATCTCGGCAAGATCAAGGGATATCTCGATGGCAAGACGGATCAGGCGGCGGCTCTCGCCGGCGCCACCAGCCTGACGCAGACCACCCGGAAGATCCCGAGCCTGTTTCCGCCCGGAACCGGTGCCGCGAGCCCCGACGGCAAGTTCCAGCCGAAGCCCGCGGTGTGGACCGACTGGAACAAGTTCCTCGGCGCGCAGAAAAACGCTGCAGCGAAGGCTGACACGCTATTGGCCGCGGTCAAGACCGGCAGCAAGCCGCAGATCCAGGCTGCGTTTGTCGATCTCGGCAAGAACGGCTGCGGCAGCTGCCACGAGAGCTTCCGGCAAAAGCTCGGGGATTGACGGCAGCGGCGCTGGCAATCCTCCTGGCGCTCGCGGAGCTGTGGGCGGGATCAGTCGCGCTCGCCGCTGATGTCCGCGGGGCGGCGACACGCGGCGGCTATCTGGCCGCTGCCGCCGGTTGCGCGCTGTGCCATACCGACAAGGCGCATGGCGGCGCGCCTTATGCCGGCGGTCGGGCGCTGGTGACCCGGTTCGGCATTGTCGTCACGCCAAACATCACGCCCGATCGGCAAACCGGGATCGGCCGTTGGCGGAAGGTGGATTTCGTCCGGGCGATGCGGTGGGGTGTGGCGCCCGACGATTCGCATTATCTGCCGGTATTCCCATTCCCTTACTACAACCGGCTCAGCCACCGCGACCTCGACGATCTGTGGGCCTTTCTCGCAACGATAACGCCGGTCGAGCGGGCCGATCGGGCCGGCAGCCGGACCCCGTTCGCCGCGCTGCGCGCTGCGGTTGCGGTCATTGCCTCGCGGTTTTCCGGACCATGGCGGCCCGACCCGCGGCGCGACGCGGCATCGAATCGCGGCGCCTATCTGGTCGTCACGATCGGCCGGTGCGGCGACTGCCACACGGCACGCAACTGGCTCGGCGCGCCCGATCGCGCACGGTTCCTGGCCGGTGTCGCCGCCGGAAATGGCCGCCATGCGGTGCCCGATATCACACCCGACCCGCAGACCGGCATCGGCGGCTGGAGCATCGCCGATATCGCGACGCTCTTGACCGACGGGCAAACGCCGAATTTCGATTTTGTCGGCGGGGCCATGACCGAAATTGTCTCGGCCACCTCGCATCTCGATCCGGACGACCGGCAGGCGATCGCAATCTACTTGAAATCCTTGAAGCCGATCGCGGCACGCAAGAAAGACTGAATAGCGCCGCGTTTCACTACTGGACCATCGGAAGAGACCCCTTATGATGACGCCGGGTCCGATCGGCGGCGAGGGAAAAGGGCTCGACTAGTGCGGCCGGTGCCGCCGCCGGAGCGGACCGACCCTCTGAGTGGACCGAGCCCCGCGGCCTGCCGTCGGCATCCGGTCGACAGCTGGCCTGAGGAGCGGGGATTGGCGCGAGGGCGACCGGATCAGAGCTTGGCCCGCTTCGAGCGGATCGCACTGGTGCTGTCCGGCGGCGAGGCGCTGGGCGCATACCAGGCCGGCGCCTATGCCGCGCTCGAAAAAGCCGGGGTGCGGCCGAACTGGATCGCCGGCACTGCGATCGGTGCGGTCAATGCGGCGATCATCGCCGGCAATCTGCCGCATCAGCGGGCGCTGCGGCTGCGGCAATTCTGGCACGAGATCAGCCGGCGCGCGGCGCTGCCGCCGGTCGGCGGGTTCGGCCGCTGGGCGCAGCGCGCCGCCGGGCGCTGCCTCGCGTGGGTTCCGGCTGCGGCCAGATTGGCGCTCGCGCGCGACGAGGCGGTGATTTCGGCCGGCGAATTGCGCGAACTGCTCCTGCGGGCGGTCGATTTCGAGCGGGTCAATTCGGGCAGCGTCCGGGTCGTACTCGGCGCGGTCAATCTCGCGACCGGAGCGGAGGCATTCTTCGATAACGACCGGCATGTGCTCGGGATCGATCATGTGCTGGCCGGGACGCCGTTTTCCGGGCTGCCGCCGGTGGCGATCGGGCGCCAGCTGTTCGCCGGCGCTGCGGTCTCGGTGTCGGCGCTCGACCAGGCGCGGCCGGCCGACACGCTATGCTTTGTGATCGACGGCTACGATCCGGCCCCGGGCGGCCGCGGTGGGGTCAGCCGTGCGGCCCGCGAAATCGCGGCGATGCGGCGCACCCACGATCTGCGCCGGATGATTGCACTGCTCGGCGAGCGGTTGCCGCCGGCGACGCAGGGCGAAGCCGACATCCGCCGTTGCCTCGCCGAAGCCAGCGATGCGACGATGACGATCCTGCATCTGGTGCATGAGGGCAGTGCCGCGGAGCTCGCAACCAAGATGGGCGACTTCTCGGCCGGGGCCATCACCCGGCGCTGGCGGGCTGGTGAGAGCGACGCGGCAACCAGCCTCGCCCATCCGCGCTGGCTGGCGCCACTGCCGCGGCTCAGCGGGGCCGTCATTCACGAGGTTCGCGGCGGAATCGTTGCACCGCCGCGCTGAGCGGCGCAACGCCCTCGCCGGTCGCGATCCACTCACAGGACCGCATGGCCCCTTGTCTAAGCGTTTGTCAAGGCCAATATTAGGTTGAATTAAAAGGGGTTTTGAGATGGGATGGTTTCGCCTGCAAATCGATCGAGGCACTAGGCTGCCTCGACGCTTTGGACGGTTCCAAGATCGGCGGCCGTCCCTGTTGACGAGGATTTATGTTGTACGAGGCCTACCAAGCACAGGACGATTTTCTTGGCCCGATCCGGCTGATGGCGGAAACGGTCCGCGGTTGGCTCGGTCAGCCGTGGCTGGCGGACGAAATCCCGCTGGTGCGCGGTGCCGCTGCGGCGATGGAACTCGTCTCGCATGCCGGGCTGTCGCATGAGCGACCGGATTTCGCCATCAAATCGATTGTCAGCGATGGCCGCGAGATCGCGGTCAGCGAGGAGGTCGTAGCCTCGCATCCGTTCTGCAACCTGCTGCATTTCCGCAAGGATCCGGTTCGCGAGGAGCCGACAATCCTGGTCGTGGCGCCGCTGTCGGGGCATTTTGCGACGCTGCTGCGCGGCACCGTCACGACCCTGCTCGCCGATCACAATGTCTATCTGACCGATTGGCAGAACGCGCGCGACGTACCGCTGCTCTACGGCCGGTTCGACCTCGATGATTTTGTCGAGCTGGTGATCCGCTTTATCCGCCTGCTCGGGCCGCCGCTGCATGTCATGGCGGTGTGTCAGCCTTCGGTCCCGGTGCTGGCGGCGGTGTCGCTGCTCGCCGCACAGCAGGATTGCTGTCAGCCGGCCTCGATGATCCTTGTCGGCGGACCGATCGACACCCGGGCGAACCCGACCGCGGTCAACCGCTATGCCGAGGCGCACCGCCTCGACTGGTTCGAGCGCAGCGTGATTACGGCGGTGCCGGTGCGCTACCCCGGCCGCTTCCGCCGCGTCTATCCGGGGTTTTTGCAGCTCGCCGGGTTTCTCAGCATGAATTTCGACCGCCATGTGTCGGCGCATTGGCGGATGTTCCGCGACCTCGCTCGCGGCAATGGCGAAAGCGCCGCAGCGACCCGCGCGTTCTACGACGAATACACCGCGGTCATGGATCTGCCCGCGGATTTCTACCTGCAGACGATCGAACGGGTGTTTCACCGCCAGGATCTGGCGCGCGGCACATTCCGCGTGCGCGACAGTCTGGTCGAGCCGGCGGCGATCGAGCGCACCGCGCTGATGACCGTCGAAGGCGAGCGTGACGATGTCTGCGGGCCCGGGCAGACGGTTGCCGCACAGGCGCTGTGCAGCGGCATTCCGGCGGCGAAAAAGACCCACCACCTCCAGCCTAAAGTCGGTCATTATGGCGTCTTTCATGGCCGCCGGTGGCAGACCGAGACCTATCCCAAGGTCAAGGAATTCATCCGGGCGCAGGGCCAGCCGGCGGGATGATCGGATCCCGCTCGCAGCCGCGGCGGGCACCGGCCAAAGAGGCGCGAGCGGAGGAGCGCATGGCTCTGGCTGGTAAGGTTGTGATCACCTGCGCCGTCACCGGGTCGATCCACACCCCGACAATGAGCCCCTATCTGCCGCTGACCCCGGACGAGATCGCCCGCGATGCGATCGCCGCGGCTGAGGCCGGGGCGGCAATTCTGCATCTGCATGCGCGCGACCCGCAGGATGGGCGGCCGACCCCCGATCCAAATGTCTTCATGCAGTTCCTGCCGCGGATCAAGCAGGCGACCAGCGCCGTCGTCAACATCACCACCGGCGGCGGCCACGGCATGTCATTGGAGGAACGCCTGGCCGCACCCTTGCGTGCCAAGCCGGAGATGTGCTCGCTCAACATGGGCTCGATGAATTTCGGGCTCTACCCGATGCTCTCCCGCTACAAGGATTGGAAATACCCGTGGGAGCCGCAGCATCTCGAAATGACCCGTGACTTCATCTTCCGCAATACCTTTGCCGATATCGAGCGGATCCTGAAAGACCTCGGCGAAGGCTGCGGGACAAGGTTCGAGTTCGAATGCTACGATGTCGGGCATCTCTACAATCTCGCGCATTTTCTCGACCGTGGCCTGGTAAAGCCGCCATTGTTTGTACAGACGATCTTTGGCATATTGGGCGGCATCGGTGCCGACCCCGACAATCTCGTTCATATGAAGCACATCGCCGACAAGTTGTTTGGCGACGCCTATGCCTGGTCGATCCTGGCGGCCGGCCGCCACCAATTGCCATTGGTGACGATGGGGGCGATCATGGGCGGCAATGTCCGCGTCGGGCTTGAGGATTCGCTGTGGATCGGCCGCGGCAAGCTCGCCACCAGCAACGCCGATCAGGTGAGCCGGGTGCGCGCGATCGTCGAGAATTTGTCGCTCGAAATCGCCAGCCCGGACGAGGCGCGGGCGATGCTGGCGCTGAAAGGCGGCGACGCCGTCGGGTTCTGAGCGGGGGGCGCCGACGATGATCGACAAGCGGGTGCAGAGCCTGGCCGAGGCGGTGGCCGGCATCAAGGATGGTTCGGTCGTGCTGTGCGCCGGATTTGGCGGCGCCGGGCTACCCGACGCGCTGTGCGAAGCGCTGATCGAGCAGGGCGCGCGCGAGCTGACGGTCGTCGCCAACAATGCCGGCACCGGCCGCGCTGGGCTTGCGGCATTGATGGCCGCCGGCCGGGTCGCCAAGATCATGTGCTCGTTCCCGCGCAGCTCGGGCAGCGTCGTCTTCGAGGAACTCTATGCCGCCGGCAAGATCGAGCTCGAATTGCTGCCGCAGGGGACGCTCAGCGAACGCATGCGCTGCGCCGCCGCCGGTCTCGGCGGCTATTATTCGCCGGTCTCGGTCGGGACCCGTCTCGCCGAGGGCAAGGAGCACCGCGAGATCGACGGCCGCGTCTATGTGCTGGAAAAGCCGTTGAAGGGCGATGTCGCGTTGCTCGCCGCCGATCGCGCCGACCGCTGGGGCAACCTCACCTTTCGCAAATCGCAGCGCAACTTCAACCCAACGATGGCGATGGCCGCCGATCTGTCGATCGTCCAGGTGCGCCGCATCGTCGAACTGGGCGAACTCGACCCCGAGGTGATCGTCACCCCCGGCATCTTCATCGACCGCGTCGTCCAGGTCGCATTCTGAATCATCTTCTCGTTTTGAACGCCTCATTGTGAACAAGTGAGGAGCAAGCGATGCCGCTGAAACGTCGCCAGATCGCGTGGCGGGCCGCGCAGGACCTCGCCGACGGCGCCTATGTCAATCTTGGAATCGGGCTGCCGACCCTCGTTTCCGATTTCATCCCGGAGGATCGCGAGATCGTGCTGCACAGTGAGAACGGCATCCTCGGCGTCGGCCCGGCGCCCGGCGCCAACGAGGCCGATCCCGACCTGATCAATGCCGGCAAGCAGCCGATCACACTCGTCACCGGCGGCAGCTATGTCCACCACACCGATTCGTTTCTGATGATCCGCGGCGGCCATCTCGACCTGGCGTTGCTCGGTGCCTTCGAGGTCGCCGAGAATGGCGATCTCGCCAACTGGACGACCGATGATCCGGGGTTTCCGCCCGGTGTCGGCGGAGCCATGGACCTGGCGGTCGGCGCCAAGGAGATCCGCGTGCTGCTCGAGCATACGACCCGCTCCGGCGCTCCGCGCATCCGCCGCCGCTGCGGCTATCCGCTGACCGCCGCCGGTGCGGTGCGCCGCATCTATACCGACCTTGCGGTGATCGACGTGACCGGCCAAGGGCTCGTCGTCCGCGAGATCGCCGACGACATCGATTTTGCCGCGCTGCAGGCCAGGACCGAAGCCGAGTTGCGCCCGGGCCCCGACCTCAAACCGCTGCGCGCCCCAACGGTTTGAGCTTGGTGGTCGAGGCGGGCGGTCTCGGCGTCGCCGCAGCCACGCCACGGCCTTTCGCCGATCCGGTCCGGTGCTGGCGGTGCTATGCCTATGCCACGCCGAGTTCGCGGCAGCGCTCGCGGAACTCGGTCACGATGTCGAGGTAGAGCTGGCGCTTGAATGACACGATTAGCTCCGGCAGCTCGTCCAGCGCCACCCAGCGCCAGGCGTCGAACTCGGCGTGCTCGCCGGCGAGGTCGATCTCCGCGTCGTGGCCGGTGAAGCGCATCATGAACCATTTCTGGCACTGACCGCGATAACGGCCGCCCCACAGCGTTGCAGCCATCGCCGCCGGCAGATCGTAGGTCAGCCAGTCGCGGCTTTCGGCGACGATTTCGGCCTTGCCGGTGCCGATCTCCTCGGCAAGCTCGCGCATTGCCGCCTGCCGCGGGGTCTCGCCGGGATCGATGCCGCCCTGCGGCATCTGCCACGCCGGCCTCGCCGTCAGATCGGCACGCCGCGCCACCAGAACCTGCCCCTGGGCATTCAACAGCATGATCCCGACCGCCCGGCGGTAACCCTCGGCACCGCTGGCCTGGTCGCTCAATCGGCCTTCCATTTGATCGTCCACCGATCCCGTTGCCGCGGCGGCTCTCAATTGATCATGCGGCCGTTGAACATGGACATGCCGCGCAGCATGTCGGCGGCACGCATCATCTGGTAATCCGCCGATGTGCCCATGATCGACTGGTCGACCGAATCCTCATCGTCGTCATCATCATTGCTCTGGGTCGCAGCGACCTTGGTCCCGGGCTTGGTCGGCGGGGTCTCGATCTTGGCCGCCTCCACGACGATATCGGGTTCGATCCCTTCGGCCTGGATCGAGCGGCCCGATGGCGTGTAGTAGCGCGCCGTCGTCAGCCGCATCGCCCCGTGCCCGGGCAGCGGAATGATCGTCTGCACCGAGCCTTTACCAAACGACCGGGTGCCGAGCAGGATCGCGCGGTGATGGTCCTTGAGCGCGCCGGCGACGATCTCGCTAGCCGAGGCCGACCCGCCATTGATCAGCACCGCGAGCGGCAAACCCGCCGCGATGTCACCGGGGCGGGCGTCATAGCGCTGCGCGTCATCCGGGTTGCGCCCGCGGGTCGAGACGATCTCGCCGCGGTCGAGAAAATCGTCTGAAACGGCGACGGCCTGGTCGAGCAGACCACCGGGGTTGTTGCGCAGGTCGAGGATGATCCCGCGCAATTTGTTGCCGGCCTGCTGCTTCAGGGTCTTCATCGCCTTGTTGAGCCCGACATCGGTCTGCTCGTTGAACGACGTGATCCGGATATAGCCGATGTCATCGCCGACCAGATGCGAACGCACCGAGTCGATATGGATCGTCGCCCGCGTCAGATTGACCGTGAACGGGTCGCGCCCCTTGCGCTGGATCGTCAGCGTGACCTCGCTGTTGACCGGTCCGCGCATCTTCTCAACCGCCTGCGGCAGGGTCATGCCCTGGATCGGCTTGCCGTTGAGTTGCGTGATCAGATCGCCCGGCTTCAGCCCGGCGCGGGCCGCCGGCGTATCGTCGATCGGCGAGATCACCTTGACCAGGCCGTTTTCCATCGACACCTCGATGCCGAGCCCGCCGAACTCGCCGCGGGTCTGCACCTTCATGTCATCGAAATTCTTGTTGTTCAGATAGTTGGAATGAGGATCGAGCGAGGTCAGCATGCCGTTGATCGCCGACTCGATCAACTGCTCGTCCTTGACCTTCCCGACATAGTCGGCGCGCACCGTCTCGAACACATCACCGAATAAATTCAATTCTTTGTAGGTTTCTGAAGAATTCGCCGCTGCCACGGCCACATTCTGCTGCAGAGAAAAGCCCAAAACCGTCACCGCCGCCGCGGCGATCAACCCCAACCGTCTCATCCAGACACCCTCGAAGGCCTTCGACCCGAAGAGCAGCCGATCATATCCGCCGCGGTGGGTTGTGATCAAGATCGCCGCACTGCACTGCCCGGCGGCGCTTGCTCGGCGGCGCTTACTCGGCGGCGTGGCGCGCCTCGTTCGCCACGGATGGGGCCGGGGGCAGTGTGATCAGCGAATGGCCGCTCATCGCCGCCGGCTGCGGCAGGCCCAGCAATACCAGAAGCGTCGGCGCGACATCGGCCAGGGTTCCGTCGCGCACGCGCGCAATTGCCGCGGGCGGGTTGACCACCACCAGCGGCACCGGGTTCAGCGTGTGGGCGGTATGCGGCTCGCCGGTCGCGGGGTCGCGCATCGTCTCGGCATTGCCGTGATCGGCGGTGACGACGAGCGTGCCGCCGGCGGCCTCGACCGCCTCCGCCAGCCGGTCGAGACAGTAATCGAGTGTCTCGACCGCCGCGATCGCGGCATCGAGGCGGCCGGTATGCCCGACCATGTCGGCATTGGCATAGTTCAGCACGATGACATCAAAGCGGCCGGCGGTGATCGCTTCGACGACCTTGTCGGTGACCGCCGGCGCCGACATCGCCGGCTGCTGGTCATAGGTCGCGATCCGCGGTGACGGCACCAGAATCCGCTCTTCGCCGGGAAATACGGTCTCGCGCCCGCCATTGAAGAAGAACGTGACATGCGCGTATTTCTCGGTCTCGGCGATACGCAGCTGGCTGAGCCCGGCCTTCGAGACGACCTCGCCAAAGGTGTCGTCGAGCTGCTCGGGCGGGAACAGGGTCGCGAGCCGGCGGTTAAGCTCGGCCGAATATTCGACGAGACCGACAGCGGCGGCGAAGTCGATCCGCCGGTCGCGGGCGAACCCGGCAAAATCCGGGTCGAGCAACGCACCGGCGATCTCACGCATCCGGTCGGCGCGGAAATTCGCGAGCAGCAGGCCGTCGCCGTCCTGCATCCCGTGGTAGCCGCCGATCGCCGCCGGCTGGATGAATTCGTCGCTCTCGCCGCTTGCATAGCCGGCCTCGATCGCGGCAGTTGCGGTCGGCGCGGTCTCGCCCTCGCCGGCGGCTAGAAGCCGATAGGCCCGTTCGACCCGGTCCCAGCGCTGGTCGCGATCCATCGCGTAATAGCGGCCGATGATGGTTGCGATCCGCAATCCGGCGAGCCCGGCGACCTCGCGCTCGAAATCCGCGACACAGGACAGCGCCGATTTGGGCGGCGTGTCGCGTCCGTCGAGCACGGCATGCACCGCGACCGGCACCCCGGCCTCGGCGAGGATGCGGGCAAGGGCGGCGATCTGGTGCTGGTGCGAATGCACCCCGCCCGGCGACAACAGCCCGAGCAGGTGCGCGGTGCCGCTGCTCTTCTTCAGCGCATCGGTGAACTCGCGCAATGCGGGCAGCCGCGCCAGCTCGCCCGACGCGATCGCCGCGTCGATCCGCGGCAGATCCTGCATCACCACCCGGCCGGCCCCGAGATTGGTGTGACCGACCTCGGAATTGCCCATCTGCCCATCGGGCAGGCCGACATAGTGCTCGCTCGCCTGCAATCGTGCATGCGGCCATCGCGCCATCAGCCGGTGCCACACCGGGGTCTTGGCGCTTTCGATTGCATTGTCGGCGTCGGCGGCGCGCTCGCCCCAGCCATCGAGAATGCACAGCACCAACGGACGCGGTCGCGAACGGGAGGTCATCGCGCGAGGGCCTCGAACAGTGGAGCCATCTCTATACGCGAAACCGATCGCGCCGACATAGCGTTCCCGTGACACCCCGGGGCAAACCTAAGTCAGGCGACGCGTCGGGAGCTCGCGGTGCGGCGCGATACCTCGAGGCGTGGCGATCCGAGGCGCGGCTACACATAGTGCGGCAGCGGTTTGCCGCGGGTTTCCGGCAGGAACGGCGCGGCCACGACCCCGACCACGAAGAACAGGCCGACGATTGTCGCCGCCGGACCGTAGCCGCCCAAAGCGACGATCAAGGTGCCGGCGATCAGCGGCCCGATGCACGAGACCCAGCGCGGCGCGTTGAAGCAAAATGCGACGGCGGTGCCGCGCATCCGGGTCGGGAACAGCTCGGGCAGCCAGATCGGCGCCCAGGACCAAATCCCGCCGGTGAAAAATCCGAACACAGTGACTGCGACCAGCAGCGCATCCATGCCCTTCGCCCACATATAGACGACCGGCGTCAGCACCAGGCACATCGCATACCACAGCATCGTCGTCGGTTTGCGGCCGATCCCGTCGGCGAGAAAGCCGAGACCGACAAAGCCGAAGATCGAGGCGGCGGTCCCGAGCAGCCCGGCCACGGCACTGTAATACGGGGCCGACAGCCCGGCCTTGGCGGCGACCGTGCCGACATAGGTCGGGACAAAGGTGGCGACGCCCCAGAAGCCGAATGTCACCGACAGCATCAGCACGAACGCGCCGATCAGCCGCGGGCGCACACTCCGATCGAGAAACATGTCGACGACCGTGAAGCGGACCAGCGCGGTGTCCAGCTGGTCGAGCGCGGCACCGCTGCGTCGCTGCACCCGGGCGGCCCGGCGGCGCGCGTCAGCTTCCTCCCAGCGGGTCGATTCCGGCATGCCGCGCCAAACCCACAATACCAGCAGCGCCGGCAACACTCCGACCAGATACATAAAGCGCCAGGAATGCGGGCCGAGCCCGCCGATCGCCAGCCATACGGCCGAGGCGATAAAGCTGCCGATGCCGGCACCGCTCTGCAACAGACCGCCGCCCTTGCCGCGGGCGTTGTCGGGCCACAATTCGGAAACGATCGAAGCTCCGGTCGCCCATTCCGAGCCGATCCCGACCCCGACCAAGAACCGCAGCACCGCAAAGGACTGCCAGCTCCAGGCGATTGCGGAGAGCCCGGTGGTCAGGGAATAGGCGAGGATGGCCAGCATCATCGTGCGCTTGCGGCCGATATAGTCGGCGATGATCCCGCCGATGACCCCGCCGGTCGCCCAGCCGAACACCGTCGTCGCCAGCACATAGCCGGCATAGCGGGGCAATGCCGGGTCGTCCGCCGGAACCAGCAGCTGGTGCAGCGCGAAGCCGACGGTCAGGAACAGCGCATAGATCTCGAACCCGTCGAACAGCCAGGCGAGGTTTGAAGCGACCAGCACTTTCCATTGCTCGCGGCTGAGGGTGCGATACCAGGGCGGGGACGCCGCAAGGGTGTCTTCGTGCATCGGAGCCTCCTGTTCGCAGACCGGTTGGCCGGTTTGTCTCGATTTGGCCGGCGGCGTTGTCCGCCACTCGGTCTGCGCGAAATGTCAGCCGCGATCGGCCCGCCGTCAATCGCTTCCGACGGCGGTTTCAGCACACCGGGACCCACAGCACGTCTTCGATGTCGCTGGCCGCGGTCGCCAGCATGACCAGCCGGTCAAGACCGAGCGCGATGCCGGCCGCCGCCGGCATGCCGTATTCGAGGGCGGCGAGGAAATCTTCATCGATCGGGTAGGTGTCGCCGTAGAGCGCCCTTTTTCTGTTCTGCTCGGCGACAAAGCGGACGCGCTGCTCCGTTGCGTCGGTCAATTCGCCAAAGCCGTTGGCAAGCTCGAGGCCGCAGACATAGAGCTCGAAACGCTCGGCCACCCGCGGGTCGGCCGGATCGCGGCGCGCGAGCGCGGCCATCGACGCCGGATAGAGGGTCAGCACCGTCGGCGCGCCGATCCCGAGATGTGGCTCGATCCGGTCGAGAAAGATCCGGAAGTAAAGCGCCTCCCAATCGTCGCCCGGGTGCGGCGCGATGCCGATCCGACGCGCCGCCGCTTCGATCAGGGCGACATCCGGCTGCAGCGGGTCGGGAGCGGTCGCCAGGATGTCGATCCCGGCATGGCGGGCGAAGGCTTCGGCGACGCTGGTCTCGTGCCACGGCGCTGCGGCGTCGGCGGTGCGACCGCGCCAGGCCAGCGCCGCAGCGCCCGCCGCCTGCTGGCAGGCGCGCAACAGGCCGGCACAATCGTCGATCAGCTCGCGCCACCCGGCGCCGGCGCGATACCATTCGAGCATCACGAATTCCGGCTGGTGGGTCGGACCGCGCTCGCCATCGCGAAACACATGGGCGAGCTGCCAGATCCGCGGCATCCCGGCGACCAGCAGCTTTTTCATCGCGAATTCGGGGGAGGTGTGCAGATAGCGGCGCCGGGTGCTGCCGTCGCGCGGATCGTGGAGTTCGGTGGCGAAGGCCAGGAGATGCGGTTCGAGCCCCGGGCTCAGCTGCAGCGCCGGTGTCTCGACCTCGATGAAATCGCGCGCGGCGAAGAATTGGCGTACCGCGCCGACGATCCGGCTGCGCTGTTCAAGCCGCCCGCGGCGCCGGGCAAAGCGCTCTCTCTGCCACCATTGCTGCATCGCTTCCCGCCCTCCCGCTTGCCGTCGGCCCGCCCCGTGCTAAGTTCTCGACCAGCAGCTGCGCTCGACCGCGCCCTATCAGGACCTCCGTCATGAAGATCAACGCCATCGACATCAAGCCGGGCAATGTCCTCGAATACCAGAGCAAGCTCTGGATCGTGCTGAAGCGCGAGCTGGTCCAGCCCGGCAAGGGCGGCGCCTTCGCCCAGGTCGAGATGCGCGACCTGCGCAGCGGCATCAAACTCAACGACCGCTTCCGCACCCAGGAGACGGTCGAGCGCGTCCGCCTCGACGAGAAGGAGATGCAATTCCTGTTTACCGAGAACGGCCAGGCGACCTTTATGGACAATGACAGCTTCGAGCAGATCGCGATCCCGACCGAAATGATCGGCGAGCCCGCCGATTTTCTGCGCGACGGGATGATCTGCACGGTGATGCTGCACGAAGGGACACCGCTGTCGGTCGAATTGCCGCCGAGTGTCGTCATGGAGGTGGTCGAGGCCGACCCGGTGGTGCGCGGCCAGACCGCGTCCTCCTCGTACAAGCCCGGCAAGCTCGACAACGGGCGTCGGGTCATGATCCCGCCTTATATCGAGGCCGGCACCCGCATTGTCGTCAGCACCGCCGATGGCAGCTATATGGAGCGGGCGAAGGACTAAGCGGCGGGCAGGCGGAAATCGGCATGCCGATGCGCTCGCCAGCGCTGAATGTGATGGCGAATGCCGCGCTGAAGGCGGCGCGCGGCCTGTTGCGCGATTTCGGCGAGGTCGAGCAACTGCAGGTCTCGATCAAGGGGCCGGGCGATTTCGTCTCGACCGCCGATCTGAAGGCGGAGCGCACCTTGCGCGCCGAGCTGACCCGCGCCCGCCCCGGCTATTCGCTCTTGTTCGAGGAAGGGGGTGCCGAAACCGGGTCGGACCCGCGCCATCGCTGGATCGTCGACCCGCTCGACGGCACCACCAATTTCCTCCATGGGATCCCGCATTTTGCGATCTCGATCGCGCTCGAACGCGATGGCGAGATCGTCGCCGGTCTCGTCTACGACCCGACGCGTGACGAGATGTATTCGGCGGAAAAGGGGCTCGGCGCCTATGTCAACGATCGCCGGCTCAGGGTGTCGGCGAGGCGGCGGCTCGGCGAGGCGGTGGTCGCGACCGGCATTCCGACGCATCGCGGCACGGCTCACGATCCCTATCTGGCGGGCCTGTCGGCGGTGATGGGGGCAACGAGCGGGGTGCGCCGGATGGGTGCGGCAGCGCTCGATCTCGCCTATGTCGCCGCCGGACGCTATGAGGGGTTCTGGGAATTCGGGTTGAAGCCGTGGGATATCGCCGCCGGGCTGCTCTTGGTACGCGAGGCGGGCGGCTATGTCAGCGATTTGTCCGGCGGTCACGCGATGATGACGAACGGCGATGTGCTGGCCGCCAACGACCACCTGCATCTGGCGCTCGCGGCGTTGATCCGCGACGCGATACGGTCGGCCGGCGCGGCGGCGGCGCGGTCGGCAGATTTGTGATAGGCTGCGTACCGATAGGGGTTCGCGGGGGCTGGCAATCGTGGATCGGGCTCGACCGGTTGGCGCGCTGCGGGACGGCCCGGTTGCGCCGTTGGCGCCGCCCCTGGCCGGCGCACGAATCCCGGGCGATCGGCGCGGGACCGCGGGATGAACCGCTCGCGCCGCTTTCTCGTGCGCATGACCGTGTTCCTGATCCTGGTCGCGGCACTGGCGGCGGTGCTCGGGCGCTCGCTGGTGACGGCCTTCATGGGGAATCCCGCGGTCAACGGCGTGATCCTCGGCATCCTGCTCGCCGGCATCGCCTATATTTTTCGCCAGGTGTTGCTGCTCAACCCCGAAATCGAGTGGATCGAAAGCTTTCGCCACCGCGAGGCGGGCGGCGAGGAGCCGATCAGCGGCCGCCGACCGGTGCCGCGCCTCCTGGCGCCGATGGCGCGCATGCTGGGCGCCCGCCAAGTCGGGCATGTCAGCCTGTCGGCGAGTTCGCTGCAGACCCTGCTCGACGGCATCGGCTCGCGCCTCAACGAAACCCGCGAGACCTCGCGCTACCTGATTGGGGTGCTGGTGTTTCTCGGGCTGCTCGGCACCTTTTACGGGCTGCTCGAAACCCTGCGCTCGGTCGGTGGCGTGATCGGCGGACTGAACCTCGGCGGCAGCGATCTGACGCGCGCCTTCGCCAACCTCAAGGCCGGTCTGCAATCGCCGTTGGCCGGCATGAGCACGGCCTTCAGCGCCTCGCTGTTCGGGCTCGCCGGCAGCCTCGTCCTCGGCTTTCTCGATCTCCAGGCCGGACAGGCGCAGAACCGCTTCTACAACGATCTCGAGGAGTGGCTGTCGACCTACACCCGGCTATCGGGCGGCGGTCTCGGCGACGGCGGCGAGGCATCGGTTCCCGCCTACATCCAGGCGCTGCTCGAGCAGACCGCCGACAGCCTGGAGAATTTGCAGCGGATCATCGCCCGCGGCGAGGAAAGCCGGATCGGCGCCAACACCACGCTGACCAACCTGACGGACCGGCTCGGGATACTCGGCGACCAGATGAAGGCCGGACAGATGCTGATGCTTCGGCTCGCCGAGAACCAACTCGATTTGAAGCCGGCACTGGCCCGCCTCGCCGACAATTCGGCTGGCCAGGATGACGCGCTGCGCAGCCATCTGCGCAACATCGAGGCCTATGCCGCGCGCCTGACCGAGGATCTGGCCCAGGGCCGGGCGCAGAGTGTCCAGGAATTGCGCAGCGAAATCCGCATCCTCGCCCGCACCATCGCCGCATTCGCCGAAGACGGCCGGCGCTGAGCCCGCGGCACCCGCCTCGCCATGCCCCTCGCCCGCAGAAGCTCGCGCCGCTCCAGCATCGACATCTGGCCGGGCTTTGTCGATGCGCTGTCGCAGCTGCTGATGGTGATCATCTTCATTCTGTTGGTGTTCACCGCCGGCCAGTTCTATCTCTCCGCGGCGCTGTCGGGGCGCAACGAAGCGCTGCACAAATTGCAACAGCAGGTGGATCAGCTGGCCGATTTGCTGTCGCTCGAAAAAAGCACCAACAGCACCTTGCGACAGGGCGCCGAACGCCTGACCGCGCAGCTCAAGAGCGCCGAGAGCGAGCGCGCCCGGCTGAATCTGCAGATCACCGGTCTGGCCAAAGCGGCGAAGGCGTCGGCAGTCGAGACCACGCAGGCCAAGGGTCAGCTCGCGGCGCAGAAGGAGATCAGCGCGAACGCGCTGGCCCAGGTCGATCAGCTGAACCAGCAGATCGCGGCGCTGCGCCAGCAATTGTCCGCGATCGCCGCGGCGCTCGATATTTCACAGGCCAAGGTCAAGACCCAGCAGACCCAGATTGCCGATCTCGGTCAGAAGCTCAATGTGGCGCTCGCCAGCAAGGTCGCCGAACTCGCCCGCTACCGCTCCGAATTTTTCGGCCGCTTGCGGGCGATCATCGGCGACCGGCCGGATATCCGGATCGTCGGCGACCGCTTTGTATTCCAGTCGGAGGTTCTGTTCGCGCCGGGCAGCGCCGATCTGACTGCGGCGGCGAAGCAGGAGCTGGCACCGGTGTTCGCCACGCTGAAAGAGATCGCCACCGAGATCCCGCCCGACATCAACTGGGTCCTGCAGGTCAGCGGCTACACCGACAAGCGTCCGATCGACACGCCGCAATTCCCGTCGAACTGGGAATTGTCGACGGCGCGCGCGCTGTCGGTCGTGCGCTATGCGATCAAACAGGGGATTCCGGCCGATCGGCTGGCCGGGGCCGGATATGCCGACACCGACCCGATCGATCCGGGTGACACGCCGCAGGCCTATGCCAAAAACCGTCGCATCGAACTGAAGCTGACCGAGCGCTGAGCGGCGGTCGAGGCGCCGGGCGGGCTGGTCCCCTGGATCAACGGCGACGGAGCGGCGGCAGCATGGGCACGGCCCGGCCAGAAGCGATGCGGAGGTGGACATGAGCACCAGGCCCGCCGGCCGCGGTTGCGGCGCTAGGGTGATCGCCGCCGTGATGCTCGCTTTCCCGCTGCTGCCGGTGGCCTGCACGGCGCCGAAATCCGGCTGGGCCAAGCCCGGCGCCGACCAGGCCGCGATCGCGAGTGCCGCCGCTGATTGCCGCGATCAGGCGAATGCAGCGGCGGCTAGGCAGGGCCGGATCAACCAGGATATCAGCGCCACGCTCGGCGGCAATTGGCAGCGCGCCCGGACCAGCGGGATCATGGACCAGTCGCTGCGCAGCGAGGCCGGGAACTCCGCCGACCAGGTTTTCGACGGCTGCATGCACTCAAAGGGGTTCCGGCAAGCGCCGTGAGCGCCTTCCGGTCCCCATCACCCGATCATGGCCAGGCCCAAGGACCCCAATCCCAGGATTGCTGGTTCATGATCGCCGACATCTCGTTTTCGTTGGCGATCTGGCGCGCGAACACCTCCTGCCGGTAGGTATCCCAGTTCTGCTGGGTGCCAAAATAGAGGCAGTTGCAATCGAGCGGGTCGGCGTAGAGGTAGACCGGCTGGCCATTGCGGATGTGCATGACGAACCGGTTCGGCGGCAGGGTCCGCATCGCCGCGATGCGATGCGGCGAATCGGCCGGGCGCATCTGAAACCCGGCGGCGGCAAGCAGATCCTCGCGCTGTCCGACCTGCGATTGCGGGCCGACGCAGGCGGTGACGCCGCTCACCAGCGCCGCCGCGAACAAAAAACGTATCAGTTTCCCCACGGTCGTCTCCCCGGAACCGGTGCGCGAGCCTAGCCGATCGCCCGCGCCGAGCGCAACAGCACGCGCCCGCGGTCGTCCGCCCTCGGTTGACACCGCGGGGCCGGCTCGATCATGGTGCGCTGAGAGTCTGCGCATCAGCCCCGGGACCGTGATGACCGATGCCGCCCTTGCCGCCGCCGTCGATGCCGCGTGGGAGGCGCGCGACGGAATTTCGCCAGCGACCCGCGGTGCCGCCCGTGACGCCGTCGAGGCGGCGCTCGACGGGCTCGATTCCGGACAATTGCGCGTCGCCGAGAAGGGCGCGGATGGCTGGCGGGTGCATCAATGGCTGAAAAAGGCGGTGCTGCTGTCGTTCCGCCTCAATGACATGGTCGAAATCCCGGGCGGCCCTACCGATCCCGAGCGGGGTGCCTCGCGCTGGTGGGACAAGGTGCCGTCGAAATTTGCCGGCTGGTCGTCGAACCGCTTTCGCGACGCCGGATTTCGCGCGGTGCCGGGCTCGGTGGTGCGGCGTTCGGCCTATATCGCGCCCAATGTCGTCTTGATGCCGAGTTTTGTGAATGTCGGCGCCTATGTCGACAAGGGCACGATGGTCGATACCTGGGCGACGGTCGGCTCCTGCGCCCAGATCGGCGCCAATTGCCATCTTTCGGGCGGGGTCGGGATCGGCGGCGTGCTCGAACCGCTGCAGGCCGAGCCGGTCATCGTCGAGGATGACTGCTTTATCGGCGCGCGCAGCGAGGTGGTCGAGGGCGTCATCGTCGAGCGCGGCGCGGTGCTGGCGATGGGCACTTTTATCAGCGCCACGACCAAGATCGTCGACCGCAACACGGGTCAGGTCCATTTGGGGCGGGTCCCGGCCTATTCGGTGGTGGTGCCGGGTTCGCTGCCCGGCCGGCCGCTGCCCGATGGCCGCCCCGGCCCCAGCCTCTATTGTGCGGTCATCGTCAAGACGGTGGATGCGCAGACCCGCGCCAAGACCGCGATCAACGAATTGCTGCGCGACTGAGGATGCACGCGGTCGATCCGGCGGCGCTGGCGGCGGAGCTGATCCGTCGCCCGAGCGTGACACCGCGCGACGAGGGGGCGATCGGGCTCGTCGCCGACCGTCTCGAAGCCCTCGGCTTCATCTGCCACCGCCTGACCTTTGGCGGCGATGACGGCGGCGATGCGATCGCCAACCTCTATGCCCGCTACGGCACAGGGCGACCCAATCTTTGCTTTGCCGGCCATACCGATGTCGTCCCGCCGGGAGCGCTTGCGGCGTGGTCGCTCGACCCGTTTGCCGCAGCCATGCGCGACGGCGCATTGTGGGGCCGCGGTGCGGTCGACATGAAGGGTGCGATCGCCGCTTTCATCGCCGCGGCGCAGCGCTGGCTGGCCGGACGCGGGAATGGCTTTGCCGGGTCGATCAGTCTCCTGATCACCGGCGATGAGGAGGCGGCCGGGATCAACGGGACCAGAAAGGTGCTCGAATGGCTCTCGGCGCGCGGCGAGGCGCTCGACGCGTGCCTGGTC
>Ga0335075_10004468_pt1 | contig 21873 bp, 19 predicted proteins | sample Lox_Sample_24_FD_206723 | JGI IMG/M metagenome (GOLD analysis project Ga0335075, IMG submission 206723) | Soil microbial communities from Loxahatchee National Wildlife Refuge, Florida, United States - Lox_Sample_2.4 | ecosystem: Environmental > Terrestrial > Soil > Wetlands | place: USA...
AATGGCGCCGCAAAAGCCGGCAGAGGATTCCGCACCGAAAAACCGCGACGATGAGGGTGAGCGCCGTATCGACGAAGAGATCGAGGAATCCTTCCCCGCCAGCGATCCCCCGTCCTATGCGGGTGGCGGAACGGCCGTCGGCGAGCCCAGGCGTCCCAAGGACCCCAAGCCGACGCCCTAAAGCCTCATTTGTGCGTTATAAGGTGCCGGGGGTGGGGAGCGCCGTTACCGAGGAGTGAAACGTGCACTTCGATATCGACATCGTCGCCATCCAGCCGCTGATCGCGCTGATCTTCGGCATCCTCATCCTGATCCTGCCCCGGATCCTCAACTATCTCGTCGCGGTCTATCTCATCCTGATTGGCCTGATGGGGCTTTGGCCGCACCTCTTCTCCCATATCGCACACGGAAGCGCGTAGCTGCGCAGGAACGGAGTTTCGGCCGCGTAGCAGTCACTCTGCTGCGTGCCGCGTCGCGCCTGCCGCATGCATGCGCTCTTCGGCGATGTGGTCGGCGACGGCACTGGTCGGCGCGCCTTCCTGTTCGGCGCGATTGAAAATCTGCGCGAGCCGGTCGGCGATCGCGCGCACCCGGCGCTCGATCTCCGCATTGCTCCATTCGAAGATCTGACCCGCCACGCAGATCACGCCGCCGCCATTGATGACGTAATCGGGCGCGTAAAGGATGCCGCGCGCCTGAAGCGCCGCGCCGTCCGAAGCGTGGGCGAGCTGATTATTTGCCGCACCCGCGACAACGCGCGCATGCATATGCGGGATCGTTTTCGCGCTCAGGATTGCACCGAGCGCATTCGGCGAAAACACGTCGCATTCCGCGGTGACGATGTCATCAGCTCCGGCGGATTTCGCGCCGAAGGCGGAAACCGCATGATCGACCGCCGGCTGGTGGACATCGGAAACGATGAGCCGTGCGCCTTCCTCGTGAAGCTGATGGGCGAGTTTCATGCCCACCTTGCCGAGGCCCTGGATTGCGATTGTCAGACCCTTGGTCGAATCGGTTCCCAGCCGGTACTTCACCGCCGTCTTCAACCCGAGGAATACGCCAAGCGCGGTCATCGGGCCTGAATCGCCGCCGGGTTTACCAGGCTGATCGTAGCCCGCCACATAGTTCGTGCCGCGGGCGATGACGGGCATATCGCGCTGCGTCATGCCCACATCCATGGCCGTGATGTAGCGCCCGCCAAGCGTATTGACCGCATCGGCATAGGCGAGCAGCCGGGCTTCGGTCTTGTCGGTCGCCGGATCGCCGATGAACACCGCCTTCCCGCCGCCCAGCGGCAGATCGGCGATGGCATTCTTGTAGCTCATGCCGCGCGACAGGCGCAGCACATCGGTGAGCGCGGAATCCGTGCTCCTGTAGGGATAGACGCGCGTGCCGCCGCAGGCGGGGCCAAGCGCAGTGGAATGGAGCGCGATGATGGCCTTGAGGCCGGAAGGCTCGTGGTCGAAAAAAGCGACGGTCTCGTGATGATCGAAATCGTCGGCTTCGAATACGCTCATGGACGTCTCCCTGTCGCATGCCGAATCGGCCGCGGATTGATGCGAATTTACTCCCCCGCCAGGGAAATGGGTTTGCGTTGTTGGGGGCGCTCCCCGCAACAGAGGTGCGAAGAAGCCCCCGCCGCCGCAACTTTTCTCGAGCGATGGAAGGCCCGCAAACAGGTCGCGGCGAGAGCCTTATCGGCGCCCCAGGGCGGCGAGAATGGTAGCGGCGGTCAGAATCTGGGGCAGCACGATGGGGTCCGCCGCACCCGGTTTGTAATACAGGTAAAGCGGGACGCCGGAACGCGCATGGGCCTGCAGCAGGGCTGTGACCTGCGGATCGCGGTTGGTCCAATCCGCCACGAGAAGCGCGATATGTCGGCCGGCAAAAGCGCTGCGCACCCGCGAATCGTCGAGCGCGACCTTCTCGTTGACGAGACAGGTGACGCACCACGCCGCAGTCGCGTCGACAAAGACGCCGCGCTTCTCGGCGCGCAGCGTCTCAAGCCGCGCTTCGCTGTAGCTCTGCGAGGGAATGGCGACGGCCGCCGCGCGCGCGCCGCCGGAGCTTCCGGCCCCGACCATCGGCACAAGCGCGGCAAGCGCAATGATGGCGAGGATCGTGACCGCCCAGGCGAGCCAGCCGCTGGCCGTCCGGCCCGAATGCTGGATCGCGCCCACGAGCCACAGCGCAAACGCGAGCAGAAGGGCCGCGCCAAGCAGCACGATCAGGCCGCCGGACGATGTCTGGAAACTCAGAACCCAGGCGAGCCACAGTGCTGTGCCGTACATCGGAAAGGCCAGCACCTGCCGGAATACCGACATCCAGGCGCCGGGCTTCGGCAGCAATCGCAGCAAGAGGGGCGAAAAGCCGATCACCACGAAGGGCGCGGCAAAGCCGACCCCCAGCGCAACAAATACGAGAAGCGCAGCAAGCGCCGGTTGCGTCAGCGCGAAGCCGAGTGCCGCGGCCATGAACGGCGCCGTGCACGGAGCCGCAACCGCGACGGCAAGCACGCCGGTAAAGAACGCGCCCGCATGCCCGCCGCGCCGGGCCAGCGCTTCTCCGGCACCGAGCCCCGGTACTTCGAAGACGCCCGACAGGTTTAGTCCCACTGCGAAGACGAGCAGCGCAAACGCGGCAACGGTTACCGGCTGCTGAAGCTGGAACCCCCAGCCGATTGCCTGTCCGCCCGCGCGCAGCGCGACGACGGCACCGCCAAGCACAGCGAAGCTCAGCACCGCGCCGGCACCATAGGCGAGACCTTCGCCCGCGGCTTCATGCGTGCGTCCGGATTTGTTCGCGATCGCCAGCGCCTTCATGGCAAGGATCGGCAGCACGCAGGGCATAAGGTTGAGGATGACGCCGCCAAGCAGCGCGAAGAGCATGGCGAGCGGCAGGGTAAGCCCTGCCTCCGCGGCAAAGTCGGGAACGAAGCCGGGCGTCGCCGAGATCGTCAGCGCCTGCGTCGGCATGCCGGCGGCTTCGAGCACCAGCACGCCCTTGAGCGCGCGCAGACCGGAGATCTGCTTTCCCGGTTCGAGCCGCAAAAGCAGTCCGTCCGGCGAAACGCGCCATTGCTGCGGCGCGATGCCCTTCACCCAGCCCTCGGCGAAGGGGAAGAAATGCACCCCGGTCGGTTCGGCGGAGGCAAGTTTCGGCGCCGCGACAAACAAATCGAGCGCGCCGCCCAAACGAAAATGCATCGGCCAGGGCGAGGCGACCGGGAGCAGAGCCCGCGCCGCGGCGAACTGCGCTGCGAGCTGCGGATCGGGCTTCACCGGAATCGCGCTGATGGAGAGCGGAAGCGTCAGATCGGCGCTTTCGGGAATGCAGATTTCCTTGCAGACCAGCCAGTTGGCCGCAGCGCGCAAAACAATATCCGTGCCGGGCTTCACGTCGCGCGGCGCGGTGACATCGACGAGCAGCCAGGGCCGGCCCTCATAGCCGTAATCCATCAGCGGCCCGACCGGCAGTTCCTTGGGATAGGGCCACGCGATCGGTCCCGCCCGCCAGCCCGGCGGCAGCGTCCACGCGATTTCGGTCGCCTCGCCCGCATCGCCCGGATTGCGCCAATAGGTGTGCCAGCCCGGACGGATGTCCTGTTCGAGGGCCACGGTGACCGTCTGACCCGGTGCGACCGAACCTTCCTCGGCGACCAAGCGGGCATGCACTTTCGGCGCCGAGTCAATCTGGGCCGCCGCGTGCAGCACCGCCCCGCAGACGAAAGGAATGGCGAGCAAAGCCTTACGCAGCCACTGCATGGGCGCCGGCTATAGCCGGGCCGGCTGTGGTCCGCCAGCCCGCGCACGGAAATGTCAGCCCTTCAGTGCAGCTTCAGGGTTCCGAGAAATTCTCCGAATCCGCTCCCGAGAATCTGGACGCCGATGCACAGGAGAATGAAAGCGGACAGGCGCAGCGCTATGCCCGTGCCGGTATTGCCAAGCACATGGCGGATGCGATCGGCATAGGCGAAGCACACATAGACGAGCAGCGTCAGGACGGCATTGGCGAGAAGAGCGGCAAGGTCGAACTCGAGGCGATGTTGCAGCGGATCGTGCGACGTGTGGCTCGTACCGAGCGCAATCATCACCGAGATCGTGCCGGGGCCCGTCGTGAGCGGCATGGTGAAGGGATAGAAGGCCATGCCCGACAGCTGCTCCGGTGAAGGTTCCTGGCCGGCCGTTTCTTCCTTGGCCGGATCATCCTCGCCCTCCTGCAGAAGCCTCCAGGCAGCGGCCGCCACCACAATGCCGCCTGCCACGCGCAGCGCCGGCACGGAAATTCCAAAGAATTCGAGTACGTAGCTGCCGACCAGCAGCGACCCGTTGAGAATCAGGAAGCTGTAGAAGGCGATCTTGCGCGCCAGATGCTCGCGCACATCGTGTCCGAAGTTCCTGGTGATTTCGAGGAAGATGAGCGCGCTGCCGGCGGGATTGACGATCGGGAACGCCGCCGCGAAGACCAGCACGGCCATGAGGCCGAACCCCACCGCAAATGCGCTGCCCATCCCGAATCGCCCCTGTCGTACGGGTTGATGTTAGATAGGATGCGCCGCACCGCACAACGCCACACTGGATCCCATGCCCGCCGCCCTGGACATCACCATCGAGCCGCCCGACGACGCGTTCGACGGGCAGATCGCGCGGAAAAAAGCCTTATGCGCATAACCGGGGGGCGTTTCCGCGGCCGACCGCTCGCCGCGCCACAGGATGACCGCGTGCGGCCCACCGCCGACCGCGTACGGCAGGCCGTCTTCAACATTCTCGCGCATAATGATTTCGGTATCGGCTTCACGATGGACGATGCGCGCGTCGCCGATCTCTTCGCCGGCACCGGCGCGATGGGCCTGGAAGCGCTGTCGCGTGAGGCGCGCTACTGTTTGTTTGTCGACAGTGCGGCCGAGTCGCGTGCATTGTTGCGCCGGAATGTGGAAGCGCTCGCGCTCGCCGGCGCGACGAAAATCTGGCGCCGCGATGCGACGGCGCCTGGCCCCATGCCGCCCGGCGCCGGCGGACCTTTCAATCTCCTTTTTCTCGATCCGCCCTATAGGCAGAACCTCATCGCCCCTGCCCTCGCCGCGCTGCGCGACGGCGGCTGGCTCGCGCCAAACGCGCTCATCGTCGCGGAGCACGCACTAGACGAAACTGTTCCGCCCGTCGACCATTTTTCCCGGCTCGACACCCGCCTCTATGGCGACACCGCCGTCGAATTCGTCTCGTTCAAGAGAACCTGAAGGCGCTGCGCCAATAGGCCATTGCAGGGCCCGGCGCGGTCCGGCACCATCGGTAATACGTAATACGTAATACGGTAATACGGTAATACGACTCTGACCAAACCTCTGCTGAGCCGGGTGACGTCCAAAAGGGTCAGGCGACCATACTGGCGCCCGTGCGGCGCGCGCTCCGTCTCGCGGCCGGCGACCGCGTTGCTTTCGAAGTGGCAAACGGGAAAGTGACTCTGCGCAAGGCAGACCCGTTCGACCGGGCATTTCTCAAGCTTGCAGAAGGTGCATTCGAGGAGTGGAACAGCCCGGAGGATGAGGCGGCCTTCCGTCACCTGTGGTCGATAGGATGTTGTTGCAGTCTCGTTTCCTTTTCTGGAGGCGACCGAGGCCAAGCGCCGCCCCGCACGGATCGTCTCGACGGATCGTCTTCAAAAGGAACAAGGCCTTGACTGGATCGCGATGATCACGACCTCACATGCATTCCTTAATTCCGCGTCGAATGAGAAACCAGTTTACGGGATATGCAGTCGCGAATCCGAAGAGCATTGCGATTTGCATCATGAACCAGAATTCGATCGAATCGACGGAGAGCGGTGACCCGAACTCATGATCAAATATGAATAGCCCCGCAAACGCCATGAAGCCGTACATGCCAAGCTGCCAGGCGGAGAGGGACACGGCATCCACTTTCAATGCTGCAATGAGTGCATCGCGCGCCGAAAGTGAGCGCATTGGCTTTATCGCGAAGTATTGAAAGACGATGCCGAAACTGAACGCGAAGAGGTAATCAAGTATCCATACAGAGAACATTTTGACTTCGAAGAACCTTTGCCAACCGAGCCACACCGGGATCGCAGGCACGGCATACGCCAACCACTCGGCGCTGATGTCGCCCAGCGTGCAGCCTGCCCCGCAATGCAAAGTGCCTTTCGCGACGACAACGGAAAACGGTATCCTGACTGACGCCTGACTCGGACTACTTATCCGTCTCGAACCTGGCAGACCGAACTTAAAATACCCCCAAACGACGAATGCAGCACCAAATAGCGCGGTTGTAGGCCAGACGAGGTTCATAATCCACATGCGTTGGGGATGTCGGTACTCGTCAACAGCAATGATGATTGCACAAATGCCGCCGGCCGCCAGAGCGACAATCGCACACTGATGAAGCCACAAAGGAATCATGGAGAACTCAAAATGGCGCCGAAGTTGGCACGTCTACGGTTTGTCGCAATACCACGCCCTGATAGAAGAACTTTATTGCCGTATGGACAATTATCGTGAGCGGCGTTGCGAGTATGAATCCGGCGATGCCGAATAGCTGTTGGCACGCCACGATACCTACAAGGATAAGCGGGGGCGGAATGTGTACGAACCATCGTTGCAACAGGGGCCCGGCCAAATAGCCCTCGAACAGGTGAATTACGAGATAGGAGGCGGCGATCCAAAGAGCGGGGGCCAGCCCGAGCGTGAGGGCGACAAGAATCGCCGGAATCGCACCCAAGAAGGGCCCGAGATAGGGCACAAGCTCCGAGATGCCGGCGATCAGCCCCAAAGCAATCGGGTCCGGGAGTCCGACAAGCAGAGCAGCGCCGAACGACAGGATGCCGACCGAAATCATCAGGATTGACTGTCCGGTCATCCAGAGTTTGAGGGATACGCCGACGAGGTTTAGCGCGGCAATCGTTCTGGCTCGCAGCGCGTCCGGGAACAGCGCGCCGATGCCGTCTCGGTATAGCGCGGGCTGTGCAGCCAGATAGATGGAGGCGATCGCAGTGACGATAAGATACTCGAAAACTCGCAGGGAGCCGAACATCAATCCCGGTAGCATGCCGGCAACGAGTGAGACATCGCGCGTGACCTGGTTTTTTGCGCCAAGTCCCACAAGAGTTCCCAGACTGCGTCCTCCCTGTGGCAGACGCGCGCCGAGCTGAACAAATTCGGATGTAACACGCGAACCGAAGAGCCAGCCGCAAAGCAATAATATGGCAGCCACGAGGACAATCGCCAGCACGAGACTGCCGTTCTGAGAAATTGCGCCGGTCCGTCGAAACAGATGAGCGATCAGGTGCAGCAGAATGGCGATGAGAACCGCTCCAAGCGCGACGAGCACTGCCAGGCGAACGCGCCAGAGGATAAAAATAATCGCGCCCGTGCCGATCCAGATAACCGCTTTGCGTAATGTCGCAACAGCATTTTCCTTGTACATGCATGGGGAACGCGGCGACCGCCAAATTCGTCCATGGGAACTTCTTAATAACCGACGCATTGCCGTGAAAGGCTGTGCCATGACCCGATAGCGGCATCGCTTGCCATCCGGGTGGGAGACCTATGTCGTGGCTTTCTGCCCTCTCGCGCGCGCGGCCCGGCGCGGCAAATGTGCTGGATGGCCGTCCGATTCCGGGGCGGCACGCGCAGCCGCTGCGGATAACTGCGCCTGGCCTCGGTGGCGCGCCGGACGTGGCGCTGATCGTGCCTGCGCGTGATGAAGTCCAAAACATTGGCCTATGCATGCCGCAGTCGCGGCAGTCGTGTCAGAGGTTCGTGAGGATCTCGCGCCCGAAAGGCCGCTCCCGTCCGGTGGGCCGCCGCGTCCTCAGGTCGCTATGATCTCCCGCCGCCGGAGCGAGAAACGAGCGGCCGATGCACAGATCCCCAGACATGTCTCGACCAATGCTACGATCGCGGTCATCGCTGCGATCGTTCTGCTTCTTTATCTCGTCCGCCAAATTCTGCTTCCATTTGTGATCGCCGGCGCAGTGGCCTTTGTCTGCACGCCATTCGTGGATCTCGTTTCACGCCGGGCACGCCTGCCGCGCGGGCTCGCCGCATTCGCGACTGGTTTCGTTCTCTCTATCGGCGCGGTCGCGCTGGCATGGCTCGCGAAGCCGCTCCTCCTGCATGCAGTCGCGCATGCATTCCGAGAGCTGTCCGACATGCGAAGTGTCATCCATCAGTGGATTGGCGGCAGCCAGCTAACGCTATTCGGAAAAACGCTGACTGACGCAGAGATTGCTCAGATGCTTGGCTCGGCGGCTCAACGGTTTTATCTACAGGCCGGCGGAATGGGGAATCTGCTCCTGTGGTGCTTCGACGGCGTGTTTGGCGCACTTCTCACTGTTGTATTGGTATTTTATTTTCTTATCAGCGCTCCGGCGATTGCGGACGGGTTTGTTTGGCTTATCCCGCCGCTCGACCGGCCGCTGGTTTCGAATATCATGTGCGAGCTCGGCCCCCTTTTAAGACGTTACTTCACCGGTCTCGGACTCGTGGTGCTGTACGCTTCGGCCGCAGCCTATTTCGGACTTGACGTGATTCTGCATGCGCCGCATGCGCTGTTTCTCGCATTGTTGACGGGCGTCCTTGAGCTGGTGCCGATTGTGGGACCCGCGGCGTCCGCAATTGTCGCTGGTGTATTCACCATACATGGTGCCAAAGGCCCGAACATAATCCTTCTGTATGTTCTTTATGTATCGGCGCTGAGGCTCTCAATCGATCAGTTGGTCGGTCCCGTGGTGTTGGGGCGCGAAACGCGCATTCAACCCTCCCTGGTCATCTTCTGTTTTCTTGCGGGCGCAATCCTGTTTGGTGTGCCGGGAATAATCTTGGCAGTGCCGGCAGCGCTAGCGGTCAGAACCACCCTCTCCATTCTCTACGGCGAAGAGCGGACGGTCGAGCGTCATCCGAACCGAAGCGGCTAAACAGGGTTTCGCGCGATAGCAAAAGTTCGTAGCCGTGGGACAGAAAGGCCTACCACTCTATCGCCCCGGAGTTCGACCTGAGGAGTTCGACCTGACGCGGCAACCACCGACGCAACCACGCGCGGCCACCGGCGACCTCCATCCCTGGCGGCCGCCTCCGGCGGATCCGTGCAGCGGCAACGTGTGCGCCGGATGGCTGTTCCCAGCCGGTTCAGGCTGTGCGGTGGTGCGACAAAGCGACCGGTCTGGTCATGCTTTCGCCCCGCAGCCCTGGCCCAAAATCGTCCTTTCATTCCAGCGGGCATGCAATTGTACTAAGCAGCGCGACGCTTGGATTGCGCGAATCAAGCCGGGTATGCTGGACAATGATCGGCGCGGAGGATTCGATCAGCGATGAGTAAGACGTATCGCGCGGCACAGGCTCGGGATCGTCGAGGTCGTTGAATCTCAAATGTTTCGTTCGGCGCGCGGGAACCTTCAGCCGGTAGGGGCCGGCCGGACCCCGATCCTCGAAAAACAGGGTAATCGTGATATCGGCGTCCTCCTCCGAGGCGTTCAGAAGGCACGCTGCTTCGTGGCTCTCGAGGTCGGAATCGCGCGAATCCACGCTCTTGCCCGGAATATATCCCTCCGGGATTGCCCAGCGCATGCTGCCCATTTTCTCTGACATGTACAAACAACGCCAGAATCTGCGGCGGTGTTCCCAGCCCGGTCCGGCTACTGGGAACGTCCCGGATTTTCATCGGTTCTTCTAATGCCGCCGGCAATTCCCGCGCGGCTCCTTGAGGATCTCCGAAATGGTGTCCATGACAGCGGGCGATGTTCTCGTAAACACCCTGATCGAGTGGGGCGTGAACACCGTTTTCGGTATACCCGGCGATGGAATTAACGGGGTCATCGAGTCGTTGCGCCGGCGAAAAGATGAGATCCGCTTTATCCAGGTTCGTCACGAAGAAGCGGCAGCCTTCGCGGCCTGTGCCTATGCCAAGTGGACAGGCAAGCTTGGCGTGTGCGTCGTCACATCGGGGCCCGGTGGAATTCATCTCTTGAACGGGCTTTACGACGCCAAGCTCGATCAGGTTCCGGTTCTCGCCATTACGGGCCTGCAGTTTCACGATCTTCTCCACACCTTTACGCAGCAGGATGTAGAACTCGACAAGCTCTACATGGATGTAGCGGTCTACAACGCGCGCGTAATGGGCGCCGCACACACGGAAAATGTGGTGTCGCTTGCAGCGCGTACGGCGTTGGCCTATCGCGGCGTCGCCCACGTCACCATCCCCGTCGACGTTCAGGACGAACCCGTTTCGAAAGACTCGCGAAATCCGCGCAATCTCGCCCATCATGTCTCCGACATCATGGGTCGCCAGCATTCATTGCCGTCACCCGAAAAATTGCAGCTTGCCGCGGAAATCCTGAATAGTGCCAAGAGGCCGGTTATACTCGCCGGACAGGGCGCTTTGGGCGCGAGCAGCCAGCTTGCAGCTGCCGCCGAGCGTTTGGGAGCGCCCGTGGTCAAGGCATTGCTCGGCAAAGGCGCACTGCCTGACGACAGTCCCTTCACGACAGGCGGAATCGGTCTCCTCGGAACCCGTCCATCGCAACTCGCAATGGAAGACTGCGATGCGCTGCTCATCGTCGGAAGCTCATTTCCCTACATCGAATATTATCCCAAGCCTGGCGGCGCGCGTGTCATCCAGATCGATCACGATCCAAAACGAATTGGATTGCGGGCGCCGGTCGAGTGCCCCCTCGTTGGCGATGCCGCGGCGGTACTTGATGCATTACTCTCCAGTCTCGACATGCATGAGGATCGCAGTTTCCTGGAGCGCGCCCGCAAGGGCATGAAGGAGTGGAACGCGTTGCTTGAGGAGCGCGGCACCCGTCAGGACGCGCCGATGAAACCCCAGGTCGTGGCCTACGAACTGAACAAACTTCTCCGGGAGGACGCAATTATTGCCACCGATTCGGGCACAATCACGACATGGGCGGCGCGCTACCTGAAAATACAGGGCAAAATGAAATTCTCATGCTCCGGCAATCTCGCCACGATGGCATGCGGTCTCCCTTACGCCGTGGCCGCCGCCGTGGCGTTTCCGGAGAGGCAGGTCATTTGTTTCATTGGGGACGGTGGTCTCACCATGCTGATGGGCGAGATGGCGACGCTGATAAAATACAATCTCAATGTAAAGATCATCGTCATCAAAAACAATGTGCTTGGTCAGATCAAGTGGGAGCAGATGGTGTTTCTGGGACATCCCGAATATGTCTGCGAACTTCAGCCCATTGATTTTGCGACCGTCGCGCAAGGATTCGGACTTGCCTCCTTTCGGATCGCGGAAGCCAGGAACTGTGCAGAGACTTTGCGCTCGGCGCTTGCGGTCTCCGGCCCCGCGCTGATTGAAGCGACCGTGGACCCCAACGAACCGCCGCTGCCGCCGAAAATCGAAGCCAGGCAGGCCAGGAACTTCGCGGAAGCGCTTGCCAAAGGCACGCCGGGCGGCGGCAAGATCGCACTGACCGTTCTCTCGGACAAAGTGCGCGAGCTCGTCTGAGCGTGGGCGGGCATGAACAGATTCCCATCGGCCGAGTGACGGCGGCGAGTTATATCATTCCCACTGATGCACCCGAATCCGACGGCACGATCGCCTGGGACTCAACGACCATGGTGGCGGTGGAGGTTGAAGCCGGTGGGAAAACCGGATTTGGCTATACCTATTGCGATGCGTCGGCGCGCCTTCTGATCGAGGGTGTGCTGTCGAAAACCATCTCTCACACCGATGCGTTTGCCATCGAAGCGCGATGGGAGGAAATGAACGCGGCCGTACGAAATATCGGTCGACCGGGCGTCGCTTCGTGCGCGATTTCGGCCATCGATATTGCGCTATGGGATTTAAAGGCGAAACATTTTGGTGCGGCACTGGCGAATCTGCTCGGCTGCGCTCGCCGTATCGTACCGGTTTACGGCAGTGGCGGATTCACGTCCTATGATGACGCGCAGTTGCGCGATCAGCTCGGCGGCTGGGTCGCGGCGGGATGCCGCCGGGTGAAAATGAAGGTTGGCCGCACGCCGGAGCGCGACGTGGCGCGTGTTGAAACCGCCAAACGCGCCATTGGCTGCGCGACGCTGTTTGTTGATGCCAACGGCGCTTACGCACGAAAACAGGCGCTCCAATTCGCAGGTGAATTTGCGCAAATGAAAGTCGCGTGGCTGGAGGAGCCGGTGTCGAGCGATGATCTCGACGGCCTGCGCCTGCTTCGCGACCGGGCACCGTGCGGCATGGAGATCGCTGCGGGCGAGTACGGGTACACGCCTTATTACTTTCGCGCGATGCTGGAGGCGGGAGCGGTCGACGTGCTGCAGGCCGATGCGACACGCTGCGGCGGCATTACGGGCTTCATGCGCGCAGCTGCGTTATGCGACGGCTTCGAGATTCCGCTGTCCAGCCACTGCGCACCCGCCATCCATTTGGCAGCAGCCTGTGCCGCGCCGCGGCTCGAGCACATGGAATGGTTTCACGATCACGTTCGCATCGAGCACATGCTTCTCGACGGCGCGCCACACCTGGTCGACGGTTCGATTGCACCGGATTTGTCGCGTCCCGGGCACGGCCTCCAAATGCGCAAGACAGATGCCAGGAGATTTGAGACGTAGGTGACGATGTCGACGGAAACCTCCCGCAGGGTTGAGGGGCCGCGTTCCAAGAGTGGGCGGCTCCGATCCGAAGGCATCGCCGTGCCGTCGCCGCAACTGGAGAAACTGCGGCGTGCACTGGAGAAGGCGATTGCCGGCGAAGTGCGCTTTTCGATCGGTGATCGGGCCCTCTACGCGACCGACGCCTCGAACTATCGTCAGCTCCCCTATGGGGTGGTGCTGCCGCGATCGGCCGAGGACGTTGTTGCTGCGGTCCGCATCTGCAATGCGCACGACGTTCCTATCACCCCGCGCGGTGGTGGCACGAGCCTGGCGGGTCAAACCTGCAACACCGCTGTCATCATCGATTTCTCGAAATATATGCATCGCGTCATTTCCATCGATCCGGAGCAGCGTATCGCGGTAGTGGAGCCCGGCTGCATCCTCGACAATCTGCGCGATGAGGCGGAAAAGTACGGCCTCACATTCGGCCCCGATCCGGCGACGCACGATCACAACACTCTGGGCGGGATGATCGGTAATGATTCGTGTGGCGTCCATTCGATCATGGCCGGCCGCACGGCCGACAATGTCCATTCGCTCGACATACTGACCTACGATGGACTGCGCATGACTATCGGTCCGACGTCGCCCGCTGAGCTGAATGCGATCATCACGGCCGGCGGACGGCGCGCAGAAATTTATCGGCAAATGCGCGATTTCTGGACCGAATTCGGCGACAAGTTTGAGAAGGTCTACCCGCAGATTCCCCGCCGCATTTCGGGATACGAGAATCTCGATCAGCTCTCGCCAGACAAAGGGATGAACATCGCACGTGCCCTCACGGGAACCGAGGCCACATGTTTGATCGTACTGCGCGCAACGTTGAATCTCGTTCCAAGCCCGCCCTGCCGCGCCCTCGCAATCATTGGGTTTCCCGATGTTTTTGCAGCCGGCGACGCGGTGCCGAACGTTCTGAAAACCGGGCCCATCGGGCTCGAGGGCATGGATCATCTCCTGACCACATATATGAAAAAGAAGCACTTCAAGGTCAGCGATCTTGAAGTGTTGCCGGACGGGTGCGCATGGCTCATCGCGGAATTCGGTGGCGATACGACCGAAGACGCAATGAACAAAGCGCGCGTGCTGGCGGCGAACATGGAGGCACGGGGACATGCGTGCAACGTCATTGCCGACAAAGGCAAGCAGCAGGAAGTTTGGGACGTGCGCGAAGCCGGCCTTGCGGTCACCGCCCATGTGCCCGGTGAAGGGCCCACCTGGCCAGGCTGGGAAGACAGCGCCGTGCGCCCCGAGGAACTGGGAAACTACCTGCGCGAGTTGAAGGCCCTGTTCCACAAGCATGGCTACGAAGCGGCGGTCTACGGGCATTTCGGTGATGGCCTCATCCATTGCCGGATCAATTTCGATCTTTCGACTGAGCAAGGCCTAGAGAATTGGCAGGCATTCCTGGAGGAAGCCGCCGACCTCGTCGTCAAATATGGCGGCTCCCTTTCGGGCGAGCATGGCGACGGTGAGGCTCGCGGCGCCTTGCTTGAACGCATGTATGGGCCGGAACTAATGGCGGCACAGCGCGCATTCCGCGCGATCTGGGATCCGCGCCAACGCATGAATCCCGGGAAAATCCTGGATCCTTATCCAATCACGGGTAATCTTCGGACGGGCCCGTCCTACAAGCCGCCTGAGATTCGTGGGCTGTTCGCCTATCCGGAAGACGGCGGCAGCTTCACCAAGGCCACGCTGCGCTGCGTGGGTGTCGGCAAATGCCGTCATCGCGACACGAAGGGCGGCGTAATGTGCCCGAGCTATTTGGGTACGGATGAGGAAAAACATTCGACCCGGGGCCGTGCACGGCTCCTGTTTGAAATCTTGCGCGGCGATGCATTGACAGACGGGTTCGCAGACGAGGCTGTCGAAGAGGCGCTTGATCTTTGCCTGGCATGCAAGGGATGCAAGCACGACTGCCCTGTCGAAGTCGATATGGCCAGTTACAAAGCCGATTTTCGGGCGCGGCATTATGAAAAGAAATGGCGGCCGCGCGCAGCTTACAGCATGGGTCAGATTCAGCGCTGGGCGCGCATCGCGGCTATTGCACCGGAACTCGCAAATTTTGCATTGCGTGCTCCCGGCCTGTCGGCTTTGTCCAAATGGATGGGTGGAATCTCGCAGTCGCGCACCATGCCGCCCTTCGCGCGGCAAACCTTTCGCGGCTGGCATCGCAGGCATGCGCGGCGGACGGGCGGCGAGCGTGTGATCCTGTGGCCGGACACGTTCAACAATTACTTCCGACCACAAACGGCGATTGCCGCGACCCGGCTCCTTGAGCGGCTTGGCTTCGAAGTGCATATTCCCGCCAAACCGCTATGCTGCGGCCGTCCGCTCTATGATTGGGGCTGGATCGATCAGGCAAAAGCACTGTGGCGCAGCACGCTCAACATGATGGGGCCGGAGATTCATGCCGGAACACCCGTCATCGGCCTGGAGCCCGCCTGCAGCTCCGCATTTCGCGACGAACTGCCCAATCTTTTTCCCGGCGATCCACAGGCGGCCGCGCTCGCGAAGCAGGCGCGGTTCCTGAGCGAATTCCTGAAGGATCGCGGGCTTCGACCTCCAATTCCGGCTTCGCGCGCGCCGCTGCTCGTTCAATTTCATTGCCACCATCACTCTGTCCTGAATAAAAGCGCCGAAACCGAACTGCTGAAATCGCTGCCCGCTCAGGTGGATTTCATCGACAAAGGATGTTGCGGCATGGCTGGCTCGTTCGGCTTTGAAGCGAAAAAATTTGCTGTGTCGCGTACGATTGCCGCGCGCGGCATCCTGCCCGTGATCAGAAGGGCTGCGACCGATACCACGATTCTGGCAAACGGCTTCAGCTGCCGGGAACAGATCGAACAGCTGACCGGCCGCCCCACTCTGCACTTGGCGGAATATATCATGCAGCAATGCTAAAGCGTTTTCCGTCACTGCCGGCTTTTTCGAGCTCTGGCGGCCGTTCCCCTCCCCAGCAGGAAAAAAGCTGCGGCGCCGATGGCAACGATCGCCGCGCGCGTCAGAGCGCCCGGAAATGCATATGCATACTGCCTGGCCCGTGCACTGAAGGAACCTCGCGTGCGATGCAGTTCCGTCACCGGCTCGAAAAGATTATCGCGCCGATCTCGCTGAACATTGTTGTTTGTCTGCTGCCCCCTAATTGCCGTACGTGCGAGAAACCAGTCCATGAACTCCGGCGCGACCATATTGCCGACGATGGTCATCAGCGTCGAGGTTCCCACCCAATATTCGCGGGCACGGGTTCGAGCGGCGCGCAGCACGGCCCGGGCGGCGGCCTCCGGTTCGTAGATCGTGCCCATTGGCTTGGGTTGCCGGGGCATATGCGTGCGTGCCCAGTCGAATTGCGGCGTGTTCATCGCCGGCAGTTCCAGAATGGACAGGCTTATGTCGCATCCCTCATGATCGAGTTCGGCCCTTAGCGAGGACGTGAATCCGCGAATGGCATGTTTGGCGCCGCAATAGGCCGACTGCAGTGGGATACCCCGGTAGGCAAGCGCCGAGCCAATATTGATGATTTGCCCGGAGCGACGCGGGCGCATCTGCCGGAGAGCTGCCATCGAGCCGTAAACCACGCCCAGATAGGTGACTTCCGTCACGCGTCGAAATTCTTCGGGGGTCAATTCGGCAACCGGAGAGAATACTGTCAGCATGGCATCGTTGATCCATATATCGATCGGGCCGAGTTCGCGCGCGAACTGCTCGGCTGCATGGAACACCGATTGCGAATTGCTGACATCCAGAGCTGCGATGGCGGCCGTGCTGCCGCACTCACCGTTGATGTCCTTTCTAAGCATCTCCAAGGCGGTGAGGTCACGCGAGATCAGACCCAGTTTCGCACCATGGCGGGCGAATAAGGTCGAAATCGCCCTGCCCACGCCAGCGGTTGCACCGGTCACGACAATGACATGACCGGAAAATTCGTTTTGCATGGGTCTCACCCCGATCGACTAGCTTTTCGGCGAAGAGCCCGGCGTGCGGGGGCCCGCCGCGCCCACGGCAGCCAATTGTGCGCAAGCTTTGCCCCTGCACGCTGGCATCGGTGTGATCGCGGCTCCGCCTATGCGGGCAAAAGGTCTGTCAGAGACCGTGCCTTCGGATTGGTGTAATCGCCGTCGAGGATTTGGCCGGGGGCCGGGTGACCATGATAGTAGGCATCATTATCGTCCGTGCTCGCGCCAATGTCCGTGGCACTGACGGTCGCTCCAGCGTAGGCTCCCCCCGTGTCGGACCACACAACAATATCACCTTTCCCCCAGGAGGCCTGAGTGTTTGCAGAATAATTTATAATCGATAAGCCCGCACCCGCGTTCAGTGAGAAGTTGGCGTTGCCCCGAAAGTCATTGACGGCCTTGTTGGTCATGAGCAGCATGGCGATGGCCCCGCCTGAACCTCCGGCCTGCGCCCCGAAACTTATTCCACCTAATCCAAAGAAGGCCGGATCACTCCAGTGGCCGTTGTCTTTCACCATGACGAGCCCGGATCCTCCGCGTGCGCCCACAATCAGAGCACCCCGACCGAACTCCGGCACAATGAAAATTCCTTTTGCGCGCGTGAGAAGTGCCTTCATGTGCGGGTCAGCCTCCATAGTTTTCAGGACGGACCCGCTTTCATTGACAAGCGTCTGCGCATCTCTGGCGTCGCGTGCGGTGGCCGCCACTGCCGGCCCGGAGGCCATCGCGCAGCCGAGCAGCAGCAACGCCGTTAGTTTCATGTACATTGGGTTATCTCCTTGCATCTTTATCGAGAATGGCCCAGTAGGACAGACGTTCCGAAGATTACCGCTAGCTCACACTGGTGTTCTTCTTGAATGCGCGGGACTGTCAATTGTTTAAGCGGTCCGCGCGAGCCGCAACCGCACGAGCCGCCAACGATGTGAACCGCGCCATCAGCGGGCGCCGACTGGCATCGTGAGATTCACATTCGGCGGTTCAATATGCCCGCCTCGCGCGTTACCGAATCGACACTCCATCCGCCAATTCCACAGATGAGCCAAAATCTGATACGACTCCGGGCGCGGCCCGACACCAACCAGTTGGGCAGGGGCCGCACGATGCTGGTTACCGGCCTTGACGGTTTTGTCAGTTCGGACAGAAATCATGGGTTGTTTGTCGAAGAGACGCGTCTGCTGTCGCGCTATCGTTTACGCATTGAAGACAGACCACTTTACCCCGTTACGATGTCAAACATCGAGCAGCATTCCTGGCTGGGCTACTATATTGCGCCGGGTGTTCCAGGCAATGGTGATGAATCAAAACTCAGCAGGACTGCGCAACGTGCAGTGGAGCTCCGGTTGTCGCGTCGGGTCGCGCATGGCCTTCGCGAACACATTGACCTGACGAATTTCGCGCAGATCGAGGTTCAATTCAGGCTTGTACTCGAGATTGAGTCGGATTTCGAAGATCAGAATGAAATGCGCGGAAGGCGTCAGCAATTCGGCGATATTTTGACAAATTGGTTGCTCAACGGGAATATCGGGGAATTGCGGACGGAATATCGCGCTGTTCATCATTATTCTCATCAGGATGAGTGCGGGACGGCCGAGATATGCCGCGGCATTGCAATCCGCTTCACGGATGCTACGACGCCGCCATCACGGGCCGGTCAATGCATATTTTTTGATATCGCGCTGCAACCCCATGAAACCTGGCATTGCACCATCGATCACGAACCGTTTGCCGATGAAGCGGAGCCTGCACGGCGGCGCACTTGTCTGCCTTTGGTTCGACCCTCGGCGGAAAATGGCGACTACGATCGACGCACGGAAGCGTTCGTCCGGAGCTCGACGAAGTTCGAGTCCGCGAACGGTGTGCTTACCGGTGTGGTCATGGGAACCCTCGCGCAGGGAAAGCGCGATTTGGCGGCGCTTCGCCTGTTTGACCTCGATCGAGGCGACGACGCATGGACAGTGGCCGGAGGCATTCCGGATTACATTGCACTGTTTGGCCGCGACACGCTGATCGCGGCGTGGGAAGCGGCCCCGATCATGCCTGATCTCATGAGGGGCACGCTGCCTACCATTGCGCAGCATCAGGGCCTACACCGCAATGATTGGCGCGACGAAGAGTCTGGCCGGATGCTTCACGAAATGCATACGGGCCCGCTGGCCGCATTGAACTACACGCCACAAGGCCTCTACTACGGCTCAGCAACTGCGTCCGCCCTGTTTCCGTTTGTACTTGCCCAGTTCTGGTATTGGACTGCGGACAGGGAACTGACGGGGTCAATGCTTGAGCCCGCGCTTTCCGCGATAGCATGGCTGGACGATAACCGGAAGCGGAACGGGGGTCACTTCAACAGTTATCAAACGCGCTCCCAAAAAGGAATGAGAAATCAGGGGTGGAAGGATTCCGACGATGCCATCGTCTACGAAGACGGCTCGCTGGTGCCGACGCCGATATCGACCTGCGAAGAACAGGGGTATGTTTATGCAAGCAAGATGGGTCTTGCAGAAGTACTTCGAGCGTTTGATCAGGACGAGCAGGCGGGCATTTTGGCGGCCCAGGCGACGGAGCTGAAGAAGAGGTTCAATGAAGAATTTTGGATGGAGCCCGAGGGCTATTTTGCGATGGCGCTTGACCCCGACCAGCGCCAGGTAAGGTCCATAGCCTCGGATCCTCTCCATTGCGTCGCGACCGGGATTGTTGACGATGCGCTTGTGCCGCCGGTTCTCGACCGGTTGTTCAAGATGGATATGTTCAGCGGTTGGGGCGTGCGTACGCTGTCCTCAGCTCATCCGTCCTTCAATCCCTACGCATACCACCGGGGTACGGTCTGGCCGGCGGAACACGGACCTTTTGCGCTCGGTGCCTATCGATACGGACATCACGATCAGGTCGGAAAGATCTGCCGAGGCCAGTTTGAATTGGCATCGCTGTTCGATTATTATCGTCTTCCGGAATGCATATGCGGGCACCAACGCGACCTACGCCACCCGTTTCCTGCGTTGTATCCCGAAGCGAATTCGCCGCAGGCGTGGTCGGCGACAACGGGGTTCATGCTGCTGCAGTCTATCCTTGGTCTGCAACCTTTTGCTCCCCTTCGCATACTGTTCTTGGATCCCCACCTGCCGGACTGGCTGCCGGAACTGACGATCGAAGACCTCAGGATTGGCGATGCAAGAGTGTCGATCCGGTTTATCAGAACTGCAAACGGAACGAGTGAATTCGAAGTACTTCGGATGGCCGGTAATCTGCGCATTGTCCGCCAGTCCAGTTCGTGGCCGGTTGCAGACCGTTTGGGCAAGTTTGCTCGCGATATATGAGGAGATTTTAAACATTCATCGAGGGAAATAATGTCGCCAGCCCGTCCGATTGCGAAGGGCGTGACCGATTTTGTTACCGTATCACATTTATAGTACCGTTCGGTTCCACCACTATCAATCGGGCTCCGGTGGCGTCTTCGAGACCTTTTCTATGTAGTGCTTCCAGAAGGTCGGTTTGAGATACGGAAAGCCGCAGGCGTGTGGCTTCGTCTATTTGCCCCGCTTCGCCGAGCATTACCGGAACACCCTCAAGTACGGTCGCGAACCACGCATTCTTGGCGACAATGCGCCCGAGCAACCAGTGAGCCGCGAAAAGCACAAACATCGCCGCCATCGTGCCCCACAGCGGCGCGCTTCCCGTGAGAGCACGGCTGAACGTCGATCCCGCCACGACCGCAACAATGGTATCCAGGCTTGACCATCTCGCAAAGGTTCGCCGTCCGGTGGCTCGAACGAGCAACAGAGCGACGCCAAATATCAGGAGGGCGCGCGCGCACTCCTGAACAGCCGACAAATGGTTTTGCAGCCCAAATATCTCCGAGAGAACATTCATGAGTTCGCAACGCCGGGCCGGAGGCGTCGTTCCGCGATTGTGGCTTCCTCATCCCCGCGGCCCGATTCGGCATTGACTTGAGAAATGCCTTCGCACGCGATACGCCGAGAGCCGGAGGACCGGGTTGCAGGATGATGGGCGATTAGATTTCGTACAGCGTCCCCTGCACACCGCGGGGATGGCATCGGAAATAGACCTTCGGCCGCACCGCCGAAACCCGCACGGAATATTTCCCTGGCACGCAGGCGGTCACGGGCCGGCGGCAGTAGCGGCGCATGCAACCAAATTTGCGCCGTCGCCGCACATCCCCCGTCAGAGGCGCGATCAACTTGCCCAGTTCTCCGTTCTGAGGCCGGCAACACGTGCAAACTCATCGGCATTGGCGGTCACGAGAATGGCATCCCGCCGCCGCGCCTGTGCCGCGATCAAAGTATCGTAAGGCCCGATCGGTCTGCCGGCGCGCTCAAGCGCGAATCGTATTTCACCCGCCTCCTGGGCATCTTCGGGCTCGAACGGCCAGATCGTCAGACCAAGCGCAAGGAAGGCGGTGAGAGCCGCGGCATTCGCCTCGGCGCGCGCGCTTTTCCGAATTCCATAGGACAGCTCGTAAAGAACAATGACGGAGATCGCGATGGCCACATGGCGGACGAGCGCGGTTTCAAGTTTTCGCCGAACGCCCGGGATTTTTCCGTTGATCGCGGCAATGACGGCGTTCGTATCGAGGCAGATCATTCGTCAAAGGCTGCGGATGCGGGCGGCATTGGCGGCTGTTGCGGCCGGCCCTCGGGGAGAAAATCCCGTCCGCCCAGCCGGTCGATCTCGGCGAAAACTGCCCGGATGTCGGCCGTGTCACGCTCCAAAGGCTCGAGAAGCACCGAACGTCCGATCCGCCGGCCCGTTGAGGGCGCGGAGAATACTTGCCTTAATCTCCGCATTTTTCGCGAAGAAAAGTCTGGCCGCCGCGGAAAATAAATGCCATAATCTCCGTGAAAGGTGCGGAGATTATGGCTCGCTATATCCACGAATTGACCGAATGGCCCACGTTCCGCTGGGACAGCGATAGGCTGGCCGAAAAGCTTGCCGCCACCGTACGGCACCAGGGTTTTCTTGTCGGCCGAATTCGCAGCTTCGGATTCGAGCTACGCGGCGAGGCCGAGCTTCAGACCCTTACGGAAGAGGTCCTCAACTCAAGCAAAATCGAGGGCGAAAATCTCAATCGAGACCAAGTCCGCTCTTCGCTCGCACAGCGTCTTGGCATCGACATCGGCGCCCTCACGCCCGCCGCCCGAAATGTGGAAGGCATCGTGCACGTCATCCTCGACACCACGCAATACTACGATAAGCCGATTACCAAGGAGCGTCTGTTCGGCTGGCACGCTGCACTGTTCCCGACGGGGTACAGCGGACATTCCAAAATCACGGTTGGCG
>Ga0335075_10004469_pt1 | contig 21871 bp, 21 predicted proteins | sample Lox_Sample_24_FD_206723 | JGI IMG/M metagenome (GOLD analysis project Ga0335075, IMG submission 206723) | Soil microbial communities from Loxahatchee National Wildlife Refuge, Florida, United States - Lox_Sample_2.4 | ecosystem: Environmental > Terrestrial > Soil > Wetlands | place: USA...
GTGGTAGAGGAGGGGAGCCATGATGAGTTAGTGAGAAGACATGGACAGTATTATAAGATGGTGCTGGCGCAGGAGTTAGATCAAGAAGTTGAGTAGTAAGAAGGGGCATGTATTTGAGGTGCATATAGATATAGAGAACCCACAATAGCGACAAATTTGATATAATTGTTAAAATAAGTTATTTCTTAATCTAAGCTTCTTAAATAGGATCTCAGGATACTGTGCTTTGCAAAAAGGATGACGCCTCGGAAAATGTAAAACGCCGACCATTGCACCCCACCAAAATTTGCAAGACGCGCTGTGGAACACGTTTATCTTTCTTAGATCTCACCAAATTAGCTTTAGAAACTATATAGTTATTCTTGTACAGCATATCCAGCTTCTTGGAAGTGCTGTATAGCGTTTAAGCCTTTACACTGACCAACCAAACTCTAAAAAGTCGCCAAAATCCTCGAAATCAGCTGCTAGCTTATAGTTCCTCTTAATCTATGCTTTTAGATCTTTAAAGACGGCTTCAATTGGATTGAAGTCTAGTGAATATGGCAGTAGGAACTTTAAAATAGCACACCCCTCTCCTCACACATCTAACGAAGCTTAACACTCCTATGGATGGAAGCATTGTCCAAAATAAGCACTAAGCAAGGCCCTAGATATGCAGAGCAGTAAGGTAGAACTCGCTCTTATACAAACTCTAAAATCAGCTCTGCAGTAATAGAACCTTAGAAGATAATCCAATCAAGATAGCCCTTATGTGTAAGTGCTAGCAAGATGCTCTATCTCTCTGACCTCTTAAACGGACGCGCATGCTTATAGATTAAGCTAAGAGGAGACTAACCATACTTCCTATTGCTAGTGCGCTCATTTGAAGCTGACATGTCAAGAAAGACAAGCTGGTCGCTATCGTATTGCTTCTAGATGCCTTGCCATGCATGCCGTAATAGCTCACTCCTCTTAGTAGCAAGTGCTTGTACACTCTTTCTTGACTATTTCATGCGCTTTAGTGTACAGCAGATTGTAGCAATAGAGGTTTCAAGCTTATACTTATTGTATAAGAACTACTGCATCTTGTTAAGGTATGCAGTTGGATCATCTTCTAAGAAGTCAAGTAATTGCTATAGCACTACGAAGGCGGCGGCAAAAAGTAATTTAACAGATTTTAGCAAGCTGAAAATTCAGACTTAGCATGGCGGAACCACTAATATGTCATACTTAGGCACTGCAATTGCTAAATTTCAAGGCTGTAACCACTAAATCATAGCGCACGTATAAGACAAATAGGCTAATTGGTGTTTTCTAACAGACTTCTAATATTCCCATTTTACAACACTACTGCGCAATTTCATATGGTATTAGTTTAGTAAAACGATTATTCATATAGTTCTTATGCTTGAAAATTAGTATAAGCATATTGGGCCTTGTGGTTGTTGTGCTATTCTGCGTCAAAATTTATTATTTTGATAGTTTCAAATCTGTCAAATTACTTTTTGCTGCCGCCTTCATATTAGCCCTAAATTCAATATTTATATAATGTTAGACATTACTAATTCTTAAGTAGGTAGAAGAGCCTTAGGACGTCTAAGCATAATAGTAGAGTATAAGGCTGGCCAAATAGATCAAGGTTGAGTCGCATGCGTTGGATTGTACTCATTGACACCTTTAATAGCCTTATGTATCGCTGTTGAGCTCTCTCCACACTTAATACGAAGCTGGACACAATAAATAACATCGTCAGGCAACCTAGCAAGCATAGTTTAACTATTATTGGGGAGATAAATGCGTTCTATAGCGCATCTTGCAAATTTTGGTGGGTGCGATGGTTGGCGTTTTAGATTTTCCGATGCATCAACCTTTTTGCAAAGCAAAGTAGCAAACTGTTGCAACCCATTGACCAATTTGAGTAATTCCAGGCTCTGGTTTAGTCGATCGATTGGATTTCTGGTGATAAAACCTATAGCGTTTCGGTTAGGTATTCGGCTGGTCGAGGTCGCCGTTAGCTGACCTCGACTTCGCCATAATGCTTTTTAATGCTTTAACTGGTCAATCTGTAAAGTCTCTTCATGTAAACCGTAATAAGTGAAGCTAAATCTCCTATTCTAGTATGTGGTTGCCTACATCAATGTCTCTATATAATCCTGCTTTGATACCTACGTCTTCGTCCATTTTTACATCAGCAAGCTCACCAGTTAGACAACTACGCTGACGAACATTATGCCGGCGACCAGGTCTGGTAAATAAGGCTTGAAAGCGCAGGGCAGCTGGAGATGTAGGGAAATGGATTTAAGGCCGAGAAAGCTCCGGAGCAGGATGTAAATCACTATCTATTTTGTTCTGCATGCGCTAGCGCTGCAGGATATAGGCATCTTTTGTACGCTGCAAAACACCAGGGAAATTATCACCAGGTCTACTTGACCAAACCAGAGCTTAGAAACACTCAAATTGGTCAATTGTGTGTGGAATTGACCAATAGAGAAAAAATTGACCAACGAGGTGCTCATAACGTAGGGAATTGGCCAATTTTTCAAATTAGGCAATGGGTTGCAACAGAACCACATCAAACTTCAGAATTGATTGAGCTTCATCAAGCCTCGTCTCTTTCCTCTTGCCCAAAAAGTTAATAGCAAATTACAGATCTACCACATTTTTAATTTTATTACTAGACTACCACCTTGAAACTTTAGGCCTCGATTTTGCTATGTACATACACTCACGAAGTAATATTAACAAAATGTCTCGCGTTTTGCATAAATTCGCCTTATTCTAAGTTCTTGTTCTAGCTGCAGTCATAATGATGAGATGAAGATAAAGCTTCTTAAAGAGAGTTTCTCTTTCAATACTGCAATAGTATACGGAGTAATGTTCAATAAAGGGGAATTGAAAGCATGCGCGTATCCAATGACTGCCCAAGCCTCTAGACTCGTGATGGAGAGGGGACTTGTGATGAGAAGAAAGCCAGTACGGGCCTAGGAGGTGTGAGGTTTAAATCTTTGTAAGGCCCTCGCCGTGATCCACCTGGCACCTAGGTTTGTCGAGGTGGAGTGCATCGAGACCTATAGTCTTGCGTTCGGCTTTGATACAATCAAGACAGAGCCCTCTAGTGCCAGTCGCTAGCGCATCGATCTCCTTCTTCAGATCCCAGAAGACAGATTTTAGAGGGCAGTCGTACATTCTGTTGCAAGAATGGCGATCATTTGAGCTTCGAGCAACAACGGAGATGGTTTCTGCAATCTCGATTATACTTTTCGTAGTCATCGTAGACCACAGTCCAATTGGCTCCAACCCACCGTCCTTAAGAAGTCCGACATACATGCCCCGTCTAGACTCACGCGAGCAGATTGCAGAAACTGTGGAAGCTCGGCATGGAGTACAGTATTCCGTAGACGAAGAGACAGACCTCCAACATTTGGCGCAAGATCTCCCTGCTGAGGGTGCAGGAAAACTCAATATGCAAGACTGCTCCATGAGCTCTAGTTGACGGACAACAGACTTCTCAATCCTCTTGAGCGTTGCTTTCCGCTGCTGGTGAAGACCCCCTAGAAGCTCCTCTCAGATATTAGAATGTCAAACAAAGGAATCGGGAAACGTACTGAGCAATTCCTCTGGTAGTGCATCAAATTCCAGTAGAGTCTCTAGCTGCTTGAGATCCCCAGTGAATTCCTTAATTATCCTGGTTGATAACGCGGAAAATCGCTCCGCCCTATCGAAGATATAGCTAATAAACAGCAAGGTCTCTAACTCCTTCTTCTCTGCTGTCTTCTCCCACATCAGCAGCCACTGCTCACTTATAAACCTGAGCGGCGTTACACAATCGTATTTGTCGCACAGAAGAGCTAAGTTCTTGAAAAGCTCGAGGTCGGCCCGTGCAGGTAGGGCGGAGTAGTTGAAGTGCAAGATATGGCAGAGAACAGTCACAGCCTCGGTGTCGTCGTCAGGGAGAGGGATGGGATCGAGGGTTCCTAAGGTAGACCGTTGACCCTCGCGGAAATGAGGGCTCATCATTGCGGAAAAGACTGGCGAGGCGAGCGCGATCACTTTGGAGGAGACGAGGATAGAGCGAACGCCATCGTCCGAGCCATTGCTGTTTTTGGTTAACTGCAGGGTCACGTCGCCGTGACGATCGATTTCAACAAGTGGCATGGAGAGAAATTTGTGTGGGCTTTACGGTTCGATACCTAAGTTCTCCTAACGATATACTATAGGCCACTGATGTATGTTACTAAGAGGAAGAGCTATACGCTGACTTCATGGACATTTAACGTGGTCCGTGCCCCACCGTACCTCTACACTTGAACGTATTAGCGGATGCCTATTCCCGAAAACCGCCCGCAAGACAGCTGAAAAATTCAAAACTTTAAAACATTATCCGCAAGCATTAAAAATAGATGAGATATATGCAAGAATAAATATTTAACACTGTATCTTGTTGTGTTTGCAATGTTATATTTGGTTATTAGTTACGATTAAGTTTAGGGTTAACGTGCACGGACCATGCTAAATTGACTCCACCAACTCAGCGCCACTACTAGTGCTTAGTTCATTGCTCGTAGAGCCCCGGTGCCATTTTTTCAACTTGAACAAGTCGCCGACGACAGCCAGTGATTGGATAACCCAATAAAACAAATTGATTCCGAATGTGCTGAGACTGTATGAACTGGATTGCATCGTGGCTTTGTAACGACTGTACATAATCGCTCCTTAGCTTCGGGTAGGCAACTCCCAGGTTATTGTACCGGCTTGTTGCCTAATATAGTTAGAATGACCAGTTTGTCACCCCAGCCATGTCTGTATCGATATTACTATTGTGAAGAGGGAGGCTCAAGGATGATCGATCTCTTTCAAGTAGTAAACAATTATCTTGTACCACTGCTCAGGCCACTCTCTCAGCCTTGCTTCCCCATGCCACAACGCCATGCTTAGTATGATTGGCTTATCGCGGTTTGGAAGTGCATGAAAAAGGGCGTCGCACCCCCCCTTACAACCATGCGTTTCAGGCATAAATACACCGTAACATCCACATCCTCGCAATTCTTCAACGAGAATATTTTTGAATGCAATCTGTGTCTGCACTTTACATGCCGCCATGTATGACCTCTGATCGACTTTGCCCTCTTACGATAGTTAACAATCCTCCGTCTTTTGGTCGGCAACGTTTTCATCTCCCTTATCTTCGGTGCCGCCACTACTATTATACCAATCACCGGATTACGCATGCTAGTGCATTCAAAACACATGAATTCCAGGAAGCAGTTTAATTAATCTTACTAGTGGCCATAACCCTGGAAGTTAGCAATCTCAGAGTGAAAAAATAGCATAGGCAAACGGGATCTTACAAGCCAACGATCCTAAAGAGAACGGTTCAGGCCGCTAAATCGGATTATCTTGACAGGCTATTCGTTAATCCAGAATCACAGTTTTTGAACCACTTTAGCAACTGCCCGAGGAGAGTCTATTCTGACACTCCACCGGACGAATGGCGGGCGTGGGCCGCGCAGAAATATCAGGAACGGTCACCCAAGGTATCCTAGTTCCCCTCTCACTGGGCTCCTCTAGACTGGTGGATATAGAAGAACCTACAAATTCCCCCGAAGGCTCTAAGAAACCAAAAGAAGGCCAAGCGTCCCTGAGGGCGAAAAGGCGAGTAGGAAATACCGGAAATAGGACCCACACGGGCGGTGGAGGATATTCTGATCGTTACAACCGTGTTGGTGACTGCGACGGTGGATGCTCATCTCGCGATGATGCTACAGCTGCCGCCTATGGCGACCCAGCTCCCGTAGGAGAGCCTAGGGAGTCATACGGAGGTAGAAACGATGATGAGAGATTCTCCTGTCGTGCTTCATCCCCTGGCTCCCTTCATGTATCTCTCACTAACCACCGTTTCATTTGTACTTACCAAAGCTGCACTAAGACTTTTAGACGCTATGGCGACTTAACTCGCCATTTCAAGAAGCATTTCATTTGTCAACGTGTCTTTCATTGTTTTCACGCAGGCTGTTACAGGAATGGTGACCATGGATTTTATAGGAAGGATAAGTTCTTTGATCATCGGAGGAAGAAGCACGGTTTTTGAATGTGGTTCAATTTTCAGGGACGGTTTTTTTTGAGGTGCATCTCCATTCTTTCTTGTTGGATGTAGCATCAAAACGGATATCTGTCGATTTCAAATCACAATGTGTTCTTGACTAACGAAATAGAATTATTTTTGATTTAAATGTTTTTAAATGGACTTTAGCTAGACGGTGACTCTGATTATCGACCGTCCTCTCTATGTTCAGCGGACAGACAAACTCCTCCACCTGTTCAAGATCCCTCGTAGCCAGTGAGAACTGGCTTAGTCTCCCAGAATAGACCATCCACCCTGCCAGCTTCCTTGCGCCTCTGCTCGTCCCTATTTAATAAGGGTTGTAGGTTAGTAATTTACCGAAAAGTTAATCGTTGATTATGCTATCGAATCGTAACAGTTCATGTATCTACATATCCTCACTGGAAGATCTTCTCGTCTTCAATGCCATGTTATTACGAATTCCTACGGAGATTGATGCTGTTGATTACTAGCAGACCAAGAAGGAAAAATCCCGTCGTGATGATATGGAATCTCTCGGGTATCTCATGCTTTATTTCTGCCGCGGCTCTCTTCCATAGCAGGGCGTTAAGGCCGCTACGAAGAAGCAGAAGTACGACCGCATCATGGAGAAGAAGATGACAACTCCCACTGAGGTTCTCTGCTGTGGCTTCCCTAATGAGTTTGCTATCTACCTCAATTACACTCGCTCTCTCCGCTTCGATGACAAGCCAGATTACTCATACCTCCGCAAGATCTTCCGTGATCTCTTTGTCCGCGAAGGATTCCAATATGACTATGTCTTTGACTGGACCGTCTACAAGTATCAGAAGAATGCCCAAGCGATTGCTCAGGCCGCTGGAAAGCAACCTGCTGGAAAGCAACCTGCTGGAAAGCAACCTGCTTAGGGGTTTGAGAAGAAGCTGCTAGTCGGTATACATTTGTGAGGTCAAACGAATGTATACAGGGAGTGACTCCATCATCTGCCAAAGGGGTTCTTATCAATATTGTTAGAATAACAGCTACTTCTGGATGGCTATGCAGGACACTGCCTGTACATGAATCCAATTTGTGTATTCAGGGTCCTACTTTCCGCTCTACCGACACTGCTGGGTGAATACGAGTCCTCCTTCCGAAGAAGGCGTAGATGCAGGTCATTCCGAAGATTTCTGAGATGAGAATGAGATGCTTCTGAGGCGAGATGTGAGTGAGGTGTTGTTTGGTAAGAACGGTGCCAGTGGGTGTGAAGATGTGGTTCATCTCAGCTCCCTATATAGTTACCATAGCCACTGAAATACCTGGCAAGAGTCCCTTCCAGCAGCAGGCGCCATCGGGAAGTGCTGTATCTCTAATCCTTCGAATGCGTTGATCACCCCATCGTACATTATCTTATGATCTTGGAATGTTCCTGTGAAAATTGCCCCGTCTCTAATCAGAAAGAGAACCTTTCGGAGCTCTCGAGCTAATGGTTTCAGTCCTTGCCGATTCCGCCTAGAAATTTGCAACTCACTCTTCGTCCCCGTTCACCTTCTCGCCTTCTCCTTTTTTGCCTCGGCCTTCTCATGCCTCCTCAATGCTTTTTCGAAATGTTCACAAAGTTTTCCCGAACTGATTACAAGCTCAGGGTTCTCAAAGTCTCCAATTTCGCAAGCAACGGTTTCACAGATGAAATCCTTCAAGGAAAGACGCAAAGCGCATTCGCGGACTGCATTTCCGTCTTCATCCCGGAATTTCTGTTTATCCCATTAGAACTGTTTGCAATACGCTGTTTGTAATAACAAACGTACCTTATCTTCAACTGCATTGATTTCCCTTGCCTTGCCACTAATACTGTTGAGTTCGGCTTGCCATACGCAGAGCCAGGCCCGGCTCCCTTGTTCCGCCTTGACCTATAGATATCATTTAGATTCAACCCGACAACAGTTCGAATGTTACCATTAGTCCCAATCCCTGTATTTGTGCGCCACTAGGGAATCTAGTTAGTCGCTAATATAGATGGGGCCCTCAAGCGTCTGCGGCGCCGCTCCCGTTGCTGCGTCCCAGAGCCGGACTGTCTTAAAAGCAAATCGCCTCGCGTCATGGACAAATGTGTACAGATTAGAACTTTTATCGGCCTTAGTTATTGATCAGTAGGGTTCCCTACAGTGCTGTAAAGTTAACATACCTGGATGAGCTATATCTCTAAATCTGTGAGTTGGGTCGTGGATAATAGCTGCATCAACGATGCACCTAAAACAAAGATCAAAATCGATGCAATTGGCGCATCTATGACGTATTCCATATATATACTAGATACCTGATAAGTTGACGTAGATCGTTAAGGTTGAAGACATGACTCACATGAAAGCAGTTATCACAGATAGCACGATGACCCACTCCTGGAGCGGGTATACTTTGATTCCCATCAGCGCCAACAGATTCACTATTAGATTGACCGAGAATTGGCAGTAGCCAGCTATTGTTACAGATGACTGCAACATCAATTGGCGTGAGCCCCTGCATATCATTGCTTTGCAAGGTAGCTCCCGAGGCTATCAGCAATCGAACAGCACGCTCACTTCCATTTCGGCAAGCCCAGTGTAAAGGTGTCCAACCATTTGTGTCTGGAGCGTCAACATCGGCCCTAGAACTTATGACCAGGTTCAAAGCCTTTAGAGAACCTCCAGATGCAGCAAAGTGAATTGCGGAACAACCTTGCCGATCCGTATGAGTCGAGTCAACTCTTGCCCCAATGGCTAACATATACTCTATCATATCTTCTTCATCTCCTCTAAGAGCAAAATATAGCCCTAATCGGCCTAAGGAATCTTCTGTACTAATTTCTTGCTTCTTGTCGATAAAGGCTTTCACGATTTTTCGGTGCCTTCCGTACGCGGCCGCCTGGAGAGAGTTGCCGTAATATCCGCCCTGCGCGTTGACCTTGGCCCCATGGTCTAATAGTAGCTGGACGACTGCCTCGTTGCCCCAGCTTGCAGCCGCCTGGAGAGCGTTGCCGTAATATCCACCTTGCGCGTTGACCTCGGCCCCATTGTTTAATAGTAGCTGGACGACTGCCTCGTTGCCTTTGTTTGTAGCCGCCTGGAGAGCGTTGCCGTAATATCCGCCCTGCGCGTTGACCTTGGCCCCATGGTCTAATAGTAGCTGGATGACTACCTTGTTGCCCTCGTACGCCGCCGCCTGGAGAGCGTTGACCTCGGCCCCTTTGTCCAATAGTAGCTGGACGACTTGGCCCTTGAACGCAGCCACCTGGAGAGCGTTGCCGTACCGTCCGCCCTGCGTGTTGACCTCTGCCCTATGGTCTAGTAGTAGCTGGACGACTGCCTTGTTGCCTTCGTATGCCGCCGCCTGGAGAGCGTTGCCGTAAAATCCGCCCCGCGCGTTGACCTCAGCCCCTTTGTCTAATAGTAGCTGGACGACTGCCTCGTTGCCCTTGACTGCAGCCGCCTGGAGAGCATTGCCGTACCATCCACCTTGCCCGGTGACCTCGGCCCCATGGCCTAATAGTAGCTGGACGACTGCCTCGTTGCCCTCGCATGCCGCTGCCTGGAGAGCGTTGCCGTACCATCCACCTTGCGCGTTGACCTCGGCTCCACATTCTAGCAACGTTTGAACTAATCTTGTACTTCCATTTAGAGCTGCTGCGTGTAATGCGTTACCAGAGTATCCAGTCCGTTCATTGATATTAACATCTCTCCTTAGAAACACCTTCACAACCTCTTCGTGCCCATTTCCGGCAGCCTGCACCAAAGGAGTGCCTCCAGCCTTGTTCTTCACTCCTATTTCAGCGTGTGCATCGAGGAGCATACTCGCCAAGTCTATATGACCCCAAAGAGCAGCATAATGCAGTGCTCTATTGCCAGAACTATCTTCTTCTTCTATGGATCCGCCTTGCTGCAAAAGAAGTTGGACGGTGCTTTGAAGATTTGAGCTACTTGCAATGTGAAGTAATGTTGAACCATACTCAGGACACTTATAGGAGTAATGATTAATCATTCTATAGATCTTGATCCAGGTCTTGAAAACTTGCGGAGGTTTGAATTGCTGCACAAGCTCCTGCTGTGAGATGCCGCAGCCTTCGGCTTTCTCCGCATGCAAGAACCAAGATCTAGTTGCGTAGTCAATGAATGGAAGCTTTTGCTTAATACTTCGAACCTGCTCATACTCTACTCTCGAATCTGTGTATTCCCGCAGGACCTCCTCTAGCTTCAAGTAGTTGATGCATGACCTAGATAGTCGATGTTGACTCCGGCCGATAATTTCATCGCGGGATGAGCTTATTAAGTGACTAGAACCTTGACCAAGAGCATTAATAGATACCGAAACCAGGAAATTGAGACCGTGAGATAGTAGAAAATCATTGACCGATTCGTGAATAAATTGTATAGTACTACCATAGGATTGATGCTTAACTTCAGCAAGACCACCAGATAAGCTTGTGATCAGTTTCTCCATAGTAGCATCGGTCTCTACGAAATCCTTTGCATCTTTGCAACATAGCTGCGATGGATGAACGTACGCGTCATCAGATGCTAGGGCAAAACGCAGCTCTGTCATCGATAATGGTCTCTCAGCCAGACAAATCCACTGCATCAAGTGCAGCGTTCTTGCTCTGTTACGAGCTTCGATGACATTCTCAAGGATGTGTTCATAAACGGCGCCTAACTCCTTTGGGACTCTTGCTAACATTTGATGGATTTTTTCCAAAGATTCTCCATTATTAAACCATCTAGCAACCATTGGTACAATGAGGCTTGCCCATTGGAATACTCCAGATGCTTTCTTGACGATGGCATCCTCAAGTGCTTGGCAGGCGTTCATGGAAGTTGAATCTTTCTCCCAGGCAAGAACTCTTAAATTGAGCTGCTCATGGACGAAGGTCGAAATATCTTCATAGTTTTCGTTTTCGACGTATATCTCGAGGCCAGGAATGAGAGCTACGACCGGGTAGTGACGACAGGAGTGTTGAAAGAGGACCCACTTATTTCACATGCATCCTTCAGATCCCTGTACATCATCATTTAGGTATATATAGCCCTATCCTCCTTCTCGAGGAATGGCATCGAATTCAAGCCTTTTCACGCTACCCATACCTCGTTCAACAAGGAGATGCAGATCCTAGCAGCACCGTTGCTAGCAATCAAACGATCGTTCAACTTATGAAAGTACGCAACAAGCTCTTCCGCGACTTCAGAGCCAGCTTCGTCTAAAGCGTCTACAAAGATAGTGATCGCCCGTATTTTAGCAACGTCAGTCACGCCGTTGAAGAACAAGTCCATTTGCTGCTGCTGCTTGAAGTGCCGTCCATCCATCATCACTTGCTGCTAACACCTCTGCGCCTCGCTCAAGCAGAAGCTTGATAGTCGTTTCGTGTCCTCCTGTTGCTGCTGCATGAAGTACTGTCCATCCATTATCCTTTGCCGCTGACACCTCTGCGCCTTGCTCAAGCAGCAGCCTAACAATCGCTTCGTGCCCATTGGCTGCTGCTGAATGAAGTACCGTCGTTCCATCACTGAGTTTTGCTGACACCTTAGCGCTTCGCTCAAGCAGCAGCTTGACAGTGGCTTCGTGCCCATTTTCTGCTGCTGCGTGAAGTATCGTCCATCCATCATCCATTGCCGCTGACACCTCAGCGCCTCGCTCAAGTAGAAGCTTGACAATCGCCTCGTGCCCACCATGTGCCGCTGCATAAAGTGCTGTCATTCCGTTATCCCTTGCTGCTGACACCTCTGCGCCTTGCTCAAGTAGCAGCTTGACAGTTGCTTCGTGTCCGTTGAGTGCTGAAAAATAAAGAGGATTTTTGCCCCTTTCGTCCCTGCTTTCAATAGCTGCTCCTTCATGTAACAAAATCTGCAAGATGTCAACCCATCCTCTGGCTGCAGCCGTGACGATAGCGCTTCCAAATTCTCCTCCTCGATGATTAATATCTACGCCAAGCCTGAGCAAGAATTTAACAGCTTCTCCATGCCCATTCGCTGTTGCCGCTTGTAGCGCACTACCATATCTTCCACCACTCGCATTAGGATCAACTCCCTTTTGTTTTAGGTTATGCATTGCATTCAAAAGACCGAGTAAGGAGGCATAGTACATTGGGGTTGGATAATCACTCATCGATCGTTGTTTAAAGTCTTCAAATGAGTTCTGATCTGTCTCGAAGATGTCAGACCATAACATCCATCTTTGATCTTTAGGATCAAACAACGTGTAGATGAAATCATCGATCTCTTGGGAATCTCCTGTCTGCGATGCATGTAGATGCCAGCATCTTGCTGCATAGTTGAAGAAATTGAATCGATCCAGTATATTCAGCAAGAGTTCTTTCGTTAAGGGAGGAGTATGTTTGAATTTGTCACAACAAACATATCGTAGACATATTTTTGCAAGACGCTTATGCTGAGACGCGGCGTCCGAGAAAGACAATCTCTCCAGATTGGGTAGCGCGACGTCAACCACTCCCAAGAGGTATTCCTTAACCGAGAAGTGAACAAGGTGAACCGTTTGAGATGATACTGAGTCCTTTGCTTCGCCTGTCCGGAGAACCACTAGTGAACCGCAGAGCTTTCGGATTTGGTCATTCGCATAATGCTCATGAACAGTGGACAATAATAAGGTAGGAAAGCTTCCGAAGAAGAGGTGTACCGAGAACACTACTGTTGAAGTTTCCGCCCCCACAAGCCAGTACGTTTTATTCGCCGTAAGCTCTCGTCCGTAAGCTCTCGTCCGTAAGCTCTCGGCCGAATTACATGACATTTGAGACACCCCCGTTCAACATATTTTGTACCATATATTTCCAGAAGATCCCCTAGAATAGAGAATCAAGCTTCATTTCATTCAACAGCTACTGGTGGACACAAGAATGTTAATACCAACAAGAAGCAGTTTCCGTAGCCAAATCTGAGGACACCACAGATTTGGAGGTCAGATGTAACCGTTAGACCGAACTCGCTCGCCATAGCGATTGGCCATGTAACACATTTACGCTTTTGGGGTTAGTGTCCCTAAAAAGAGATCCCCCCTCTTAGCAGCAGCAGTTCCTCTCCGATTGGGCCCAAACTCACACAGTGCAATAGGGCACCTGTTCTTTATATGTCGCGCTGCTTCGTACGGGGTTTGAAGGGGGTTCGTCGTCGTCGCTGTCGGTCGTGGGGTGCTGTCACGGGGAGCTCGCGAATCAGGGAAGATCAGGTGGGAAAAGCTCTTAATAATATCTAACTACGAACGAGCTAGAAAAGGAGGTTTCCTGGCTCGCTTAGATTACCTATTTAGTCAATAGATCATGTAATCCTTAGTTCCCAGCTCTTGTCATGTGACCCTTTTTGTGACAGGTGCGCGGTACGGCGCCCCGACCGTCCTCGCTTATGTAGCAGGTTTACCGCTTTTTCGACCTGTCCACATAAGTCCTACTTATATAGGAGCCCTATATAGGCATTATGGCTGAGCTTCGGCTTCGCCCATCTAAGACGCTCATGACGCGCAGCTTCGGTCGTCGATGACGACTAGGATTACAATTGGCTCCATGGCAGAGATGATTGGTAGCTTAGGGCCAGTTTTGCGTCACCCAACCACGGTTTTGAACTCGCCGTCTAGGGTCTTTGCGACGCTCATCATTTCGCTCAACTTATCAACACTCTGAGTTTCCTCTGGTATATCTTGTAGGCCATGAAACAGCAGAGCAAGACTTGAAGACTTCCAGAGATGAGTTCGGCAACTCCACGTTACGACAATCACCGTGATCAGGAAAAAAAGGCTTGCGAGGACCAGAAATATCGGTAGTATGAGCCAGGGCCAACGAACTTGAATGTATATCTCGCTTTGCAACGCTTGGCCAGTATGGTTTACTCCACTAGAGCTGTTGGAGATGTATGCACTAAGCACCCACGAGATATCTTCTATAGTCTTCCCTAGGTCGGAGCTACCAACAAATATCGGAGCTGTAAGCGTTGTTATCAAAGACGAACCTTGATCTGGCTCCACAGCTTCTAATGAACTGTTAAGGAGGCCTCCAATAAGCACAGCACCGAGCTGATAGCTGAAGATGTTTGTTGAAAAGGTCGAATTCCCTGAAAGGTCGTTCGAAGTATTTGCAGGCACTTTCCAAGTAATGTACGAATTATTGTATTTATCTTCCCAAGTTGAATCAAACTCAAGCATCGTTTCACTTGTTTGTGTGAAAAGAGAGCCATTCACCAGAGTTGTGTTACTGAAAGTTCTTGCACAGAACTCCATTTGGCACTCTGTAATATACTGAATACTGAATGTAATACCGTCAAGTCTAACAAGTTTAATTGCCGCCATTTTGACTGAGGAATAATATTCTGGCCCAATCATTTCAAGGGATGTTACAGTGAAGTTGTTGGTGATATTAAAAATGGTTCCATAACTGTTTGTTCCGTCTGTCCAATTGTAAGTGACTAGCGTGAGGCCATTAGGTGTGTTGTAATAACAAATTGTCTGATTAGTCTCCTCTAGCACATTGCACGAGCTGTTGGTAGTAGACGATATGTCCACGCAATTACCACAAATGCCCAAGGACGTAAAAGGTGGCCACATGCAGCTTGAAGTAGGGCAAGAAACTGGCCATGATCGCAATGGATTGGATAATCCACTGAGGAGGGCTTGCTCGAATGGACCGCCGTAAGGGGGTGCTGCAAAGTCGTTAGTTTGTACTCTGCTAGTCATCTTGTACATGAAGAAGATCAAACGGTAAAAACGAAGCAATACAAACCGAAATTTCCATACGAATCTACTACTGTGTAGTGTCCCATTGGATCTGTTGGAGTATCATTCCAAACTGAGGCATATCTGGCCAGTGCGGGGGCAGAGCCGTTCACAGGCACGTCTTCGAGTGAACGGATAATAGTCTGTTGAAGGAACGGATCGAACGTTAGAGCAGTTAGGATGATGAAAGAGCCGAGTGCCGCAACCTTAGCCCGAAAAATAATTCTACAGAGAAGTTGAACGGCTCCAAATAGACCTCGAGTGGCCAAGTCAAAGTCCTCCAGTTCGATGAGTGGGCGGGGACGGCGAAAATATATCCATTTCAGCTGTCCCAAGCCTTGAGCAACTGGATATAAGAGAGCCGTCTTCGCTACTGTTGCAAAAATGGATATCACCGTGTTGGGAGAAACCACGAATCCCCACTCAGACTCAGGTTTCCCATTGATGGCGGCCAGTACACCAATAATGGCCGCAAGACAACCTACGCTGAGGGCAGCGCTCGCCAGCTCCAACCACCACCAGTCCATGAGCGTGTCTAGAATGGTCCTGAAGAGTTGGCCGCACTTCCCGTCCATAGACTGCGTATTTTCAACGTTCCTTTTCAAGAAGATTGCTCGGCTGCGTCCGCCATGTTGAAAGCTGGTCTCTCCTTCTGATGTCGGCTGAGCATCTTCATTGTCAATATCGCGATTTTCCCGCGGAGCCAAGAAGGCCTCGCCATCGTTGTCGCTAAGTGCATAGTGTGATGGTGCCATGTTTGTTAGAGGTACCATTAAGGCTGACTCGCTGTTGGGTCCTTCAGCCATTTAACCTACTTCTGACTCAGGTATATTATAATCACAGTACTTGTAAGACGGTAGATGTGTATCAAGCGTTGCCCAGTTGTCCTCCAAGGTACCGCTACTAGCAGCGCGAGGGCAGAATTTGGCAGTTCACTCCACCATTCTTCCTAATCAACCCTCTTATCCTTTCCTTCCTCTTTTTCTAATTCCGCCAGAGTCGGCGCTTTCGTGTCAGCGATCATGGCGCCGCAACTGAATGCTGCATAGCATATTTTGATCAAATCTTTGCTAAAACAAGAGCTCGAGAACAAGCTAATAGCCTCAGAAGCCTTGTACAGTGTGCGCGCCGTCCAGAGAATCCGTCTAAAGCAGTTCGAAATGCCTACCTTAAGAACAAACCGCATCGGCCGTCGTAGCTGTATTACATCACCAATGCAGAAAGCACCTTGTGATATATTAATCGAAAAGCCATACCTATATCGGTGCGAGATGACAGACTTACTCTATCGTAGGTTTCGTAAAAGGATATCGGATAGATCGATCAGTCGGACTCTACGATCAATAGGCTGGACGAGAACAACGATCCGTCGCATCGCACAACAATAGGATGCCGACCTTCGAGATCACTATCTACATAAGATGTTGCAGTATAAATCTGACTAACTCGTCTTTGTGGATGAGTCTGGCTGTGATAGAAGGGCGGGATATCGGCGTTAGGGGTGGTCTCCTAAGGGGTCCTCTCTAGTCTAGGTCACAAAGTTCGGTCGCGGAAAAAGATGGCACATCCTTCTAGCATACGTGCAAGATGGCATTATGTTAAGGCGAGTATACTAAGGATCAACAGATAGTGATTAGTTTGAGGACTTCATCGCCTAGCTGCTATATCACTGTGGCAGATACCTAGAGCCAAAATCTATAATCGTAATGGACAACGCGTCTTAGCACCATTCAGAAAAGATCGTGCAGATGTGTCGAGACGTAGGAGTAGTATTAGAGTTCCTACCACCGTACTCGCCTGACTTCAATCCTATTGAGGAGCACTTTGGCGTGCTCAAGAAGTTTATCAACAAAAAGTGGCACGAAAACGAGGATTTCATTGCAAGGGAGTTCAAAATGTTTCTGGAGTGGTGTGTCGATGTGGTCGGTGACGATGCAGACATTGCAGAGAATCACTTCCGTCATGCGGGGATATCTATTACGCAGCCTTCTAAGTAAATACAAACACAAATGAGAGAGAGCCTTAGAAATACAGTAACTCCAAATCCTGATTCATTTGATTCAATGCACAGAGCAGTGCTCCGAGCACAGCGGCGCCTGCACTAGCAACATTGTCTTGCTCGCTGAAAGAGTCAGATCCCCACGAAGGAATCAACTTGCCATACAGTGTATGTGAAGGAAGCGGGACGTAGGCTTTTTTTCACGGTTGTCGCTAACAGGGCTGTTCAGCTCTCTAGATATTGAGCCAGGCTGTGTTCTATTTTAGTATTATTACCTACTCTCCTAGAACCGGATTCGTTAATGCATTGCAGACATAGCGCTGAGGCTGAAGCCACAGAGTTTCAATATTGACGCCACGACATCCTGAGGGCCGCCACAACAACTGCACATTTTGGCGCCCAGGTTATGTTACCAAGGCGCCATAATGTAGTCGCACTTTCAATCCAGGGGCTTTTGTATAGGGTATACTTATATACAAGCATAGCCCCGCCAACCTTTCGCCCACCATTAGTTTCAACATCCACTTTTTAGACACCCCTCTTGAGTTACTCCTTATCGTAACAAATATGGGCAGCACTGGCAAAGAAACACGCAAGCTCCTATCGCTTGGTGAGATCGAGAAATCAGTTCGCTTCGTACCGGGACGCAGCTAATAGGCTTCCAGATGGCGGTGGGGTCCGCGGAATGTCCACGATCGCAATCCTCCGTGAGCTGATGAAGAGGCTGGCCAAGAAACGCAAAGTACCAGTGGTTCATCCCTGGGAGGAATTTGACATGATTGGGGGAACTAGCACGGTGAGCATTTCCTGTGCTGTATACATTTATACCACGAGGTCCAGACATTAATTTGATACATAAGGGCGGTCTTTTGGCCATCATGCTTGGTCGTCTTCACATGACCATTGATGAGTGCGAAAAGGTCTATGTAGAGCTCGCCCAGAGGATCTTTGTGCCAAACCGCTCGCAGGCAAATATCGTTGGCCGGGCTGTTGATTTCGTGAACGTCCGAGGTAAATTTTCAAGCGAAGCTCTGGAAGCCGGTATCAAGAATGCGGTCAAGAGTAAGGGGTTTTCAGATGACGAGTTATTCTACAATCAAGAAGACGGCGAATGTAAGGTGTAAGTCTTGAGCCCTTTGCCTGACACAAAGCTTGTGGATTATCCTAATCGAGGTTTCAATTCAGATTTGTCTCTGTAGTCAAAGGAGAAGACGGTACAAACACCGTTCTGCGCTCTTATGAAAATGAAGAAACGACAAATCCTATGCAGGACTACTGCCGAATTTGGGAAGCAGCCCGCGCTACCAGTGCGGCTTCTACATTCTTCGACTCCATTGAAATCGGCCCAAATCATCAGAAATTTGTGGACGGGGCTTTAGGCTACAATAATCCCATTCAACTTCTTGAACGAGAGGCCAAAGATATGTGGCCGGACAGCGAACACCTCTTCATCAGCATTGGGACGGGGACTGCCCCGAATGCCAGTCTGGAAGGAAACATCGTTACGCTGGCGAAGCGCATACAGGATATCGTTGTAGAGACCGAGAAAACTCATGAGAGTTTCTACAAAGATCACGAAAGAACTCTCGTTGCCAATCAGCGATATTTCCGCTTCAACGTCGATGGTCTCAGACGCATCGGCTTGGAAGAGCACAATGCTCGCCCGGAAATATACACCGCGACAGACACTTATCTCGCTTCTGGTGTTCCTGGAACAATGATAAAACAACTTGTGGAAATCCTCAAGAATAGTAATTAAGAGTCGGCTTTCACCTTTACTGATCTTGGCTAATATCAGATCTAGTGCAAAATAGTTCCCAAGCGGCTCCTGCATCTCTACAAGCCCCTCTCAATGCCCTCACGATAGCCAAAGCCGAAGCCAACTCTGCCCCCCGAAAGTTGACTTATGCGGAGAGGCTGCAAGCAATGGAAGAGCGAAAAGCAGCCGCGCAGAAACTGTTCAGGGCAGTTTCCTTGAACAAGATCGCCAGCGTGAAAGAACTACTCGAAAAGGGAGCGGACCCCAACGTTCTCGGCAAGAGCGAGTACGGCGATTGCGAACAATACCCAATCTATGTTGCTGCAATCAACACATTCCCTGAAGTCCTGCGTTTATTGATCGAGAACAAGGCAAGCTTGGATGCTGTTAGCCCCGGTTGTGGGACAGCCCTCTACGGCGCCATAGTCCGCATGAACGAGCCAGCGGTTAAAGAGTTGCTGAAGGGTGGAGCAGACCCTAATAAAGTTGACATATCAGGTTACTCACCATTGCAATATGCTGCGCAAACTGCAGACGGAGACCCTGGTATCTTTGACGCTTTGCTGTTGGCAGAACCGGAGATCGACTTGAAGACTCGCAGCGGGACTGCATTAGATGTTGCTATGTGTCAGGGCCAGTTTCGAACAGCGCGTCGTCTTATGAATCTAGGCGCAGATCCGGATCTAGTTAGGGATAATTGTCAACACATGTTTAAATATGTGCCCGCTTAAACTCCCTAGTTGAGCAAGCACAGCATTTGACAGAGAATATGAACTGTACGTGTATTTCTATTGTAATAAAAGAATATTGAATGACAATCAATGCGGAGTAATAGAAGTGCGGTTTTATTCCCCAGAGGGTTTCCTTCACTTAAATATATTGTACTCTAGCGTGGCTTTACAAGCCGAAATAGTAAATGAAGAATCAATCAATCAATCAATCAATCAATGACAATCAATGCGAACATGTACGTCCAATATGTTCAGTACTTTCATCAATTCCAGCCAAGCAGTGAATACTGAGAGGATTTAATAGATCCACCATTATTTCCCTCGTTATTTGATTAATAATTTATACTCTTAGCACACTGCAAAGTCCAATTACCAAATAAAGTTAACTGAAAGAGGGGGAAAGCAAAAATTGACGCATTCTTACTCCTGCATAGGCTAGAACCAACTATCACAAATGTAAAAAAAGATATCAATTCAAATTCCTACTGAACCCCCACAAATCCCAACCAATTCATCTCCCTACCATCATCAGTAACAAATACCCTCTCATCCTCCAAACTCATCGACACCCTCTTCATCCCCTCTCTCCTTCAACTCCGCATCACTCTTCCTAATCTGCAACTTCCCCAGCCACACCATATCCTCCAAGCCAACCTCAAGCTCCAGAAAACAAGCCCTCTTCTCGCCCAACTCTTGAAACTCTTCAAACTCCTTCTCCCCAAGCAACCTCACCGGTGCTCTACACCTCGTGAGACAAACCACAAATACCCTCGTCTTGCCCGTAATACTCATAATAGAACCATCAATATACTCCACCGGCCCACCATACCTAAGCAACAATCCCACAATCTCCCTCTCCCCATTCACAATCGTCTGATGCAGCGCCGTCGGTCCATTCGCAAATTTCCCATTCCCAATACTCAAATCCACGCCCGGAAATCCCAGCAAATACTTTACACACTCAGCTTGGCTCATACAAGCTGCGGCATAAATAGGCGTCATATGATATTTATGCGAGATATAATTAATATCCGCTTCATACTTCTCCAGAATCACTTTCATGGTTTGGAGAGCGCCATTTGCGGCAGCTGTCATGAGACGGCGGTTTATCCAATCCCGTTCTTCGGCTTTGGCGGTGGGATTCGAGGCGAGAATTTTTTGGGATGGACACAGAATGGTTTCCCAGAGGAGAGAGAAGAATTCGGGTGAGTCTTCCAGTTCCATGGCGTCTTCGGTGCTATTGAATATCCATGCGCGATTGTTTTCTGCCTGTTCATCGTTTGTGAAAGTGTAGTATTGGAACGTGCCATCTTCGTTGCGGGGAGTGAGATAGCTGAGGAAAAGCGTAACAGCTCCTAAAGAACCTTTCTCCGCTACGCGCCACAAATTGTTTTCCAGACCTTCTTTTTGCGTTTGCGTGAGTTTCTCTCGGGTTTCAGGGGCTGGGTACCCTAAAAGTCTCAAAACCGATCTCAATATCTTCTCTTTTCCGCACGCTGCAGCGGTAGGGAGAATATTCGGGTTGAGCGCCATATTTGGCTCAGTCTTCCTGCGGGCTTCGAGGATAGCTTCGAGCACTGCGGTATTTCTGGACATAATTGCCGCTTGAATGATATCTGCGCCTTCTGTGCATGGGGCCGGTGAAGGTGATGCTCCATGTTCAAGAAGCCAGTTGACGGTTTCGAGATGGCCTGCGTAGGCTGCATTATGAAGCGGGTACACATCATCGTCTTCGTCTTCGTCTTCCTCATCATCGTCCTTATCATCATCATTCACTCCCCTGAATCCTTCCCGCCAGAAATTGACGTTCTCGATAGTAGCGCGACCGGTATGACCACATCCCAGGCAAGAGGGGTGAGCAGAGGTGAGGTAGTGGAGCGCAGACAATGAAGGCCGGTGAGGACAGGTGAGGTTGAGGTGAAGCGAGGGTGAGCAAAGCGGTAAGGTGTCACGTGCACAGTGGCTTGGCGCGCACGCAAAGGGAGGTGAGGATTGGCGCGAAAGAACAATAGTACTTCGTATACTTCGTACGTGCATGAATTACTCAAAATAATTCTCATAATCCTTGACTCGTTGAGCCACAAGGCGTCAGCCACATCTTTACCCCGCGATTTTGAGATCTTGAAATCGATGAACTCCACACCCCCTTGTTTCCACTGCCGATAGCCGTTGGGATTTGGAATTGCGCAAACTTTCTGATAACTAATTCCTCCAGGTTCAAGCTCGCTAGATTGTCACTGGTCAAAATGAATTCCTGGTAAAGAAAATTTGCGGGCGTCATTCGGGCTCACGGGCTTAAATTCTTTGAGAAGTCACGGGATCCTATTTTCTCAATTGAGCAAGACCAAATTCGTGACCCACATATTCAACAGCGCCACCGTTACCCCAGACCTCTTTATACTCTATATCAAATTGTTTCAATTCTTTTGCAAGCGCTATTAACTATGCGTTAGAGCCCAATCCGCGTTAGAATGCTGACGCCCATAATCTACAATCTTACAATTCTTTATAGAAGGTCTTCTGGAAATGTCCTCGTTGCCTTGTCAGCTTTTGCAAGTCATCTCAGTATCAACAACCCTCCTCCGCACTCAATTCCTGTGACAGCAAAT